>Ga0209460_1000259_pt1 | contig 61419 bp, 49 predicted proteins | sample EBPBio132013_DNA_FD_185868 | JGI IMG/M metagenome (GOLD analysis project Ga0209460, IMG submission 185868) | Wastewater treatment Type I Accumulibacter community from EBPR Bioreactor in Madison, WI, USA - Reactor 2_5/13/2013_ DNA (SPAdes)... | ecosystem: Engineered > Bioreactor > EBPR >... | reverse complement strand
CGCACCGCTTGGATTTCCCAGCGTCAGGTGAACGCTTCCGGATGGCGGTGGGGGAGTTACCGTTCCGTTATCGTTGATGATGATGTCATCAATGTTTATTCTGGCAGTTCCGCCGGAAACTTTCCTGATTTCAAGACGTGCAGTTGAAGCAGTTGTGTTTACAGTAAGGGTTGCTGTTGCCAGTGTTGTTGATGAAGTCGTTACCGTTGAACCTACTTTCGTCCAGGTTGAACCTGAATTGGTGGAAAGCCAGAGTTCCCAGGTTGAAGTGGCATCGGTTCCGTACTTGGCGTGTTTAATCGTCACGGTACTGATTCCGCCGGTGACATTAAACTTCATCGTCAGTTTACCGGTATTGCGGATGCGGGCTGAAGCAACACCCGTTTTGGGGTCACTTGTTGTATTTCCGATTAAAGCATCATTCAGATTCCATATTCCGGTTGAAAGTGTAACATCAGCAGCAGTGTAAGAGGTCTTGCTGCCGGTTTCAAATCCTTCGTGAGCAGTAATTTTTGCAAAGGAATAATTTACTGCCGAACGTTCCTTTGCTGATTCTGTATCAGTTGGGAGTTGTGTACAGGCCGAAAATGAAAAAATAAGCAGAGTAAAAATGCTGTAAAGCATCAGGCGGGTTTTTTGCATGTCGTTTCCTTTTGTGGGTTAAGGTCGTTCCATGGCGGAACATGTAAAAGTACGACAAATCAGGTGCCCCGACCAGATGTCAACTTTTACGATCAGGCCCGATTGTTAAGAATATAAAAACGTGAGTGAATTAATGTGGCATTATCTGTAAATGATAGGATAAGTAACGGATATTATTGAATATACCAATAGAACCCCGCATTAATCACACTTTTGACCTGAGAATTGTTTACGAAAAATTAACATTAAACCGTTATAATTCATGACAATGCCATGATATAGATTAATTATTTGAAAAGGTTCTTGACAAAATCAGAAATACTCTGCACTTTTGAATCGTTTGAAAGTTTTCAAACATCGCAATCACACAATACATATTTTATGCTTGATCAGGATTCTGTAAAACAGGAAGTCATTCATTCATTTGGTGATGCCTACAAGGCCTTCGGACTCAACCGTCTGATGGGAAACGTCGTTGGTTTGTTAATTGCCAACAATGAACCCATGTCCCTTGACGAAATCACTGAAACATTGGGCATGAGCAAAGGCCCCATCAGTCAGATTACCCGCCGGCTTGCAGAACGTGGCTTAATCAGAAAAGCCTGGAAACCCGGCAACCGTAAAGATTACTGGGAAGCATCGGGTGACATTTTTGGTGCTGCTTTCAGAAATCATTATTCCATGATCAGAAGCAACACCCGGCTTTCGCATCACCTGATTGAACTGGCTGCTGGCAATCCGGACTCAACCGTGAACCGGAACCGGCTGGATGAAATGGAAAAGTTTTACACCTTAATGGAAAAGCACTTTAAAGCCTTTACCGAAGAATGGGCAGAAGTCAGAAAATCAGAAACCTGATTTAGGCACTTATCAAACTCGTAAAGCTTTTTTTCACGCTCTGAACGTTTTGTATTTTTCAAACGATAAAAACACAGGATTTTAAAATGAAGCGTCTTGAAAGAAAAATTGCCATTATAACCGGTGGCGCACAGGGTATCGGGAAAACAACGGCGTTAACTTTTGCAAAAGAAGGTGCATCACTGATTATCTGGGATGTGAATGAAGAAAAAGGAAAGGCAATTTTGCTCGAACTTTCAAATCTGGGTACACCGGCCATGTTTCACAAAGTGGATGTAACCAAACCGGAATCTGTTGAAGATGCGGTTGCTGCTGCTCTTTCCCGTTTTGGGAAAATTGATATTCTGGTCAACAATGCCGGAATCACCAAAGATGCAACCTTAATGAAAATGACGATGGAGCAATTTCAGGCTGTACTTAACGTGAATCTGACCGGAGTTTTCAACTGTACCAAAGCGGTTGCAGCTTCCATGATTGAAAAAGGTTCGGGGCGGATTTTGAACGCTTCCTCTGTCGTCGGGATTTACGGAAATTTTGGCCAGTCGAATTATGTGGCAACCAAAGCCGGTGTTATCGGGATGACGAAAGTCTGGGCACGGGAACTTGGTCGGAAGGGAATTACCGTGAATGCGGTTGCACCTGGCTTTATTGCAACAGATATGATTGCCACTGTTCCTGAAAAAGTAATTGAGACCTTAAAAGAAAAAACGCCGCTGGGTCGCCTTGGAATGCCGGAAGATATTGCCAATGCGTATTTATTCCTTGCCAGTGACGAAGCTTCGTTCATCAACGGACATTGTCTTTCTGTTGATGGCGGATTGATCATGTAACAGCCGGTGACTAGGGACGAGGGACAAGTGACGGGAAAAAAACGGGTTACGGGTCACATATCACGGGTTACGGGAAAGAGTTCTTGTCACTCTGAGTGCCAAATCAGTGAAACTGATTTGGTTTATCGAAGAGTGAACAAGGCTGTATCCTTCGATACTACCCGTCAAATGACGGGTAACTCAGGATGACAAGCAAAACAGTTTTCTTTTCGACTTCATTTAAAATTTAAATTCTAACTTCTGTCTTCTAACTTCTAACTTCTAACTTCTTCACCATTATGACCCGAAACGCTTACATCTCAGGAACCGGTTCTTTCGCACCTGATCGTGTGGTTCCAAATTCTTACTTCAATGAACTGCTCGGTGAAGATGTTGATACCTGGCTGATTACGAATTTGACCATCAGGGAACGGCGGTGGTGTTCACCCGATGAATCAACTGCTGATCTCTGCGAAGAAGCAGCTCACCGGGCTCTGGTTTCCGCTGGTTTGAAACCCTCTGATCTTGACCTGATTATCGTTTCCACCGATACACCCGAATACATTTCTCCGTCTACTGCTTCGGTAGTTCAGGACCGGATTGGTGCAGAAAATGCCGGAACTTTCGATGTGAACACCGCTTGTGCAGGCTTTGTGACGGTTCTGGATATGGCCGCCAAGTACATCAAAGCAGATGACCGGTATCAGCATATTCTGATCATCGGTGCTTACGCCATGTCAAAATATCTCGACATGACCGACAAAAAAACGGTGACATTATTTGCAGACGGAGCCGGTGCTGCCGTGGTTTCTGCAACCACCGAACCCGGGAAAGGATATTATTCAAGTGAACTCCATTCTCAAGGAAAATACAATTCCTGGATGGGCATTTACGCTGGCGGGGCACATCAGCCAACAACCCATGAAGTGATTGACAATAAAGATCAGCTGCTGAAGTTCGTCAGAAAATTCCCGAAAGAACTGAATCCGCAGGTATGGACGAAAATGGCACAGGATCTCTGCGAACGTGCCGGCATTCAACCAAAAGATCTGAACCACTTTTTTATGACTCAGATCAACATCAACAGCATCTGGGAAACTCTCGATAACCTTGGCGTACCACGTGAACGGGCGCATACTATCATGGATCGTTTTGGCTACACCGGTTCAGCAGCCATCGGAATGGCGCTGGATGAAGCCGTAAAAATGGGAAAAGTGAAATCGGGTGACTGGTGTCTGTTCATTGGTTCCGGTGGCGGATTGGCGTTTGCTGCAGCCTTATTCAAATGGTGAGGACAATATGATTCTTGCAACCTGGATTCTGATTCTGATTTATATGGCGGTAACCGTTTTCCTGGTTATCCGGGGTGCCCGTTCGGTGAAATCCATGTCGGATTATGCCGTCGGAAGTGTGGTTTTTTCTCCGGCTTTCGTGGGACTTTCACTTGCAGCTTCGATGACCAGTGCTGCAACCTTTATCATCAATCCCGGATTTATCGCTTTTTACGGATTCAGTGCCATCATTTCCTATGCGCTGGTTCTGCCGGCAGCAGCCATGGTTTCTCTGTACTTTCTTACCAAAGGATTCAGAAAACACGGACAAATTACCAAAGCACAAACCATGGCACAGTGGATGCAAACCCGTTATCAGAGTAAAGGATACGGCCGGTTTTTTGCTTTTCTTTCGTTGCTCCTGATTACGTTTATCGTGCTGATTGCAGTCGGTTTGACCGTTGTACTTTCAAAAGCACTGGCGGTTGATCCGATCTGGGTTCTGGCCGGAATTGTTATTTTCATTTTCGGATATATGATGTTCGGCGGTGCCAATTCCATGGTTTACACCAACACTGTGCAGGCTTTGATTATGCTGGTTGTTGCTGTGATTCTTCTTGGATCAGGATATCAGCACTTTTCGGATGGGATTCACGGGTTCATCGCCAAACTCGATGCCATTGACCCGAATCTGACTGCCGGATACAATCCAACTTCCTTTCTGTTTCGTGATTTTTTTGAAATTTATATTGCCCAGATTATTGTGGGTGTTGCCATTGTTTGCCAGCCTCACATCATCACCAAATCGTTGCTCCTGAAATCGGATTCAGATGTGAACAAATACCTGACGACCGGAATCATCGTTCAAACTCTGTTTTTCCTTGTGGTCATTACCGGACTTTTTGCCCGGCTTGATTTTCCCGATCTCATGATCAACGGACAGCCACTGAAACTGGATGGCGTTATGTCTGCTTACGTGGTGAGAGAATTTCCAGTATGGATCGGATTATTTGTCATTCTCGGATTGATTTCTGCCGGGATTTCAACTTTGGAAGGACTCATCCAATCCGTTTCAACAACCATAACAACTGATATCATCAAACCCATTTTTGGTTCACGTTTCCCCACGGACGAACAGGCAAGACATAAAGCCGAAATAACGGTCAATAAAGGTGTCATTGTTGGGTTGGCTATTATCACGTTTTTATTGTCATGGAATCAGTTGGTAAATCCGAATCTTAGCGTTGGGATTTTTGCCCAGAACGGCGTTTACGCTTATTTCTCAGCAGCCTTTCTGCCCATTTTTATGGGATTATTTCTGAAAAATATTCCGACTGCAGTTCCGGTTGCGGCATCGGTTGCGGCTGTGATTGTACACTTTTCAATGTTTTACGGAAAGCTTCCGGTACCGGGATCACTGGCAACGGGAGCCAATCCGGGTGTAGCAGCGGCCATGGCAATTTTAGTCTCAATTGTCGTGGCAGCAATTGTCTGGCTTTTAAAAACTTACCGCAGAGACGCTGAGAACGCTGAGTGAATTCCGTTTTTTAAATAAAAACAATTTCTCAGAAGTTTTCTCTGCGAACTCTGTGCCTCGGCGGTAAAAAAATAACCTTTAAACTTGACGAAGAACCATGACTTACAGACTTGACTGGTTTGAAAAATGGGCTGATTACTCACCCGAAAAAGTGGCGGTGAAAGAATCTGAATCCGGACGGACGTTGACTTACAGGCAGCTCAATGATCTGGGAAACCGGGTTGCTGGCGAATGGAAAACGGAAGGATTACTTCACGGTGACCGGCTGGTTATTCTTGCAGAAAATACCGTCGACTATTTCACACTTTTTTCCGCCGCTGAAAAATCAGGTGTGATTCTGGTTCCTCTGAATTACCGGTTAAGCCCTAGAGAACTCGATGATTTATTGGCTGATTGTACACCAAAAGCCATTCTTTACGAAGAGAAATTCCGTCAGGTACTGGATAAAACTTCCCGGTTTTCATCCATCGAAATGAAAGAAACAATTGAAGCTTTTGGTTCACGGTTGGACGAAGTCAAAGCCCAAAAATCGACACCGGTTTCCTGTCCGGAATTAAGTGAGGACGATCCGCTTTTCATTTTGTACACGTCTGGCACAACGGGAACTCCGAAAGGGTCGCTTTATACGTACAAAATGCTGACCTGGAACAGTTTCAACACAACGATGAGACTTGATATCACGTCATCTGACCGATCGGTAACCTGCATGCCTCTTTTTCACACGGGTGGATGGAACGTGATTCCGACACCGTTTCTGCATCGGGGTGCTTACATCTGCCTCACCCGGAAGTTCGATCCGGAACAGATTCTTAAACTTCTTCAGGAAGAAGAAGCCACCATGTTTGTTGCGGTACCAACGATGCTTCAGCTCATGGCCAATTCGCCGGCGTTTCCATCAGCCCGGTTATTTTCGATGAAATATTTTATCATCGGCGGTGAACCGATGCCCCTTCCGCTCATAAAAAAATGGCATCAGAAAGGTGTTCCCGTCCGGCAGGGATACGGATTAACCGAAGCCGGACCGAGCGTGACTTCCCTCCATCAGGATGATGCCATCCGGAAAATGGGATCCATCGGCAAAATCAACTTTTATCTGGATTACCGGATTGTAGGTGAAGATGGAAATCCAGTGAAACCCGGTGAAGTTGGTGAATTCCTGCTGAGTGGTCCGTCTGTGACACCCGGTTACTGGAAAAATGAAGAAGCTACTAAACTCACTTTCACAGAAAACTGGTTTCATACCGGTGATCTGGTAAAAACTGACGAAGAAGGATTCATTTTCGTTATCGACCGGAAGAAAAACATGTATATCTCGGGCGGAGAAAATGTCTATCCCGGTGAAATCGAAAAATTTCTCTATACTCATGATTCAGTGAAGGAAGTTGCAGTCATCGGCGTTCCTGACGAAAAATGGGGTGAAGCCGGTAAAGCTTTTATCGTTTTAAAAGAAGGCTTTTCACTTTCCGAAAATCAACTCCTCGATTTTTGTCAGGGCAATCTGGCCAAATATAAAATCCCGAAATCAGTTCAGTTTTTACCGGAATTACCAAAGAGTGATACCGGCAAAATCAACAAAAAGAAACTACTCGAACTTCATCAATCGCAAATCAAATGAAGAACATAAACACAACCATAAAAGGAGAGAGACAATGAAAAAGTTAACTTATGCAGTTATGATGTTATTGACACTGGGCGTAATGGCTGCCTGCAGCGAAAGTGATGACGATGAAAAAACTGCCACCACACCGGCGTCAATTGAAGGAACCTGGCTATCTACAGGAACCAATGTTGCTCCATTGCTAAATGCCATTTTTGTTTCGCTTGGTGGCGTTGATTCAATTACAGCCGTATTCAATGCAGATAAATCTTACACAGTCAAACAAGTCAACAAGAATAAATTAGTAATCAACTATGCTGGCACCTATGTGATTACAAAAAGTTCAACCGGAAATGTACATAAAATATTGCTAAACCAAACTGCACCTTCTGCTGCAACTTCACTGGGAATTTATGAAATTTTTGATGTTGCCGTTGATTCCATGAAATATGAAGTTGTTCTGGATAATGGAACAAACGTACCTCCAACACCTGCAACCGGATTTGGCAGCACAAACGGTGGTGCTTTTGGAACTACCAATGTTCAGAAATACGTGAGAGTTAAGTAAGTTCTGTTTTTAACCGGAAAGCTGTTTGCTTTCCGGTTTTTGTTTAAAGTTCAGAATAACCACAAGACAACGTGGAGCGTCCTATGCGTTTCTTTATTTCAGCATTTCTTTCACTCTTTTTTTCATTTGCCGTATCTGCCCAGTGGGTCGAAGATCAGGAAAAAGACAAAGTCCCAAAGGTTCCGGTTAAAGAATTTACCTACATCGGTTTTTACTATACTCATGTTGTAGGAACGAATTTTTATGCAACCAATGATCTTCTTAAAGGACAGATTGTTGGTCGGTTGTTTAGTTCAAATTATACAAACACCGGAAAAAAAGTTGCCACTTACGCCGAACAACGTTACCTGCCTTTTTTTATTTACCAGCCAAAATTATTGGATGGGAAGGCAATTTTAAGAGCTTCTTTTGAAATTGACTGGACCTGGGGTGACGCCTCTTATGGCGTAGGAGGGAATTTCGGTTCTGCCTTTTCAGCTGATCAGGTCAACATCCAAACCCAGAATATTGAACTTGAACTCATCCCCGCAAAAGGATGGGCAATCAATCTCGGACTTCAGCGGTTATTTGATACGCCAAATAATCCTTACAGAACCGGATTAACAACACTTACAACAACCGGTTACCGGCTTGCCTTTTGGGGAAGTGATGCGGTTGGGATTTCAGTTCGTCAGGATGCCGATTATTACAGATGGAAAGCCGGTGCCTATCAGCTTTATGAAAATAATATTCAGGAAAATGACGATGTTATTATGACAGAGGCTATGCTTGAGTTGGATATTACACCAACATGGAAACAGGGTTTTTCTGGATGGTACGTTTTTGACCGCGGAAACGGAGAAGGTGGTGTTTCAGTTTTGGGTCAGGGTCTTAACAGCATGCTGAATGACTACAATGGTACGTTTTCCTTCAATTTTGGCGGGGCAAAGTATAAAGCGGATATCCTTTGGCTGGGTACATTCTGGAACCGGAATGCCGAACTGAATCTGGACCGCTGGGGACTTTCCGGTTTTGTTGTTTCGAACATGGGGAAAGCGCAACTGGATACAACCGGAAGTTGGGTAAAAGGAGCCGATATTCTGGGGTTTGCTGCAAACCTTCGGGCTGGTTATAAATATGGTCAAACCGGTGATGATATTGTCACAGCAGATGTTATTTATACAACCGGCGATGATAATGGAATCAAAGACAAAAAATATACAGGTATGATCACAGGAAATACCTGGGGTTCTCCCGGTGGTATTTTTATCGGACATGGAGCTTACATTCTTTTCCCTCATGGCAATGTGGTAAACCGGTTTGTTGCTGCAGTTGCAGATATTTCAAATATTGGATTTGGTGTTGCCGGCGGAACGTTGAATCTTCACCATGACTTTATTCCATATAAATTGATGGGAAAAGTAGGAATGGCAAGTGCTATCAGCCCGGTTTCACCAAAAGGTGGCGGAAGTTACATCGGTACTGAATTCAATTTTAAAATCAGATATACGCCACGGGTTTTTATGGATATTGAACTTCATGGCGCTTACATGGCACTCGGTGATTTTTATGACAGTCCGCTTGTCAATGGCGGCCAGAGTAATCGTCACAAAGATCCCTGGACCATTTTCACTTCATTCCGCTGGCTGATGTTTTAAAGGAGATTGCCATGAAAACTATTTATTTTCTGTTTGCCTTTGCACTTTTTGCTTCATGCACACAACCCTACGGAACTTTATCAACCATGGAATTCAGCGAACTTTCCTATCCGTTTGAAGTGAAACACGCACAAATCCGCCCCGATATCAATCTGGCTTATATGGATGAAGGATCAGGAAAAGAAACGATTATTTTCATTCACGGACTTGGCAGTTATGCCCCGGCCTGGAAGAAAAATATCGAATCGCTGAAATCAGATTACCGGTGTATCGCCATTGATCTTCCCGGTTACGGCAAGTCAACCAAGGTGGTTCATTCAGGTAAAATGGAGTTTTATGCGGATGTTGTCATTGATCTGATGAATACGCTGAAACTGGACAAAGTAACACTTGCCGGGCATTCCATGGGCGGACAGATTTCAATTCTGGCGTCTCTGAAATATCCTGAACGGATTAAAAGTCTGATTTTGGTTGATCCTGCCGGATTTGAATCTTTCACTGAAGGTGAAAAACAATGGTTCAGGGAAGTGATGACTCAGGATCTGGTAAAACTGACACCGGTTTCTGCCATCCGGCCAAATCTGGTTGATAATTTTTATAATCTGCCTGAAGATGCAGAGTTTATGATCACTGACCGGATTGCTTTGCGCGGAGCAAAAGATTTTGACCGGTATTGTTTGACGGTTGTCAGGTCAGTTCATGGTATGGTGGATCAGCCGGTTATTGATTACCTTGAGAAAATTACTCAGCCAACTCTGATTCTGTTTGGTGAGAATGACAATCTGATTCCCAATCGTTTCCTTCATGCAGGATTTACCAGAGATATTGCCGAGATCGGGAAAAGTAAAATACAGAACAGCACGTTGGTGATGATTCCGGAATGCGGCCACTTTGCCCAGTTTGAAAAACCATCTGAAGTAAACGGTGCAATCAGGGATTTTCTGAAATAGCCATTTTAAAACCTCACCCCATTTTCCCCCAAACAAAAAAGGCTGACCTAAAGGGTCAGCCTTTTTTGCAATACTAAAAACGGAAGAATTAGAAAGAGAAACCGTATCCGGCACCGGCATAAAGACCGTTACGAACGCCAATTTCTGCTTTGATACCAATCAATGAAAGTCCAATGCCTAAACGCATTCCTGAATTCCCGAAGGATTCATTGGATTTCCATTCGCCGAAAGAAAAACTCTGACCATTCTTAACCGGTTCAAAACCTGCCCAATCGAGGTCTGAATTTCCAGCCTCAAATGCTGCACGTGCAAAAACTCTTAGAATAACCAAATCATAACTGGAAATAACACCAAGGTTAAAGGTACTTGATTTAATTTCAGCACTTACTTTTTTGTTTACGGGAATAACAATGGTTGTCCCGGTTGAATTATCTTCAACTTCCTTAACTGTGGTTTCAAACTTAGCGTTAATTGTGCCATATCCAACATAAGCACTGGTAGAAGGAAATCCGGTAACTGGAATTAGATCAGTAAGGTCATATTTTAAACCGAAGCCCATAGAACCGATAGATGCATCACCAAAGGTGAGAGAAGGAAGCATACGGAAGTAGCCTTCAGCACCCAAAGTGCCCAATCCAACCTGAAGTCCGGCTGAGGGAATCATTCCCGCTTTGTCAATACCAACTGATTTTGCTTCCTCGTAAGATCCTAAACCAGCATAAACACCGACTGAAATTCTGAAAAGAGTCGGACCTGAACCATCTGTCCATTCAAGGGAACTCAATCCGCCTTGAAGCCCGTCGGTGAGAGATTGAACACCATCTTTTTGGGGAGCAGTAAGCGATTTGAAAGCAGAAATGTCAAGTGCCTGCCCAAAAGCAACAGTTGAGGCAAGAACGGCAAGGCCGATAAGTGTCAGTTTTTTCATAGTAAGTTATCCTCTAATCTAATTGTGGTTGTCTTGTCATGTCGTGGTAGACCAGCAAATATAATCAATTTATAATTCCATGCGTAACTTTTTTAAAAAACAGGTGACCCCGGTCATCAAAAATTGCTCAAAATCACCTGAACAGGTTACTTCATGAGCAAGAACCAGCCAGATGGGATGTGAATTCCTTCGGTTCATTTTATTCTGATTCACTTAAGTTTATTGCGTGTACTCACTTAATGATGCTATGGAGGTTATTTCATTTTTCTTAATCCGGAGAGTGGTTCCCGCTGGCAATTCTTTTGATCCGACCTTGTAATTTGGCTTCCCGGACTTTTCGTTTTCAACTTTAAATGGCACCACGACTAATTCCGTTTCGGTTTCATCCCACACGACACAATCCACTGTATCAAAATTCTTTAAAGTCAGCCGGGTACGTGCGCCATAACTTTTTTTTAAAACCAGTGTACGATTCTGATTGCGATAGTCTAAAATTTTAAAACGTACCCCGTAATTATCAACCGTTATAAACTTGACTTTCACACCCTCAATCATTGCTGTCGAATCGCCTGCAAAGGGTTCTACACGAAGCTCCTTTTTTACAATTACATCCTGATAATTACCTTCTGAATCAGAAGTTTGAACTTCATGACTTTCTTCAAAAAAGGCAGTACTTCCTGATATACCCGTATAGGCTACATTTTCAGATACCCCCGGTGCAGATTTGAAAATATTTTCTCCCAAGGGGACAGAATAATTTTCGTGGTAGGCAAATTTAAGGGGCAATACTGTTGTAGTTCCGCATCCGGAAATAAATGCAGCAAATAATAAAGAAGAATAAAATCTCATTTTCAATCCTTGAATTTTTGGGATAAGTATTAAGCCATTTTTATTCTTACGTTGATATTGAATTTTTGTTTTATCTAAGTCTTTGGGATAAAAGGATACTTTTCCACGTATTCACCGAAAATCCCGGCCGGTTCACCGAAAAAAGTGGGTTCAATTTCATCCTTTTCCTGAAGTTTGCAGGAAACAAATTAAGAAAGGAAAACAGGATGACTTTTAAAACCATGATCATCACATCCGCTTTGCTCGCCATTTTTGCTGCAGCTGCAACCCAGGTTTCAGCCCAGCCACAGGGAACACCGCCCGATCCCAAACAATTGGCAGTTGCCGAAACCAGCGTTTTTATTGATCTGCTCGCCATTGATGGTTATCAGCAGAACCGGCTTCAGAAAGTACTTGAAACCTTTCACAAAGCCATTCAGAAAACCCGACCGGCATCCGGTCAGCCCGGGATGGGCAGAATGGGTGGAGGACCCCCGCAGGGCGGACAGCAGGGTGGGAGGGGAATGAACGGATCCAGACCTGATATGATGGCAAACAATCCTGCTTTTTCAGTTAAGGAAGACAGTTTAAAACAAATCCTGAATCCTGAACAATGGCAAACCTATCAGGATAACAAAAAGAAAATTCAGGAGCTCGTCCGGGAGAAATTGAATGAAAATCTTTAATCTTCTCCTTTTTTTTCTTTTCAGTTCATTTGCTGCATCCGGACAAACCATGAAAGCAGATTCAACCGGAAAAGTTTGGGGAATCAATGAGTGTGTACAGTATGCCTGGAGTCACAATCTAGAGATTCAGTCCGGCAGGTTAACCCAGAAAGTGACCGAATCCGAAAAAAACCGGTCCTTCAGCCAGATGATGCCGAGTCTTTCTTTGAATGCCGGGCATAACTGGAATGCCACACCCAATGCAGTTTCCGGTGATAAATCAAGTCAGTCTGCCAATGCCGGACTTTCAGGTGCTCTCGATCTGTTCAGTGGTGCACAAAAATATAATTCTTATCTGCAATCATCGGCGACGGTTGAATCGGGATTTTATGATCTGGAAGCCAGAAAGAATTCACTGAAACTGACGGTCATTCAGGCTTACCTTCAGGTCTTACTGAACCGGGAAAAACTGATTGCTGCCAATTCACAGGTTGAGGTTTCATCCCGAAATCTGGTGAAAATCAAAGCAAAAGCTGCACTTGGTTTGGCATCAGATTATATGGTGCTGCAGGGTGAATCACAGTTGGCCGCCGATGATTTCAATTCAATTTCACAGGAAAGTAATCTTCGTCTGGCTGAACTGAATCTGAAACAGGTTTTAAACTATCCGTCAGATTCACTCATTTCCATTCAGGTTCTGATTCCGGCTTCAATTGCAAGTCATCTTCAGGATTCCACTGTTGACATTGAACCGGTTTATCTGGCTGCAAAATCTGCTTTACCAGAATTCAAATCTGCAGAATTTAACCGGATTGCCAGCAATTATTCACTTTCTTCCTCAAAAGGAGCCTGGTTTCCTTCCTTAAGTCTCACTTACGGACTTTCAACCTCATGGTCATCCCGGAACCAAACCCAGTCTTTTACCGGATCAACGATTTCAGTTCCTTCCGGTTATCTGCAATCAGATCCGACCGAGCTTGTCCTTTCTGATCAGCCCGTTTCCACCTGGAAAAAAACCTCTTTTGGTGATCAGATCAACCAGAATTTGAATCCTTACATCGGGCTTAACCTGAGCTTCCCGATTCTCGATAACCTGAGCCGGTCCACCCGGATTGAACAGTCAGAAATCCAGTTTGAAAAAGCAAAACTGAACGAGAAGCAAACTGAAGTTTCCGTTAAAAAACAGGTAGAATCTGCCGTTTTCAACTACCGGAATTCGCTTAAACAGTTTGATGCATCGAAATATGCCTATAACCTCGCACACGCTGCTTTCAACCAGACAGAAAAGAAATATGAACAGGGTTTGATTTCAGGTTATGATTATCTGACCGAGAAAAATGCCCTTCAGCAACGGGAAACTGAATTTTTACAAGTGAAATATCAACATGTGCTGAACCGGCTGACGCTGGATTATTTTCAGCAGAAAGAATTGGAGTGGTAAGATGAGTCGCAAAACAATTTACTGGATTTCAGGAATCGTAGCCGTCATTCTGCTGGCAGTCGGAATTCCCTATTTCATGGGAAATGGCGTTTCCCTGCCGGTCATCGAAACGGATTCGGTTACCAAGTCGGATCTGACTTCAGAAATTACCGCAACCGGAACCTTGTCCGCGGTTGGAACCGTCGAGGTTGGAACCCAGGTCTCGGGTGTGGTCGCCAAACTGAACGGTGATTTTAATATGCAGGTTAAAAAAGGTCAGATTCTGGCACAGTTGGATACAAGAAATCTGAATGCTTCCGTCACCGAATCAGAAGCTGCACTGGAACGGAATCAGATCCAGATGGATATTTCAGCACGAAATTATGAACGGACGAAAATCCTTCACACTCAGGGCATCAGTACCGATCTGGAACTTGAAATGGCTCAGGCAGAATATCTGACTGCAAAAGCCAATGTGAGCAGTTCGTCCGCAATGCTGAACCGGAATAAAGTCAACCTGGAGTTGGCCACGATAACTGCACCAATGGATGGCACTATATTATCGAGAAATGTGGAACTCGGACAAACCGTAGCCGCAAGTTTCAACACGCCAACACTTTTTACCATGGCAGCAGATTTAAAAGTGATGAAAATTGAGGCAGATGTAGATGAAGCGGATATCGGTCAGGTCAGAAAAAATCAGCAGGTGAAATTTACGGTTGATGCCTATCCGGGACGAAACTTTGAAGGAACGGTCACTGAAATCCGGCTGGAACCGACAATCAGCCAGAATGTGGTGACTTACACCGTTATTGTTTCGGTGAATAATGACGATGAAAAATTAATGCCGGGTATGACGGCAACGCTTTCCATTCAAACCTGGATTGTGAAACAGGTGGTTTCGGTGACCACATCAGCAATCAATCTTGCGATTACTGATGATCAGATTCAGCGGCTCGAAAAATCAGGAATTAAAGTCACCAAAACCGAAAACCCGAAATCCTGGATTTGGATCGTTTCGCCCGGGCAGCTTGATCAGAAAGCAATCACGGCCGGATTTTCAAACGGATCCAGAACCGAAATCAATGACCCTGCGCTTCCGGTTCAGCAGTTGGTGGTTTCGGTTATCAGTGAACCTGAAGCTGGAGCAACCGCAGCTGCACGGAGTCCGTTCCTGCCAACACCTCCCGGTGTAAAGAAAAACTGAGGCACCCGATGAAACCAGTTATTCAGGCTGAAAACCTCGGCCGGGTTTTTGACAATGGTACCGTCAGGGTTGAAGCACTCAAGGACGTTAATTTTACGATTGGAACCGGTGAACTGGTTGCGATTACCGGCTCAAGCGGATCGGGAAAATCAACCTTGCTGGGCATTCTGGGTTGTCTCGACCGTCCCACTTCCGGAAACTATATTTTGGATGGCGTTGCCGTGGCGGGTATGCAGAATCGTGAATTGGCTGCACTCAGAAACCGGAAAATCGGCTTTGTGTTTCAATCTTTTCAGCTTTTGCAAAGAACGTCGGCACTTGACAATGTTGAACTTCCGATGCTGTATAATCCGTCCATCCCGGAAGGAAGCAGGAAAAAACTGGCGATGGAAGCTTTGGACCGGATGGGACTGAGTGACCGGGCACTTCACAAACCGTCAGAACTTTCAGGCGGGCAGCAGCAAAGAGTTGCTATCGCCCGTGCTTTGGTTTCAAACCCAAAACTCATTCTTGCAGACGAACCAACCGGAAATCTGGATTCAGAAAGCACCGCCTCAGTCATGGAAATTCTTTCCGGATTGAATAAATCGGGAACAACCGTCGTGATCGTCACCCACGAACCGGATGTTGCTGCACGCTGCCGCCGGGTTATTTCACTCAGAGACGGACATATTATTACAGATCAGGTTCAGGAATCCAAAATTTTTGCTGACGCAATCAGGGTCACATGATCAAACAGAACATGAAATCAGCAGCCGGTTTTGAAAAAAAATAGTCAGGTACGATCATGACAATTAAAGATTTAGTAAAAATTTCAACCACATCACTCATCAGAAACGGAGTCAGATCCTGGCTGACTGTACTGGGTGTGATTATTGGTGTGGCTTCGGTAATTGCTATGCAGGCCATCGGAAACGGATCCGACGAAAGTATCAAAAAGGAAGTCCGCTCAATGGGTGTGAATGTGATTATGATTTTCCCCGGAACGTTCCGGATGGGAGGCGTAGCACAGTCTGCCGGCAGCATGAGTGTACTTGAAGTTGAAGATGCCGAAAAAATAAAGGAAACGGTAAAAACTGTCGTTGCCGTTTCACCCATTGTTCAGTCGGGGCAACAGATTGTTTATCAGACCAACAACTGGCGGTCAAATGTAACCGGTATCTGGGCAGATTATTTTACGATAAAAGCCTATAAAGTCAGTTCCGGCCGTTTACTGACTGAAAGGGAAGCCAATGGCATGTCAAAAAACTGTCTGATTGGGAAAACCGTTTACAAAAAATTATTTCCCGCCGGTTCAAATCCAATCGGGGAAACCATCCGTGTTGGAACGGTTCCCATGAAAATAGTCGGTGTTTTGGAAGCCAAAGGTTCGGGGACCTTTGGTCAGGATCAGGATGATATTATTCTTGCTCCGCTGAAAACCGTTCAGAAACGGCTTCTGGCAACCACTTTTATTCAGCAGATTCAGGTTTCGGCCAAATCAGAAGCAAAGATGACTCAGGCAATGGCAGACATCCGGGCGTATATGCTTTCAAAACCCAATATCATTTCGAGTGATGGTGAAGAACGGTTTTCAATCCGGTCTCAGTCAGAACTTTCCAGTATGCTGGGTTCCATTTCGAAAGTGATGATTCTGCTGCTTTCCAGCATTGCCGCCATTTCACTTCTCGTTGGCGGAATCGGAATTATGAATATTATGCTCGTTTCAGTGACTGAGAGAACCCGTGAAATCGGACTCAGAATGGCTTTGGGAGCCACCGACCGGGATGTGAAAATTCAGTTTCTGGCAGAATCGATTATGTTAAGTGTCTGGGGTGGAATTCTGGGAATCATCTTCGGATATTTGATTTCATTGCTGGCGGGTTCCATCTTAAACTGGCCGGTAACGGTGAGTTCGTCATCCATTTTACTGGCTTTTACTTTTTCTGCAGTCGTCGGCATCTTTTTCGGATATTATCCGGCGAAAAAAGCATCAGAATTAGACCCCATCGAGGCACTCCGTTATGAATAAATCAGACGGCTTTTTAAAAACTCAGCCGGAACACCGGCACAACCTGCTGGTGATTTTTCTCCATCTTTTTGTGTGGCTGAGTCTGGTTGCTTTTTTTTGGACGGCAACCCAGAAAGATCCTTTCTTTTCGAACACCTGGTTTATCAGAATGACGCTGACCCTGTCGTTGTTTGCCGTTCTGTTTTACTTTAATTCATTGTTTATGGTTCCCCGGTACCTGATTACCCGCCGGGGGTGGATTTACCTGCTCTTTGTTGCGGGTGCATTTGGAATTGTTGTGGCCGGAACGACCTGGATTGATTCCTTTTTTCCGGAAATTGAGAAAGTCAGGGTTTTCCGTGAAGGGATGGCGAAACCGCCGCAAAAACCGCCGCTGGCAATCTTCCATTTTTTCAATTTTATCATGGTTCTGGGGGTAAGTACCAGCATCACCCTGCTCAGAACCTGGTATAGAAATGAACAAAGCCGGCTTGATGCCGAACGTCAGCGACTCTCGGGTGAGCTGCTGGCTTTAAGAAACCAGATTCATCCGCACTTTTTCTTCAACACGCTCAATAATATTTATTCGTTGGTTGATATCGATCCGTCCCGGGCAAAAATTGCCGTTCTTGAAATGTCGAAACTCATGAGATATCTGCTTTACGAGTCGGAAGGAAACCTCGTTCCGCTTGAAAAAGAAGTCGGTTTTCTCAAACATTATCTTCATCTGATGCAGCTCAGGCTCACACCCGATTTTCCGCTGGAAATTCAATTTCCTGAAAAAACGTCCGGCGGATTTATCTCACCCATGATGTTTATTCCGATTGTGGAAAATGTTTTTAAATATGGTGTCAGTTATACCAATCCCGGACCCATCCTGATCTCATTAAAAGAAGAACTTGGGTTGGTAACCTTGATTACCGAAAATGCCGTTTTGCCGAAAAAGGAAAGTGAAGAAGACGAAAAACGGGAAAAAATCGGTATTGCCAATGTGAAAAGACGACTTGAACTGCTCTATCCAAACCGTCATATTCTTGACATTTCATCCAATGAAACCCGGTTCAGGGTTATGCTTTCTTTCCCGGTGGAAACTCATGGAAAAACTTAAAGTTGCTGCTGTTGATGATGAACCGCTTGCCCTTCAAAATCTGGAATCGTACATCCTTCGTACTCCGGGTCTTGATCTGGCCGGTAAATTCCTGAGTTCGGTTCAGGCTTTTGAATGGATTTCTTCAAATCCTGTCGATCTGGTTTTTATGGATATTCAAATGCCCGATTTAACCGGAATTCAACTTTCCAGACTGATTCAGGGTAAAACAAAAGTCATTTTTACTACGGCTTATTCTGAATTTGCGCTTGAAGGATACAAAGTCAGAGCCATAGACTATCTGCTGAAACCTTTTGGTTATGAGGAGTTTCTGGAATCAGTTTCGAAAGCCCGTGATCAGATTTTTCCGGTAAAACCACCGACTGAGTCTGAAAAACATCCTGAGAATGAAATCTGGTTTGTAAAAGCTGAGGGAAGGTTGATTCCGGTCAATCTGGAATCGGTCTTATTTCTTGAAGCGGACGGCGATTACGTTTCGTATCACCTTGAATCGGGCAAAAAACTTTTGGTTCACGGTACCCTTAAAGAACTGGAATCCAAACTGTCACCCGGTAAGTTTTTAAGAGTCCACCGGTCTTTCCTGATTCAGATTTCAAAAATCTCTTCAGTTGACCGGAACCGGGTTTTTGTCGGAAACCAGTATTTTTCTGTGGGTGATGCCTACCGGGAATCGTTTGATGTATTCCTGAAAAGCAGAATGCTGTAATTTTTTTCCCGGCAGGATTCCTTGAAATTTTCTATTTCAGCAAAGTCATTTTTTTGATTGATGAGAAGGATCCTGATTGCAGCCGGTAAAGATAAATTCCGCTGGAAAGTCCGGTCCCGTTAAAAGTAAAACTCATCTTTTTCCCGCCTTCTGCCAAACCATTGAAAAGTTGAGCGACTTCCTGCCCGACCAGATTATAAACTACCAGAGAAGTTATTTCGGTTTTTGGAAGTGTAAAAGATATTTCAGTTGACGGATTGAACGGATTCGGATAATTCTGGCTCAGTTCAAACTTCTTCGTTTGTTCACCGTCGTCATCCAGTCCCGTTCCGGTTCCATTGGTCGAACCCCGTGAAATCGTATTCAGGATCTGCCAGTCGTGTCCGTCTGTAACCCGGCCGTAAGATTGGGTAGCCGTATGTGTTTTGAAGTTAATAGAATCGATCACAACTCCCGATGATGTTTCAAGCCAGACTTTTTCTCCTCCGTTAGAAAGCCCGAAACCGGCAGCCGAGGCGTCATCCGTTACGAGTACAAAAAATCCGCCGGCAGCAATTGTACTTCCTGCGGGGATTTCCATTTTGGGTTTGGTGCCCTCATTTCCGCCGGAATCGTAAATTTTATACCCGCTGATATCAATTGGAGCAGAAGTTGAATTAAACAACTCAATCCAATCCGGATTTTCGGCAGTTCCACGGGCATAAATTTCATTCATCATGACGTCACTTTCCGATTTTGTTGAAACCGTAAGCGAGTAAAACTCAAACTCAGCCCGGGCAGGAGAAAACGCCCCTGAACTGGCGTTTTCAGCAAACAGATAGTACTCAATTTTTCCGGTTCCGGAAGCAATTTCTGCACCAAAAACTGAATCTCCTGAAGTTCCGTCACCATGGTTTCCATCATCAGACATCGCCACTTTGGTGAATTTTTCCGTGGTTTTGTACCGGTAACCCAGGTAAACTGAGGTTGCGTTGGTTACGGTTGCTGTTATGTAAATATTGGTATTTGCCTTCGGGTTTGCCTCAGATGGTTTAACCTCTGAAATTAAAGGTTTTGTTGCTGTAAAATCTGCCAGCGCAGATAAATACGTAACTCTGCCGTTCATTAAGGCTGAAATGCCGGGTGCTGAAGTTGAGCCCGGTCCGCCCGGACCTGAATTTACATCCGTTGTGAGATTACCCTGGTATTGTGCGTAAGTAAACGGTTTATTCGGGTCAGCCTGAACGGAAGCATTAATCACGGATTGCAGGGTTTGTGCTGTGGTAAGATAACTTGAATTTGAAAAATTTTCAGTCATCATGGTTTGCAGGTGAGCCAGGTACATTTTTTTATAGGTCGGAACAGCAAGCAGTTTTTGAATCAGAGGCCAGTTGGCATCGCCGGAGTGAAGTAAAGGAGTCATCTGACTTTTTGATGTGGTGTTGGGTAGAGAAATCGTTCCGGTCATACTGAAGGTTCCGAAAGATTCATTGAAATCCCACATAACTGAACTGAACCGTCCGGATTTGTCTTTGTACAAATAGTAATTTTGGGAAAATCCACCGATGTAACTATCCAGATTGACGATGAGATTGTCATACGCAAGCATCCAGAGCGCACGATCCACATCCAGAATGGTTTCAATTTCGCCGGTATTGTTTTTCAGGGTATTGCACAGGTGGATCAGATCTGCCCAGCCGTAATCTGAGTTCATTTCATAGGCCGAATAATACAGGGAACTGTCGGCACCGAGATAGACCAGATTGGGAAGGGTTGTGGTTCCGGGTCCAGCTCCGCCAATCGGGTTGCACTTAAAGAAGGCGTTGTTTTTTGAACCGAATTTGGAGTTGATGAAAGATTTATTGACCGATTCCGAACTGACATACAACCCGATGAGGGTTCCGTTCACATAAACGTTTGCATAATTTGAAAGCGGAGCATGCATGTATTGCCGCAAAATGGAGTAGGAAAGCACCTCTCTGACGAAGGAGGGATCTTTGGATACATTGCTCAACTTGATATCCGTGTAACCCTCATAATCCTGGTTTTTGTAAGAATCCAGTTCAATGTGAAACGGATTTTTCTTGCTGTTTGCATTGTAAGTACTGTTTCCCTTGTATTTCACACCAACACTGTCAAACTGAACTCCGTTTATGGTTACCGATTGTGCCATGATGTAGCCTTCACTTCCGGCTTTGGCGGTATCGAGTTTGTAATCCCAGTTACTTTCCGAAAAAACCAGTTCAATTTTCTGGATGGTACTGAGGTCGTAGAAGGTTTGGGCGGTTGAGGATTTTGAACCTGAAAACAGAATCAGGAGCAGGGTGACAGAGATAAAAAGGAGATTTTTCATCATTTTCCAGAAAAGTTAGAAGTGCAATAACTGGTTTGACAAACAAGATAGGGAAAACTTGCAGAAGGGAGAACCGGATGGACTTTTTGTTCGGATAGTCATGAATCAAAGATAAATTCTATTTGTCAGTCTGAGTGATCCGGCACCTGCCGGATTTTATCGAAGACCCGTATTTCTGCTTATATGTACAGACAAAGTGATTTGTTTTTCCAATTCTAACCCATCTCTAATTTTAAAATCTCCCAAATCTGTTCAAAACGGAACTCTGACTTTAAATTTCACTGTTATCAATTTTGACTATTTTGTATAGATTCAATAATTTCAGGTTTTAAACACAATAGACATCGAAGTTCCACTGATAAAATGAAGCATTGAAACAGGTGTTTTTATAAAAAAACTCTGTGAAACTTTGAATGCAACTCAGTGTATCTCTGTGTAATTCTCTGCGGTAAAAAGGCATTTTAAATGAACGAGATTGAACAGTTTACGAAGTCGGAGTACAAATACGGATTCTCGACGGATATTGAACAGGAGATGGCTCCGAAAGGACTCAGTGAAGACACTGTCCGTTTTATATCCGCAAAAAAAAATGAACCGCAATGGATGCTCGACTACCGTCTGAAAGCCTATCGTCACTGGTTGACCATGAAAGTGCCAACGTGGCAAAACGTCCACTATCCGCAGATTGATTTTCAGGATATTTATTATTACGCCGCACCCAAGGTAAAACCCAAATTAAATAGTTTGGACGAAGTGGATCCTGAACTCCTGGATACATTTAAGAAATTGGGAATTCCGCTCGAAGAACAGAAATTACTTGCCAACGTTGCCGTTGATGCGGTTTTTGATTCCGTTTCAGTGACCACCACATTCAAAGAAGCGCTTAAGGAAAAGGGCGTCATTTTCTGTTCCTTTTCAGAAGCCGTTCGTGAACATTCCGAGCTGATCAAACAATACATGGGATCGGTTGTTCCGTACACTGATAATTACTATGCGGCACTGAATGCAGCGGTTTTCAGCGATGGTTCGTTCGTTTACATTCCAAAAGGGGTACGTTGCCCAATGGAATTGAGCACTTACTTCCGCATCAATGCAGAAAATACCGGTCAGTTTGAGCGGACTCTGATTATTGCCGATGACGGTGCTTATGTATCTTATCTCGAAGGTTGCACCGCTCCGAAACGGGATGAAAACCAGCTTCATGCTGCGGTTGTTGAGTTGATCACCAACGAAAATGCCGAAATCAAATATTCCACTGTTCAGAACTGGTACGCCGGTGATGAAAACGGAAAAGGCGGAATTTACAACTTTGTAACGAAGCGTGGCATCTGCAAAGGAAACAATTCCAAAATTTCGTGGACTCAGGTTGAAACCGGCTCTGCCATCACCTGGAAATATCCGAGCTGTATTTTGAAAGGCGATAATTCCATCGGTGAGTTTTATTCGGTTGCCGTGACCAATAATGCGCAACAGGCTGATACCGGAACGAAAATGATTCACCTGGGCAGAAACACAAAATCCACCATCGTTTCAAAAGGAATTTCTGCCGGCCGTGGAAACCAGACCTATCGCGGGTTGGTGAAAGTATCAAAAGCTGCAGAAAATGCACGGAATCACAGTCAATGCGATTCTTTGCTGATTGGCGATAAATGCGGTGCTCACACATTTCCCTATTTCGAAATTTCAAATCCGTCTGCTAAAATTGAACATGAAGCAACCACTTCAAAAATCGGTGATGACCAGTTGTTTTACTGTCAGTCGAGAGGAATTTCAGCAGAAGAAGCCGTAAGTCTCATTGTCAACGGCTACTGCAAAGACGTTTTTAAAGAACTGCCCATGGAATTTGCCATGGAAGCAACCAAACTGCTCAGCATTTCCCTTGAAGGAAGTGTGGGGTAGGATTTCAATGGTTAATGGTAAATGTTTAAGGGTTAATAGAATTTCAACTCAACAATTCCGGAAATATTCCTCCACTATGGGAGTGTTGTCATTCCCGCGAAGGCGGGAATCCATGCATTTGTGGTAAATGAATGTCAATTCCTCATTTATCGTTTACCCTTTATCATTCAAAATTTAAAATTCATAATTAAGAATTAAATCACATGCTCTCTATCAAAAATCTACACGCCTCAATCGGCGGAAATGAAATTCTCAAAGGCATCAGCCTGGAAGTTAAAGCCGGTGAAGTGCACGCCATTATGGGACCCAACGGCTCAGGGAAAAGTACCTTGTCAAAAGTGCTCGCCGGCCGGGAAGAATATGAAGTGACTGCCGGTTCGGTTGAGTATCTTGGGAAAAATCTGCTTGATTTCTCCCCGGAAGACCGTGCCCGTGAAGGTATTTTTCTGGCTTTCCAGTATCCCGTTGAAATCCCGGGTGTCACGAATATCATGTTCCTCAGAACTGCCCTGAATGAAATCCGGAAATATCACGGCAAAGAACCTCTCGAAGGACCTGAATTCCTGAAACTCGTTCGTGAAAAAACGAAAATTCTTGATCTGGATGATTCTCTTCTGAAACGCCCAGTCAACGAGGGATTTTCAGGCGGAGAGAAAAAACGGAATGAGATTTTCCAGATGGCGGTTCTCGAGCCAAAACTGGCCATCCTGGATGAAACAGATTCGGGTCTTGATATTGATGCTCTTCGTGCCGTATCAGACGGAATCAACAAGCTGAAGAACAAAGACAACGGTATCATCATGGTCACCCACTATCAGCGGTTGCTCGATTACATCGTTCCTGATTTTGTCCATGTTTTGCTGAACGGAAAAATTGTAAAATCTGGAACACGTGAACTTGCCCTTGAACTCGAAGAAAAGGGTTACGACTGGATCCGTGAAGAACAAAAAGAAGAAGTGGTCTGACCTGATGGCAAACGATCAGCTTTTTAAAACTCACTATACGGCACTCGCAGCCGGGATTTCAGGGAATTCTGATCCGGATGCAGTAAAATCCTTACGAAAAACGGCTATTAAGGAATTTACTGAACTTTCATTTCCGACCAAAAAAGATGAACCCTGGAAATACAGCAAGGTTGACGGACTTCTTTCCTCGCTTTTTTCACCGGCTGAGAAAATGTCGGCTGTTTCAGACTCCCTGCTTACTTCTGTCCAGTTCGGAAATCTGGAAACCGATCTTTATGTTTTTGTGGACGGAAAATTGAATCCGGCACTGACTCAAAAATCTCCGGAATCCTCAGTTTCGGTAATCACGTTGAAAGAAGCATTTGCTTCAGTCCCCAATTTTGCTGAAACTTTTCTGTCGAAGTCATCAGACAAATCCGATCTGTTTGCTAATCTTGGATCTGCTTTTCTTCAGGATGGTGCTTTCATCAGCATCCCCGACCGGAAAATTCAGACACGTCCGGTTCATCTTCTTTTTATTTCCACAGGAAATCTGGTTCAGCCGAAACTCATAATTTCCGCCGGAAAATCTTCTGAGTCTACCTTTATCGAACATTTTATTTCTGACGGAAATCCGGCCGGTTTCACCAATGTTTCGACCGCCTTGTTTCTCGCAGAAAATGCTGTTGTTCACCACACTAAAATTACCGATGAATCGGATAACGGATTTCACATCGGCAGGATTGAAGCTTTTCAGCAAACCAATTCAACCTGGAAATCTCATGTGATTACAATGGGCGGCGGAATGGTGAGAAATGAAGTGACTGCCCGGCTTTCAGGTGAAGGTGTTAACTGCCTGATGAACGGACTTTATCTCGTCACCGGTACGCATCATGTTGAGAATATTACACTTATCGATCATCAGAAACCCAACGGAACCAGTCAGGAATCTTACAAGGGGATTTTGTCGGATAAATCGACCGGCGTTTTTGACGGAAAAATTATCGTTCAGAAAGATGCCCAGAAAACTTACGCCAACCAGTCAAACCGGAATCTGCTTTTATCAGATGAAGCAACTGCCGACTCCAAACCACAGCTTGAAATTTATGCCGATGACGTGAAATGTTTTCACGGGGCAACGGTGGGTCAACTGGATGAAATGCAGCTGTTTTACCTTCAGTCAAGGGGAATTGGTGAGCCGATGGCCAAAGCCATGTTAACCCATGCTTTTGCCGTTGATGTGCTGAATTCAATCCCGCAGGCTGAAATCAGGGAATATCTCGATCAGCAGATATTGGAACGCCTTCACAGTCCGTTCCACTTTGAGGAAACGGAAGTATGACTCATTATGAGGTCAACCTGACAGCATTTTCAGCAGAACAAATCAGGAAAGATTTCCCGATTCTGCAAACCAAAGTCAACGGAAAACCTTTGGTTTATCTCGATAATGCAGCAACGGCTCAGAAACCGGTTGTGGTTATCGACCGGATGAATGATTATTACCGGAATGAAAATGCCAATGTTCACCGTGGAATTCATACGCTGAGCCAGCAGGCAACGACCGATTATGAATCCACCCGGAAAAAAGTTCAGGCTTTCATTCATGCTGCCGAAGAAGAAGAAATCATTTTCACTTCCGGGACGACAGAAAGCATCAATCTGGTTGCTTCAACTTTTGCAAGAATGGTCCTGAAACCCGGCGATGAAATTCTTATTTCAGCCATGGAACACCATTCCAATATTGTGCCCTGGCAGATGATTCTCGAAGAAAAAGGCGGCGTACTGAAAGTCATCCCGGTCAATGACAAAGGTGAATTGATTCTGGAAGAGCTGGATTCACTGCTTTCAGCAAAAACAAAACTGGTTGCCGTTTCCCACATGTCGAACACGCTGGGAACGATAAATCCGGTCAAAGACATTATCAAAATTGCTCATGAAAAAGGTATTCCGGTTCTGGTGGATGCAGCCCAGTCGATCCCTCATTTTCCTGTCGATGTTCAGGATCTGGATTGTGATTTTCTGGCTTTTTCGGGGCACAAACTTTTTGGTCCGACCGGAATCGGAATTTTGTACGGAAAGAAAGCGTTACTTGACACATTGCAGCCTTATCATGGCGGTGGTGACATGATCAAAACGGTCACCTTTGAAAAAACGACTTACAACGAACTGCCTTTCCGGTTGGAAGCAGGAACACCCAACATTGCTGCCGGAATCGGACTCGGTTCTGCAATTGATTATGTGAATTCTCTCGACTGGAAGTCAGCTGTTGCCTGGGAACATGAGTTGCTCACTTACACAACTGAAAAAATGCTTGAAGTTCCGGGTTTGCGCATTATCGGTACGGCAGCCAACAAGGGAAGTGTGATTTCTTTTGTGATGAAATCTGCACATGCCAGCGATATCGGGATGATTCTTGACCAGGAAGGCATTGCCATCAGAACCGGACATCACTGCACTCAGCCTGTGATGAAACGGTTTGGTGTTCCGGCAACTGCCCGTGCCTCTTTTGCTTTTTATAATACCAAAGAAGATGCAGATGCTCTCATCAGGGGACTGCTAAAAATTAATGATCTGTTCGGGTAACCGGCAAAACAAAAATCGGAACTGAAATGGAAGAATCAGCAGTTACAGGTGAGGGCGGAGAAGTCCTGACCCGTGAAAAACGGATTGAACTTGCGGTTATTGATGTTTTAAAGACAATCTATGACCCTGAAATTCCTGTCAATATTTATGATCTTGGTCTGATCTATGAAGTCAATGTTGAAGCATTGAGTTTTGTGCGGATTAAAATGACCCTGACAGCTCCGGCTTGTCCGGTTGCCGGAACATTACCCGGTGAAGTCCAGGAAAAAGTAAAATCCGTAGCCGGTGTTGCAGATGCCCAAGTTGATCTGGTGTGGGAACCAAACTGGTCGAAAGAAATGATGAGCGAAGAAGCCAGGCTGATGCTGAATTTGTGGTAGATGGTTTTATTGTGAATTGTCATTCCCGCGAAGGCGGGAATCCATGAATTAAAAATGGTGGTTAAATACTAAAAAATACTGGATTCCCGCCTTCGCGGGAATGACAACAAAAAATAATATGTCACTTGAATATTGTGACCTGTGATTCGTCACTCGTCCCTTGTCACTCGTCACTTGAATTTTAATATAGTTGGAAGGAATAGAAGATGTTTGGAAATATACCTATGGCACCCATGTACGACCCAAATGCCGTACAGCCGATGCGTGATGAATTAACCTATGTCGGGTTTACAGAACTTACAACCCCAGAAGCGGTTGATGCCCATTTTGATGCCAATAAAGAAGGCACAACTCTGGTTATGATTAACTCTGTTTGTGGATGTGCTGCCGGAAGTGCCCGTCCGGGTGTTGCAGAATCCCTGCAGAACGCTGTCATTCCGGATAATATTGTGACTGTTTTCGCTGGCCAGGATCGTGCGGCAACAGATAAAGTCCGTTCAAAAATTACGGGATATCCCCCTTCATCTCCATCTGCAGCTTTGTTCAAAAATGGCGAAGTTGTGTTCATGATGGAAAGATGGATGATCGAAGGCCGTCACCCGGCACAGGTCGCCGATATGCTTAAAAATGCCTACAATTTGCATTGCGGAAAAACCGGACCTTCAATTTCAAAAGAAGATTATGAGAAGCTGGTTTATCTGAAAGCGTGCGGCTCAAAAATTCCTAAAAATCCTGCTTTTCAGGGATAGTAATGACATTATTGCACAGAGCAGCACAGAAGAAAAGGGAGTTCCACAGAGATTCTTTGTCAGGATGTGAACTCATTTCATCTTCAGTGTTTCTCTGTGTAACGTATTAGAAAGTTAAAATGAAATTCAGTTCACAGGAAGAATTGGGATTGCGGTGTCTGATCCAGGTGGCCCGCCACCCGAATCAGGATCGCGGAATCACCATTCAGGAAATTGCCGAGTCAGAAGGAATCACCGTTCACAATGTGGCGAAATTGCTGCGTTTGTTGCGGATTGGTGGATTTATTGACAGTACACGGGGTCAGGTTGGCGGTTATTTTCTGGCAAGACCCGCAAGTGAAATTGTAGTGAATGATATTCTTTCCACCCTTGGCGGCAGACTTTACGAATCCAATTTCTGCGAACGGTTTAACGAAGAAAATGAACCCTGCAATCATAAATTTGACTGTTCAGTCAGATCGTTATGGCAGAAGATTCAGAATGCCGTTGATCAGGTCGTCAAGAACATCACCCTTGAAGATCTGATCAGAGAAAATAATCAGCCCAAACCTGTCGAAATCAGCGAATTTAAACTGAACCGTCTGGCATAGCAGCCGTGATGGTATTTAGCAGATCCTGAACCCTGAACGGTTTAAAAATTACATCCTTCGCACCCTTCTGAAGTAAATCAGATTTTGATCCGTGCTCAAGATAACCGGTTGAGAATATGAGGCGGACTTCAGGCTCAAGAATTTTTAGGTTCTTGAAAAACTCCATCCCGTTCATGTGGGGCATGCCCATATCAGAAATAATCAGATCAATTTTATCCCTGTATTTCTTAAAAACTTCAAGACCTTCAACACCATTCTCACCTGTCAGAATCTGGTATCCTGCATTTTTAAGAATCTCAGTGAGGGTTTCTCTGATCAGTTCTTCGTCATCAACGACGAGAATTGTGCCTTTGCCTTTTGAGTCCATTCCCGCTTCACCAGATTCACCAAATAAACCGGATGCCTGAATGGTAGGCAGATAAACATAAAATGTTGTGCCTTTGCCAGGTTCACTTTTCACAGTGATAAAACCCTGATGTCCTCTGATAATGCCGTGAACGATTGAAAGACCAAGACCCGTACCCTTGCCTCTTTCTTTCGTCGTAAAGAACGGTTCAAAGATTCTTTGAAGAGTTGCATCTTCGATTCCGGTTCCGGTATCAGAAATGGTAAGCAACAAATAGGGTTCCAGTCTCGCTTCCGGGAATTCATCAGTCAGATCCCATCCCGAAACTTCCTGCAAAGCCAGAGTTAAAACGCCTTCGTCACCAGAATCTCCGATTTTCTCAACCATGGCATCCCGGCCATTGATCGAAAGATTCATGATCACCTGTTGGATCTGACCTGAATTACCAAGAACAAGTACATGTTCAGCTTCAAATTTTGTTTCAATCCGGATAGATTTTGGAAAGGAATGGAGCAAAAGATCCGAGACTTCAGTGATAACATGACCCAAATCAACAGGCTGAAGGTCGATATTTTCACTTCTTGCAAACAGTAAAAGTTGCTTCGCAATCGCTGCTCCACGTTCTGCTGAAGAAGAAACCATATCAGAATATCTGAGCAGCTTGTCATTATCCTTCGACAGAATTTTCATGGATTCTGCAGCCATCAGAATCATGGAAAGGACGTTATTGAAGTCGTGTGCAATTCCACCAGCCAACGTTCCGAGTGATTCGAGCCGCTGGGTTTGAATCAGTTGCTGCTCAAGTTTCTTTCTTTCACTTTCAGTTTGTTTCAGATCAGAAACGTCAATGACAATCACTTCGTAATATTTGATCTTTCCTGAGTCATCCCGCACGATTCTGGGGTTTAAGTTAACCATTAACGGACTTCCGTCTTTTTTCCGTAAGGTAACTTCAACATATTTGGTTAATTGGGCATGATGGGAATGTCTGAGAACTTCAGCCATATCCTGCATGTTATAAAAGAAACCGGTTTGATAGTTGATTCCCGAAAAATCAGAAAATGACGAATAGCCGAGCATTTTAACAAGGGCATCATTTACAGAAACGAATGAACCGGCTTCAGTAACCTGATAAATACCTTCTGCCATATTTTCAAAGATTGACCGGTATTTTTCTTCACTTTCCTTCAGCGCCTGTTCAGATGCTTTTCTCTGGCTGATGTCTTCAATGATTCCAACTCCGCCAATCAATCCGCCATCGTCCAAAACAATGGGTGAGAACGTTCCCCGTACGAACGGAACCAATGGGTTAAAGGAGTAAGCCCCTTCAAAACTGTTCGAATAATCACCAAGCCCCTGGTCAAGAAATGGGGTAAAGTCCTGCAAGGCTGCAACTTCACGGTAATTTTTTCCCAAAATATCACCGGATGAAATGCCGGTAATATCAGATAAATACTGGTTGCAGGCGGTGATCACACCTGAACTGTCGAAATGGAAAATCCCAAGTGGTGCATTTTCGAAGAGCAACCTGAATTTTTCTTCGCTCTCACGTAAAGCTTGCTCAGATTTTTTACGTGTGGTAATATCTGTGAAAATACCAAGCAGACAGGGCTGTCCGTTGTAATTAATCATTGAAATTGAGGCGAGAAGATTTAAAACATTTCCCTTGGGAATTTTTATTTTAATTTCGTAGCCAGACACTTTACCATGTGCGGTAATTTGTTTTAAAATTTCATCACGGTCGTTTTTATTGTAATAAAATTCTGACGTTGATGATCCTAAAATCTGTGAAACTGGTCCGTCCAGAAGGTGCTCAGCATATTGACTGACAAATATAATTTTATCGTTGCCAAGACTTGTAATAATAACCGGGGCAGGAATTGATTCGACCAACGTCCGGAATCTTTCTTCACTCTGTTTTAACTGGTCAAGTGCAAAATTAACATCTGTGATGTCTTCAATCAGAGACAATGAACCAATTACTTCGTTGGATTTACTCGTAAGCGGAACAATATTGACTTTTAAAAATCGTTCAGAACCATCTGAAAGGGTATAAACAGATTCAGTTGCGCTTGATTCCCGTTTAAAAAGAACATGTTCAAATTTCTCTGCAATTCCTGAATTATATAACTGGACCTGAGAGAAAACATTTTGTCCGGTTAACGATCTTACATCTTTCAGATTTAAAATTTCGGCAAGTTTCGTATTGATGCGTGTGATTATTCCGGCTTTATCTGTGGTCATTATACCAACCGGACTTTGGCCGAATAAAATCCGGTACGATTCTTCACTTTGCCTGAGTGCGTCTTCGTATTTTTTGCGTTCAGAAATATCACGAAAGGTAAGAACCCACACATATTGCCCGCCAAAAGAAACTTTGGAGGTTCGAACATCCATACTGACTGAATAGCCGTATTTATGACGGAATTGCTTTTCTCCGCTGAACGATTCGTTGAATAGTGCGTGAAGATTTAATTTCTCGGTTGTTTCAGAATACAGAATGTCAGACAGAGAAAGTGCCCCAAGTTCGGCTTCAGTGTACCCTATCGCAAGGGCTGCATTAGGGTTTGATTCCTGAATGGAAAAAGTCTCACTGTCTGCAATCAAAATTCCATCACTTGACTGTTTAAGCAGGTTGCGGTACCGGTCTTCAGTTTGTTTGAGTTCTCCTTTTGATTTTTCAAGTTCAGTGAAAACGATCGCCTTCTGAACATCTGCCTTTTGTTTTCTGAAAAGAATAAAAAAGAGCAATCCACCAAATAATACTGAGAAGCCATAAGTAAACCACGGAAGCCAGGTTCTCATAAAAGATGATTCGGGAGATTCAATCATCCATTTTTTCTGGATTTTTGCGATAAATCCATTTTTCTTCAGTAATTCTACAGTTTGATTAAATTCATTTCCATGACGTGAAAAAAAGGTTTTTCCCATTGGGAATGAAAGTGGAAAATGAAGAAGAAATGGCGTTCCGGTCAGGTTGTTGTTAATAACCATTTTTCCGGGGAAATTTTTCGAGACCAGATAAACCGAGTTAAAATAATCATTGAGAAGTCCGTCAGATTCACCTTTGCTGACTGACATAAAACAGGAATCTGTTGATGAATATCTGTTGATTGTAAGGTTAAGGTCTTTTTTGTTTAATTCAGTTGCCAGTCTTTCTCCGGTTGCGCTTTGTTTGACTGCCAGAGTATAACCGCCGATATCCTGAATTTTTCCCGGGGATTTTGAATGCGTGGTAACTAGAACCAGCCCTGTTTCCATGTAAGGAACTGAAAGATCAAATAATGTTAAAGCCCGTTCTTCAGTGTGATAAATAGCCCCGGCACCAATATCTGCAGAATCTGATGAAATGGTTTGCAGAAGCTCGGGAAATGAGGCGAGCCGGACAGAAAAAATCCAGCCATTTAGCCGGCAGATTTCAGTAAGTAAATCTATATCAAAGCCGGAAATACCAGTAGAATCTGAAAAAACAAAAGGGGGATAAACAGAAGTTACAACATCAATATGCTCAGGCGATTGGGCTTGAACAGGATGTAAGTTTGCAATTGAAATCAGCAAAAAAATGGGGATCAGAAATCGGGTAGGCAATACGGGAAAAATGGTTTGCCAGACCCGGTGTAAGAGTTGATTCATGATAAAAACCCTGAATGGGGTCAGGATAGGCCTTTCAATTTATTGATCTGATCTCTGAGTTTTGCAGCCACTTCATAATTCTCGGTTGCAATGGCGTTATTCATTTCTTCAGTTAATTTTTCAATGTCATTTTTTTGAAGAGAACCAGATGGCTCTTCTTCATCAGGAAGGTCAAGGTTGATAATCAATTCATCTTCAGGATTTTCTTCACCTGAACCTGGTTCATCAGATTCGGGGTTATGCAGATCTTCACCGGGTTCTTCCTCGGTAACTTCAACACCAGCCTCATCCAGAACGTTTTCCATAACAAAAATATCACATTTTATTCTCACCCCGAGAGCAATTGCATCGCTGGGCCGGGAGTCGATTTCATGTTTTTGACCTAGATGATCAACATATATTTTAGCATAAAACACCCCGTCACGGAGGTTGATAATGACAACTTCCGTGACAGAGGCTTCCAATATTTCGAGCATATTTTTCATCAGATCATGCGTTAGAGGACGAAAAGATTTGACCTTTTCGAGCTCAATAGCAATACTTTGAGCCTCACCGGCACCAATGATAATTGGCAAACGGCGGTTTCCGCCAATTTCTGCCAGTACGAGGGCAAAGCTTCCGATTGATGACGGACTTGATGAAAGTCCGGCAACTTTTACGGCAATCTTACGCAAATAAACTCCTGATCAGTGTGAACGTTTTTTCAATTCTTCAGTTAAGGCTGGAACAATTTCAAACAAATCAGCCACAATCCCATAATCTGCAATCTGGAAGATGGGAGCTTCTTTGTCTTTGTTGATAGCCACAATAACCTTTGATGAACTCATCCCTGCAAGATGCTGAATCGCACCAGAAATTCCGCAGGCAATGTAAAGTTTTGGAGAAATCACTTTTCCGGTTTGGCCAACCTGATCTTCATGTGACCTGTAACCAGAATCAACGGCTGCCCGGCTCGCACCAACAGCTCCGCCCAAAACTGCAGCCAGATCTTCAAGGATTTTAAAGTTTTCTGCACTGCCAAGTGACCGACCACCAGAAACCACGATTTCAGCCTCGGCAACATCAAGTTTACCAGACGCCGTAATTGTATCAACAACTTTACAGGCAAAGTCCTTATCAGAAAAGGTTACAGAAACGGCTTCAACTGAAGGAGAAGAAGGTGATGATACCGCCGGAAAAGCATTGGGTCTGAGAGTAATGACTTTTACTGGCTGTTTAAGTTCAACTGTTGATAAAGCCTTCCCCGTGTAAACCGGTCGAATAACTTTAAGATTTCCGCCTGCAGAATGAAGTTCAGTACAATCTGATGCCAGTGAGGCATCGAGTTTAACTGAAACAAATGCACCAAGTTCCCTGCCCAATGCCGTGGCAGAGAGCAATATCACGGTAGCTGATTTGGCCTTGGCTACTTCTGAAACTGCAGTTGCAAATGCACGGTTTGCATAGGCCGACAGTTTGGGGTCGGTAACAGTAAGGATGGAACTAACTCCATAATTTGCTGCTTCAGCGGTTAATCCGGCAACTTCATTTCCGCCAACCAATAAAACGTGGGCAGTTAGTCCCAGGTCTTTGGCAACAGATGCTCCCTTTGAAATGGCTTCAAAACTCGATTTTTTTAATTTTCCGTTCCGGTGTTCGGCAACGATTAATAATGATGACATGGTTTCTCCCACCCTTAAATGACTTTGGCTTCGTTATGTAACAAATCAACCAGTGCCGTTACTGCTGAAACATCAGCTCCGACAATTTTTCCGGCTGGTTTTGCGGGTGGTTTAACCAGTTCTGTTATCGCCGTCCAGGAAGCACCGCCACTGAAGGCTACTTCTTCCGGTTTTTTCGTTTTACTGGCCATAATTCCTTTTAACGTCGGCAGACGGGGTTCATTGAGTCCCTTTTGACAGGAAACAACTGCAGGAAGTGAGGTTTCTACGACTTCTTTGCCACCTTCTATTTCGCGTTCTGCACGGATATGAGATCCGGTGAGGTCAAATTTAACGGCAACATTGATGACATTGATATCAAGAAGTGCGGCAAGAAAGGTTGCAAACTGCCCTGAATTACTGTCAACTGATTCTTTCCCGGTAAAAACGAGATCCGGATTTGCGGTTTTCAGGATTTCAGCAACTGCACGGGCAGCAGAAATTCCGTCAACTTCTTCCTGGGTTTTGATGTGAACGGCTTTGTCGGCTCCCATTGCAATGGCTTTTCGAATGGTGTTGAGAACGGTATCATCCCCAACTGAAATAACCGTTACTTCGCCGCCGTGGGCTTCTTTTACCCGAAGTGCCTGTTCAACAGCAATTTCATCATACGGGTTCAGAATAAAATTAACATCAGTCTTATCAATGGTCTTTCCGTCAGCGGCTGGTTTGATCCGGGTGGCGGTATCGGGCACCTGACTGACACAAACGAAAATATTCACGTGAGGTCTCCCTTTCTTTGGTCTTAAGAAACTATGGTTTTGATTGCGGTCAGAAATTGGTCATTTTCCTCAGGGGTTCCAACATTTACCCTGAGGAATCCGCTCAAATTCGTGTAACTGCTCACATCCCGCACCAGAATACCTTCTGACACAAGGTTTGCAAAAACACTTTTTAGCGGATTTTTCAAGACCTTAAAGATAAAGAAGTTTGTATCTGATTCAAACACCTGAATTCCCTTAATATCTTTCAATATTGCAAATATCCGGGCTTTTTCAGTCTTGATAAGTTCAACATTCCGGTCAACCAAATCCATTCTTTTCAGAATCTTTGAGGCAATAATCTGACTCATTTCATCAACGGTAAAAGGAACCTTGGTTTTTCTGAGCTGCCTGATGATTTCGGCTGAAGAAACCAGAAATCCCAGTCTCAGCCCGGCAAGACCATAGGCTTTAGAAAAAGTACGTAAAATGATCAGATTGGGAAATTCATTCAGCCGGTCTACCAAAGATTGGTTTTCTGAAAACTCGATGTAAGCTTCATCAACCCAAACCAATCCCTCACTCATTTTTAGCAGAGAAATCAGATCGTCATACGGAATCCGCTGAGAGGATGGATTATTTGGACTGCATAAAATTGTCAGTTTTGGCTGATGCCGGTGAATTTCAGTGGCGAGTTCAGCCAGGTCCATCTTCAGTGTTTCAGGATTTGAAAGAACAGGAACAACGAGTGCTTCACATAAATTGGCAACGGTTTTATACAGAGAAAAGCTCGGTTCCGGAATCAGAATTTTTTCACCGTGACCTAAAATTGCCCATAGAGATGAATAAATCAGTTCGTTGCTGCCATGCCCGATCAGCAGGTTTTCCGGCAAAACACCAAAATGACCGGCAAGCTGTGCTATGAAGTGATCAGGGAAAACCGTTGGGTAACGGTTCCAGGCAGCATTCAGCAGATCAGCTTCAATTTCTGCCTTTAATTCTGCAGGAAAAGAATAAGGATTTTCATTCTGATTCAGCTTCACCTGACAGATATGTTCGGTGACTTTGTATTCATGCTCCAGCAAAACTGCCGGTCTGAAAAGAGATTCGATTGGATTCATTTTGTTGTTTCTTTGTAAGCCTGATATTCCTGCAACTTATAACCCCGAAGCTGGTTCGGGATCTTTCTCTTCCGTCGACTTATAACTTGTAACTTATCACTTATAACTATTCACTTACCCCTTGCCACGGATCCTGATACTGTCTCCGTGAGCGGTCAATTGTTCCAGATCCGCCAGAGAAGAAATGGCTTTTCCGTGTTTTCTGATGGCAGTTTCACTGTATTGAATGATTGATGTTCTTTTTATGAAATCGTAAACCCCAAGCGGAGAAAAAAATCGTGCAGTTCCGCAGGTAGGCAAAACGTGATTGGGTCCGGCGAAATAATCACCAACGGCTTCCGGTGAAAAATGACCCAGAAAAACAGCACCGGCATGTTGGATTTTATCAAGATGTTCGAGGGGCTGTTCGGTTGCAAGTTCAAGATGTTCTGGCGCAATCTGGTTGGCTAAAATAAAAGCTTCGTCCAGATTTTCTGTGACCAGAATTCCACCATATTTCGCAAGAGATGCGGCGATAATTTCCTTTCGGGGTTGCTTTTCCAAAAGTGTCGGAATGACTTGAAGAACTTTTTCGGCCAGTTCAGAATCTGGGGTTATCAACGTGACAGCAGCTTCTTCATCATGTTCTGCCTGACTGAATAGATCAATTGCCAAATGCTCAGGATCAGCTGATGAATCAGCGATAATCGTAACCTCACTCGGACCTGCAATACTGTCAATTTTTACAAATCCGAATACGAGCTGCTTGGCTTTCGCCACATACTGATTCCCGGGTCCGACAATCATATCTACCGGTGGAATGGATTCTGTTCCGAAAGCAAGGGCTGCAACAGCCTGAGCCCCGCCAATTGAATAAACTTCAGTAATTCCAAGCAAAGCACAGGTTCCCAGCACAACCGGATTCACTTCACCCGTTCTTGAAACTGGTGTTACCACGGCAATTTCGTTACATCCGGCAACCTGAGCAGGGATTACATTCATGAGCAGGGAAGAAGGATAAAAGGCTTTCCCACCCGGAACGTAAACGCCAACCCGTTCGATAGGTGTAATTTTTTGTCCGAGTAAAATGTCATCTTCCTTTTCAACCAACCAGGTTTTTTCAACCTGATGGCGATGAAATTCCCTGATATTTTCTGCGGCTTGTAAAAGATTTGTTCTGATTTCAGGTGTTAATGCAGTTTCAGCTGCTTTGAGTTTGTCTTCAGGAACCCTGAGTGAGTGCAGGTCTGCGCCATCCAGTTTTTTTGTGAAAGCAAAAACAGCCTTATCACCATTTACCCTTACTTCCCTGATAATTGAACTTACGGTCTCATGAAGCGAATCTGAATCAAACAACCGACGGTTTTTGAGGGTTTTCAGGTAACCATGAATTTCATTTCCCGTGTAAATCTTCATTTTTGACAATCCTTATAAACAGAAAAACCTGCCGGCAGCAGGTTTTTCTTTGAGAAAATGCAGTCCTGGCCTGGGTTGAACTCAACCGGCTTTATGGGAATCTTTTTCTAAGCGATCAAGCTTGCGGGTGATTTCGGCAATCATATTTTCCTGAACTTCAAGAACTTCCTGTGCTTTTCTGATAAAAGTTGACCGGTCTGAGTTCTTGATTTCTTTTTGCAGCTTTGCTTTAGCTTCCTGATGCTGGGCTAATTGTTCACGAAGATCATCGGCAACCCGTGATTTTTCCTGAACCTTCTTTTCAGTTTCTTTCTGCTGGATCTGCTCGCGGTATTGCTTTTGTTTTTCAGCTTCTTGCTGATAAGATTCGAACTGACCCTGCATATCCGTCCACAATGCTTTAAACCGTTTGAAAAGTTTATCTTTCTGACGGCGTTTCATAACCAGTTCAATCGCTTTTTTCTGAAGGGCTTTATACTGACCAAAAGCCTCTTTCGGATTTTTTATCTCAGGAAGGCGGGTAGCAAAAGCTTCGAGTTCCTGCTCAAGTGTATCATGGTTGGTTGTGTAAACTTCAGAAAGAAGTTCTTTGGCATCTTCTTTCGACTTTTTCCATTTTTTCCAGAGAGCGTCAACATGTTTTTTAATCAGGTGCTCATTGGTGAGTTCAGATTTGATAACTTCCATCGACTGAAAAAACCGGTCGTATGCATCCTGAGATTTTTCATTTACTGACGCAGTAAGTGCTTCAATCTGGGCATCAATTCTGGTAATCAGGTCATTTTTGATGACGTCAGATTCATTTAAACGTGATTCTCTGACTGCTTTTTTCTGTTCCTCAAAAGCACTTAGTAACTCAGTAAGTTTCTTATCAAAAACTTCACGGTCATGACGGTCTAAGGGGCGGAGAATTCTAACCCGCTTCTGAAGGCGAACGAGATTGTTGTAAAGCTCCATTGAAAAATCTGGATGTTCTGAACCTGTTAGAAGTGCATGTTTTTCTGCAAGTGGTTCAAGTTCTTTTTCAATCAGAACCTTATTGTAATGCATCTGCTCTTTAAGCGCAATATATTTTCTTTCGCGCTCGGCCTGAAAGTTTTTAACCCGGTTGATTGAGCCTTCAAGTTCTGCTTTGTATTGTTCGTAGTCACTGGTTTTCACGTTCGGGAATTTAACCAGAATCTGAGTGAAATGGGTAACTTTGTTCCAATAATCCTGCTTGTGCTCCAATGTGTTTGAAAGCAGTTTTTCTTCAAGCGCCTTGAGTTCTTCAAATTCCTTTACGATCAGCTCGATGGGCATAGAGACCTTCCCGGGGTTAAATTCCTTAATGGGTTTCAAAGCCAAAAATCCGGTTTACGAATAAATGACAGCAGAAAATACGAATACGAACTGCAAAAATAGTAGTTTGCTCTTCATATTCAACTGATTTGTATCCGAAACGGGTCAATCAACCAAATTCTTGCCATGAATTTTACCGCAGAGGCGCAGGGGACGCTGAGAAATTCAAAATAAAATTGTTTGTTTGGGAATTTGAAAACAAAGATTTCTTCGACAATTTCCTATTGAAAACAGATGCTATATTTATTTTTTCTCTGCGTCCCCGGCGTCTCTGCGGTGAGAAAATTATTCCTCACGGAGGACTTCCAGTGGTTTATGTCTGAAGATTCCACCATTTACAACCCAGCCGATGATCAGCATCAGTCCGGCGGTAATAAGGGTTCCGGTTAGAATCAAACCCCATTCGATGGGCGCCTGAATCTCAAAAACAAAACGCAGCAATAACTGAGCTGATCCGCCCGAAAGTAATATTCCCGTAAATGAGGCAAGAATTCCCAATACTACGAATTCAATTGAGAAAATCCCTTGAATTAAAATCTTCACAGCACCCACTGTACGAAGTAAAGCAGCTTCACGCAGCCGCTGACGTTTTCCGTTTGAAATGGCACCAATAACCACAATCAAACCCGTTACAACGCTGAAAAACCCCATAAATCGGATGATAATACTGATTTTGTCAAGAACAGAATCAACCGTTTCAAGAACCAGAGAGAGATCAATGGCCATAACATTCGGGAATGCACCCACCAGTTCCCGCTGAAACTGACTTCGCTTTTCAGTACCGTCTATATGCAGGCTGGTTATAAAAGTTTGGGGTGCCTGTTCAAGTACCCCTGGTTTCATCACGAAAACAAAATTGGGAGATAAACCCATCCAGTCAATTTTTCTGAGGGAAGTAACTGTAAATGTTTTTTCAACTCCCAACACATCAAATTTCACCTGATCACCCAATTTAATGCCCATTCTGGCGGCAATGTCATTTGAAACTGAAACTTCAGGTCCGGTTGCAGGGCCTTCTTTTTTCCACCAGGTTCCTTCAGAAATAGTTTCCGTTTTTAAAAGATCCCACCGGTATGTCACCATGTATTCTGACCGGGGACGTGAGGTGAATGAAGAATCTGGCTTTGTAATCTGTCCATTTTTGCTGATACCGTTATATCTGGCCGGAATAATGGGCAGTAACTCAGTATTTGAAATTTTCTTTCCGTCAAAAATAGATTGAAGTGTATCTTTCTGCGACTTCTGAATATCAAACAAAATCATATTGGGTCTTGAACCCGAATCACCCAACTCGATCTGACCCAGCAAGGCACGTTGAATCTGATAAATAGTCATGATCAGGAAAACACCAAAACCCAGTGCAAGAACAAGTGTTACTGTTTGATTATTGGGACGGAATAGGTTCGATAAGCCCTGTCTGATCGGGTAGGGCAGTTTTCTAATTTTGAGCAGTTTGGTGGTTTTTACAATGCCCCAGGCAATGAGAACCAGGATTCCCAGAACAACCACAATGGCCAGACTGAACAAAGACCCAACCATCAGGGAATCTGCCTGTTCAACTGCAAAAGCCCAGAGTGTCCCCAAAAAGAGAATGCCAAGAAGGATCGTTAGAGGAACTGATTTTCCGGTTACGACTGTATCGTTAACATCCCTGCGAAGGGCATTCAGCGGTGAAATGAAAAGCACCTTGCTTAAAGGAAACAGACTGAAAAGGATTGAAATAACAAGACCGACTGCAAATCCTTTAAATAGGGACGTCCAGGAAATGAAGACAATCAGGTCAATCGGAAGGTAAGCTGAAACCAGGGCAGGAAGTGCAAATTGAATCCCGATTCCGGTTAAAATTCCAAGAAAAATGCCAAGCATCCCGATTGAAACCGAAACAAGCAGATAAATCGCTGCGACTTCCCACGATGTGGCTCCCAGACATCTCAGAACCGAAACCGTATCCAGTTTCTGCCGGATGTAAACATTAATTGAAGAGGCAACTCCAATGCCACCCAGTAGCAAGGCAATCAGACTGATGAGTCCGAGAAAATTCCCGACCCGGTCAATGGCATCACCCAGCATTTGCTCACGGTTAAAATAACTTGAAACACGGATGTCAGAATTCTGAAACTTGTCTGAAAGCTTTTTACTGAGAACGGAGATATCCTGTCCGGAATACGTTTTCAATTCTGTCAGGTATCGAACCCGGCTTCCAAACTGAATCAGATTGGTTTCCTGAAGATAATTTGAACTGAAATACACTTTTCCCGCTGAACCGAAACCAAAACCCGAATCACCCGGCATTTTTTTAACAAAACCGGTAACAGTGAAGTAGGCTTCACCAATTTTAATAGAATCACCGGGTTCAAGTTTTAACTGATACCTTAGTGAAAGATCAATGACTGCATTTTTGCCGGATTTAAATTCAGTCCATGCCGATGCGGGTTCAGTTACCACAACGCCATAAAACGGATAGTTTCCTTCAATAGCTCTCACCTGAATCAGACGGGAATCACCGGTTTTTGGGTTTAATGCCATCGAAAGAAACTGAACAATTTTGCTTTCCTCCATTCCTGCCAAAACCAGAGAGTCAATGACGGACTGAACCGAATCTGCAAGAACAGTACTTGAAGAAAAACTGAGGTCAGATCCTTTAAGTGTTTTTGACTGAACCTCTACCGATTTTTTTAGATTTTCACTGAATGAGTTAATTGCAACAAGTGAAGCAACTCCGAGGAAAATGGATAATATCAGAAATCCGGTTTTTTTCCAGTTCGATTTAAATTCCTGCCAGGCAAGCCTGAAGACAAATCCCCATCTCATAAGGAATAATCCGTTTTAGAAACAACCGCTTCATCACTTACGAGTTCGCCATCAGCCAGTCTGATAATTCGTCCAGACCGGTTGGCAAGGGCCTGATCATGAGTAACCATAACCAGAGTTGTCCCATTTTTTTCGTTCAGATTTTGCAGGAGATCGAAAATAACCGCACCTGTCTTCTGGTCGAGGTTTCCGGTGGGTTCATCGGCAAATAAAATAACCGGAGTGGTTGAGAAAGCACGGGCAAGCGCAACCCGTTGCTGTTCACCTCCCGAAAGCTGAACCGGGTAGTGAAACCGGCGGGGGAAAAGCCCAACTTGATTTAAAAGGGTCTCAGCCCGTTCTTCTGCATCTTTTAAGCCTAAAAGTTCAAGAGGGACCATAACGTTTTCAATTGCCGTAAGCGTGGGGATGAGCTGAAAGGATTGAAAAACAAAACCCACATTTTTATTCCGGAAAACAGAAAGCTGGTCTTCGGTAAGTCCGTTTAGGTTTTGTCCGTTCAGTGAAACGTTTCCGGCAGAAGGACGGTCGAGTCCGGCAAGTAATCCCAGCAAAGTGGATTTACCTGAGCCGCTGGGTCCGAGAATGGAGACAAACTCACCGGGTTCAATATGAAAGGACACAGATTTGAGAACGGTAAGGTCAGAATCACCAGACCGGAAAGTTTTTGTAAGTGTATTTGAAGAAATCATGCCTGAGGGGTTTCGTTTAAGTTTAGTTTCAGTAAACGCTTAAACGCAAAGATGAGGAACTTCGTTTCGGGAAAGAGGTAACGATTTGTAACAAAACAAAAAAGTCTGGCATTTCTGCCAGACTTTTCTTGTAGCCTGTACGGGATTCGAACCCGTGTTACCGCCGTGAAAGGGCGATGACCTAAACCCCTAGTCGAACAGGCCGTTTTTCAAAACTTTAAATCAGGGTGAGCAATGGGGATTGAACCCACAGCCTCCAGAGCCACAATCTGGCGCTCTAACCAATTGAGCTATGCCCACCATCGTAAGTCGTGCTCGTATGCCCGACAGGAGTCGAACCTGTAACCCTCAGCTTAGAAGGCTGATGCTCTGTCCAGTTGAGCTACGGGCACAAAGGACTGCAAAGATAAGCACAAATTTTCATGAGCGCAAGTAACCTTTGGCGACCACATCGCATTTTCTCAAAGTCGGGGTGCCGAGATTCGAACTCGGGACCTCCTGCTCCCAAGGCAGGCGCGCTAACCAGGCTGCGCTACACCCCGTTTTAAACGGAGCACGAAGATACGGCAAGAAAATGATGGTGTCAATAGTATCTGTATATTTTGTTAAAAATAGTGATTATGGCTTAACAGTTTGTTTTTTATAGACTTACTTTGGAATTGTTGTGTTTTGCCTCACTTTTAGGGCTACTTATTGGTTTGACATTAGTTGAAATTGACCTTAACTTGCAGGGTTATTATGGGATAATTACGCCCGAAAGGGTTAGAAAGCGATGTCCTTTTTTAAAAAACTGCAAAATTTCGGGTCAGAAGAAGAGGATAAGCCAATAGTGATTTCAGATACGGATGGTTTTTCGGGATCAGAGTCAGATAAAGACTCAGAGTGGTTAGAAGCCGGGGTAAGTAAGCCCAGGCCTTACCGGCCATCCGATGACTTTCAGGGGTCCGTCCGGAAAGCTCCGGCTAAAACACCGGAAAGGTCAGTTCAAGCCGTTAGTAATGAAAGTAAAGCAGTTCGTCCTGGTTTCAGGGCTGAAAGAAATTCAAACGCCGAATTCAATCAGGCACTTGAAGAAATTTTGTGGGTGATTAAAGAGTCACTTCCTGTTTATACTGTTTCTCTGTTTTGGGTCAATCGAAACCGGAAACAATATGTGCTGGAATCCTGCGTGACTGATTCCCAGAGTTTTTCTGGTGATGAACGAATTCCTTTTACTGATGACAGTTTCCTGCAAAAAATTCTGGAAACAAGAAACCCCGTCATCCGGTTTAAAATTCCGGCAGAAGAAATTGGTAAATTGCTTCCTTATTACCATCAGCCTGAAAGAATAAATTCCTTTCTGGGGATTCCTGTTTTTTTTGGCGATGAAATTTGCGCAATACTTTTTGCAGACAGTTTGAAGCCTGATGCCTTTGGCGGTGATGAAGTTGGTTTTTTTAACCGGCTTGGTAAGTTGGTATCACATCTGGTTTTTATTTACTCGATGAAGGATGACCTGGAGTTTTCTAACAGGTATACTCAGCAGATGAGTACACTTGTGGGTGACCTTCAGCAGATGAAAAGCGTTCGGGATCTGCTTTCACAGGTCACTGCTTTTATCAGGCAGGCTTTTGAGTTTAGTTATGCTGCTGTTGTTGCCTTTGACACAACCGGTGAGCTTTCTGTTCAGAAGGTGATCAGTCAGGGCAGTGGTGAATATGTGACTGAAGGTCTGGCCGTTGCAATAGATCACAGTATTGCAGGTGCTGTAATGCGGTCACTCAAACCCATGATACTGAAGTCAACTGAAGCCAGCCTTGAAGGACGTTTCAGGTTTCAGCCTGGTGAAGATCTGCGTCTGAATACCAGTCTGATTGCGGTACCGGTTGCATCCGCAAATAAATGTTACGGTGCAATTGTTCTTGAACATGAGGTGAAAGGATGGTTTACTTCCTCTCATCTGCAATGTCTTGAACAAACCGGATTTCTTGCAGGTCTGATGATGGAAAATATCTATCTTGACGAGTCTGCTGAAAATCAAAAAATATATGATGAAGCAACGGGTGTCTTTGATCACCGGTTTTTCATGGATCGCCTTTCGGTAGAGCTAACCCGGGCACTCAGGGTGGGTTTTGACCTGTGCCTGGTTGTATTTGAAATTGACCGTTTTCAGGAACATGAAGAACGGCTCGGTGCTCTCGTAACTGATATGGCAAGTTCACACCTGGCAAGACTGCTGAAAGTGAATTTAAGAAATTATGACTATTTGGGCCGCCTTGGACGGAACCGTTTTGCGGCACTTATGGTTCACAGTGATGCTAACAATGCCTTTCTGATTTCCGAAAAAATCAGAGAAAGTGTAGCCTCATCCCCAATTCGTTTTGAACGGATGGAAGTCCCCGTTACCATCAGTATCGGGATTTCACGGTTTAAAAAAGAAAAAGCCACGGCAGACTACCTGATTGAAGGTGCACTTGCTGCACTTCAGCGGGCCAGGGAAACCGGTGGAAATAACGTGAAAACTAATTAAATTTAGTATAAACTCTAAGGAATAAAAAAATGGCAAAGAACCAATTCGCCGATAAAAACGCAAAAGCAGCTTCCAAAAAGAAAATCTGCCCGGTTTGCAACTCTGAAATCACGCCTATCAAGATGGTAGCTTCCTTCAAGGATGAAAAATCTGGCAGCTATAAATTTGGTGAACGTTTCCACAAAGTATGCAAGTGTAACGAAAAAGACATCCTCGGCTGATAACTTTCACCCCCATCGGGACGTAAACCACATGGTTATAGGAAAAGTGATTGGAACTGTCTGGGCAACCAGAAAGGATGCCGGTTTAACCGGTATGAAACTGCTTGTTGTGAGACATGTTGACCTTCACTACCAGGTTTTGGATAAGTTTGTAGTTGCTGTTGACAGCGTAGGCGCTGGTGTTGGTGAAATCGTTCTGGTTGCGACAGGTTCGTCAGCCAGACAAACCGAAATAACCAAAAATAAGCCCGTTGATGCCGTCGTGATGGCAATTGTTGACAAACTTGACGCTGACTGGAGCTGATTCATGTTTTATGCCCGGGTCATCGGTACAATTTGGGCTACCCGGAAGGACGATCATCTTTCAGGGAGGAAAATGATGTTGATTCAACCGATGACATTTGAAGGAAAATTCACAGAGAAACCCATTATTGCGGTGGATACCATCGGCGCAGGTGTTGGGGAAATGGTTCTGTATGTGACAAGCAGTGAAGCTGTCATTCCCATGAACGTTCCTATGGCACCCGTTGATGCCTCCATCGTCGGAATTGTTGACCGTGTCGATCTGGCACGTTAACAGTTTTTGCGGAAGAACAGAGGACTATGAGACAACTTAAAATCAGCAAGCAGATAACCAACAGGGAAAGTGCTTCCCTTGACCGGTATCTGCAGGAAATCGGCCGGGTAGAACTTCTTTCCCCGGATGAAGAAATTGATCTGGCCGTCCGCATTAAAGCCGGCGATCAGATTGCCCTCGAAAAACTGACCAAAGCAAACCTCAGGTTTGTGGTTTCAGTTGCCAAACAGTATCAGAACCAGGGTTTATCTCTGGGTGATTTGATTAATGAAGGAAACCTTGGACTTATCAAAGCGGCTAAACGATTTGATGAAACCCGTGGGTTTAAATTTATTTCTTACGCCGTTTGGTGGATCAGACAATCAATATTGCAGGCTCTTGCAGAACAATCCCGTATTGTTCGTCTTCCCCTCAACCGGGTTGGTGCGCTGAATAAAATCGGTAAAGCGTTTTCAAACCTGGAACAGGAATTTGAACGTGAACCGAATGCTGAAGAAATCGCAGAACAACTGGATATGACTCAGTCTGATGTGGCAGAAACGCTCAAAATCGCGGGTCGTCACCTTTCGGTTGATGCCCCGTTTGCGCAGGGTGAAGATAACCGTCTTCTCGATGTATTGGCCAATGAACATCAGCCATCACCAGATTCATCGCTTGAAGTTGAATCTTTGAAGATTGAGATTGAGCGTGCACTTTCTACGCTGAGTGAACGTGAAGCTGAGGTTATCAGGCTTTATTTCGGATTAAATCGTGAGCACAGTTTAACCCTGGAAGAAATTGGTGAAAGATTTAGTCTTACCCGTGAGCGGGTCAGACAAATCAAGGAAAAGGCAATCCGCCGGCTCCGCCATGCTTCCAGAAGTAAGGCTCTGAAATCTTATCTTGGATAATAAATCCACGCTGAAGATGCTTTTAAACCCCGTGAAACTACTGTTTCCGGGGTTTTCTTTTTTTATGACAACCCGTTTGCAAACAAGTTCAGGACTTTCAGTTTGACCAAACTTCTTTTTTTGATTTTTGCTGCTTCAATCCTTCTGGGATCCTGTCAGGGACCTCAGGGTGTGAGCCGTTATAAACATCCTGAAGAAAAAGAAAAACCGGGTGAACCTGCACAAAAAGGTCGTTTTGAGACACCTGATTCTGGTGAAAAGGCAGCAGGAAATGAAGAAAAGACTGAAAAACCTTCACGATTTTCTGATCTGGAAAGTCCAGCTTCTGATCCGTTAATGACCTTTGTAATGGCATGGAAGGGTACCCCTTACCGGTATGGGGCAATGGCAAAAACCGGAACTGACTGTTCAGGTTTTATGAAGAATTTATTTTCAGCGGTTTATGGAATTAACTTGCCCAGAACGAGTAAAGACCAGTTCAAAGAAGGAAAAGAAATTTCAAAGGATAATCTGAAAAAAGGAGATCTGGTCTTCTTCAAACTGAGCCGAAGCCGAAGTGTGAGTCATGTTGGGGTTTATATCGGAAATAACCAATTTGCCCATGCCAGCATTCAGGTTGGCGTTACCATTGATGATCTTGATCAGGCCTATTATAAAAAATCGTATGTTGGCGCCCGCCGTTTAGTTCCCTGATTTCTTATTGCCCTTCAGATAGGGTTTGCTTTTCAATCCACCTGACAATTGGCACATCTGCCTCCGCCCAATCGAGTGTATTTAATTCTGCCGGTTTCAGCCAGGTAAAGTTTTCATGTTCGTTCAACGTAATAATTCCGTCAAGTATCTGACATCTGAATGATTTCATCAGAATGATGGCCCCTGAATACTCGTGTTGGATTTCAGGTCCCTCACTTATAATCCCGATGTCTAGATCAAGTTCTTCCCAGATTTCCCTGACAATACACTGTTCAGGCGATTCACCCATCTCAATTTTTCCACCGGGGAATTCCCACTTCAGAGAAAGATGTTCGCCTGCTTTCCGCTGAACGGCAAGAATCAATCCGCCACGTTCAATGATTGCACAGGCGACTGGTATTGTGGGCTTGCTCATGGTTTCACCAATAAGCTTCCGGGGTTAAGCCCAACTTGAACGGGACCTGCAACTCTTGTTCCTTTGTGAAAGGCCTCAAGCCATCCTCTGACGGTGTAGGCATCGGTAGAAGTGACCCAAAACCAATCCTTTTTCGGGTCATAAATGGTTTGGGAAAGAATTTTCCCTTTAAATAAAACTGATTTTCTATTGATCAGCGTATCGGTAACAACAAGATCTGAGTTTATGACAAATACGGCTTCGCTGGTAGTCACCGCCAATTTAGTTGTGCCATATTCGCAAACTGATTGAATTTGCATTCCGGCATCAAATGATTTGCTGACTGAATTCTGTCCATTTTCAATTTTTACAATCCGGCTTTGGGGTTTTGCATCCCAAAGATTTCCCAGACAAAAGACAAGAATCCCATCTGATACAACCATTATCTTATCAGGATTTTGTGGGACGGTGATTTTAGTTTTTCCGTCAGGATTCAGGAAAGGAATTTTCATGAGGGTCTGACCAGAGCCTAATCCGTTACAGCTCACATATAAATTATCACTGTCTGCAGCTAGGTTTTCGGGGTATGAGTCGACCGGAATTTTATTCACAACTTCATCAGTTTTGGAATTGATAACCAGAACCTGATGCTGGTAAAAGCTGGAAATATACAAATTACCATCCGGACCGATAAGTGATTCACGGGGAGTTGCTTCAGCAGGAAACTTATAGGATTTGACTTTTTTACCAGATTTAAGATCAAACCAAACCAGTTTATTTGAAGATGTAACTGAAATAAGCCCAAGTGAACCATTTGTACTCATCGAGTTCCCGGTATCACCCAGAGGTTCACCTAAAACGCCGGTTTTCAAATCACCGGCCACTGTTCCTGAAATGAGTGAAAAAAATTGAAGGGAAGAATTGTTCTGACCCCAAAGCCCCTCATTTAGAATATAAATTCCCGGATCCGCCGAAACTTCAGGCGGTATTTCCCCAGTGTCAGAATCTTGTTTACATGAAACCAAAACCAGAAAAATGAAAAAGAGAAATACGTTTTTCATGGATTGGTTTCCAGAGTTAACGTTACCAGAAAAGAACGACCGGGCATCGGGTAAGACATCACCCATTCATAAGACTGATTGGTTATGTTTTTAATGGAAAAATCGGTTGTCAGTGAAATTGCCGGGAAAACAAGTTTCCTGGCAATTGAAAAATCACCTGTAAGGAAAGCAGGTAACTGATCAGATTTAAGATTTTCAACGGATGCATTCCGGATGCCGGTGTAACGCCAGTTTGTAGTGAGTTCCCAGTCATTTTGTGTCCAGGTTGCAGAGCCGCCGGCTGTCATCCTGGGTGTATAGATCAACTGTTTTCCATCAGCCTGAGAACTGATTCCGTTCAGGCTTTTTACCGATTGGAGGGTAACAAATTGGCGAAAGAAAAATGAACGGATTTGCCATTCTGACGATTGTTCAATTCCTGATCCCTGAACCTCTCCGGCATTAATTGATGACCATACCACCGGGTTTTTGGGAATGGAAATGATTTTATCACGAATGGTATAGAAAAAACCTTTTATCCTGATCAGACCGACCGAAAATGGAAGTGTAACATCTGCATCAGCCCCAATAAATTTTTCAGAGACCAGACTATTATCACCTGATGCAGTTAAACGGATTTCATTCAAAGAGGGATACCGGATGTTTCTGTTCAGAGTTAAGGAAGTTATGAATGGTCCGGGTTGACCTGAAACAGTAATGGCACCTGATCCGGTCGCAGGTAAATTTTTCCCACCTTCAAACCGGCCATTTAACTGAAGTTTAAGTGCAGGTTTGTTGAATGAAAATGTTTTGGTTGAAAAAACAGCCAAAGCATTCCGATCAAGTTTGTCGGTTTCAGCTCTTCCACGCCAGGCATCGGCCTGCGATTGGTTCAGACGAAAATAAAGACCTGTATTCCATTGATTGTCACTGTTTTCAGTAAGAAAATCGGTTCTGATTGAAAATTCCTGCTCACGGAAGTCAGATTCACCTGAAGGAAGGGTTGAATCTGTATATTTCAGGTTTTGCGATCTGATCATGGCAGAGGTCCTGAAAAGGCCTGATGATGTCATGATGCTGACAGTCGGAATGATTTTTAAATCACCAGAATAAAGTCGGGCAGTTGAGAAATTTGAGTTATCCATAAAAACAGGACCAGGAACTCCCTGCTCCTGCTTACTCCAAAGCAGACTTAATGCTGACTCAATTTTATTTGTTTTAAAGGTTAGAGTTCCAAAACCAGACTTTCCTGAAAAATCCTGATTGAGACGGGTTTTGCCGGAATAAATGGGGTAATTGCCGTCTGTCCAATCAGAAGAAAAAGTGAAAAATCCAGAAAATGAGCCTGTTTTCAAGTGTTGTGAACCTTTCCAGGAACGGGTTCCGAAAGATCCGGCGGCAGATTGAAACAGGCTTTTGGTATCGCTTGACTGTCTGGTGTTCAGATAAATGGTTGAACCTAAGCCACCATTTGCCACATCGGCAGAAAAACCACCGGTTTGAACGGCGATCTGTCCCATATTGTCTGCAGAGAGTAAACTGAGATTGGCTGAACCGGTTAAAGCATCATTTACAACCATTCCGTCAAGAACAACCAGATTCTGTGATGCAGACGTTCCACGGGCAGAAACAGTTTTCAAGCCGCCATTACCACCGTAATCTTTAATTTCGAGTCCGGGAGAATGGGAAAGTAAAGCCGAAAGGGGTTCAGGTCTGTTCTCAGATGTCTGAATAAGATAAGGTTGGGTGAATGAGTATGCTTTTCTGAGTATGTTATCCCGTGTAGATGAAACTTCAATTGTCTGTAGCTGATCTTCCCTGGCTGATTTCCATGAAACGGAATCCGGCAAACCAACAGGTGTAACTGCTACCTGAGCAGAAACTGAACCAGCAAATGAGCCAAGTAGAATAAGTGCAAAAAGTTTCATTTCAGCAAAACCAGTTTGAAAAATCCGGTTTGGTTTCCAGATTGAATTCTTATGATATAAATTCCGGAAGCCTGTTTGTTAAGATTCAGTTTTCGCTGTTGATTTCCGGATGAAGAGATGAATTCAGACCACGACAGGATTGTTTCACCGGTTAGGGAAATCAAACTGAAAGTGGTGATGCCTGCAACCGGATGTGACCAGTTCAAAGTTGTTTCAGGGTTGAATGGGTTTGGCCATGCTGAAATGGTAATACCTGCTGGCTTTTGATTTTCCAGATCAGCAACTGATACGGGTTGTGAATGAATGGCAACAACTGCATCAAGATCAAAACCAGAGCCAAACGGATTCCAGTATGACCGGTCATCAATCCTGATAAAACGGGCTGAGGATAATCCAACAATAGAAAGGTCGAAAGCATTTCCGCCACAAGCCGGCCAGTTTTGAGGATTTTCAGAACCGGTTGTTGCAACTGTTCCCGCACAACCCGACCAGGTTACTGAATCGAATGGAAAAGTGAAGAATTGAATGCCATCTTCTGAAACTGAAACAATTCCGGGTTCCTTCCATGACTTTGTTGAATCTCCGCCCGGCCAGAATACATTTTCAAAAACAACAAAATCAGGTCCTTGTCCGTTAATGATCAGATTATCAGTAAATTCAAGAATGATCCAGCCACCCAGGCCAAGACTGACCACGTGTTCCGGGTTTGCGGAAGGAACTGTCACTGAAGCTGCTGTATCAGGATTCCCGATTACATTTGCAGGAAAAAATTCAGAGGACTGCCCAAAATCAGTATTATTCCCGAATTTCCAGGATAGAACTTTGTCAGCACCCGGCGTCTGGGCATGAACCGAAAAAGAAATCAGAAGAAAAAAAAGAATCTTCATGCGGACTCCTTTTTTACAAGTCCCAATTGATCTGCCAGGCAGGATTTGCAAAAATATAGAGACCCTGATTTGTAAACGGTTGAGGGTTTATTGCACGCAGCACATTTACCACCCCGGAGATCAGGAACCTTTTTGCTGAACAGATCGGCACATCTGTACTGGCAACTGCAGGAGGGGAATATACATCCGGTTGGATTTTTATTTTCCATCAGAAAGTACTATTTCTTAACTGTTTTAAAGGAAATGACATAATTACCAGAAGGGGAGTCAGCTGTTTTAAAGGTTTTTACCAGCAGACCATTTTCGATTTTTTTAAGGGTGGAACTGTAAGACTCACCGATGGTAAACTTAAGATCATTTCCTATCAGAACAGGATTTCCACCAACCAAACTCACCTCGGTAAGACTGCCAAATTTAGCGTCAAAGGAGACTTTTTTTATGCCTGATTTCTCAAAAAACACAGACTGGTTTTCAGATACAGACAGCTCACTGTAAAAACCACCGGTGATAGTGAGAGAATCGAGTTTGGTGGCCGTTTCCCCGTTGATCAGATATAGTTTTCCGTCAACAACAGGAGTTGACCAGCTTATTCCTGAACATTCAACCAGAAGCCGTGTACCCGATTTCTTCATAAAAGTTGGGTTTTCTGAAACAGTAAGCGTTTTAGAAACTGTCATATTGGAAATATCAATGACGGAAATAGTGTTTCCATACCCGTATCCTGAGTTGGCAACAAAAAGACGGTTTCCGATCAGTTCAAGCTGCCATGGATAGTTACCTACCTTTACTGTATCCAAAACTGATAAATCACTCAGCCTGATTTTGTAAACCTGAGCCTGATAGACATCAGTGGCATAACCGGTAATTCCATCTGCAGATGTCAGATAATTGACACCCGTGCCAGTCGGATAGGTTTTTTGTAAAACTTCTTTGAACGTTTCAGGGTTGATAACAGTGATTGAATTTCCGTCAACGCTGCAGATGTAAAGCAGATTATGTGTTAAAAAAACAGATTGAGCTCCGGCGGGTAATTGTTTGCCATTTACAGATTTATAAGCGAAAGTGTAGATTGAATCACCTGAAAAATCGTAGACTGACAAATCAGCATTTGAAGTCCCGAACGGACCATAAGCCGGAATGAAAAGTTTGTCGGGAATCGATGTTGAAACTTCTTCTGAGTCGGAAGATTCTGAACATGAAAAGAAAATCGCGGAAATAAAAAGAAAAGAAAAAAGCAGTTTGAATGACATAAAACTCCCTCGGTTTTACGGATTGATGTTATCCGTTCCGGGGTTGAGCAGGAAGGCAAGCAGTCGGGTAAGAAGAAGTTCAGCCGGTGCCCACCATCGTTTCTCCCTCGGAAACGGGTGAATCTCTCCGGCAGGTCTCCCGGCTTAAGGTGTTAAAAGTTTTGGGTCTCTTTTAAGATCCTGGCCCTTCCCGTTACGATTAAAATCGGAACAGTGGTTATGCCTGGTTTCACCTATCACGGTTGCGGGGCAGCTGCTGATTTATCCGGTAAAGGATGTACAGCATTCCCTTTTCATTCCGTCCCGGCAAAGCCTGGAACGGAAACCGAAAAGCAGATGCAAAGATGGGGATTTTTTGGGAACCTTCCAATTTTCCAGAGATTAGAGTTGGGTTAATTGGTTAAACTTACTGTTTCCACCGTTCTTCATACTTGTCACGTAAAACGGTGTGATGACTTTTCAGTTCAATTTTTGCACCGTCGATAAAAAGAAATTCAACATTACTGATGACTTCAAGCGGATCGCCATCGGTAACCATGATTGAGGCATCTTTTCCCACTTCCAAAGATCCGATCCGGTCTGCAACACCCAGAATTTGTGCCGGATACAATGAAATAGCTTTAAATCCTTCATCATGCGGCAGGCCAAATCCAACCGAATAACCCGCCTCATGCGGAAGATTTCTCAGATTGCTTTCTGACCCTGTCATGTCAGAATTTAAATTGGTAATGGCAAACGGAATCCCGGCATCGTGGTAAAGTTTTGCAGTTTTGTAAGATATATCAAAATCATCATCCCGGTTTCCAGGCATTGAAAAAACCGAGCCGATCAGAACCGGAATCTGGTTTGATTTCAGAACATCAAGACATTTGTATCCTTCCTTACCACCAAGCAAAATCATATTTACATCCTGTTCCCTGAAAAACTGAACGGCTGCCACAATCTGATTCAATTCGTCAGCAGAAACAATCACAGGCTCCTTTTTTTCGAGAACGGATAAAAATCCTTCCCACTTAGAATCATAGGCATGATTTTCTGAGAGTGCCGATTTTTTTGCTTTCTGATAGGCACGTGCTTCATTAAAAACCGATTTCAGTTCCTCAAGATTTTTCTGAATTTGCTTTTTCTGATCTTCAGCGGATGTGGTAATCCAGGGAGCCTCCCTGACTGACATTTGTGGCCAATTGACAACCAACCCTGCATTTTTTTTCACCAGAGTTTCTTCCCATGTCCATCCATTGAGTTTCATGAGTGCAGCATGACCGGCAATGAGTCCGCCAACCGGGATTGTCAGGTTGTAGCCGATTCCGTTTGCTCTGGCAACAGGAATCAGTTCACTATCGGTGTTATACCCGATTTCTGCACGGACGTCGGCATTGTTGCTGCCCATTTCAGCCTGATCGTTGGTTTGTCTGACGGCATCAATCTCTCTGAGTCCCAAAACAGAAGCAGGAGCAAGAATGGCTGGCCAAACCTGTTTGCCGGTAACCTGAATGATTTCAGTCCCGGCAGGTAGATCAATAGTTTTCCCTATTCGGGTTATCTTGCCGTTTTCAAAAAGAACGGTTCCGTTTTCAATGGTTTCCCCGGTAAGCGTGTGAATAGTTCCGCCAACCAGTGCAATCGGTTTTGTTTGTTTGGGAGAAGCAGGAAAATCATGGGCAAAAACTGAATTTGCAGTTAGACAAAACAGAGTTAAAAGAAAAGTTTTCATTGGTTTTCTCCCCGAACGCCATAGGCATGTTCGTCATAAATTTCCATACAGCGGTCAATTTTAAGATTAACCGGTTTTCCCTTCCCTGATTTATCCATCGGTGCACCTGACTTTAATATTTTCTGGATAAGTACCTGTTTTTCATTTTTTATATTTTTCCGCAAAGTTTCGTCTTCCTGCTGATCGAAATATTTCCGTCCGTCTATCCAGGTTTGTTCTGGTTTGCTGAATGTTGATAGTGGATTCCCGTTCCAAATGACGAAATCGGCATCCTTGCCTGCTTCAATACTACCGGTTTGTTTTTCGATTCCCAGATTTATTGCAGCGTTGATCGTTACAAACTTAATGGCATCTTCGGGCTTCAATCCGCCATATTTTACTGCTTTGGCAGCTTCTGTATTGAGCCGGCGGGCCAGTTCGTCTGAATCTGAATTGAAAGAAACGACAAGTCCTTGTTCATGCATAATGGGTCCGTTGTAGGGAATGGCATCAATGACCTCATATTTGTATGCCCACCAGTCAGAAAAAGAGGAAGCTCCGGCACCATGTTTCGCCATTTCACCGGCAACTTTATATCCTTCGAGAATATGCTGAAAGGTTTTAACTTTGAAACCAAGTTCATCACCAATTCGCATCAGGGCAAGGATCTCTGATTGAACATAAGAATGGCATTGTATTCCACGTTTTCCATCCAGAATTTCAACAAGGGTCTCCAGTTCCAGGTCACGGCGGGGAGAAACTCCTTTTTTGGTTTTACTCCAGTTTTCAAGATTTTTTTTGTATTCCTTTGCCCGGATAAAATCATCCCTTATGGTTTCATAAACACCCATTCTGGTTCGGGGATACCGGTTTCCGTCTCCCCAGTTTGATTGTTTCGGATTTTCACCGAGTGCAAATTTGATCCCAGGATACGAACTTTTCATTTTCAGTTCTTCCGCAGGCTGTCCCCATCGCCATTTCGCAATCTGGGTTTGTCCGCCAATGGCATTTGCTGAACCATGCATCAGATTTGCAATCGTTACGCCGCCTGCAAGCTGGTAGTAAATGGAAATATCAGACGGATCAAGTACATCACCGATTCTAACTTCAGCCGTCACAGGTTGACCTGTTTCATTCACTCCTCTTGAAATTGCTGTGTGACTGTGGGCATCAATAAGTCCGGGTGTGACATGTTTACCGGTTCCGTCTATCACAACTGCTCCGGAAGGAGCCGGAATATTTTTACCGGTTTTACTGATTTTTCCCTTTTCAATCAGAAGATCCGATTGATCAAGATTTCCATCTTTTCCGGCAGTCCAGATTGTGGCGTTTCTGATGAGAAGGGTTGCCGGCTGATCAGGAACCGGGGTTGCCCTCCCGAATGAACCAAACGGGAAAGTAAGGGGGAAACTTGATTTTTCAACAACCGAACCAACTTTTGTGGCTTCAGATTCTTCTTTAAACGGAGTTTTTAAATCCGAAGAAAAATAAGAACTTTTTCCGTCAGGATGGCTGATTGAAACGGTTAATCCGGTAGCCGTCCGGGTTGTAGAAAGAGTTGAAAGCCCGCTTCCGCCCAGGGAATCAGCTGTGAAAACGCCTGACAGAAGATTATTTTCAATGACGATTTTGGTGACGGCAACTGATTTTTGTCCGTATTTTAAAGTGACTTCGGGTGTTTTCGCCTTTCCCTTTATTACTAGTGTGTAATGGGTAGAATCAAGCCCGAAGGTTCCCCTGAAATCGGTTTCAGGATCTGGGTTGATCTCAGTTCGCTTGCCTCTGATCCAGATTTCTTTGATCTGGGTTTGTTCGTCAAACAAATTTCCGGAGGTTATGACCAGGTTTGCCGTTTTGCCGGGTTCAATCGTTCCGTGAGTGGCAGAAATGCCCAAAATGTTTGCAGGTGTTTCGGTCAGTGATTTGAGTGCTTCGTTTTCGGGTAGTCCTCTTTTTACCGCCTGTCTGAGATTGGCAAGAAAAGTGGTGCCGTCAGGAAGCCCTTTGGTGGAAATAGAAAACCTGATTCCCTTGCCGAAAAGCAAAGCAGGATTTTCAGGTGCAGAATCCCAAAAAAGCAGCTCATCAAGGGTCACATCTGCCGATTTCTCCGGAGAAGAAACATCTGGCGCCTTGGGGAAAAACAGAGGAACAATCCAAGGTGATGTTTTTAAAGTAGAAATCGCATCCAGCCAACGGAATTCTTTTCCTGATCCGACATAAACCGGATTGAATTTCAGTTCATCTGCAAGTCGTGAATACCGCTGAACCTGAAGTTCGTCTGCTGAATTACAATAAAATTGAATTTTGTTTTTCAAGTCAGCTGAAAGTTGTTCCAAGGCAGGATCCTGGTCGGGCAGTAGAGTTCCAGCAGGATTTTTCTTCCAGGAATCGAGGGTAGCTGAATACCAGTCGGCATCAAAAAATGTTTGGCGAACCAGGGCAATTGCACCCATTTCAGAATTCGGATCACTTCCGATACCCGGCAAGGAAATAGAAAGGGTTTGTGAGGGTAACCCATGCACTTTGTCTTTATCCGGATTTCTCAGTCCCAGATCAAGAATTTCACCCTTTCCACGAAAAACACCATCAGAGGGAACAAATTGGGCAGTTGTGAATCCGGCAGACCTGAATTTTTCGATTACCTTTTCATCGGGAAAAGAATTATCGAAAACTGAGGTTTCAGGTTTTACGTTTTGATTCCACTTCGCTGATTTTACGGGTCCGATTGGTTTTGCCTGTGCTTTGACCCAGCCGGAGGCAAAGGATTCAATAAATCCCGGATAAATTGTTTTACCTTTTAAACTGATGATTCTTGCATCAGCAGGGATTGACACACCGGCTCCTGCAAGTTCTATCTTTCCATCCCGGATAATCACCGTACAATTTGAAATTTCCTGTCCGGATTTAACAATGACAGTTGCTTCTGTAAGGGCAAAGACGTCTATGTCTTCGGTAAAAAAGGGAGATGGTGGCTGAATCTGAGCATTTAGGCTTAAGCTGATGCTGGATATCAGGCTGATCAAAATTGATTTCTTCATTATTTTCCTGACTTTACAGGTGAGTAGTTAGGTGAAATGGTATTCAAGTTAAGAAACAAAGGTGTAGATGGCAAAAGAGTGAAATTTATTTTTCAGGAAACAAAAGGTTCCTGATTTATTTTCTTTTTAAATTTTTGCAACCTGAATCAAATGAATCCGTAAGACTTTCACAGACCACAGGAGGCACTATGAAAAATTTGGTTATAGCCGGTATGGCACTCACTTTCTTTACCGTTTTGGCGGTACAACCTGCTTTTGCACAGGATAAAGCAGATAAAAAACTTGAGAAAAAAATAGAGAAACTCTCAGAAGAACTTGCACAGAAAATGGAAGATCTTGGTGAAAAAATCAGTGATCTTCTTGATGAAAAACAGCGGGATGCCAACCGTGATCTTGATGCCCGCCAGAAAAACCTTCAGAAACGTACAGAACGCCTTCACGACCGGTTGAAAGAACTTGAGACTGAAGCATCTTCTGAAGAAAAACAAGCTGAACTTGAATCTCTTAAAGAAGAGCTCCAGGCTGCAGAATCTGAAATGAAAGCTTTGGAAGCAGAGGCCGAGGAAATCGGGAAAGAATTGGAAGACGCACAGGAAGTTTCCCGTTACGTCAACGATAAAATTGTTGAAGAAGATGAAACCATTCCCAATAAAGTCATGGTGATAAACGGAAACCTGACGGTAAAGGGAAAAGTTGAAGGTGATGCAGTTGCCGTTAATGGTGATGTGAACCTGAAAAAAAGTGCTGTAATCAATGGCGATGTGGTTTCAGTTGGTGGAAAAGTAAATCGTGAAGACGGATCAAAGGTTTCAGGAACCATCAGTGAAGTGAAATCGGATACTGAAACCATGGATGCCGGCAAACGTCATTCCCCGAAAAAACCACGTGGGGGTTACACCAGTATTGACCCTGAAAAACAGGCAAAAAATCTCGATTCCCGCTGGGGAAATTCACGTACTTTTGATGATGATTCCTACTGGTATGATGACAGTCAGCCGCAGGTAGCCTACAACCGTGCAGATGGTTTTTACCTGGGTTATCAGAAGGGTAAAAATTATAACTGGCATGAAGACCGCCAGTTTGCAGTACATGGCTTTATTGGATACAGTTTCGGAAACCAGAAACTTCAGTATAAAGGTGCGTTTGACCGGTGGATAAATGATGATTACCGGACTGAAATTGGTGTTGCCGGATACAGTTTTACTGAAGGCAAAGATGACTGGAAGATTTCTCAGTTTGAAAATACCATCATGGGTCTGCTTGCACGTGAAGATTTTCTTGATTGGTATAATGTAAAGGGTGTTAGTTTTCATTTGGCACAATATTTCACACCTGATGCTAGAGTAACGGTTGAATATCAGAACAATGAGTATTCTTCTCTTGAAAACAGTGTTCAATGGTCATTGTTTGGCGGTGACAAACGCTTTCGTTTGAATCCGGCTATTCAGGATGGTGAAGGCCGTGCAGTTGTAATCTCAGGAGAATTGGATAAAGTTTCAGATTTTGGGAAAGACCGCAAGGGCGTTTACCTGAAAACGACTGCTGAACTTTCTGGCGGCGGTTTGAAAGGCGATTTTGATTACAACCGTTATCAGCTTGATTTTCGCGGTTACACCAGTTTCTCTGAATATGACAACCTGAATGTCCGGTTCAGAGTTGGAACTGGTGATGGAAACATTCCGCTTCAAAAGCTGTATGAACTTGGCGGCCCAGGTTCACTTGCAGGGTTCAAAACCAACGAATTTGCAGGCAATCGTATGGCCCTCTTAAGTCTTGAAAATCTGATTCATAGTGAAGACCTGCGTGAAGAACTGCCGATTGAACTGAATCTGCTTCTTTTTACTGATATTGGGTACATCAATGCTGCAAAACCTGGTGAAAAACCCTGGGACGGATTTGGCGGAGTGAAGCTGAATGATCTGAAGAACAGTATAGGTTTTGGTTTTGCCAGTGATGACGATGATTTCAGGTTCACTCTAGGTTGGCGTACTGATAAGGGTGGTGACCCCGTTCAGCTGATGGTGAGATTCCGTCAGCCATTCTGAGGAAAGTTCTTCGACTCGTATTCCGACTTCTTAAAACAAAAAAACCGGTGAAAACCGGTTTTTTTGTTTTAAATAATACTGGAGAATTACAAAGACAAAATTCTTATGCCTTTGCCATATCATATTTTCCAAGACGGTATAACATGACCCCGTGATTCCACATTGCTTTGAAAAAGGACGGTTCAACGTGATAAGGAATTCCGAATTCCTTTGTGGTTTCCTTCACGATTTTAGAAATATTTTTATAATGAACGTGACAGACATTCGGGAATAAATGATGTTCAGTCTGGAAATTAAGTCCGCCAATCAGCCAGGTTACAACCGGATTTCCTGTTGCAAAATTGGATGTGTTTTTAAGCTGATGAACAGCCCAGCTGTCATCAACTTTACCTGCAGCATTTGGGGTTCCGTAATCTGATTCCGGAACTACGTGTGCCGACTGAAAAATGCTTCCCAGTATAAAACCGGTAATGAAATGCATAATCAGGAAAAACGTAACCGTGAGATACCACGAAATTGGCAATAAAATGATGGGGAGAATAAGAAAAACGACACCATAAATGATTTTGGATAAAATAAGTTTTCCGAAAAGTTCATAAACTGACTGATTCCGGTCTTTAACCAGTCCCATTTCCTTGTATTTCAAAAGTTGTGGATAGTCTTTCCAGAAAAACCAGTTCAGAGTCACAAACATATAAAGAAACCAGGCATAAATATGCTGGGCACGATGATACCATTTCCGGTCCTGACCGGGTGAACATCTGATCATACCGCCGATGTTGATATCATCGTCAAGGCCATCGATGTTGGTGTAGGCGTGGTGAAGCATATTGTGCTGAATTTTCCAGGTCAGGGTACTGCCACCAACTAAGGTAAGCAGGTAACCGAGAATAGTATTCAGCCAGTGGTAACGGGAATAGGATCCGTGGTTGGCATCGTGCATCACATCCATACCAATTCCTGCCATACCAAAACTCATCAGAATGAACATTGAGAATATCAGCCAGATGTTTTCAACCAGACCGGTTATCATGAGCAGGTAGGGAATTATATAAAGGGAAACCATAAAAACAGTTTTGAAAACCATGCCAAAATTGGCTTGTTTTGAAATTTTCCGGGTCTCGAAATAATCGTTAACCCTGCTTCTCAACGTATGGAAAAAAGCAGTGTTCTGATCGTTGGCGAATTTCACAGTAATGTGATTCATGAATATCCAAAAATGGTGAGTAAAATTTCCGGACTTAAAGAAGTGACCGGTGAAGCCAGAACTTAGGTCTTCACCGGAAAGATAAGCAGAAAAAAGGAGGAATCCGTTTTTGATTACTTAGACGGTTTCAAAATAATGGCTGCACCACCACCCGGAGCCAATTGAATTTTCAGTGTTTTTTCAGCTGAAACTGCCTCTGTTTTGATGACATAATCCATTGGGTTTGAGTCCCAGTGTGCTTTTTTACCATCCTGAAAAAGAGTCGCCGTATATGTTTTTCCTGCGGGAAGGAAGCTTAGGTTAATTGTTGCCAATCTTTCGTTTTCATCAGTAATTGCACCCACAAACCAGTCATCTGTTCCCTTCGCCTGGCGGGCAACGGTAAGATAATCACCGGGTTCTGCTTCAAGATATTTTGTATCATCCCAATCAACAGCAACTTCTTCAAAGAATTTGAAGGCATCGGGGAAACGTTCATAATTTTCAGGTAAATCGGCAGCCATTTGTAGCGGAGAATAAAGGGTAACGTATAACGCCAGCTGTTTCGCAAGGGTGGTTTTTACGTTTTCTTTTTTTCCTGGCTGATAATAATCCAGTTTGATCTGGAAAATACCCGGCGTATAATCCATCGGTCCGCCCATGAGCCTGGTAAAGGGTAGAATTGTTTCATGTTCAGGCGTGTTTCCATAACTCCAGCCGTTGAATTCGTTTCCACGGGCAGCTTCACAGGCCATCCAGTTTGGGTAAGTGCGGTGAAGTCCGGTTGGACGGACAGGTTCATGGGCATCGAGCATGATCTGGTTATCTGCAAATCCTTTGGCCGTTCTAACATAATGGTTCACCATCCATTGGCCGTCATGATGTTCACCACGTGGAATGATTCGTCCCACGTATCCGGTTTTTACTGCATCATAACCATATTTTTTCATGAACGAAACGGCCTTGTCGAACCGGCGTTCAAAGTTGGTTGCTGAGGCTGATGTTTCATGATGCATAATCAGTTTTACGCCTTTTGAAGCAGCGTAGGTTTGTAATTCACTCACATTGAAATCGGGATAGGGTGTTACAAAATCAAAAACATCTTCCTTCCAGTTGCCGGCCCAATC
>Ga0209460_1000257_pt1 | contig 61520 bp, 54 predicted proteins | sample EBPBio132013_DNA_FD_185868 | JGI IMG/M metagenome (GOLD analysis project Ga0209460, IMG submission 185868) | Wastewater treatment Type I Accumulibacter community from EBPR Bioreactor in Madison, WI, USA - Reactor 2_5/13/2013_ DNA (SPAdes)... | ecosystem: Engineered > Bioreactor > EBPR >... | reverse complement strand
ATGACAATCTGAAGTTACCACACCGTGCGCAAGCGCCTGCCCCACGCGACACCAGATTCGGATGCCCGAAGCATTCGCACCCCAGCAACCGCGCACAGTGTCAACTCTGAGTTGATTCGGGACCTTTTTCCTCGATCTGCAAGAGGCGTGTGACCTCAAAGTGGGGGTCGGGCGGACGAGCGAAAGTGTGCATCGTGCGGAGGCCCGTGCACCTGTCGGGTATGCGAGGTGAGGATCGGAGTCTGCGGCTGCGGGTGACGCGGCGTGATGAGCCTGACCTGGCGAAGCTGATCGAGTGGGTGCTGGGCATCGCTGAGGCCCGTCACCATGCATGGGTGAACGGCGATCCCGATCCCTACGGGCTGCCCCCGCCCGAGGACCTGGCGTCTGCGCGCCGTTGAGCTCTTCGGTTTGTCAGGGGTGCGCGAGAGGATCGACACCAAGAAGTACCCCGGCAAGGAGGCCCACCATGAGCACCGCGACACTCGACACCAAGACTTCCGAGCTACCCGCCGACGCGCCCGTGCTGCTCGCCGTGTCCTATCTGCGGGTGTCCACGCGGGAGCAGGCCGAGCGTGGCGGCACCGAGGAGGGGTTCTCGATCCCGGCCCAGCGAGAGGCCAACGCCCGGAAGGCGGACGAGCTGGGCGCACGGATTGTGCGGGAGTTCATCGACGCCGGAGAGTCCGCGCGCTCGGCGGATCGTGACGGGTTGCAGGACATGCTGGCGTTCATCGCCGCCACCCGTATCACCTTCTGCATCGTGCATAAGCTCGATCGGCTCGCCCGCAACCGGGCCGACGACGTGAAGATTCACGAAGCGCTGCTTGCTGCCGGGGTTACGCTCGTGTCAGCAACGGAGTCCATCGATCAGACGCCTTCGGGGATGCTCGTCCACGGCATCATGTCGAGCATTGCGGAGTTCTACAGTAGGAACCTGGCCACCGAAGTCACGAAGGGGCTGACGCAGAAGGTCGCCCAGGGCGGCACCCCCGGACGCGCACCCATCGGCTACCTGAACGTGCGCCGAACCGACGACGCTGGTCGCGAGGTACGCACGGTCGAGGTCGATGCCGAGCGCGCACCGCTGATCGGGTGGGCGTTCGAGCGTTACGCCACCGGCGAGATCTCTGTGACGGCACTGCTGCGCGACCTGACCGCGCGCGGATTGCTGTCGGTGCCGTCGCCGAAGCGCCCATCCAGGCCGTTGGGCAAGAATGCCCTCTATCGGGTGTTGACGAACCCGTACTACGCCGGGGTGATCCGTTACAAGGGCGCGCTCCACCCCGGCGCGCACGAACCCATCGTGGAACCGGCGCTGTTCGACACGGTGCAATCGCTCCTGCGGGCGCGGACGGCGAAGATGGCCCGGCACGTCCAGCACGCCCACCACCTCAAAGGCTTGCTGCACTGCGGCACCTGCGGGTCGCGGATGCTGCTCGACTTCGCGACCAACCCGCGTGGCACGACCTACTCCTACTTCGTCTGCTCGGGCAGAGCAGCGAAGAAGACCGACTGCACTCGACGGGCGGTGCCCGTGCAGGTTGCGGAGCGGCTGGTCGAGGACTCCTACGCCAGCATCACGATCAGCGAAGCCGACTACCGGCACCTGGCCGCCGAGGTCGACGCCGCGTTTGACAAGCGCAACGCGGGCAAGGATCAGAAGTTCGCTGACCTCACCGCGAACCGGGCGCGCCTGGAAGCCGAGAGCGACAAGCTACTCGCCGCGCACTTCGCCGACGCCATCGACCTACCCACGCTCAAACGACACCAAGACCGCATCCGGGCCCGGCTCGCCGACATCGAGCAGCGCCTGCGCGAGCACGACGAGCAACACGTCGGCGGGCGCGCGTTCCTCCACGACAGCCTGCGGCTCCTCACCGACGCACACCACGCCTACGCCCACTCCGACGACGGCAACCGTCGACTGGCGAACCAGGCGTTCTACGCACGCTTGGAGATCACCGAGGACGAGCAGCTGCGCCCGCGCCTCGCGGAGCCGTTTGCCACCATCGTTCAAGCGACGACCGGAGGCAAGGAAGCCGAACGGGAACACCCCACATCTTCCGATGTCGCGTGTTCCCGTAAGACACTTTGGGTGGAGCCAAGGGGACTCGAACCCGTAACCCCCTGCTTGCAAAGCGCCAGCGAAGGTTTCGGGCAGCGGGTTCGTGGGCAGGCGGATCGCGTGCCCCGTTCAACCAGAGGCTGTTTCGTCTCGGGAACCCACCAAGTGGACACCTTGTTCGCCGCCCCTTGCTACCCCAGCATGGGGGAATCCGGTACGTCTCAATCGATGGGGAGTGCGCGGCGTAGTGCCCCAACGATCTCGGGAAGGTCGCGTTCCACGGTCTCCCTGACCGTTCCTTGGTGCACGAGGAGGTATCCGTGAGCAATTCGGTTGCGCATGCCCCACATGAGGGTCCAGTCCTGACCGAACAGGTCCTCCCGAACAGATGGTTCGAGTCGTGCGAGAACCTCGATCCCTGACGCCAACCGCAGCCAGACCGCATCAATGGCCGCTGGTCGAGCGCCCCCGCGTGGGCGTACCCGATCGCCGGGTCGAAGTGGGTGAGCGCGTCGCGGAGCAGTTCCTCAGTCGAACGACTCACAGCGGCACGGCCTCGGCAAGCACGCGCTCTCGCAGGTCCGGGCGGAGCGCGGTGTCAGGGATCAAGTCGACCGACACTCCCAACACCTCTGCCAAGGCTGACTCGACCCGCCCGAGTTCCATCAGGCTCAGCGGCCGGGTCGGGGTGAACAGGAGGTCGATGTCGGAGTCAGGCCGTTCGCGCCCGGTCGCGACCGAGCCGAAAACCCGGACCTCACGTCCCCCCGCAACCGCAATGATCCGACGGACCTCGGCGGCATGGGCACGCAGCACGCGCGCCACAGGGGACGTCCCGTGGAAGTGCAGCAGGCGCGACACCTCCGGTTGGCTGCGCCCGATGAGCTGACCGATCTGGGCCTGGGTCAATCCCTCACGGGCAGCCTGTCGGACCGCCCTGACCAGTTCGGCGCGAGCTCGCGTCGTCACCCCATCGGTGCGTCGAGCAACCTCTGCAAGTCTGCTCATGATCAAGTCATAGCAAGTGCTATGAACATCGGCCCTACATGGCTGCTTGGTCCCAGGGGCGACCTACGGGGGTGTCCCCGGACACGCACCCGCTGGCAGGCGCGGCGAGGCTCGCTTGAGGTCCAAGCTGCGGCGTGGGTACACAGTGGCCGAACGCACCGCGATGGCCGTCTCTGCTTCCCCCACGGAGATCCGACGCAGGCGACAAGCCTCTTCAGCAGTCCTTGGTCGCAGGCCTGTGACCTGACGACGTGGCGGAGCCTACGAGACTCGAACTCGCAAACCCCTGCTCGCACGAACCCTTCACGCAATCAGCGCAGGGGAGAACGCCGAATGATCAGCCACGAGCAGCCGGCGCACAAAAGTGTCACGCAGAGGGGATAGCCGATCCACACCTGCAGTGGGCCTTGGCGGTCGAGAACAGTGACGACGTCCCCCAGGTTCCCCCGCCACGCGAGGGCCAGCAGGACGGCGCTGACGAGGGTTGCCGTCCCGATGGAGAGCACCCATATGCCGACACTGCCCCAGCGCGCCAGCGCCGCGCCGGCGAGGCCGCCGACGGCGCACACAGCGAGAAAGACTCCGGCGAGCACGGCGAGTCTCCCGAGCGGTCCGAGTGGGTCGAGGGTGGCAGTGCGGAAGAAGCGCATCCCGTGCCCCCAGCCGCCGGACCTCTCCTCCAGGAGGCCCATGGCTGTCAGGGCAACTCCTGCGATCAGGCTCTGGCCCCCCACGAACCAGGCCATCCCTCCGAGGAAGCCTCGGCGGGTGCCGCTCAGGCCCAGGGTGAAGGGCAGGATCCGGGTCCACGCCTGCAGGTTGGCGACCAGTGCGGTCGCGAAGAGCGAGAGCAGCCCGCCGCTCTGGCGCGATATGGCGGGGTCATCCAACAGCGCGTAGAACGCGAGGTTCACCCCGAAGGAGATCGCGAGGATGAGCCAGGGCCACAAGGTCGCCCAGCCGCCCCGCACGAGGGTGACGAAGACCGCACGGGGCTCGGTCATGACGTCACCCCCACGCTCGGCAGGTCGTGGCGCGTATGGGAGCCCCCTGTGGTGCTGGCCATCGCGATGACCGCTTCCTGCAAGGAGAGCGGCCGCGCCGTCAGCCCTTGGGCACGAGCCGCTGACGGGTCTGCTCCCCTGACGGTGATACGTGAGACACCACCGAGGTCGCGGCGCCGGAGGACCTCGAGCCCGTCGACGAAGGCCATAGCGCTGACTGTTGGACCGACGATCTCGGCGAACGCGCCGCGCATACCTTCGGCCGAGCCTTCGAGCACGATCCGTCCGCGGTCGATGACGACGACGTCGTCGAAGAGGTCTGCGACCTCATCGATGAGGTGGGAGGACATGACGACTGCTCGAGGGTGGACGCAGACGTCGGAGACCAAGCGCTCATAGAACAGGTCCCGGGCCACCGCATCGAGTCCGACGTAGGGCTCGTCGAAGATGGTCACCGGCGCCCGTGACGCGATGCCGATGACGACACCCACCGCGCTCCGTTGGCCGCGGGAGAGCTTGCCGACCTTCTGGCGGCGACGGAGCGTAAAGGCGTCGACGAGGTCATCGGCGACAGCGTCGTCCCAGTTGGGGTAGAACCTGCGGGCGGCCGTGAGGACGGTGTCGACGCGGAAGGCCGGTGGGTAGGGCTGCGCCTCGCTGACGGCGCACACCAAGCGCCGCACCGATCTCTGCTCATAGGGCTGCGACCCGAGGACGCGGACGGTTCCCCTAACGGTCGGTGCGCGCCCGGACATGAGGTCGATGAGGGTCGACTTGCCAGCGCCGTTGCGGCCCAGCAGACCGGTGATCCGGCCCATCGCGAAGCCGACCGTCACGTCGTCGAGGGCCATGACATCACCGAACCAGCGGCTCACACCCGAGACCGCGATGGCGTCCATGCCGGGCCCTTCCCCTCGGTCTCGATCGCTGCGGGGCCACCTTCGATGAGGCGGACCACAGCCTGCACGGACAGCCCCAGCAGGTCGGCTTCACGGAGCATCGGGTCGATGAACCTCGTCGCGAACTCGGCCCGGCGCCGCGTGAGCAGGAGCGCGCGGGCACCGTCGTTGACGAACATCCCCACGCCACGGCGCTTGTGGAGCATGCCGTCGGTGACGAGATGCGCGACACCCTTGGCGGCGGTGGCCGGGTTGATCCGATAGAAGAGGGCGAGGTCATTGGTCGAGGGGACCTGAGCACCCTCGGGCAGGGACCCGTCAACGATCGACGCCTCCAGGCTCTGGGCGACCACCAAGTAGAGAGGGAGCCCTTCCGCCTGGTCCATTGGTTCATTAGTCATGTAACTAACCGTGACACCCAGGCACACGTTTGGTCAAGCCCACGAGCGACACCCACGCACGCTGGCCTTTTATCTCGACGCGCCGGGTAGGGGGTCAGCCGATGACCACCCGGTCGCGTGCAGCCGATCAACAGCTCCAAGGATGAGCTCGAACGCGAAGGAGAACTCGAAGTCCTCGTCACAGCCGGTAGCGTCGGGTCGGCGCGCCTTGGCGTCGGCGGCGATCGCCAGGATCGAGGGGTAGTCCGAGGGTTGTGGGGCCGCGCCCGTGTGGCGAGTCGGCGTCGGCCCCGAGCGCGACTCATCGAAGAGTTCGGGACTGAAGCCCCAGATCCGAGTGCCGAGCGCATGCATCGCGTGATGCGTCAGATCGGGGGACAGTCCACCACTGAGGAACGCGGCGCTCACGGCCTCCATGTGGGCCAGCACCGTGGCCGTGCGCCGGGTCCTCGTCTCGAGGGTCCGTCGGAGCCAGGGGTGTGAGACCAGGGCCGATCGCGCCCCGGCCACGCGAAGACGGACCGCCTGCTGCCAACTCGGCCCCACGGCATACGCCACCTCTGGGGGAGGGGCGGGAAAGGAGGAGACGACGGCGTCGACCATGCCGTCGACGAGATCCTCCTTGTCGCTGACGTGCTTGTAGAGCGCCATGGGGACCACCCCGAGCGCCTGCGATACCCGCCGCATACTCACCGCCTCGAGCCCCTCGGCGTCGGCGAGGTCGATGGCCGCGCGAATGACGGTGTCACGGTCGAGCGAGGGTCGTCGGCGATGTGGCGTTGTGCTCATGGAACTCCCCTGAGTTGACGTGGTGTACATCGTACACCTAGCCTCGCGTCATCCGGTGTACGCCGTACACCACCCACGTTCGGAGATCACATGACCAGCTCGCGCATCGTCGCTCGATGGGGCGGCGGCCTCTACTTCCTCACCCACGTCACGTCCGTGGGGGCAGTCCTTCTTTACGGCGGTGCGTCGTATGCCGCCGACGCACCTCTCGCTGGCCGAGGGGGTGTCCTCTCGGGCGCTGTTCTCGAGATCCTTCTCGCCTTGGGGATCGTGGGAACGGGCGTGGTCATCCACCGACTGGTGCGAGAGCGTTCGGCGGTCACAGCGTCGGGCTACCTCGCATTGCGGACGCTCGAGGCATCCGTCATCCTCGCGGGAGTCGTCACCCTGCTGCCACTGGTGGCCCGGCCCGCCACGACGACCGCCCCTGGTCTGGAACCGGGAGTGGAGGCCGCGTTGCGCCTAGTCCACGACTGGACCTTCCTCATCGGTCCAGGGCTGATCGTGCCCTTCCACACCGTCCTCCTGGCATGTCACCTGTGGCGGTCCCGGCGCACGCCACGGTTCATCCCCGTCCTCGGCCTGGTGGGAGGACCCGTGGTGGGCGCCATGAACCTCGCGGTCATGCTCGGGTTCAGCGACGTGCTGCCTCTGGCCGCCGTCCCGGTCTTCCTCTGGGAGATCGCGCTCGCGGTCTGGTTGATCGCGCGCGGGAGCGACGGGGGCGGATCATGAGTGACGCGTCACCGACCGCCGTGTCGGCCGGGGATCGGAAGCCACGCCCTCTGCGCTGGCCCGGGATCGTGCTGTTGCTGACGGTCGGTTTCTTCGTCCTTCCCCCGTTGCTCCCGCACGCTCCCGGGGGTACCTGGTTCGCCACCGAGTCCGGCATCGCGCGCGCTGCCGCCGCAGGGTTCGTCGAAGCCTGGATCTCGCCGGAATCACAGCCAGCGTCTCTGACCGAGGTCGTCGAGTACTGGGCCGGCTTCCACGTGACCAAGGCGCTCCTGGCGGCCTTCCTCCTCGGCGCGGGAGTGGGTGCCCTCCAACACACCCGGAGCCGATCCGCCCGCACACTCCACGGGACCGTGGTCGGCTTCTCCGTCGTGGCCCTCATGGCCAACGTCCAAGGCGCCTCTGCACCCCTGGCATCGTTGGCATCGATGCTGCCCTCTCGCGAGGCGGGCGGGAAGAACACCCAGGTTCTGGCCAGCATGCACGCAGCCCTCACCTCGCCCGCCCCCGCGTGGCCACGTCCTCTCCGGGCGCTCGTCGAGGACTTCGCGACTTACCACTGGATCCTCGCTGGCGTCGGCGCGGCCGTCGCGACAGGGCTGCTGTACACCGCGGTCCGCGCCATCCGCCAACGCCAGCACTTCGCCCTGCTCCTGCACACCGGTTGCGTTGTCGCCCTGCTCCTCATCGTCGCGGCGAATGTCACGACGGCCCTCGACCCCGTCCCCGCCCTGACCGCCTTCCTCGGAGGATGGAGATGAGGGGGTCGCAGTGCATCAGCCCACGAACGGCCACCGAACCATGCCGAAGCCCGGGGGACGACTTCTACAAACCAGGCCGCAAGGGGATGGCGCACTCCTTCGGGCGACCTCGAGCAATCGGTCCAGATCCCGATGCGGGACACGAGCTCACCCCATGGCCGTAGACGGGCGCTGACCGCGGGGCTCTGGTCCGTCACCCTCGTCGTGCAAGCGGACACCGGGAGCCTTGGCAGACCGGTCTGGCAGGCCGTCGCGTCGGCGTCCCTCCAGGTCCTGCCGCTCGTCCCACGGCGGCGGCAGCCGATCATCGCCTTCGCCCTTGTCTGCCTGGGCTGCGTCGCGGGGCTGTTCGTCGTCGACCACTTCCGGTTCCCCGACGTCGGCTTCCCCATTGCCCTGCAGGCCATGTCGCCCATTCCCGCAACGACATCATGCGCCGGTGGGCCCTCGTTGTCGGGGCCCTCGCGGGCTATGTCGCCGGCTTCTCGTGGAGAGCATGAACGCCGACCCCTCGGTCGCCTCAGGGCTGCTCGTCGGTACATTCCTCGCGATGACGAGCGTCGTCGCGTGGACGTGGGGCCATCGCGTGTACGACCGGGCGCTCCTGCTCGAGGGCCTCGAGACCCAGAACGCCGCGCTGCGGCGGGAACACGACCAGCGGGCCCTCATAGCCGCCAAGGATGAGCGCACCCGGATCGCCCGCGAGATGCACGATGTGGTCGCGCACTCGCTCGCCGTCATCGTCGTCCAGTCCGACGGCGCGGCGTATGCCGCGCGCCACAGCTCCGCATGGCACAGCGAGCAAGCCGTGACCGCCCTTGAGACCGTGGCCGCGACGGCCCGGCAGGCGCTCGGCGAGACAAGGGCGCTCGTTGGGGTGCTGCGCGACCCCGGGGCCACGGTCGGCCCCGGTGAGCACCCGGCCTACGCGCCGACGGCGGGGATCGGCGAGGTCGTTGGTGTCACTGACGGGGTGGGGACAGACGGCGCGGCAGACATGGGTTGCTTCTCTAGTGGTCAACCTGATCCGCTCCATACTCGCCCATGGACGTGGCTCCGCGCGGGAGCCCGCACCGGAAGGGTCAGGATGAGCCGGACTGAAACTTGGGGCGCACACGGCGCAACTGCTGGCCGGTGCGCTGGTCCCCGCGTGATTCCGCGGTTCGGCACGGCGCACAGGACGCACCATACCCATCACGAATAACTACCGTAGTACTACCGCATGTCTACCGACGGCGAAGGCTCCAGGATCACTCCTCGGGAAGACCAGAGGCCGCATCCCTGGCGGAAACGGCCTCTGACCTGCGGTTTTGTGGAGACTAGGGGATTCGAACCCCTGACATCCGCCTTGCAAAGGCGGCGCTCTACCAGCTGAGCTAAGTCCCCTAAGTGGGGATATGAAGTTGTGAGAGCCCCTGCTTGCAAAGCAGGTGCGCTACCAATTGCGCCATGGCCCGGTGCGCGCAGAGCCGTGCGCGCGGCGGGAGTTTCAGTTGTCGCCGGGGGTGTCCGTCGCGGAGGCCCAGGCGTCCTTGCCGGACTCGGCCGACGCCGTGGTGGACGGGGTGGTCGCCTCGGCCCACAGGTCCTTCTCGGAGCGGGAGCGCTCCATGTTCTTCTTCAGGATGCTTGCGCCGACAGCGGTGGCGACAACCAGGAGCAGCTTCTTCATGGAGGATTCCCCTATCGATCGGCTGGTGTGGGTGGGCCTAACAGGACTTGAACCTGTGACCTCTTCCTTATCAGGGAAGCGCTCTAACCGTCTGAGCTATAGGCCCCAGCCAGGCAGCGTCCGACAACCAGACGCGACGCACGAGGTTACCTCACGCGTGCACGCGCCACCAAAACGAGATCAGTCGTCGGTCAGCGTCAGCTGCAGGCCACCGACGAGCGAGGCGCACACGTTGTAGAGGAACGCGCCGAGCGTGGCGAGCGCGGTGATCAGCAGCACGTTGATGACACCGAGCACCACCGACAACGACACCACGCGCCCGAACCCGACGAAGTCCATGATGTCGAACTTCGTCTCGGCGTCCCCGATGATCTTCTCGATCATGCTGTTGATCTGGTCGAAGACGCCCATCCCCGACAGCAGCATCCACAGCACGGCGATCATGACGACGGTGGCGATGCCCAGGCCGATCGCGACGAGGAAGGAGACCTTCATCGCCGACCACGGGTCGACGCGCGAGACGGTCAGCCGGACGCGGCGCCCGGCGGGCCGGGGTGCGACGGCTGGGGTCTTGGCAGCGGCGACGGTCTTGCCCGTCTTCGGCGCCGGGGTGACGCTCGTACTCACTCTCGACCTCCGGTCTCGTCCTCGTCCGACTCGGCCAAGTCGTCCACGTCAGACGGTACCTCCTCGCTCGCCTCGGCTGCGTCCGCCTCGTCGCCACCGATTTGGGTATGCGGACCGCTCGCCTCCGCGCCGGGACCGCCGCTCGTCGTGGGGTCGGGTTCGCCCCCGTCGAGCTCCTCCTCGTCCTCGGCTGCGGTCTCGGAGTTGCGTGCCACCGCGACGATGGCGTCGCCCTTGCGCGGGGTGGCGAAGGAGACGCCCATGGTGTTGCGGCCGGTCAGGCGCACCTCGGCGACGCGAGAGCGAACGATATTGCCCCGCTCCATGACCACGAGCACCTCGTCCGTCTCGTCCACGGTGAGCGCGCCGACGAGGTCGCCGCCGCGCTCGGACAGCTTCGCCACGGCCACCCCGAGGATGCTGCGGCCCTTGGCCGTCCACTCCGAGCTCTTCGACCGCTTGGCCAGACCCGACTCGAAGACCACGAAGACGTCCGGGTCGGTGCCGGCCGGGATGACGCTCAGCGACAGCAGCGAGTCCTCGGCGCGGAACTTCATACCCGTGACACCCGAGGTGGCCCGGCCCATCGGACGCAACTGGGTGTCATTGGCGTTGAAGCGCGCCGACTGCCCCTTGCGGGAGACCAGCAGCAGGTCGTCGACATTCGACACGAGCGAGGCCCCGACGAGCTCGTCGCCCTCGCGCAGGTTGATGGCGATCACGCCGCCGCTGCGCGGGGAGTCGAACTCCGCGAGCCGGGTCTTCTTGACCAGGCCGTTGCGGGTCGCCAACACGAGGTAGGGGGCCGTCGCATAGTCGCGGATCGCGAGCACGGCAGCGATCTTCTCGTCCGGCTGGAACGCCAGCAGGTTGGCGACGTGCTGGCCCTTGGCGTCGCGGCCGGCGTCGGGCAACTCATACGCCTTGGCCCGGTAGACCCGGCCCAGGTTGGTGAAGAACAGCAGCCAATGGTGGCTGGTCGTCGTGAAGAAGTGCTCGACGACGTCCTCCCCGCGCAACTGGGCACCGCGCACGCCCTTGCCGCCCCGTCGCTGCGAGCGATACTCGGTGACCCGGGTCCGCTTGGCATACCCGCCGCGGGTGATGGTGACGACCACATCCTCCTCGGGGATGAGGTCCTCCATGTTCATGTCGCCGTCGAACGGCACGATCTCGGTGCGCCGCTCGTCGCCGTACTTCTTGACGATCTCGGCCAGTTCCTCGCTGATGATCGTCCGCTGCCGCGCCGGCTTGGCGAGGATGTCCTCGTAGTCCTCGATGCGCGCCTGCAACTCGTCGTGCTCCTCGACGATCTTCTGCCGCTCCAGGGCGGCCAGGCGCCGCAGCGGCAGGTCGAGGATCGCCCGCGCCTGGTCCTCGTCGATGTCGAGCAGTTCCATCAACCCGGCCCGGGCTTCCTCGACCGTGCGCGAGGCCCGGATCAACGCGATGACCGCGTCCAGCTGGTCGAGGGCCTTGAGCAGTCCGCGCAGCAGGTGGATGTCGCGTTCGGCCTTGCGCAGGCGGTATGTCGTGCGGCGCTGGATGACGTCGATCTGGTGGTCGACCCAGTGGCGGATGAAGGCGTCGACCGGCAGCGTGCGCGGCACCCCGTCGACCAGGGCGAGCATGTTGGCGCCGAAGGTGGTCTGCAGCGCGGTGTGCTTGTAGAGGTTGTTGAGGACGACCTTGGCCACCGCGTCGCGTTTGAGCACGATGACCAGCCGCTGGCCGTTCTTGCCGGAGGTCTCGTCGCTGAGGTCGGCGATGCCCTGCAGCCGGCCCTCCTTGACCTGCTCGGCGATCTTCTGCGCAAGGGCGTCCGGATTGACCTGGTAGGGCAGCTGGGTCACCACCAGGCAGGTGCGCCCCTGGATCTCCTCGACGTTGACGATCGCGCGCATCGAGATCAGGCCGCGTCCGGTGCGGTAGGCGTCCTCGATTCCCTTGCGCCCCAGGATCAAGGCACCCGTCGGGAAGTCCGGCCCGGAGATCCGCGCCATGACTTCGGTCAGCTGCTCCTCGCGGGGCGCGTCCGGGTTGGCGAGCATCCACTGGGCCGCCTCCGCGACCTCGCGCAGGTTGTGCGGCGGGATCTGGGTCGCCATACCCACGGCAATGCCGGCCGAGCCGTTGACGAGCAGGTTGGGGAAGCGGGCCGGCAGCACCGTCGGCTCGGATTCCTTGCCGTCGTAGTTGGGCCCGAAGTCGACGGTGTCCTCGTCGATGTCGCGCACGAGTTCGACCGACAGCGGCGCCATCCGGCACTCGGTGTATCGCGGCGCGGCCGCCCCGTCGTTGCCCGGGCTGCCGAAGTTGCCCTGCCCCTGGACGAGCGGGTAGCGCATCGCCCAGTCCTGCACGAGCCGCACGAGGGTGTCGTAGATCGCCGTGTCACCGTGCGGGTGGTACTTGCCCATCACCTCGCCGACCACGCGCGAACACTTGTTGAACCCACGGTCCGGCCGGTAGCCGCCGTCCCACATCGCGTAGATGATCCGCCGGTGCACCGGCTTGAGCCCATCGCGCACGTCCGGCAGCGCCCGCGCGACGATGACCGACATCGCGTACTCGATGTAGCTGCGCTGCATCTCGACGTTCAGGTCGATCGGCTCGACCGCGTCGGCGCCCTCGGGAGGAAGTTCAGTCATGAATGATCCTTGAATGAAGCATGCGAACGAAGAAGCGAAAGGAAAGCGGGATCGCTAAACCTCGGAGCGCGGAGGTGACAACGCGGCATACCGTCAGATATCCAGGAACCGCACATCGCGCGCGTTGCGCTGGATGAACGAGCGACGCGACTCCACGTCTTCGCCCATCAGGATCGAGAAGATCTCGTCGGCCGCGGCGGCGTTGTCGAGGGTGACCTGCAGGAGCGTCCGCTCGGCGGGGTCCATGGTCGTCTCGCGCAGTTCCTGCCAGTCCATCTCGCCCAGACCCTTGTAGCGCTGGATCGGGTTCTCCTTGGGCAGCCGCTTGCCGGCGGACTGGCCCTCGGCGACGAGGCCGTCGCGCTCGCGGTCGGTGAAGGCGAACTCGTGAGCCGAGTTGGTCCACCGGATCCGATAGAGCGGCGGCTGCGCGAGGTAGACGAAGCCGTGCTCGATGAGCGGCTGCATGAAGCGGAAGAGCAGTGTCAGCAGCAGGGTGCGGATGTGCATGCCGTCGACATCGGCGTCGGCCATCAGGATGATCTTGTGATAGCGGGCCTTGTCGATGTCGAAGTCCTCGCCGATGCCGGTGCCGAACGCTGAGATCAGCGCCTGCACCTCCTGGTTGGCGAGGATCTTGTCGATGCGGGCCTTCTCGACGTTGAGGATCTTGCCGCGGATCGGCAGGATGGCCTGGTTGAAGGATTCGCGCGCGCGCACCGCCGAGCCGCCGGCGGAGTCACCCTCGACGATGAAGACCTCGGAGACGGCCGGGTCCTTGGCCTGGCAGTCCCGCAGCTTGCCGGGCAGGCCGCCGGATTCGAGGACGCGTTTGCGGGTGGCCTCGCGGGCCTTGCGGGCGGCCAGCCGGGCCACGGACGCCTGGATCGCCTTGCGGACGATCTCCTTGCCGTTGTTGGGGTTGCGCTCGAGCCAGGCGCCGAACTCGTCGGTCATGGCCCGCTGGACGAAACCCTTGACCTCGGAGTTGCCGAGCTTGGTCTTGGTCTGCCCCTCGAACTGCGGCTCGGCGAGCTTGACGGAGATGACGGCGGTCAGGCCCTCGCGGACGTCGTCGCCGGTGAGGTTGTCATCCTTCTCCTTGAGGAGGTTCTGCTTGCGGGCGAAGTCGTTGATGAGCTTGGTCAGCGCCGCCCGGAAACCCTCCTCGTGCGTGCCGCCCTCGTGGGTGTTGATCGTGTTGGCATAGGTGTGCACCGACTCGCTGTATGCCGTGGTCCACTGCATCGCCAGCTCCAGGCTGAGGCTGCGCGCTGCGTCCTCCACCTCGATGCTGATGATCTCGGGGTGCACCGGCTCGGACTTCTTGGACCCGACCAGGTGCGAGACGTAGTCGACCAGGCCCCCGTCATACCGGTAGGTCACCGTCTTGGCCTTGGTGACCTTGTCCTCGCCGGCTTCTTCGGCCTCGGCGTCGACGACGACCTCGACATCCTCCTCGAGGTTGTCCAGGTCGACATCGTCGTCGTCGACCTCGGGGATGCGCTCGTCGATGAGCGTGATCGTCAGGCCCTTGTTGAGGAAGGCCATCTGCTGGAAGCGGGCCCGGATCGTCTCGTAGTCGAACTCGACGGTCTCGAAGATGCCCGCGTTGGGCCAGAAGGTGATCGTGGTGCCGGTGGCGTCGGTCTCCTCCTCCTGCCGCAGCGGCCCGGTGGGCACGCCGTGGTCGAAGGTCATCCGGAAGGCGTGGCCCTTCTGGCGAACACACACATCGAGGCGGGAGGAGAGGGCGTTGACGACGGAGGAGCCGACGCCGTGCAGACCGCCGGAGACCTTGTAGCCGCCGCCGCCGAACTTGCCGCCGGCGTGCAGCTGGGTGAGAACCAGCTCAACGGCGCTGACGCCCTCGGTCGGGTGGATGTCGGTGGGGATGCCGCGGCCGTTGTCCTTGACCCGCACCGACCCGTCGGCCATCAGCGTGACGAGGATCGTGTCGGCATACCCCGCGAGCGCCTCGTCCACCGCGTTGTCGACGATCTCCCACACCAGGTGGTGCAGGCCGCGCTCGCCGGTGGAGCCGATGTACATGCCGGGGCGCTTGCGCACCGCCTCGAGTCCTTCGAGGACGGTGATGGCGCTGGCGTCATACTCCGGCTGCTCGCTGGGCGCGGGCGCAGGCGTGACATCGGAGGTGTCGGCCACGGTGCTCCTTCGGGAGAGAATGCGCAGGTGCCGACCGTGCGTCACGTCGGCGGGATCTACCCCCAAATTCTACCCGCTCGCACCGACAATCACCGCATTCCCGGCCCGTGCGGGCCTGCTAGCGCGTCGCACTCCCCCAGGTCCGTGAGGGATTACGCGTCACCCCCCGTTCTGGCCCGTATGCCGCCTTCCCGGGGTCCGCCCGCCGGTCACCCTCCGCGGGCGTCAGCTGAGCTTGAAGGAACTGATGTCGTTGTTCCAGCGGGTCAGGCGGATGTCGTGGTCGACCCAGCGGCGGAAGCGGTCACCGTTGTAGTTGAAGCCGTCGTAGCCCTTCAGGTCACAACGGTTGCGGGTGACGAACGAACCGGCGCGGTTGTTCCAGCGGTAGACGCGCAGATCGGGCAGGGCATAGTTCACGTCCGACAGGGTCGCGGTGCAGGGACGTGCGTGGCCGAGGGTCAGTCGCTTGCCGCTGTAGCCGGTGTTGTCGAAGAAGATGACCAGCGGGATCCAGCGCTTGTTGGCCATCACCCGGTCGGCTTCCCGCTCGGTGTCGTAGCAGCCGATGAGCCCGCCTTTGATGTCCCCGACGCAGTAGTTGCCTGCCGGCACCGACGTGGTTGCCTGCGCCGGAGCGGCGGCGGCGAGACCGGCGACGGAGCCGGCGGCGAGGGCGGCATACCCCAGTTTGCGGAACATGGTGGGTCGTCCTTTCGTCGTGTGGCCCGGACCCCCCTGGCCCAGGCACGCCGCCAAACCTGGCACGCGCACCCCCCGTGACCTGCGGAAAGGGGCTGGTTGACCCGTAAACTACCCGAAAGGGTGGACCGCGGCTCGGCTACACCTGGGCCTTGGACTCGATCGCGGCGAGCACCTTGGCGATCGCGTCCGCGATCGGGACGCCGTTCTCCTGGGAGCCGTCGCGATAGCGGAAGGAGACCGCATTCTTGGCCTGGTCCTCGGCGCCGGCGATGAGCACGAACGGCACCTTGGCCTTGGCGGCATTGCGGATCTTCTTGGGGAAGCGGTCATCGGATTCGTCGAGTTCGACGCGGATCCCCTGCTCCTTCATCTGCTTCAGGACATCCCACAGGTAGTCGTTGAAGTCCTCCGCGACCGGTATGCCGACCACCTGGACCGGGGAGAGCCACACCGGGAAGGCCCCGGCATAGTGCTCCACCAGCACCCCGAGGAAGCGCTCGATCGAGCCGAACTTCGCCGAGTGGATCATCACCGGCTGCTGCCGCGTGCCGTCGGCCGCTTGATACTCCAGGCCGAAGCGCTCGGGCTGGTTGAAGTCGTACTGGATCGTGCTCATCTGCCAGGTCCGGCCGATGGCGTCGCGGGCCTGGATCGAGACCTTCGGCCCGTAATAGGCTGCGCCACCCGGGTCGGGCACGAGCTCGAGCCCGGACTCCACGCACACCTGCTCGAGGGTGGCCGTCGCCTCGGCCCACTGCTCCTCGGAACCGATGAACTTGTCCTTCTTGGAGTCATCGCGCGTCGACAGCTCCAGATAGAAGTCGTCCAGCCCGAAGTCGCGGAAGAGACCCAGGCAGAAACCGAGCAGGTGCTTGATCTCCGCGGCGGCCTGCTCCTTGGTGACATAGGAGTGGCTGTCGTCCTGGGCGAAGCCGCGCAGCCGCGTCAGGCCGTGGATGACCCCGGACTTCTCGTAGCGGTAGACATGCCCGAACTCGAAGAGCCGCAACGGCAGCTCGCGGTAGGAGCGACCCCGCGACTTGTAGATCAGGTTGTGCATCGGGCAGTTCATCGCCTTGAGGCGGTAGTTGCTGCCCTCAAACTCCATCGGCGGGAACATCGTGTCCGCGTAATAGGGCAGGTGCCCGCTGGTGTGGAAGAGCCCGTCCTTGGAGATATGCGGCGTGCCGACATATTCGAAGCCCTCTTCGATATGCCGGCGGCGGACGTAGTCCTCCATCTCCCGCTTGATGATGCCGCCCTTGGGGTGGAAGACCGGCAGGCCGGAGCCGAGTTCGTCGGGGAAGGAGAAGAGGTCGAGCTCGGCGCCGAGCTTGCGGTGGTCGCGCCGCTCGGCCTCGGCGAGCCGGTCCAGGTAGGCCTTCAGGGCGTCCTTGCTCGGCCAGGCCGTCCCGTAGACCCGCTGCAGTGACGGATTCTTCTCGCTGCCGCGCCAGTAGGCGGCGGCGCTGCGCATCAGCTTGAACGCGTTGCCGATGACCTTCGTCGAGGGCACGTGCGGTCCGCGGCACAAGTCTCCCCAGGCGCGGGTGCCGTCCTTCTTGAGGTTGTCGTAGATCGTCAGCTGCGCCCCGCCGACCTCGACGCCCGCCCCCTCGGCGGCGTCGTCCGCGGCCCCGCCCTTGAGGCCGATCAACTCGCACTTGTAGGGCTCGTCGGCCAGCTCGGCGAGCGCGTCGGCGTCGGAGATCTCGCGGCGGTGGAAGGTCTGGCCCTCGTTGATGATCCGCTGCATGACCTTCTCGAGGGCCTTGAGATCCTCGGGATTGAACGGCGTCTCGACGTCGAAGTCGTAATAGAAGCCGTCGCGGATCGGTGGGCCGATGCCGAGCTTGGCCTGCGGGTTGACCTCCTGAACGGCCTGGGCGAGCACGTGGGCCGTGGAGTGCCGCAGCACCTCGAGGCCGTCCTGCTCGGCCGCCGTGACCGGTTCGACGGTGTCGCCGTCGGCGAGGACGTGCGCGAGGTCGCGCAGCTCGCCGTTGACGCGGGCGACCAGGACGGCCCGGTCGTCGCCGAACAGGTCGGCGGCGGTGGTCTGCTCCGGCACCGATCGCTCGCTTCCGGCGATATTGACGGTGATCTGGGCAGACACGTTTTCTCTCCTGGTATGCGGTGGCGCCGGGCTCGGGTGCCGAGACGGCCGGTTCTCGCCGCGCGGTGCGCGACCCGCCAACTCTACCGAGCGGTATGCCGCCCCCTCACCCGCGTTTACGCCCCGCACCCCCGTCGAGATGTCGACTCGACCCCATCGAGATGCCGGCCAGGGTGGTCAGGGGGGCCGGGCGCAGCGGAAGCCGAGGTGCTGCAGCCGGCCGCAATCGGGTGTCAGGACGGCTCATGCCTCACGGAGGGTCTCCTCGAGCAAGGCCTTGAGGTCGTCCGGGAGGTCCTGTTCGCGGATCGACACCTCGGTCGGGGGTGTCGGGCAGCTGACGCCATAGCAATAGGTGTCCGGGTGCTGCCGGGCCGCGCTCGCCGCGGCCTGCGCGTCGAGAGTCTGCAGGGTGCGATTGCCCAGGACGCTGCGCCACTGCTGCTGTTGCGGGGCCGGCAGCTCGTCGAGAGCGACCGAGCGGCGCGCGGTCAACCCGGCGACACCGCCACTGCGCGTCACCTCTACGACCGCCCCCGCGGGCACCTCTCCTTCGTGCTCCATGTCGTCCGGGCCGCGCTCGTGATGGCCGACTCCCCCCTCCTCCGGCACGCCCGGCCACTCCGGGCTCGGCTCGCCGGAATCGTCGGGCACGGGCGCGGGAACCGGCTCGCCCGGATCCGCGGGCAGGTCGACGACCGGCACCGGCCCCTCACCGTCGGACTCGGCGCCGCCGAGCACACCCACCTGCGCCCACGCGGACTTGACGGCCGCGACCTCGGGCGACTGCACGCCATACTGCCCGATCGCCTCGTCCACCGTCAGCCCGGCGAAGGTGACGAAATCGCAATCGGCGCTGATACCGGGGCCGGTGAGCACGGCATACCAGATCCGGCCCGGGGCCTCCCACGACGCGCCGCCCAAGGCGGTGGCCAGCAGGTAGAAGGCGCGGTTGGGGATGCCGGAGTTGATGTGCACCCCGCCGTGGTCGTCGTCGGTCTCGACATAGTCGTCCATGTGCCCCGGCTGCGGGTCCTTGCCCAGGAGCGGGCTGTCGTAGGCGGTGCCCGGGGCCTTCATCGAGCGCAACGCCTGCCCCGCGAGTTCGCCGATGAGCAGTTCGGCGCCGATCAACCAGTCGGCGTCGGCCGCATCCTGCCCCAGCCGCCGTTGCTTGACCATGGACCCGAAGACGTCGGACATCGACTCGTTGAGCGCGCCCGGCTGGCCTTGGTACATCAGCCCGGCGGTGTGCTCGGTGACCCCGTGCGCGAGCTCGTGCCCGATGACGTCGAGACTTGCGGTGAACCGGCCGAAGATCTTGCCGTCACCGTCGCCGAAGACCATCTGGGTGCCGTCCCAGAAGGCGTTGTCATAGTTCTCGCCGTAGTGCACCGTCGCGCGCAGCGGCAGCCCGCGCCCGTCGAGGGAGTTGCGCTCGAACGCGTCGGCGAACAACTGCCACGTGTCGCCCAGCCCGTCATAGGCCTCGGCCACCGCGACATCACCGGTGTCCGGTTCCCCCTCGCCGCGCACCTGGGTGCCTGGGAGGGTCGTCCCGCCCTCGGCATCACAGATCAGCCGTTGCGGCCCACCCTCGAGAGTCCCCGGTGCCAAGCGGGGTTTGCTGCCCGGCCGGCTCTCGGGCGCGGCGTGGGCCCTCCTGTGGAGCATGCCCTCGGCGACATCGCGCAAGGCCTGCCGAGCGGCGTCGGCGATCTCGGCGTCGGCGGAGTGGGCCAGCCGCTCGAGGATGTGCGGCGGCACGATCGAGCAGCAGTATGCGGTCGGCAAGTGATCCCCTGTCATGCCCCCATCCTGTCGGAGCGGTCCGACAACCGCGCGCCGACGGGTCAGCCGTAGGTGTCCCGCGGCCCCCGGCCGCCGGTGATCCCGCGCCGCCCGTGGCTCCACCGCGGCGCCGTCGGGCCGATGATCTGCAACTCCGTCACCGTGTCCGGCCCGGCCTCGGCGGCGATCCGCGCCAGCAGGCTGGACGAGAGCAGCCGCAACTGGGTGGCCCACGACGTCGAAGAGGCCCGCACGACGAGCACGCCGTCGGCGAAACTCTCCGCGCTCGCGTGCGCCGCGATCTCCGCACCGACGATCTGTTCCCACCGGCCGACGACGGCGCCGACCTCGACCTCCCGCTCCCACCCGCGATCGCTCACCAGCCGGTCGACGACGTCGCCGAGCAGCGCCGGGTCACGGTCGGTGCGCCCACTCTCCGGTGCGCCGCCGCGGGGGGCGCGTTTCGGCATACTGCCGGGGCGCAGCCCCTTGGCGCGGGCGAGGGCACGCGCTCGCGCCAGTGCTTCGGCGGGGGCGTCGGGGTCCGACGGGGCCAGGTTCTCGTCACTCATCGGGAGCTTCCGGGTATGCCGTGATCTCACCCTTCGTCACCGAGAACCATTGTCCCGCAAGGGATTTTGGTATGTCGTCCGCCACCGCCGCCGTGATCAGCACCTGTTCGCAGTCCCCGATGAGCGCCGCCAGCCGCTCACGCCGGCCGCTGTCGAGTTCGGCGAAAACGTCGTCGAGGATGAGCACCGGATCGGTGCCCAGGTCGGTGCGCAGCAGTTGGTATGCCGCGAGCTTGAGCCCCAGCGCGAACGACCAGGACTCGCCGTGGCTGGCATACCCCTTGGCCGGCATCTCCCCGAGCGCCAGGACGAGGTCGTCGCGGTGCGGGCCGACGAGGCACTGTCCGCGCTCGAACTCGTTGGCCTGCACCTCGGCGAGGGCGGCGACGATGCCTGCGGACAATTCGTCGATCTCGGGCACCTCGCCGGCGGCGATGCGGGCGTTCAACCCTTGAGTCAGCGAGGCCCGGTAGGTCGCTACCGCCTCCCCGGCCCCGCCGCTGACCTCGCGATAGGCGTGGTCGAGGTGCGTGCGCAGATCGCGCAGCAGCCGCAGGCGGGCATACAGCAGTTGGGCGCCGAGCCCCGCGAGGTGGCCGTCCCAGACGTGGAGGGTATGCAGCACGCTCTCGCGTGCCTCCTCCGCGCTGGCTCCCTCGGCCGGCCTCCGGCCTCGGCCGCCGCGGCGCAGCATCGGCGCGGACTGTTTGAGCAGGGCGCTGCGCTGCTTGACGATCCGGTCGTAGTCGGCGCGCACCGCCGCCCAGCGCGGCTGCCGTTGCACGAGCAGCTCGTCGAGAAACCGGCGGCGCGCGGCCGGGTCGCCCTTGACGAGCGCGAGGTCCTCGGGCGCGAACAGCACCGATCGGACCTGACCGAGCACCTCGCGCGGCCGCGGGACCGGCGAGCGGTTCAGACGCGCCCGGTTGGCCTTGCCGGGGTTGATCTCCAGCTCGACCAGCGTCTCGCGGCCGTCGCGGACCACCGCGCCGCGCACGATGGCTTGGCTTGCGCCGAAGCGCACCAGCGGTTGGTCGGTGGAGACCCGGTGGGAGGAGAGCGTCGCCAGATAGCCAAGTGCCTCAGCGATATTCGTCTTGCCCTGGCCGTTGAGGCCGACCAGGGTCGTCACGCCCGGCCCGAGGGGGACCTCGGCAGCCGGGTAGCTGCGGAAGTCGATCAGGCTCAGGTGGCGGACGAACACCGGGTCAGCCTAAGGCGCGCCGGCATCTCGCCAGCGGCTGGTCGGAGCAGCAGGCCTCGCCAGGCGTGCTGGTTCGACCAACCTCGGTCAGGCCCGCTTGGCGGCGCGTTTGCGGGTGCTTCCGGTGCCCGAGGTCGGACCGGCGCCGGCAGCGCCGGAACCGCCCTGGGTGCTCCCGCTGCCGGAGGACGGGCCCGCGGCTGCGGCCTTTCGGCCCTTGGCCGCGGCATTGGCAGCGCTCTTGGTCGGCTTCTCCTTGGGCACGGTCCGCTTCTTGACGGCGCGCGGGCTCGCCGGCGCGGCCGCGCCTTCCTCACGCAGCTTGTCGCCCTCGGCGATCGTCATCACCTGGTGGCCACCGAACTGGCCGCGCAGCGCCGCGACGGCCTGCATGGTCGGGGAGTGCTCCTGCCGGGAGGCGAACCGGGCGAAGAGGGAGGCGGAGATGACCGGCATGGGCACCGACAAGGCGATGGCCTCCTCGACGGTCCAGCGGCCCTCACCGGAGTCGGCGGTGTAGTCCGAGACGTTTTCGAGGGTCGGGTTCTCCTCGAGCGCCTTGACCATCAGGTCGAGCAACCAGGAGCGCACGACGGTGCCGCGGCTCCAGGCCTTGAAGGCGCCCGGCACATTGGTGACGATGTCCTTCTTCTCGAGCAGCTCGTAGCCCTCGGCATAGGCGTGCATCAGGCCGTACTCGATGCCGTTGTGGACCATCTTGGTGTAGTGCCCGGCGCCGACCTTGCCGGCGTGCACGAAACCCTCGTCGCGCGGACCCTCGGGACGCAGCGCATCGAAGATCGGCATGGCGCGCCGGACGTTGGCGGCGGTTCCGCCGCACATCAGGCCGTAGCCGTTCTCCAGGCCCCAGATGCCGCCGGACACGCCACAGTCCATGTAGCCGATTCCCTTGGCCTTCAACAGCTTTTCGTTCTCGAAGTCGTCGGTGAAGCGGCTGTTGCCGCCGTCGATGACCAGGTCGCCAGGCTCGAGCAGGTCGGCCAGTTTGGCGACGGTGGAGCGGGTGATCTCGCCGGCGGCGACCATCGTCCAGACCACACGCGGTGCCTCGAGCGACTTGACGAGTTCGGCCAAGGACTTGACGTCCGAGACCTTGGGGTTGATGTCGTAGCCGATGACCTCGTGGCCCGCGCGGCGGATCCGCTCGCGCATATTGCCGCCCATCTTGCCCAAGCCGATCAAGCCGAGTTGCATGAGTGGCCCCTCTCTGGTCCGTGTCCGGTATGCGGTGCCCGCGCCCCACACTGTATCGCCGGGCGCTCTCGCGTCGGGTCGCTGGACGCCGGGTAACGCGGGCCGGGTTTTCGGTGTCGGGCCAGGTGTTCGGTGCCGGGCCAGGCTCTCGGCCACTGGGGCCACCCTGTCGTTGTCGGGCACGGATATAGCCGTGCCCCGCAACGAAAACCTGGCCCGACAAACCCTCAGCTGGTCAGGCGGACCGGCTGCAGGACGTAGCGGTAGCTGAGTTCGGGTGAGCCGTCCACCTCGGCCTGGCCGGTGAGCATGGCGGGCTTGAGGGCCGCGGTGAAGGAGAAGCGCGCGTAGGGGGTATGCAGCGCGCCCAGCCCGTCGAGCAGGAAGCCGGGGTTGAAGGCGATGTCGATGTCGGCGCCGTCCAGAGTCGCCTCCACGGCCTCCGAGGCCTGCGCGTCGTCACCGGTGCCAGCCTCGATGTCGACCTGCCCGCTGGTGAACTTCAGCCGCACCGGGGTATTGCGTTCGGCGACGAGGGCCACGCGCTTGACCGCCTCGATCAGATCGGACGTCTTGACGACGGCCTCGATCTCGGAAGTGGCGGGGAAGATCTTGGCGACCTTGGGGTATTCGCCATCGAGGAGGCGGGAGGTGCTGTGCCGCTGCCCGGCCTCGAACCCGACGAGCCCGTCGCCACCGGCGGCCTGCCCGAGCGCGACCGCGACCGAGCCACCCGACCCGAGCGAGCGGGCCGTCTCGGAGAGCGTGCGGGCCGGGATGAGAGCGATGTGCGAGGCGTCGGCGGCCGCAGGGTTCCACGTGAACTCACGCATGGCCAGGCGGTAGCGGTCGGTCGCGAGGAAGGTGACCTTGTCACCCTCGATCTCGACGCGCACGCCCGTGAGGATGGGCAGGGTGTCGCCGCGGTCGGCGGCGACAGCGACCTGGCTGACCGCCTGGGCGAAGGTGGCGCCGTCGATGGTGCCGCTGGCTTCGGGCTGGGTCGGCAGGGTCGGATAGTCCGAGGCCGGCATCTGCAGCAGGGCGAACCGCGAGGAGCCGCACGTGACCTGCACCTTGGAGCCGTCCGTCGCGATGTCGACCGGTTTGTCGGCGGGCAGGTTGCGGGCGATCTCCGAGAGGAGCTTGCCCAGGACGAGGACGGTGCCTGGCTCGGCGACCTCGGCGCTGACGGTGATCCGGGCCGAGACCTCATAGTCGAAGGCCGACAGGGTCACCGTGCCGTCGGTGCCGGCATCGATGAGGACACCGGCGAGCACCGGCACGGCCGGTCGCATCGGCAGCCCGCGGGCCACCCAGGTGACCGCCTCGGCGAGAACATCACGCTCGACACGGAACTTCACTGTTGACCACCTTCGGCAGTTGGATCGTGGTGCCGCCCATGCGGCCCGCCCGAATCGGATTGTCGGAGCGCGCGACGACAACCGTCGGCGTCCGATGGGAAGGATGACATTAGCCGCCCGCTCCTTCTTGTGCCAGGGCGGGGGCCGCTTCGTGCTCCTGTCGTGTCCTGTCCCCAGCTCGTGGTCGGGGCCGAAACCGGTGAGCTAGATGTATTCATCATCGTCATAGCGGGTGTGGATCTTGTGGACAAGTCACCATATGGGCAGGTCAACGGCCTGTTTATCGCGTGGACTGCGCTGTGGACGACGCTCCGCCGCAGAGCACCCGGGTGTGGACGAGTGCGCGCAATCCCCAGGTTGGGGAGGATTCTGGGGACGGAAATGGGTACCTGACCACACCGCATGTGCATGCTCGGTGCTGGTTTTCCACAACTGGTGGTGGGATCTCCTGACACACCGTCCACAAAGATGTCCACATCTTGTGGACGAACGCGGGTGAATTGCCGGCTCGCGCACGAGGAACAGGAGGACAGCCGCAGGTGTCGGGGAGGTAACGCGCCATCCACGGGTGTGGACAAACTTGGGGAGGACGGGCTGCGGAAGCCGGCGTCAGCTCGCGCTCTGCTGCTTGATGCGGTTGGTCAGCTCGGTGACCTGGTTGTAGATCGCGCGACGCTCGGCCATCAGCTGCCGGATCTTCTTGTCCGCGTGCATCACCGTCGTATGGTCGCGGCCACCGAACTGCTGCCCGATCTTCGGCAGGGACAGGTCCGTCAGTTCGCGGCACAGGTACATCGCGATCTGGCGGGCGGTGACCAGCACCCGCGAGCGGGAGGCGCCTTGGAGGTCGTCGATCGTCAGCCCGAAGTAGGCCGCCGTCTGGGCCATGATCGTCGCGCTGGAGATCTGGTTGGTGTGCTCGTTGGGGATCAGGTCCTTCAGGACGATCTCGGCGAGCGGCAGGTCGACGGCCTGGCGGTTGAGGGAGGCGAACGCGGTCACGCGGATCAGGGCGCCCTCGAGCTCGCGGATATTGGTCGAGATCCGGGAGGCGATGTATTCGAGCACCTCCGGTGGCACCGAGAGCCGCTCCTGGATCGCCTTCTTGCGCAGGATCGCGATCCGCGTCTCGAGGTCGGGCGGCTGGACATCGGTGAGCAGGCCCCACTCGAACCGGCTGACCATCCGGTCCTCGAAGTTGCTCAGGTGCTTGGGCTGGACATCGGAGGTGATGACCACCTGCTTGTTGGCGTTGTGCAGGGAGTTGAAGGTGTGGAAGAACTCCTCCTGGGTCTGCACCTTCCCCGAGAGGAACTGGATGTCGTCGATAAGGAGGACATCGACCTCGCGGTAGCGGGACTGGAAATTCGCCGCCCGGTCGTCGCGGATGGAGTTGATGAAGTCATTGGTGAACTCCTCGGAGTTCACATAGCGCACTCGCAACTGCGGATAGAGGCTGCGGGCGTAGTGGCCGATCGCGTGCAACAGGTGGGTCTTGCCCAGCCCGGATCCGCCGTAGATGAACAGGGGGTTGTAGGCCTTGGCCGGTGCCTCTGCGACCGCGACCGCCGCGGCATGGGCGAACCGGTTGCTCGACCCGATGACGAAGGTGTCGAAGACGTACTTCGGGTTCAGCCGGGTGGCGCCGATGTCTTCGGCGTCCGGCAGATAGGTGACGGGCGCGGCCGGGAGCTCCTCGATCTCCTCGTCCTCCTCGACCACCTCCACCGGCTCGGCGAGGTCGGCGGTGGAACTGAACAGGTCGTCCTCGGTGGCCAGCGACGGGTCGACGGTCACCGCCAGCGTCACCTCGCCACCGAGCTCGCGGCCAAGGACCCCGATCACATGCTCCCGGACGCGTTGTTCGAGGATCTGCTTCGCGAAGTCGTTGGAGACGGCGACCAGAACGGTCTGATCGAGCACACCTTTGACCTTGGCGCCTTGCAGGAAGGCCCGCTGATTCATCGGGATCCCGTCCTGGGCGAGGGTGGTCAGCACGCTGTTCCACAGCGCTCCGGTGTCCATCGAAGCTTCGGCCACCTGCAACATCCCTTCAGCCGGGAACCGGCGTCCACATACTTGTCCACAGCCTGTGGGGGACGCGGACATCGCTGCGAAGCGAGCCCCGAACCTAACAAGGTGAACCGGCTGCGGCAACCAGAGCAGTATGACCCGTCGCGGCCCTGATCGCGACCGAGAGCGTGTCGGTGATCGTCAGTCGCCGGGCGGCGTGTCAGGATGCGAGGTTGGCTGGTGCGCCGGCCACGGTTTGACCCGATTCCGCGCCCTGCCGTACCGTTGACCCCTGGCCATGTCGGCCGTTTTCGCATGCCCACGCCACCCCGGCGCGGGTTTCCGATTGCGGCCGAAACACGACCCGTATGTCGTGTCGGCCGCACCTGATCCCCAACACCATCGCTGGTGCCGCCCGCCGCGGCCGGTCCCTTCCAGGCCGCGCCCGGCAGGCACCGGCCTTTCCGTGAAAGAGAAGACGTCGTGAGCAAGCGGACCTTCCAGCCCAACAACCGTCGCCGCGCGAAGAACCACGGTTTCCGTGCGCGCATGAGCACCCGGGCCGGCCGCGCCATCCTCGCCGCGCGCCGCCGCAAGGGCCGCGCCGAGTTGTCGGCCTGACGCAGGCACCCCGCGGTGCTGCCGGCACAGCACCGGCTGCGCGCGAGTGGTGACTTCGCGGCGGTCCTGCGTCGCCGCGGTCGCGTCAGTGCTGCCGCTCGCGTGCTCGTCGTGCATGCCAACGCCATACCCGGCCGGGAGGACCTCCCGAGCCGGGTCGGCTTCGTCGTGGGCAAATCCGTCGGCAACGCCGTCGTGCGCGGACGCACCAAGCGCCGCCTGCGCGAACACTGCCGATCCCGGCTCGGCCTGCTGATGCCCGGCACCGACTACGTCGTGCGCGCCCAACCCGCCGCGGCCGGGGCCACCTTCGCCGAACTCGGTGCCGCCCTCGACGAGGCGCTGGCGCGGCTCGGACCCCGGTGGAGCCGGACCGCATGAGCCAGTCATCGTCGGACACGAGGCCCTCGAACACCGGGCCCTCGAACACCAGGCCTTCGAACACCAGGCCCCATGCCAGCCTGGGGCGCTTGCTCGCGCTGCCGCTGATCTGGCCGATCCGGTTCTATCAGCGCTTCATCTCCCCGGCCACGCCGCCGACCTGTCGCTACTACCCCACCTGTTCGGGGTATGCCGTGACCGCCCTCGAACGGTTCGGTCCCGTCAAAGGGTTCTACCTCGCCGCCCGCCGGCTGCTGCGCTGCCACCCCTGGGCACCGGGCGGGGTGGACCACGTACCCGAGACGTTCACGTGGCGGCGAGCGAGCGGCATACCGGAAGCTCCGCCGCAGGCGGACCCCCACGAGCACGGAACTTTTCCGGTCACCGGCACTTTTGACACCACTGCGCCGCTCCCGGCGCAGGACACCCCACCCAAGGCGAGCTGAAGGACACCATGGGCGACCTTTTCAATTCCATCCTCTATCCCATTGAGTGGATCGTGGCGTGGATCATGTACGGCTTCCACCAGGCGTTCACCGCCATCGGGATGCCGGCGGCTTCCGGCTGGACGTGGGCGTTGTCCATCGTCGGCCTGGTCATCGTCATGCGGGCATTGATGATCCCGCTGTTTGTCAAGCAGATCCACGCATCGCGCAAGATGCAGATGATCAGCCCCGAGCTGCAGAAGATCCAGGCGAAATACAAGGGCAAGACCGACCCGGAATCGCGTCAGAAAATGACGCAGGAAACGATGGAGCTCTATCGGACCTCGGGGACCAATCCGTTCTCGTCGTGTTTGCCGATCCTGGCTCAGTCGCCATTCTTCTTCGGTCTGTTCCGGGTGCTCAACGGGCTGCAGTCGATTGCCGACGGCAAGCGCGAAGGCATCGGCCCGATCACGCGCGAGGTCGCCAGCCAGGCCGAACAGGCGATGATTTTCGGGGCGCAGCTGTCGGACAAGTTCATGGGTGCCTCCAGCGCGAACGTCAAGATCGTCACGGTTGTGCTGATCATTTTGATGTCGGTCACGACATTCACCACGCAGCGCCAGCTGATGACCAAGAACATGCCGGCTTCGGCACTGGACAACCCCTTCGCGCGCCAGCAGAAAATCTTGCTCTATGTGCTGCCGCTGGTATTCGCGATCTCCGGCGTGAACTTCCCCATCGGTGTGCTCATCTACTGGTTCGTCACCAACGTGTGGTCGATGGGCCAGCAGATGTACGTCATCCGCCGGATGCCGACCCCCGGCTCGCTCGCCGAGAAGGCCCTCCACGAGCGGCGCGCCCGCAAGGGCAAGCCCCTGCCGCAGGGACCCGTGCTCGGCACGGCGGGCGGGTCCACGGCGACCGGCACCGTCATCGACGGGGCCTCCCAAAGACAAGGCGGCCAGCGCCAGCAACCCAAGCGCAAGGACCGCAACCGCAAACCCAAGTCGGGACCGACGCAGCCGGGCAACAAGCCCAAACCGTCGGACGACGACGATCCCCAGGATCCCCCGCGGACCAGGGCTAAGGAGTGACAGTGAGCGAGCAGGACAACGCCGTGGTCGACGAGACCACGGTTCAGGACAACGCCATGGCTGACGAGAGCCAGATGGAGGAGTCGGCTCTCGAGGAGTCGACCGCGGAGCCGGTGAGTGACGAGACAGTGAATGCGGAACCGATGAGTCTGGAGCCGGTGAGTCAGGAGCCGGTGAGTCAAGATCCGGTGAGTGAGGAGCGGGTCGGCGCTGACGACCCTGCGAGCGAGGACTACGGCGACGGCTCGGACGAGGAGGACGGGGCGCCGGCCCGGGGCCGGGGCAACCGGCAGGCCGTGCTGGAGCGGGAAGGCGAGGTCGCGGCCGACTTCCTCGAGACGCTGCTCGACATCGCCGACCTCGACGGCGACATCGACCTGGACATCGACGGCGATCGGGCCGCGGTGGCGATCGTCGACTCCGACGAGGGCCGGGTGCCGCGGCGGCTCGTCGGACCGAACGGCAAGGTCCTCGAGGCGCTGCAGGAGCTGACCCGGCTCGCCGTCCAGTCGGCGACGGGCGAGCGCTCGCGTCTGATGCTCGACATCGCCGGCCACCGGGCCGAGCGCCGCGCCGCCCTGGTCGAGCAGGCCAAGGTCGCCATCGCCGAGTGCCGCGAGAGCGGCGAGCCGGTCGACCTGGACCCGATGACCGCCTTCGAACGCAAGGTCGTGCACGACGAGGTCCTCGCCGCGGGCCTGGTGTCCGAGTCCAGCGGGGTCGAACCCCGGCGGTATGTCGTCGTCCACCCCGCCGCCTCCTGACCCCGCGCCGGGGCCGCCGCCGGCACCGGCCGTCGCCGGGGAGATCTTCGGCGAGCAGCTGGGGCCGGCCGGGCGGTTCGTGGCGATCCTGGCCGACACGGGTGTCTCGCACGGGCTGATCGGTCCGCGCGAGGTCCCGCGGTTGTGGGAGCGCCACGTGCTCGGCTGCGCCGTCGTGGCCGAGGCCATGCCTCGGGAGGGCGCGTCGGTGATCGACGTCGGGTCCGGGGCCGGCTTGCCGGGCATCGCACTCGCCATCGCCCGCCCCGATCTGCAGGTCACCTTGGTGGAGCCGATGTTGCGGCGGACGACGTGGCTCACCGAATCCGTTGCCGCACTTGGTCTTTCGAATGTCACGGTATGCCGCGGCCGCGCCGAGGAGTTCCACGGCCAGTTGGTGGCGGACTACGTCACCGCCCGCGCCGTCGCCGCCCTCGACAAGCTCGCCGCCTGGTGTGCGCCGCTGATCGCGGTCGGCGGCGAACTCGTGGTGATGAAGGGCGACAAGGCCTCGGAGGAACTGACGGCCGCAGCGCCGGTGATGGCGCGCCTGGGGCTCGAGACCGGCACGATCCTCACCGTCGGGGCCACCCTGCCCCAGCCCACCACGCTGGTGGTCGCCCGCAAGGTCCGCGATGGCGCGCCTGGCGGCACGTCACGGCGCTCCGGCAAGGGCTCCCGCCCGGCCCGACATCGGACGTAGCCGTCCCGTCCCGGCATTGCGGGCTGTGGGCTACAAGAACCGCGAGTATCGAGTTCTCGTCCGGGCTGCTGTGCTGGTCACGCGCTCGCCGGTGGGGTGCCTGCCGACTTCGTGTCGTCGGCGGCCCGCTTGAGCAGTGACCCAGGGCTGGAGTGGCCTGACCAGTTGACCCATCGGCTGAGCGCGGGATCATGGTGACCGTGACTTCCCGTCGGGGCCGAGCCGGTCCTTTGCCGCCTTCTTCGCGAGCGGCCCAATGTTCGCAACGAGCCCGGTCGGCTTGCGCGGGTTGTCGGGACGGACCAGTGTGGGGTCGTGTTCGAGGTGAACGACGAGGACGAGGCGGACGACTTCGAGCCCCCCGATCTGATCCGCAAGGCACTGCGCCTAGGGCGTGTATCTCAATTGGCTACGCACCGCCACCGTGACGCGCGACCCGCGGCATGACAGTGCGTGCGCCGGCGCGTCCGACAGCGAGTTCGCAAATGCGCCGGATTCACTTGCCGGTGGCCGACAATGGGTACGGTGAAGATTCACCTGGTCACCGTTCCCCTCCCCGGCGCAGTCGAGGAACTCGTGGTGGACCGCCGCACCGGCGAGTCGTGGACCGCCCGCGTCGAGCCCTTCGCTGTGGCGGACACCGTGGTGACGCGCGGCCTGTGGGACGACGTATACGGCGTGACCGGCGACCCAGAGCGGACGAACCTTCCGCAGACCGACGTGAGCTGGCGAGACGCGATCTTGTTCTGCAACGAGCTCTCGCGTCTAGAGGGCCTGGCTCCGGCCTATGAGATCTCAGAGCGTGAGGTTCCCACCCCGACACGGTGGCGGTCGCACAGCGAGCCAGAGCTCGACGACTGGATCGTGGTCTGGCACCACGGTGCCGACGGGTATCGGCTGCCCACGGATGCCGAGTGGCAGGTGGCGTGCCGCGCAGGCACGTCAGGTGCGCGATACGGGCCACTGGACGAGATCGCCTGGTACGCCGATAACTCCGGGGGGACCGTTCATCCAGTGCGTTTGAAGCAGCCCAACGCGTGGGGCCTGTTCGACCTACTAGGCGGTGTGTGGGAATGGTGCTGGGATCTGTACGACCCCAAGGTCTACGGGTCCTACCGCATCATCCGCGGCGGAGGCTGGAGCGATCCGGAGTGGAGCTGCCGGGCTGGCGTTCGACGCAAGACCAACCCGAACGCCTTATTCGATGATTTGGGATTCCGCGTCGCCCGCGGGGCCACCGGCCGGGCTGCCGCGAGGCCGATCTAATGCGCTCTTCTCGGCATGAGCGTGAGACCACGCCCGTGGTCACCGCCACTCGGTGAGGGCGGGGAGCCATAGAAGGATCGCCCGCAGCAGGACGGCGGCGCGGTAGGTCGAGGCGAGCTTGTCGTACCGCCGATCCGAATCCCGTACGCCAACCTGTGGGACTGGTACGGCCACTACTCGCGGCACCTGTCGGGGTACGCGGCTCTTCGCCGTTGAGTGTGGGGTCATAGGTTGAGTCCGCCGCCGATGAGGAGCATGCGGAGGCGGTAGTTGTCGCGGTTGCGGAAGCCGCGGGCGATGTGTCGGTGGAGTTCGATCAGGCCGTTTATGGCCTCGGTGCCGCCGTTGTTCGCGCCGTCGGTGTCGAAGTAGCCCAGGAACTCGGTGCGCCACTGGTTGAGGGTCTTGCCGAGGCGTTTGACCTCGCGGATGGGGCAGGTGGGGAACTCATCGAGAATTTTCTCGGCGATCGCGCGGCCGGCGGCGTGGGTGTCTTGGTGATAGACCGAGCGCACTTGTTGGGCGCACAGCCAGGCGACCTCCACTTCGAGGTGTCGCTCGTCGGCGGCCCACGCCGCGGCCAGGCGCGCTTTCTGCCGGTCGGTGAGGTTCTCCGCCCCGGAGCGCAGGATGTTTCGGACCCGGTACAGCGGGTCGTTCTTGCGGCCGCGGTGGCCGTGGGTCTCCTGCTGAACCCGGCGGCGGACATCGTCAACGACCGCGGTCGCGAGTTTGACCACGTGGAAGGCGTCCAGGACCGAGCGGGCGTTCTGCAGCTCGCTGGAGAATCGACCCCGCCACGAAGGAGTACGTCGCCCGCAAGAAGGCCGAAGGCCACTCCAACCCCGAGATCCTGCGTCTGCTCAAGCGGTACATCGCCCGCGAGACCTACTACCTCCTGCGCAACCAGCACCGAACAATCCACCAACGCGCCACCACCGCTTGACAAACAGAAGGGCGTCCGCGGCTCGACCTACACCGCAGATCTGTTCACCCGCGCCTGCCGAAACCTCGGGATCCGCCAATCCATGGGCCGCGTCGGATCGTGCTTCGATAATGCTGCCGCGGAGGCGTTCTTCTCCAGCCTCGAGTGGGAAGTCCTCTCCCGCAACGAGTTCCGAAACACCACCGAAGCCGCTACCGTGGTCTCGGACTGGTGCTGGAACTTCTACAACACCGACCGCCGCCACAGCGCCGCATCGATGATGTCACCCATCAACTACGAAAACGCTGCCCTCACCCCGAGAGCAGCCGCCTAAGAGACAACCTCCACGATTCGGGGGGAACCACAGATCCCTCAGTCCGCCATCGATGACCTGCATCAGCGACTGGACGCGACCCGTTGGCGGGCGCCACTCCTGATGTCGACTGGAGCCGCGGCGCGCCGCTGGCCTACATGCGCGACTTGGTCGACTACTGGCGCAACGACTTCGACTGGCGCGAGACGGAAGACAAGATCAACCAGTACGAGCAGTTCATCACCGAGATCGACGGAGCACACCTGCACGTGCTGCACGTCCGCTCCCCCGAACCGGACGCCATCCCGATGATCATGACCACCGGGTGGCCGAGTTCCATCATCGAGTACCTGGACTTGATCGGGCCGTTGACGAATCCTCGCGCCCACGGCGGCGACCCTCGGGACGCCTAACACTTGGTCATCCCCACCCTCCCAGGGTTCGGCTTCTCCACACCGCTGACCCAACATGGGTGGACAGTCCCGACCATGTCATGGCTGGAGCGGCCGGGATCACCAGCGCCGGGTGGTTACGCGTCGTCGGGGAGGCGGTCGGCGGGGTCGACGCCCATGGCAGAGAGGATGCGGCCGAGGTCTTCCAGGGTCGCGAACTCGATCGTGACCCGGCCCTTCTTGGCTCCCATGGCGATCTTGGCGCGGGTGTCGAGGAAGTCCGAGAGACGGGACTCGATCTCCACGAGCTCGGGCCGAGCGGCGACGGGTCTCCTTGTGTGAGATGGCTTTTCGTCATTCCCGAAATCTCCGAGAGCGACGATCTCCTCCACCGTGCGCACCGACAGTCCCTCTGCCACGACGCGTTGGGCGAGGCGCTCCATGGCGGCTCCGTCGGAGAGGCCGAGGAGGGCGCGCGCGTGGCCGGCCGACAAGACACCGGCGGCTACCCGTCGCTGCACGAGCGGCGGCAGCTTCAGCAGACGGAGAGTGTTGCTGATCTGGGGCCGGGAGCGGCCGATGCGGGTGGAGAGTTCCTCCTGCGTGCAGGAGAAGTCGTCCAGAAGCTGCTGGTATGCCGCGGCCTCCTCCAGCGCATTCAGCTGGCTGCGGTGCAAATTCTCCAGGAGGGCATCGCGCAGCAGGTCGTCGTCGTCGACCGCGCGAATGATTGCGGGCATCTGTTCCAGGCCGGCGGCGCCGGCGGCCCGCCAGCGACGCTCACCCATGACGAGTTCGTAGCCGCCCTGTGCAGGGCGCACGACCACCGGCTGCAGGACGCCGATCTCACGGATGCTGGCCGTCAGTTCGGCCAGTTCGTCCTCGTCGAACACCGAACGCGGCTGGCGCGGGTTGGGCCGGATGTCAGTGATCGCGACCTCGGCGAAGCTTGCGCCGGGGACGTCGACGAGGTCGCCTGGGGTCGTCGTCGAGGGCGCCGGCGGGGCGAAGGCGGGCGCGGTGTCCACCATGATTCCCATGCTGTCCGCCACAGTGCCCGAGTTGTCCGCTACAGTGCCCGCGCTGTCCGCTACGGTGCCTGCGCGGTTCGCCACAGTGCCCGCGCGTGCCGGATCGCGTTGCGGCACAGTGGATTCCGGCCGTGAGTCGACGGAAGGCCGGCCGTCGGGGAAGAAGACGTCAACCGGCCGCGGCCGATCCGTCCCGTCCCCGGCTCCGTTGGTGGGGGCCGGCGGGATGAGGGCGCCCAGGCCCTTGCCGAGTCCACGGCGACGTTCGTTCATTGAGCGCTCTCCTTGTGATGGGTGCCGCCCTGGCGATGGGCGTATTCGCGAGCCGCGGCGCGATAGCTCAAGGCGCCGGTGCCGGTCGGGTCGTACGTCATGACGGTCTGGCCGAAGCTCGGTGACTCTGACAGGCGCACCGAGCGCGGGATGGTGTTGCGCAGGACCTGGGCCGGAAAGTGGGCGCGCACCTCGTCGGCCACCTGGGCTGCCAGGTTGGTGCGCCCGTCCACCATCGTCAGCAGGATGGCACCCACCGTGAGCGTGGGATTCAAGGCCCCCTGGACCAATCCGATCGTGCGCATCAGCGCCGTCAGCCCTTCCAGGGCGTAGTACTCGCACTGGATAGGGATGAAGACCTCATCCGCGGCAACCAGCGCATTGAGCGTGAGGAGACCGAGACTGGGCGGACAGTCGATGACCACATAGTCGGGTGCGGGGCGACGAGAACGGTCGAGGGCGGCATACAGCTGCTCGATGACCTGCCTCAACCGGCGCTCCCGATGCGGCATGTCCACGAGTTCGATCTCTGCCCCGGCGAGGTCCATCGTCGAGGGCGCGCACCACAATCCGGTGATGTCGGGGCACTCCTTGACCACCCGGATCAAGGGCCGGCCGTCGATGATGACGTCGTAGATGCCGAGGTCGTCCTCGTCGTGGGGGATGGACAGCGCCGTACTGGCATTACCTTGCGGATCCATGTCGATGAGCAGGACGCCGAGCCCGTCCTGGGCCAAGGCAGCGGCCAGGTTCACAGCGGTCGTGGTCTTGCCGACGCCGCCCTTCTGGTTGGACACCGCGACGATCCGCGGGGTGGCGGGTTTGGGGCTGCGCTGCTGGTCTCCGACAGGTGGCTTTTCACGTGAAACGCGGAAGAGCGAGACACGTTCGGGCTCGGTTTCACGTGAAACATCGATCGGCACCACTCCACCCTAACCGCCGATCGTCACGTGCTCGTGCACCGGCCGTGTCAGGCGCCGCTGCGTGTCAGCCGCATGATGGGGTTTCAGGCTTTGGGCCCTCAGGCGCCCGATGGGCGAGTCATGTCCGCCGGGACCACCCAGGTGTCGAACTGTTCGGCGGTGACAGCACCCGACTCCAGCGCCGCCTCGCGCAGAGTCAGCCCGGCAGCGTGCGCCCGCTTGGCGATGGCGGCCGCCTGGTCATAGCCGATATGCCGGTTCAGCGCCGTGACCAGCATCAGGTTCGTGCTGAGGTTCTCGGCGATGCGGTCGCGATTGGGCTCGAGGCCGACGGCGCAATGGTCGGCGAACGAGACGCACGCGTCGGCGATGATCCGTATCGACTCGAGCACACACCAGGCGATGACCGGCTTGAAGACATTGAGCTGGAAGTTGCCCTGGCTGTCGGCGAGGGCAACGGTGGCATCGTTGCCGAATACCTTGGCAGCCACCATCGTCAGCGCCTCGCACTGGGTGGGGTTGACCTTGCCGGGCATGATGGAGCTGCCCGGCTCATTCTCGGGAATAACTAGCTCTCCCAAACCATTTCGCGGTCCTGAGGCGTACCAGCGTACGTCGTTCGCGATCTTCATCAACGCCATCGCCAGCGTCCGCAGTGCCGCTGACACCCCCAGCATGGCGTCGTGGGCGGACAAGGCGGCGAAGAGGTCGGGTGCCTGGTGGAAGGGTATGCCGGTCAGAGCGGAGATGCGTTCGGCGCACCGAGGGCCGAAGTCGGGATGGGCGTTGAGTCCCGTGCCCACCGCTGTGCCTCCGATGGCCAGTCCACGTGCGTCGTCCTCGGCCCGCTGCACCGCGGCGATCGCCTGGTCGATCTGGGCCACCCAGCCGCCGATGACCTGGCCGAGGGTGACCGGGGTGGCGTCCTGCAGATGGGTGCGGCCGACCATCACGACGTCGCTGTAGGCGGCGGACTTGGCGGCGAGCGTCTCGCGCAGGTGCGTGACACCGGGATAGAGGCGCTCGCGAAGCTCGCTGACGACTGCGATGTGCATCGCCGTGGGGAAGGTGTCATTCGAGGACTGACCACGGTTGACGTCGTCGTTGGGATGAACCGGCTGTTTCGATCCGAGGACACCGCCGGCCAGTTCGGCAGCCCGATTGGCGATGACCTCGTTCGCGTTCATGTTGGACTGAGTGCCCGAACCGGTCTGGAAGACCACGAGGGGGAAGTGGTCGTCCAGAGTGCCGGCGATGACCTCGTCAGCCGCCCGCCCGATCAGCTCACCGGTGGCTGCGGGAAGCTCCCCGAGCTCGCAATTCGCTTGTGCTGCAGCCTTTTTCAGGACACCGAGGGCTCGGATCATCGGCCGGCCCCAGACGAAGACATCCCGGCCGATATCGAAGTGGTGGAGGCTGCGTTGGGTCTGGGCGCCCCAATAGCGATCGTCGGGCACCTCGATGGCGCCCATGGAGTCGTGTTCGGTGCGAGTCATGGCTCCAGTCTCGCCCGGCCTGCGGCCCGCAAGCGGCAGGCGGGAAGCACGGCAAGCTAGGCCAGGTACGGCTCGAGTTCGCGCATGAGCTTGGGCTTGGGCATGGCGCCGACGAGGGTCTTGACGACCTCGCCGCCGACGACGACGTGCATGGTCGGGATGGAGGTGATGCCGTAGCGGCGGGTGACGTCGGGGTTCTCGTCGGTGTTCAGCTTGACGACCTTGATCTTGCCGTCGTTGTCGCGGGCGATCTCCTCGAGCACCGGGGCGACGGCGCGGCAGGGGCCGCACCAGGGGGCCCAGAAGTCGACGAGCACGGGGGTGTCGCTCTGGAGGACGTCGAGTTCGTAGGTGGAGTCGGTGGTGGTCACGGTCGCCATTGCGGCATACCTCTCAGTCGGTTATGGGTAGTCTAGAAGAGACGAATTCAGTTGTGGGACAAGAACTTTTCGGCATCGAGTGCCGCGGCGCAGCCGGAGCCGGCCGCGGTGATGGCCTGGCGGTAACGCTTGTCGACCAGGTCGCCGCAGGCGAAGACGCCGGCCACATTGGTCAGGCTGGTGCGCTCCTGGGCCAAGACGTAGCCCTCGTCGTCGAGGTCGACGACGCCCTTGACGAGCTCGTTGCGCGGGTCGTGCCCGATGGCGATGAACAGGCCGGTGACGGGCAGTTCGCGGGACTCGCCGGTGTTGACGTCCTCCAGCGTGATGCCGGTCAGCTTGTCGCCGCCGTGGATGGCGGTGACCTTGCTGTTCCAAGCGAAGGAGATCTTGGGGTCAGCGAAGGCGCGATCGGCCATGATCTTGCTGGCGCGCAGCTCATCTCGCCGGTGGACGATGGTGACCGACTTGGCGAACTTGGTCAGGAAGGTCGCCTCCTCGATGGCCGAGTCGCCGCCGCCGACGACGGCGATGTCCTGGTCGCGGAAGAAGAAGCCGTCACAGGTCGCGCACCACGAGACCCCGTGCCCGGAGAGGCGCTTCTCGTCGGGCAGGCCGAGCTCACGGTATGCCGATCCCATCGCCAGGATGACCGCGCGGGCCCGGTGCACATTGCCCTCGCCGTCGGTGACGTACTTGATCTCGCCGGTCAGGTCGACCGCGGCGACGTCATCGGTGATGATCTCGGCACCGAACCGCTCGGCCTGGCCGCGCATGTTCATCATCAGGTCGGGCCCCATGATGCCGTCGGTGAACCCGGGGAAGTTCTCGACCTCCGTGGTGTTCATCAGCGCGCCGCCGGCGGTGACGGCACCCTCGAAGACCAGCGGCTCCAAGGCGGCGCGGGCGGCATAGATCGCGGCCGTATAGCCGGCGGGGCCGGAGCCGATGATGATGACGGAGCGCACGGGGGCCTTGGTGGGCTCGCTCGACACGGTGATCATTCCTTCGCGGACGCAAGCAGGTGGGTCGTCTCGGGTCGCCGCCCGATGCCGAAGCGCGGGCGATGCGGTCTTGAACAGATCCTAGGCGCTGCTTGTTCCCTCAGCCGACGGCGGCCGGGCCGGCGAGCACAGTGTCGTCGGTCGCCGAGCATTCAGGGGTGACGACATACGCCTGCGGGTCGCCCGTGGTGCCCTCGGCGACGATCAGCACGGCCGGGGAGTCGTCGAAGGTGCCGAAGTCGACGACGAGCAGGCTGGATTCGGGTGCTCCGATCGCTTTCGCGCACGCGCGGGCCGCGGATTCGACGGCGAGCCCGCCGGCGGGGGTCGTCGAGCTGCCCGGTGCGGGTGCGGACAGGACGCGACCCGCTTGCGCGGCGAAGTCCGTGGCGCTGTATGCCGTGCCGCTGGCCAGAACGCGGAAGCCCGCCGCATAGCCGCCGACCTCGGCGCTCGAGGAGGCCGACGCCGCGGCCGAGCTCTCGTGTGCGGTGGCCGCCGGTGCCGCGGGTTCCACGTTCTCCCTCTTGGCCGAGGCATCGTTTTGCGCGCCACCGACAGCCGAGTTGTTGCTGTTGGCCCCGGTGTTGAGGAGCCGGAAGATCGCCCCACCTCCGAAGGCGAGGACGCCGGCGGCCGCGGCCGCGGCGAGCAGTGGTTGCCACCTCGGGCGCTTGCGGACCAGCGGCGTGATCGTCGAGTGGGCGCCGTGAGCGGGCGGATGGTTCGCCGGGCGCTCGGGCACGTCGGGGACCTCGGGCGGCGGCTCCTCGTCCCAGATGCTGCCGGCCTCGGCGTATCGCGCCTCTCGCTCCAGGGCGGCCAGGATGCGGGCGGACAATTCCTCGGGCATCGGCCCGGGATCGGGCAGGGAGGACAGCAGAGCGCGCATGCCCGTGGGGTCGTCCTCGATGGGGACGTTGCCCAGCTCGGGGGTGTTCACCGCCTGCTCCCTCGGTCGATCGAATGCGCGCGGAGGCGGCCCGGGCGGGGTCTCCGGTCGCGATACGCGGGATTGGTACCCGGTTGTGACGTCATGCCTCGCCGTCCGGTTCCATCGAATTTTCAACGGATTTTCCGGATGTCTCCGGCGCCTTGTCGGCGAGGATCTCGGCCAGGGCCGCCCGGCCGCGGAAGCAGCGGGACTTGACCGTCCCCTCGGCGACGCCGAGGATCTCGGCCGCCTCCGCGACGGGCACGGCATACATGTCGACGAGCACCAAGGCGGCGCGCTGCTGCTCGGGGATCTTGGCCAGCGCCTCCTGGACCGTCAGCCTGATGTCGACATCACGTGGCGCGTCGCTGCCGTCGGTGAGGTCGTATTCGGGCAACTCGCTGGTCGGCTTCTGCCGGCGGAGCCGGTCGAGGCAGGCGTTGACGGTGATCCGGTGCAGCCACGTCGTGACGGCCGCATCGCCGCGGTAGCTGTCGCTGCGGCGGAGCGCGGAGATGAAGGCGTCCTGGACGGCATCGGCGGCCAGGTCGGGGTTGCCGCAGGTGCGCAGCGCCACCCCCCACATGCGGTCCTTGTGCCGGCGGAAGAGTTCGCCGAACGCGTCGGTGTCGCCGTCGTTGTGCCGCGCCATGAGCCCCTTGTCGGAGCATTCGCGCAGGTCAAGCAGCCCGTCCGGGGTCGCCGGCCGAGTGGCATCCCCTGCAATGTCGCTCATCCGGTCGCACTGACCTCGGCGAGCATGGCGCGATAGCGGCCGTCGGACACGAGCGGTGAGTCGGTGAACCACACGATGAGATAGCGGCCGGCCGCGCCGTCGGTGACATCGAGGGTGACATCGCCCTGCTCGCCACTGACCGTCCCGATGCGGTTGGCTCCGGCGCGGTCGGGCGAGGTGCCGAGATAGAGCTCGAGGTCGGAGGGGTTCGGCAACGTCAGGGTGATCTGCTTGGGCGTGACATCCTGACCGAAGTCGACGATGAGCCCGACACCGCTCTTGAGGCCGCCGAACTTCGGTCCTTGATAGCCCTCGGACTGCCAGAAACTCGCCTTGTCCTCGTCGTAGACGCGCGCGGCCAGGTCGTTGTATTCGAGGTTGTCGCCCTCCGGGTCGTATCCGGTGGCGCCGACGATGGCGAGCTGCTCGCCCGTGCCGGGGGGGGCGGAGTCCTCGCTGGTCGGGCTGGCACTCTGGCTGCTGGTAGACGTGCTCACGGGCGCCGTCGCGTCGGATCCGAGGATGGCCTCGAGGTCGGACTGCGGCGGCCGGAACGCGACTGCCCCGGCGAAGAGGCCGGCGGCAAGGGTCGCCGCGGCGAAGGACGCGAGGACGAAGCGGCTCTGGGCGCGGCTCGGCTGCGCACCGGACTCGGGCGGGAGCAGCGGGACCGGGGGTTCGAGGACAGGCTGCTGCGGCGTCTGGTCGATCGTGACCTCGGAGTCGGCCTCGACGCGCCGGATCGCGGCCTTGAGCTCACGCTTCTCGGCCACCGCACCCTCGGCTCGCGCGGTGGCCGACCGGGCCGCAGCCCCCATCGACGATGCGCCCTGGCGCAGCCTTCCGGCGAGTTTTCGCCCGGCCTCGCCCGCCGAACCCAGCGCGCCGGACAGGGCGGCGGTGGCCCCCGCCACGGCGCCTACGCCTGCTGCGGCGCCGGCCGCACCAGCTGCGGTGCCTGCCCCAGTTGCGGCCCCGCCCGCACCGGCTGCGGAACTCGCGCCTGCTGCCATACCGGCAGCACTGCCTCCGGCACCGCCGACAGCAGCAGAGGTAGCCGATGCGCCGCCTTCGCCGCCGAACTCGGCGGCGGCCGCGCCCGCGTCGGGATCGGAGGCGGCCGACCGGGCGTCGGCCGCGTCGCGGCGGGCCGCATCGTCATCGCTCGGCAACCACCGGGTCTGGCCGACCGCGTCGCCGGCCGGGACCGGCAGGGCCTGCGTGACCGCCGCTGCGGAGTCGGAGGCGGCGGCATCGGGCGCGGGCGCATCGGACGCGAGCGGCGACGCCGCGAGGTAGTCCTCGACGGAACCGGCCGGGATGGCCAGGGCCGCCTGCTCGGGCGCCTGCAGGTCCGGCCACGGGGCGATCTGCGCGGCATAGTCGCCCGGCGAGATCGGGCCGAGGTCCTGGTTCAGGGTGAGCTGGCAGATGGTGTCCAGGTCGTTGGGGACGCCGACCGCGATCTCCGACGGGCGCGGCACGCCCGAGACGACCTTGGGCGCGGGCGGGAGACCCACGTCCCCCGGGAACGGCCAGCGCCCGGTCAGCCCGGCATACGCCAGCGCGACCAGGCCCTTGGCGTCGCGCCGCAACGCGCGCTTGCCGCCGACGTGATCCTGGCCCACGAGGGCCGCCTGCGTGGCCAGCCCGGCGAGCTTGACCGAGCCGTCCGGCATCCGCACGACATTGTCCGGCGTCAGGCCGAGGTGATGCAGGCCGCGCCGCTGCGCGGCGTCGAGGGCCAGCGCTGTCTCGCCGGTCATCCGGCGCACCTCGTCGGCCTCCATGCCGACCCCGGCGGCCAGCTGCGTCATCGTCACGGCGCCGTCGAGCGACTCCTCGACGAAATAGCCGTAGTCGTATTCGCGGCCCACGTCCAGGACCCGCACCAGGCGCGGGTTGTTCAGGCCCGCGCTGCGGCTCGCGGCATCGAGCACGGCCAGCGCCGTCGGGCTGGACATCGGCACGACGACGAGGGTGACCAGCTCCTCCAGGGAGTTGTCCTGGGCCTGCCAGACCTCGGCGTCGCCATGGTCGAACAGCGCACGCACGGTGACATATCGCTGATCACCGACGACGGTTCCGGGTTGCAGGCCCGACACATTGGCTCCTTCTGCTGCTCGGCCATGGACGCGATCGACCCGCCACAGGCTGGCCCATCCTAATTGTCCGCTACTCGTTGCGGGGCGTGCCAACGCGCGGCAACCGGCGGGTCACCGGCGCGAGCAGGTCGTCCACCTCGCGCACCCGCATCAGATGCCCCAGACCCCACGCGAGGACGAGATAGGCCGGTCCCAGCACGAGCAGGACAGCCGCCGCCCCGAGCACCGAGTCGGTCCACGAGGAGGGGATCCACGCCAGCGCGAGCCACCCCAGCGCGAGGGCCACGGCGCTGGCGAGGACGAGGCGCACATGCATACGAATGGTCCTGGACAGGCCGAGCAGCCCGAGCTTGCGCCGCAGCGCGAGAAAACCCAGCAGCGCCCCCACGGCGTTGCTCACGGTCTGTCCGATGCCGACCCAGATGCCGGTCTGCGTCACCGGCACCGTGAACGCGTAGAGGTTGAAGCCGGTCGCCACCGCCGTGACGAGCACCTGGAAGTAGAACGGCGTGCGCCCGTCCTCGAAGGCGTAATAGACCCGGTTGATCAGATAGAGCCAGCCGAACGGCAACACCCCGAGCAGCATGGCGACGAGCACTCCCGCGATGGCATCGGTCGTGCCCTGATCCTGCTGGAAGAAGAGCTTGACGACCAGGGGTGCGAAGAGCACCCCCGCCAGGGAGATCGGGACCGTCAGGGGGGCCGGCATCCGCAGGCCGCGGTTCAGGTCGGCGACGACCGCGCGGGTGTTGCCATGCTGTGCCGCCGTGGCGAGCCGCACGAAGAGCGCCGTCGTGAGCGAGACGGTGATCAGGGAGTGCGGGAGCATGAACAGCAGGAAGGCGTTGTCGTATGACGCCTTGCCGGCCGCGACGATCCGGTCCCGCTCCGCCAGATCGCTGGCGCGCGTCAGGACGCGGCTGGTGACGATGAAGCCGAGCTGGCCGACCGCGACGGCGGCGAAGGACCACAGCGCCACACCCGAGGCCGACCGCAAGCCGGCGCCGCGGAAACCGAACCGGGGGCGATAGCGAAAACCGCTGCGCCGCAACGGAATCACCAGGAAGATCGCCTGCACCACGATCGAGAGCGTCATCGTCCCGGCGAGGAGCCAGATCATCCCCGACGACCAGTCGCCCGGTGCCGCCTGCCGCGGATAGCCGGAGAAGGTGAAGATCAGCAGACCGATGATCGAGACCACATTGGCCAGCACCGGCGCCCACATGAACGCCGTGAACCGGCCGCGCGCGTTGAGGACATTGCCGAGCAGCGTGTAGAGCCCGTAGAAGAAGATCTGCGGCAGACACAGATAGGCGAAGGTCACCGCGAGCCGGATCGCGGCCGGGTCCTTGGCGTTGCTGAACAGGCCCACGAGCAGCGGCGCCGCCGCCAGCCCGACAGCGGTCGTGACGGCCATGACGATGAGGGAGAGCGTCAGGAGCCGGTTGACATAGTCCTCGCCGCCGTCGGGCCGGCCGGCCGCCTTGACGATCTGCGGCACCAGGACCGCCCCGAGCATGCCCCCCGCGACGAGCAGGTTGATCTGGTTGGGCAGGGTGTTCGCCACCGAGAAGGCGTCGGCGGACAGCCCGGTGCCGCCGATGACGACGACGAGCAGCGCCGCCCGCACCATGCCGAGCACGCGCGAGACCATCGTCCCGGACGCCATCAGCGCGCTGGCGCGGCCCAGGCTCTGGCCGCGCTGGCTTTCGGGGCCGCCCCCGGTGGGCGGGGTGGCCGGCGGCTGCGCCGCTTTGGGGGTATGAGCAGCGTCCTGGCTCACGAGTAGGTCAGGCCTTCCGACGGCGGCGGGAGCGCAGCACACCGGCGGCGACGAGTGCCGCGGCGACCGCGCCGATCACCCAATAGAACCAGGAGCCGGTGGGATAGGCGCGCACCTGGACGGTGTTGTCGACGCCGATGTGCTGACCTTGTGGGCTGTACAGGCTCACCTTGACGGGCACGGTGCCCGCGGCCAGCGCGGTGGCCGGCACCCGCACGGTGGCCCGCGAGTGCGCCCCGATGTCGACCGGCTCGGGCATCTCGGTGAGCCGGAAGCTCGGCGCGAGCGGCGTCAGATGCACCCGGACCTGCCGCACCGGCACGTCGAGGTCGTTCGTGACCGTCACCTGGAGCAGGCCCGAGTCGGCGAAGAAGTTGATGCGCTCGGGCACGACCGCGACGGCGGTGTCGGCCTGGATGCCCGCGTCGCGGAGTTCGCCGAGCACGATCCGCAAGGCGCCCCGGTCGGCCCGCCACCGGCTGGAGAGCAGCTGGTCGGCGACTTCGTCCCAGAAGACGCCGTTGACGGCCCCGTCGTCACGAACCTGCGAGGTCGCGTCGATCGCCTTGAGGGCACTGGCCACCGTGCGGGCCCGGCTTGCCGTCAGCGCCAGCCGTTCGGTGCTCGGGTCGGCCGGGATCCCGCTCGGGAGCGCGAGTTCCGCCGCCGGATCCGCGGGCAGCGGGGTGCCGCCCGGGGCCTCGTCGATCAGGTCATCGAGGTCGCCGCGGGTGATCCACGGCGCGTCGAGTAGGCCGGACAGTGCCCGGTGCAGGGCGCCCGGGCGGGCGTCGAGCGTGCGCGGGGTCGCGATCAGCAGGCTCCGCGGGGTGCCGGGGTATTCCGCCAGCGCGGCGAGCGAGTCCGCGAGCAGCCGTTGCGTGGTGATCGCCCCGGAGGGGTCGCTCTCGAGGTCGAGGAGGGCATTGCTCAGACCGTCGTCATAGGCCAGCGCGGCCACACCCGCGCCGGCCCGGTCCGCGCCACCCGGGTGCGGGGCGGCGAGAGTGTTGTCCGCGCCGAGGGCGGCCTCCGAGCCGATGACGGCACCCAGCCGGCCCTCGCCGTAAAGCTCGGTGATCGCCGCGACCCGCGATGTCGCGAGCAGCCCGTCGGCTGGCCACGCGATATCCGATCGCGCCCCCGGGATCCCGTCCGCAACCGCCTCCCCCTTCGCCCGCAGGGCGGCGAACCGGTCGGTAAGCCCCGGATCGGCGAGCACCGCGGCGAGGTCCGGATCGGCATACGGCAGCACGGCGACGGACCGGCCCGGCAACCGGTCGCGCAGCGCAGCGTCGAAGGCGATGCGCAGCGCGGTCTCCTCTCGCTGCTCCGGACCGATCCGGTCCCACGCGGTGCCGGCCTCGGGATCGGTCGGCCGCTCCTGCGCGATCGCCTCGGGCGGCGCCAGGAGCGTCGGGTCGAACGCCCAAGTCACCGGCAGATCCTTGGTGGCGTCGAGGAGGCGGTTGATGCGGCCGTCGTCGGCGAGTTCGGTGCGCCACGACGCGAGCCGGCCCGCGCCATACGACTCGAACAGGCCCGGCTCCGGGTCGAGGGTGACCGGAGTGACCACGGCGACCCGCAGCTGCTCGTACTCCTTGCGGTTGTGCACCGCGGCGAACGTGGTGCGCACCGTATCGCCCGCGCGCACCAACAGCGGCAGGGCGCCGTATGCCGCGGTCGTCCGGGCGGCCGCCTTGGGCAGCGTCAGCCGGAAGCCGTGGCTCTCGCCCTCGGAGAGGCGGTCGGGGCCGGCGGCCGTGTCATAGGTCCGCAGGGACGCCGGGGGAACCCCGCTCGTCGTGCCGCTCGCCCAGGCGGCAACCGCGGCGCGGCCGGCGAGCGGGGTGTCGGCGCCCTGGAGGGTGATTTCGGGTATGTCGGCGTCCGCGCCCCCGCGGTTGGTGACGGTGCCGGCGACCTCGACGTCCTCGTTCCCGGTCGCGACGGCCGGGGCGAGGGAGTTGATGGTGATGACGATCTGAGCCTCGGACGCCGCGGTGGCGGGGGCCGGCACCCACGCCGTCGCGCCGGCCACGACGAGTGCCGGTCCAATGACCCGGGCTGGTGCGCGGAGGAAGGCGCGGATCGGGTTGCGGCGGCTGGTCATTCGCTCCCGGCAAGGCGCTGCCATGCCTCCCGGGCGATGCGCCGTTCGTTGGGGAAGGTCAGGTGCCGGTGGGCGTCCTTCAGCGGCAGCCACGCGACATCGACGGCCTCTTGGTCGGGGTCGTTCTCGATGGTGAGAAAACCGCCGATGGCCTCCAGCAGATAGTGGTGGACGAACTTGTGCACGCGGCGGTCGCCCGTGGCGAACCAATAGTCGATCGTGCCGAGCTTGATCAGCACGCGTGCCTCGATGCCGGTCTCCTCGGCGACCTCCCGGGCCGCCGTCTCCGACAGCGTCTCCTCGCCCTCGATGTGGCCCTTGGGCAGGCACCACTCGAGACGTCCGGCGCGGTTGCGGCGGGCGATGACGGCGATGCGCGCCACCCCTCCCTGGACGTCGACGACGACACCGCCGGCCGACCGCTCCTCCACGGCGGGCAACCGCCGCGGCGCGCGTCCGACGGGCTGACTCATGGGGTCACTCTAAAGGGGCGTCCTGGCCGGATGCCCGAAGTTCGATGCGCGACACCGGGACCCGCAAAGGTGGCACCACGCCCGCGGTGGGCGGTTCGTGCGGAGGTGGGCACGCAGCATACGGTTGGACGTCATGGACAACCCCAGCCCCGACGCGATGCGGCGTGCCGTCGCGCACCTCGGGCCGGTGCTGCCCCTGTTGAGCGAGCTCGGCGAGCGTTTCGCGGCCGCCGGCCACGAACTGGCACTCGTCGGCGGGCCGGTGCGCGACGCCTTCCTCGGCCGCACCTCCCCCGACCTGGACTTCACGACCAGCGCGCGGCCCGAGGAGATCGAACGGATCCTGGGGCCGTGGGCCGACACGACGTGGGACATCGGCAAGGAGTTCGGCACGATCGGGGCGGTCAAGGGGGACGCGACGGTAGAGGTGACGACCTATCGCGCCGACGCCTACGACGGGGTGACACGCAAGCCGGTGGTCGCGTTCGGCGACTCGCTCGAGGACGATCTGCGGCGGCGCGACTTCACCGTCAACGCGATGGCGTTGCGGCTGCCACAGCTGACCTTCGTCGATCCGTATGACGGTCTTGACGCCCTCGTGAAACGGCGCCTGCGCACCCCGGCCTCGCCCGAGGTGTCCTTCGGCGACGACCCGCTGCGGATGATGCGGGCGGCCCGGTTCGCGGCGCAGCTGGGGTTCGACCTGGCGGCCGATGTCGCCGAGGCGATGCAGGAGATGGCCGGCACGATCGCGATCGTCTCGGCCGAGCGGGTGCGCGACGAACTCTCCAAGACCCTCCTGGCACCGGCGCCGCGGCGCGGGCTGGTCATGCTCGTCGACAGCGGTGTGGCCGACCATGTCCTGCCGGAGTTGCCGGCGCTGCAGCTCGAGATCGACGAACACCACCGGCACAAGGACGTCTACGAGCACACGCTCAGCGTGCTCGACCAGGCCATCGGGCTGGAGGGGCCCCCCGCGGCTCCCGCGGACGCGGTGCCCGGACCCGACCTGATCCTGCGGCTCGCGGCGCTGCTGCACGACATCGGCAAGCCCGCGACCCGGCGCTTCGAGAGCGGCGGCGGGGTCTCCTTCCACCACCACGAGGTGGTCGGGGCCAAGATGACCCGGGCGCGGCTGCGGGCTTTGCGCTACGACAAGGAGACGGTCAAGGCGGTCACCCGCCTCGTCGAACTCCACCTGCGCTTCCACGGCTACGGCGACGGGGCGTGGACCGACTCGGCCGTGCGTCGCTATGTCACCGACGCCGGCGACCTGTTGCCCCGGCTGCACCTGTTGACCCGCGCCGACTGCACGACCCGCAACCAGCGCAAGGCGCGCCGGCTCGCGCAGACCTATGACGAGCTCGAGTCCCGGATCGAGGAGTTGCTCGCCGCCGAGGAGCTGGCGGCCGTGCGTCCGGAACTCAACGGCAACGAGATCGCCGAGATCCTCGGGATCCCACCGGGACCGGTCCTGGGCCGGGCCTACAAGTTCCTGCTCGCGGTGCGCCTGGACGACGGCCCCATCGGGCCCGAGGCCGCGGCCGAGCGGTTGCGCGCCTGGTGGGCCGAGCAGCCCGAAAGCCAGGCGTGAGGCACCCACGCAGCCGGTCCTCCCATCCGGCGTCGTGGTTCTCGATTCGGCAACGGCCCGGCGCGGACCAGCCGCTTTGTCGTTTGCAGCCGGTAGCGTCAGCGCATGCGCGTTATGGCTATGGGGATTCACCGCAGCAGCGACACGCGAGTGCGCACCCGGCGACGGGTGGCTGTCCTGGCGGCCACGACCACGGCAGCGGTGACCACGGCGCTGGCTGGGACGACGGCGCTCGCCGGGACCACGGCGCTGGCGGGCGGGGCAGCGGGGGCGGGCGCGAGCGGCATACCGCAAAGCGGTGACCTGCGACTGCCCGGCGACACCGGCGCACGCGGCCAGCTCGGCCAGCACAAGATCTATATCGTGCCGGCCTACTGGCAGGGCGACACCCCGGCACAGGTGTCGAATGCCGCTGTGCAGGAAGCCATTTCGGAGGCCAACGACTACTGGACCGATGCGACCGACGGCAAGATCATGGTCGCGTCCGGCTGGAATGTGCCCAAGTGGCAGAAGCTCAACCTCACGTCCCAGCAGGCCGCCAGCTGCGACCGGAAAGCCATCGAGGCCGGTGTGCGGGCGGTGGTCGGGGCCGCGGGCGAGCGCGACCACCTCGTCATCGTGTTGAACAACGAGCGCGCGTGCGATTTCACCGATATCGAGCAGGTCGACCTCACCAGCCGGGGCGACGGTCTCTCGTTCGTCAACGGCACTTTCGACACGACCGTGGCGCTGCGGGTCATCGCGCACAACGGCGGCGTGCCGGGCGCGGGCTCGCTCAACTGCACCGACGACTCCACGCCCGTGCCGCTGTCGGGCACATGCACGACCAAGGACTACAACAACCCGTGGGATCCGGCGAGCGGTCATCCCTACGGAAACGTCGGCACCCCGATCGCCGACACCCTCGCCACGCTCGGGGTGCTCTCCGGCGCGGACTACCCCGAAGTCACCCCCGGCGGCGTGCGCACCTTGACCCTCGACCCGCTCACGGCGAGCAGTGGCCGGCGTGGTTTCTTCGTGGACCTGGGTCGCTACCGCTACTCGGTCGACTATCGCGTGCCGACCGGACTCGACAGCTGGATCGACGACAAGACCTGGACCAGCGGGCCATTGGCCGACCCGGGTGGCGGGGTGACCGTCCACCGGCAGGACCTCAAGGCCGACAAGGCGGACCGGACGCGGTTGCTCCTCGACTTCCACCCGGACGGCTCCGACTCCGACACGGCCCGCCATCCCGGTCTCGCGGAGGGCGAGAGTTGGACCAGCCCCGACGGGCTGTGGGCGCTGAAGGTGGGCTCGGCCACGTCGAGCCAGGCGAGCGTGACGATCTCCTTCCCCGGTCTGGGCCCGGTCGAACGCTGGGCGGGTGCGGACCGCTACGAGACGTCCGCCAAGATCTCGCGAAACACCTACGGCACCGGCGTCGATGTCGCCTATATCGCCTCGGGGCTGGTCTACACCGACGCGCTGTCGGGCGCCCCGGTCGCCGGGATGAATGACGGCCCGGTGCTGCTCGTCAGCGACGACTCCATCCCCGACCCCATCGCCGAGGAGCTGAACCGGCTCAAGCCGAAGAAGATCGTCATCTTCGGTGGCACCGCGACCATCTCGCCACAAGTGGAGGAGGACCTCGGGAGCTACACCACGGGCACCGTCGCGCGTTGGTCGGGTGCGGACCGCTTCGCCACGTCGGCCGCCATCTCCCGGGAGAGTTACCAGACCGGCGTCGACACCGCCTATATCGCCTCCGGCCAGGTCTTCACCGACGCCCTGTCCGGGGCACCGGTCGCCGGCAAGAAGGACGGCCCGGTGCTGCTCGTCGACACCAACCGGCTGCCCGGAGAGATCGCCACCGAACTGCAGCGGCTCAACCCGACACACATCGTCATCCTCGGGGGCACCGCGACGATCAGCGAGAACGTCGAGGGCGCCCTGCGGCCCTACTCGGTCAACGCCATAGAACGCTGGTGGGGTGCGGACCGGTTCTCGACCTCCGCCCAGATCGTCCACAACTCCTACAGCAGCACCGGCGGGACCGTCTTCGTCGCGTCCGGTCGCGTCTTCTCCGATGCCCTCTCCGGCGCGCCTGCTGCCGGCACGCTCGAGGACCCGATCCTGCTCGTCGACACCGACTCCGTTCCCGACGCCGTCCGCGCCGAACTCACTCGGCTCAAGCCCGCCAAGATCATCATCCTCGGCGGCTCGGCGACGATCTCCTACGAGGTGCAGGCCGAGCTGGCGCCCTTCATCGACTAGGCCACCCGCGAAGGGTCCGCGCTCCTTCGTCGCTCCGGTACTTCGCGGGGACCCCGCCCTGTCGGTGGGTCGTCGTCATACGTCCTAGCCCTGGCATAGGTCGGACGCACACGGTTTCCCGGTCTCGATCCGGCAAGTCGCCAGCGGAATCCATGACACCCGTGGCACCCACGGGTACCGTGAGAAACATGCGTCACACGGGGCCCAGGTCGGCCAGGTTCGAGCAGGTCAACTCACGTCACACGGCTGCGCCGGGCGCGGCCACCGGCCGGCGCCGCTACGCCACAGCGACTGCGCTGGTCGCGGCCCTCGCGGCGGCGGGCGCGGGCGTCGCCAACGCGGCACCGACACCAACGCACTCCACGCCAACGCACTCGACGCCGGCGCACGCGGTCCGCGCCGACGCGACCGCACCGGCCATACCCAAGATCGTGCAGTATGCCGACCCTGCGGCGTCCGCTCGCGGCGTCGGCGAGCGCGGCGCGCTGGGTGAGCATCGAGTGCTGGTGCAGCCGGTCTACTGGACCGGGTCCGAGCCGGGGGCGCTCGACACCACGGCGGTGGCGGAGGCCATCGGGTCGGCCAACACCTACTACCGCACCTCCACCAACTCGGCCATGTCGGTCACCCTCGCGCAGACCCGGCCGTGGGAGCAGATCACCCTCACCGCCGAGGAGGCCGCCAGCTGCGACACCGAGGCCATCGAGCGCGAGACCCGCAAGGTGGCGCCCGACACCCCGGGCGTGCGCAAGCACCTCGACATCGTCTTCCCGGAGACCTCCGCTTGCAAGTTCGGTGCCCTCTTCTCGCGCGGCTTGACCGAAGCCGGTGATGGTGTCGCCTTCCTCAACGGCCAGCAGCAGGTCGCCTGGAACCTGATCGCCTACGGGATCGGCAGCAACTCCGGTCTCGGTATGGCGAATTCGATCAGCTGCTGGACCGATGCGGCGCACACCACTCCCGTCCCGCTGTCGGACTACTGCAAGGCCGAACCCGGCGGCGACCCCTGGGACCTGATGGGCTGGTGGCACTACGGCAAGGTCGGCAAGATCTCCGCCGCCAACCTGCGCCGGATGGGGGTGCTCAGCGACGCCGACTTCCCCGAGGTGACGCCCGGCAGCGGGCAGTACACCTTCATCCGGCCGCTGTCGGCCTACCGGGGCCAGCGCGGCTTCGCGATCACGGTCGGCGACACCCGCTACACCGTCGAATACCGCACGCCCACCGACCTCGACTCGTGGATCGACGATGCGACGTGGACCGATCCGACGGGCGTCGTGCGCACCGATCCCGGTGGCGGCGTCATCGTGCGCATGCAGGACCTGGCCAGCGAGACGCCCGCCGACACGACCGTCCTCGACTTCCACCCGGACGGCAAGGACGTCCCCACCGACCGGCACCCCGGCCTGGAGCCCGGTGAGAAATGGACCAGTCCCGACGAGGTCGTCAGGCTCGAGGTCGTCTCGGCCACCGCCAAGGGCGCGAGCATCAAGGTCGACTTCCCGTCGCTCGAGAAGGTGGAGCGGTGGTCCGGCGCCGACCGGTATGCCGCGTCCGCCGCCATGTCGGCCAAGAGCTTCGACCCCGGGGTCGCGGTCGCCTATATCGCCTCCGGTGAGGTCTACCCCGACGCCCTCTCGGGCGCGCCGGTCGCCGGCAAGGACAGGGGACCGGTTCTGCTCGTCGAGGACGACCGCTTACCGGGAAGCATTCAGGCGGAGCTGCGGCGCCTGACGCCCGGGCGCATCGTCATCCTCGGCGGCCCGGCCACCGTCGGCACGGCGGTGGCGGACAAGCTCGAGGACTACACCTCCGGCGGCGTGAGCCGGCTCTTCGGCGACGACCGGTTCGCGACCTCGGCCGCGATCTCCCGGGATGCCTTCGACCCCGGCGTGCCGACCGTCTACATCGCCTCGGGCCGGATCTACACCGACGCCCTCTCGGGTGCGCCGGTCGCCGGCAAGACCGCCACGCCGGTCCTGCTCGTCGACACCGACGCGATCCCCGCCAGCATCGCCGCCGAACTGACCCGGCTCAAGCCGGGCCGCATCATCGTGATGGGCGGCACCAGCACCATCACCGCGAAGGTCGAGACCGCACTGCGGCGCTACACCAGCGGGGGGGTGCTGCGCTACTCCGGCGCCGATCGCTTCGACACCTCCGCGGCCATCGCGCACGAGAACTACAACCCCGGCCTCGCCGTCGTCTACGTCGCGTCAGGCCGGGTCTTCCCCGACGCCCTGTCGGGAGCCCCGATCGCCGGTATGACGCGTGGTCCCGTCCTGCTGGTCGACACCGATGCGGTGCCGCCGGCGATCGACGTGGAATTGGAGCGCCTGAAGCCGCGCCGGATCGTCGTCCTCGGCGGCCCGGCGACGGTCAGCGAGCGGGTGCGCGCGGTCCTCGGGTCCTACCTGCCCTGACCAGGATCTACCCTCCTCACGGCGCCACGACAGACGTGGCGCCGTGAGGTATTTCGGGTGGGCTTGCCAGGTGGTCGGTCCGGTGTGGGACATTAGCGCCGTGATCGAGGTCGGCGTGGCGTCCCACCCGGGGCATTACCGGGAGCAGAACGAGGATTGTGCCCTCGCTGCCTACCCCATTTTCGCTGTCGCCGACGGGATGGGCGGACATGCCGCCGGCGAGGTCGCGAGCGCGCTCGCCATCTCGGTCCTGCGCGGTCTGGAGGGCGCCCGGCTGGGCGAGGTCGAGCCGGTGATCTCGGCCGTGGAGCAGGCCAACGAGCGGATCTGGGCGGCCGGGTCGGAGCCGGGTCAGCGCGGCATGGGCACCACGCTCGCCGGCTGCGCGGCGCTCACCGACGGCGCCTGGGTGGTCTTCAACGTCGGCGACTCGCGGGTGCTGCACATCCACGAGGGCGAGATCCGGCAGGTCACGATCGACCACTCCGAGGTTCAGGACATGGTGGCCCTCGGCATCCTGGCGCCCGAGGAGGCCCAGGTGCACCCGATGCGCCACATCGTCACCCGCTCGCTCGGCGCCCGGCCCGATGTCGACGTTGCCCACGAGCGGCTCGAGGTCACCAGCGGTGACCGGTTGCTTGTCTGCTCCGACGGCCTGACCGACGAGGTGAGTCCGGACGACATCTTCTGGGTCCTCGACACGGCCCGGGATCCCCAGGACGCCGCCGACGCCCTGGTGCAGGCCGCCCTCGCAGGTGGTGGGCACGACAATGTCACCGTCGTCGTGATCGACATCCGGGACGCGTGATCTGCGCCTGATACGCATGCTTCACGTGTGAAATGTCCGTCCTCCGGGCATCAGGTGTGTCCTCACCCGGGCGAATTCGTTACCCTCCTGGGGACGACCGACCCATTTGGGTCGTCGGGGCAGTCGTTTCGAGGAGATTCACACATGAGCAGTGCAGTTGTCCGGCGGGGAATCGTTGCGCTCGTGGCGTCCGGAGGGCTCGTCGTCGCTCCGCTAGCCGCGTCCACCGCCTTCGGGGCGGATTCTGGCCGGGCCGAAGGGGTCGAACGCATTGCGGGCGCCGACCGCTACGAGACGTCGGCGGAGATCTCCCGACGCAGCTTCGACTCGGGGGTGGGCACGGCCTTCATCGCCAGTGGTGAGATCTTCACCGACGCCCTGTCGGGTGCACCGGTGGCGGCCCAGCGCAAGGGCCCCCTGCTGCTGGTCAAGGCGGGCGAGATCCCCTCGGCCATCGCCGCCGAGCTGACCCGGCTGCGGCCGCGGCGCATCGTGGTCCTCGGCGGTCCGGCCACCATCAGCACCTCGGTGGAGTCCCAGCTGGGCAGCTACACCAGCGGCGGGGTGGACCGCTGGATGGGGAAGGACCGGTATGAGGCGTCCGCCCAGATCTCGCAGGAGACCTTCGACCCGGGCGTGTCCAAGGTCTACCTCGCGTCCGGCGAGGTCTTCCCGGACGCCCTCTCCGGCGCCCCCGTCGCCGGCATGGACGGCGCGCCCATGCTTCTGACTGCTGACGACCGGCTGCCCAGCGCGATCGCCGAGGAACTCGACCGGCTCAACCCCAAGACCATCTACGTCCTCGGCGGACCCAACAGCGTTTCCGACGAGGTCTCGGCCGGGCTGACGGACTACACGGACGGCTTCGTCGAGCGGCTCTGGGGCGCGGACCGCTACGACGCCTCGGCGAACATCGCCAAGGAGTCGTTCGCCCCTGGCGTCTCTGTCGCCTATGTCGCCTACGGCCAGGTCTTCTCCGATGCGCTGTCCGGCGCGCCGGTCGGCGGCATCCGCCGCGGCCCGATGCTGCTCGTCGACGACACCGACATCCCCGACTCCACCCGCGAGGCGCTCGGCTACCTGCAGCCCAAGAAGATCGTCGTGCTCGGTGGCACCGCTTCGGTCAACACCGCCGTCGAGGAGGAACTGGCCGGCTACGTCTCTCCGTGAGGCCGGTCCGGCCCGGGGGCCGGCTCGGTTTCGCCCCGTCGGCTCGCGTCATACGGCGTGGGTCACCCCGCAAAGGAAGTGAATCAGTTCATGAAGAGCACCATCACCCGGCGCGCCGCGCTCGCGGCCGCCACGCTGACCGGCGCCCTCGCCCTCAGCCCCGTCGCCGGCGCCAATGCCGCCGACGGCGGCGTGTACCGGATCGCCGGCGCCGACCGCTACGAGGCCTCCGCCAATATCGCCCACCAGAGCTTCTTGCCGGGCCTCGATGTCGCCTATGTCGCCTCCGGTGAGGTCTTCACCGACGCCCTCACCGGTGCGCCCGTGGCGGGCATGGAGCGCGCTCCGGTGTTGCTGACCAAGGCGGAGAGCCTGCCGGAGTCGGTCGAGGCCGAACTGATGAACCTGAAGCCGAAGAAGATCATCATCTTCGGCGGCCGCGCCTCCGTCTCGGGCGCGGTGGCCAACAAGCTCAAGAAGATCGCCACGACCGGCGAGGTCGAGCGCATTGCCGGCCCCACTCGCTACAGCACGTCGGCGAAGATCAGCCTGGAGAACTACGAGGCCGGCGTCAACACGACCTATATCGCCTCCGGCGAGGTCTTCCCCGACGCGCTCTCCGGTGCTCCGGTCGCGGCCAAGACCAACGGGCCGCTGCTGCTCGTCGAGCACGACGCCGTCCCGGGCGTCGTCAAGAACGAACTGAAGCGCCTCCAGACCCAGCACATCGTCATCCTGGGCGGTCCCGCGACCGTCAGCGAGGAAGTCGAGAGCTTCCTCGGCAAGTTCACCGTCGGCGGCACGGTCACCCGCCAGTACGGCGCGGACCGCTTCGACACCTCTGCAGCGATCGCGGAGGCCAACTACGCCCCGGGCGTCGAGACGGTCTACGTCGCCTCCGGCCGCGTCTTCCCCGACGCGCTCTCCGGCGCCCCGGTCGCCGGCATGAAGGGCTCGCCGGTGCTGCTCGTCGACACCGATTCGATCCCGGCGTCGATCGATGAGCAACTGAAGAAGCTCAACCCGACGAATATCGTCGTCCTCGGCGGCACCGCCACCATCACCAAGAACGTCGAGGATCAGCTCGCCGCATACCTCAGCTGAGTTCGCTTCCGCGACAATGCAAGCGGGCGGCATACCCAACCCTGGGTATGCCGCCCGCTCGCGTTTGCGAGCCCCGCCTCAGCGGGGCTCGGTGCCGGCGATGAACGCCTCCAGGCGGGCGCGGCCCTCGGTGTCCTCGCGCTGCTCCGGCGGGGACTTCATCAGGTAGGCCGCGGCGGAGAGCAGCGGGCCGCCGACGCCGCGGTCCTTGGCGATCTTCGCCGCGCGGATGGCGTCGATGATGATGCCGGCGCTGTTGGGCGAGTCCCAGACCTCGAGCTTGTATTCGAGGTTGAGGGGCACGTCGCCGAAGGCGCGGCCCTCGAGGCGGACGTAGGCCCACTTGCGATCGTCGAGCCAGGCGACGTAGTCGGACGGGCCGATGTGGACGTTGCGGTCCTCCTTCTTGCCGGCCAGCGGACCGTTGAGGTTGGAGGTGACGGCCTGGGTCTTGGAGATCTTCTTCGACTCCAGGCGCTCGCGCTCGAGCATGTTCTTGAAGTCCATGTTGCCGCCGACGTTGAGCTGGTAGGTGCGATCCAGCACGACGCCGCGGTCCTCGAACAGCTTGGCCATGACGCGGTGGGTGATGGTCGCGCCGACCTGGGACTTGATGTCGTCGCCGATGATCGGCACGCCGGCGTGCTCGAATTTCGCGGCCCACTCGGGGTCGGAGGCGATGAAGACCGGGAGGGCGTTGACGAAGGCGACGCCGGCGTCGATGGCGCACTGGGCGTAGAACTTGTCTGCCTCCTCGGAACCGACCGGGAGGTAGGAGACGAGAACATCGACCTCGGCGTCCTTGAGGGCCTGGACGACGTCGACCGGTTCGGCGGCCGATTCATCGATGGTCAGGCGGTAGTACTTGCCCAGCCCGTCGAGGGTGTGGCCGCGCTGGACGGTCACCCCGGTGGTGGGAACCTCGCAGATCTTGATCGTGTTGTTCTCGCTCGAGTTGATGGCCTCGGCGAGGTCCTTGCCGACCTTCTTGTCGTCGACGTCGAAGGCGGCGACGAACTGCACGTCAAAGACATGGTAGTCGCCGAACTTGACGTGCATCAGGCCCGGCACGCTGCCGGCCGGGTCGGCGTCCTTGTAGTACTCGACGCCCTGCACGAGCGAGCTCGCGCAGTTGCCGACGCCGACGATGGCGACGCGGATCGAACCCATGGTGGTGCTCCTTATTTCTGGTTGGTCTGACGTGGGGTGAACGCCGGATGGGAGGGGTCGGTGAGGGTGCCCGGGCGGGCGGGTGCGGATCGCTCGGCGGCGATGAGTTCGCCGAGCCAGCGCAGGTCGCGTTCGAGAGTGTCCTCGGAATGCCGGGTCAGGGCGCGGCTCCAGATGTCGCCGGCGCTCGGGGTTGCCGGGGCCGTGCGCAGGGCGGCCAGCCGGTCCTCGAGGCGGGCGCGCCGGCCCTCGAGGATCCGCAACCGGACTGCGGACTCGGTGCGGGCGAAGAAGGCGATGCGCACCTCGAACCCGTCGTCGTCGTATGCCGTGTCGTCGGCCCGGTTGTTGAGCTCGGCGAACCGGGTGCGGCCGGCATCGGTCAGTTCGTAGACGATGCGCGGCCGGCGGGAGGCGGGTGTCGCCGGGGCGTGCCCGGTCGCCGGGTTCGAGGCGGAGACGGGGTTCGGTGCGGAGACCGGGTTCGACTCGGAGATCAGGCCGTCGGCGACCAGGCCGCGCAGCGCCGGATAGAGCGTGCCGAAGCTGAGGGCCCGGAACGGGCCGAGTGCCAGGTTGAGCCGTTTGCGCAGCTCATAGCCGTGCATCGGAGCCTCGTGGAGCAGCCCGAGGACGGCCAGGTCCAGCAGGTGCTGTCGCCGCGGTGCCACTGCATACTCCTTCGATATATCTATCCGATACATGGGATCATAACAGGACAAAGCCCGTCTTTGTCACTCCGACACACCCATCAAGATGTCCTTCCCACCCCGTCGAGGCGTCACGTCGACCCGTCGAATAGGTCAGTGCGACCCCCTCGGGGGTGCGGCGGCCGGGCGCCTGCGCTGCGGGACGAACCGGCCCGTCACTGCATACAACGGGCTGATAGAATGTCAGGACAAATTGTGGCCTTAGTCAGTTCAAAGGAGAGTGCGATGGGTCGTTCGCTGCGTGACCGGGTCGGCGGGGCGCCGATCTCATGGGGAGTCTGTGAGGTTCCCGGCTGGGGCGAGATGCTGCCGCCCGAGCGGGTGCTGCCCGAGATGAAGTCGGTGGGGCTGACCGCGACCGAACTCGGGGCACCGGGCTTCTTCCCCGAGGACTCCGACGGGCTGGACGCCACGCTTCGGGAGCATGAGATGTCGCTCATCGGGGGGTTCGTGCCGCTGGTGCTGCATGACCCCGCGCAGCGCGCCGACGCGCTCGATCGCGCCGAGTCGGTCGCCGCTCACTTCGCCGCGCACGGCGGCACGCATTTCGTCACTGCGGTTGTGCAGGACTACGACTGGTCCAAGCCGGTGCCCCTGGACGCCGACGGTATGGCCGAGCTGGGCCGGGGCCTGCGGGAGGTCGACGAGGTGTGCGCCCGCCACGGCTTGACCCAGGTCCTGCACCCGCACGTCGACACCCTCGTCGAGACCAAGGCCGACGTCGACCTCGCGCTCGAGCACACCGACGTGAAGTGGTGCCTCGACACGGGGCACCTCTACATCGGTGGCGTCGACCCGGTCGCGTTCGCCAAGGAACACGGCTCCCGGGTCGGGCACGCCCATCTCAAGGACGTCGACGCCGCGGTCGCCCAACGGCTGATGGGCGGCGAGCTCACACTCCTCCAGGCCGTCCAGGCGGGTTTGTTCGAGCCGCTCGGCAGAGGCGATGTCCCTGTCGGAGAAGCGATCTCGGCGCTCGAGGAGCAGGGTTACCAGGGCTGGTACATCCTCGAGCAGGACTGCGCTCTCACGGACGGCGTCCCCGCCGAGGGCGAGGGCCCGATCCACGACGTGCGCACGTCGGTCGCCTACCTGGACGCGCTGGCCTGACTCACACGTGACCCAGGCCCCGCTTCGGAGGGGGGCGAGTCGGCGGCTCAGAGGTAGTGGCGCTGGGCCTTCCGGTTCTCCACATGCTCGGCGTATGCCGCCTGCGTCGACTCCAGGTCGCTCACCTCGGCGACGGGCACGTCCCACCAGGCCGAGCCGGGCGGGTTGGGACCCATGAGGTCGGTCTCGATATAGAGGACCGTCGTGTGGTCCGCCGCGGCGGCCTTCGCGTAGTTCGCGCGGAACTCCTCGATGCCGTTGCAGCGCAACACATCCGCGCCCCATGAGGCGGCGCTGGCCGCGAGATCGAAGGGCACCTCGGCGCCGTCGAGGCGGCCGCCGGCACCTCCCGAGCGCATGCGGTACTTCGTGCCGAACCGCTGTGAGCCGCGGGACTCCGACAGCGCTCCGATCGAGGCGAAGCCGTGGTTCTGCAGGAGCACGATGATGACCTTCAGACCCTCGGAGACGATCGTCGCAATCTCCATGGGCGACATCTGATAGGTGCCGTCACCGACGATCGCGACCACCTCGTGGTCGTCACCGAGCGCGAGCTTGGCACCCAAGGCAGCCGGGATCTCGTATCCCATGCACGAGTACGCGTACTCAACGTGATACTGCACGGGAGTCGTTGCGCGCCAAAGGCATTGGAGGTCACCGGGCATCGAGCCGGCCGCGTTGATGACGACATCCTCGGGGCCCATCAACTCGTTGAGCGCACCGAAGACTTCGGTCTGCGCCGGAAGTGGCGCGTGGTCGCGGTGATAGCACTCGTCGACCTGGCGCTGCCAGTCTGCGTCGAGGTCAGCCGCTTCCTGACGGTATGCCGCCTCGACCTCCCACCCGTCCAGCGCTGCGGAGAGCGCTGTCAGAGCCTCGCGCGCGTCGGCGAGCACCATCGTGGCGCTGTGCTTGGCCGCGTCGAAGCCGAGTGTGTTGATGTTGACGAAGCGCACGTCACCCTCGACGCCGTCGCCCGCGAAGATCGTGTGCGAGGCGGTGGTGAAGTCGCTGTAGCGGGTTCCGATGCCGACAACCACATCCGCGGTGCGCGCCAACGCATTGGCGGCCGTGGTGCCGGTGGAGCCGACCGCGCCCACTGCGGAGGGGTGATCCCAGTTGATCGCGCCCTTGCCCGCGTGGGTGTCCGACACGGGAATGCCTGTGGCCGAGGCGAATTCGCGCAATTGCTCGGACGCGCCCGAATAGACGACCCCGCCACCGGCGACGACGAGCGGACGCTTTGCGGAGCGAAGCACCTCGACGGCGCGCTCGAGCGCCGCCCGCTCCGGCACCGGGCGAGCGATATGCCACACGCGCTTGCGGAAGAAGGCGACCGGCCAGTCATACGCCTCGGCTTGCACATCCTGCGGCAGCGCGATCGTCACGGCTCCGGTGTCGGCGGGGTCGGTCAGGACGCGCATCGCGTTGAGCAGCGAGGGCATCAGCTGCTCGGGGCGGACGATCCGGTCGAAGAAGCGCGAAACCGGACGGAAGCAGTCGGTGACCGCCGTATCCAGCGTCTGTGGCGATTCGAGTTGCTGCAGAACGGGATCCGGCATCCGGTTGGCGAACTGGTCGGACGGGAAGAGCAGCACCGGGATGCGGTTGGTCGTCGCGAGCGCGGCGCCCGTGATCATGTTCGTCGCCCCCGGGCCGATCGACGTCGTCACCGCCATCACCTGAAGGCGCTCGCGACTACGGGCGTATGCCGTGGCCGCGTGCACGCCCGACTGTTCGTTGCGAATGAGGTAGTAGGGCAGATGTCCGGCCGCCAGCGGGTCGTCCGCGCCCGCGTCCTCGAAGGCGATCTGGTCCTGCAGGAGCGCCTGGCCGACGCCGCATACATTGCCGTGCCCGAAGATCCCGAACATCCCCGTGACGAGGCGTTGTTCGGCCCCGTCGCGCTCCGAATACTGCTGGCCGAGGAACTTCACGATCGCCTGCGCCGTCGTCAGGCGGATGGTCTCGCTCATCGTCATCCCGTCTTTGCTGTATGCCGTGTGCGTGCCGGTCAGGGCGCCGGCACCAGGACGTCGCGCACCATCTGGTCCAGCTCCTCGTCGGCACCGAGGAACTGCCGCAACGTCTTCCGGGTCGCACCGAAGGTATCGAACTCTTCCGGGCTCATGCCGTCCGGGTCGTAGGCGCGGCGGAAGTCGGGGAAGGCCGCGGACAGGGCCTCGACGATGGCTGGGTCGACTGGCACGTCCATACGGTTCTCGGGTGCCGCCCCGGCGGCCTGGATCTTCTCCTGCCACGCGAAGGGCGGGGAGATGACGACATCGCCGCCCACGAACTCCGACCACTGCTTGGTGTTACGGAAGGCGGCCGAGAGCAGGCGTGAGCGGTAACCGCGTTCCTGCCAGATGCTGTAGGCGCGCTTGAACGCAGCGACGCCGGCCCACTCGAGATACTCGGGGTCGATGTCACTGCCCTCGGTCTTGGCGCAGTCCTTGAGCCAGTCGTCGAGCCGGCCGACCATGATGGTCACGACGTGGCCCATGTTGGACACGTCGTGTCCGGCAGCCCCGCGCTTGGCCATGCCGCGTTCGATCGCCTCGGCGGCGGCGACGGCCTGCGGGACGGTGAAGGACACGGTGACATTGATGGAGACTCCACGGCTCACGGCGTCCTCGATGGCCGTGAGGCCCGTGGCCGTCGCGGGGATCTTGACAATGATGTTGGGCGCCAGCGTCGAGAAGTATTTGGCCTGGTCCGCAAGGGCTTTCGCGTTGCGGTGGTTGCGCGGGTCGGTCTGCATCGAGAGGCGCCCGTTGCGTCCGCCGTGCTTGTCGAAGGCCGGCTTCAGCTGTGCGGCGGCTTCCTTGGAGATCTCCTCGACGACTTGCCAACCGATCTCGCTCTCACTCGCCTCGGGTCGCTCCTGGGCGATCTCGCTCATCCGAGCCGTCCACCGGGGCAGATCGTTCTTGATGCATTGCACGGCGATGACCGGATTGCACGTCGCCCCCACGGCGCCCCACGCGATGGACTGACCCAGCTCCTGCGGATCGGCCGAGTCGTTCCACAGCACGGTGGGGAAGTCGCCGGCGGTCATCTGCTCCAGGGGGGTCGCGGTCATCGTCTGCTCCTCGTCATCGGTGGCGGTTGACCTAATGTTAGGACAAATACGACGCGAGCGCTAGCCTCCGTCTTTCACGGGGCAGCGGTTTGATGACGTGAGGTGCGCGGAGGGGCTGTCGGCGTGTGGGGGCAGGCGTTGGTGCCGCGTGGCGCTGCGGTGCGGGTCTTCGAGGGTCCTTGGGTCGCGGT
>Ga0209460_1000256_pt1 | contig 61596 bp, 61 predicted proteins | sample EBPBio132013_DNA_FD_185868 | JGI IMG/M metagenome (GOLD analysis project Ga0209460, IMG submission 185868) | Wastewater treatment Type I Accumulibacter community from EBPR Bioreactor in Madison, WI, USA - Reactor 2_5/13/2013_ DNA (SPAdes)... | ecosystem: Engineered > Bioreactor > EBPR >... | reverse complement strand
CACAAAACGAAGGCATAAACATTTAAATAATTTAACTATATTAGAGTATCAAAAATCAATTAATAATAACTTAAAAAATGCAGCTTAATGTTAATAAATTTTTGTCCACTTTTTGTTTGGAATTCCATTTTGTGCTATTTACACCATTTACACCATTAGCAATGATTGGACTAGCACTTGTTAGTTTTGTTAATCTTACTCCGCTTGCATTTGTATTACCATATTTCCCTTTTAAATTAGCGCTTACCTCAAAAGTATTGCCTACATTACAAAATGGAGTTGATGCAGGCTGTCCTCCAACCCCAACTCCACCTGATTGATTATTTAATGATGAAAACCAAAAGTTGAAATTACCATTAAAAACGCTTCTGTCTTGTGTAAACCCAGTAAAAAAAACTCCTAACGGATTAGAGCATGGATAACCAAATTGTGGTATTGCATAAATTATATCTCCACTTGCATTTACCGTTAAAACTCCGTTACCTGGGTTTGCTTGTGGTGTGTTTGCGGCGGTTAATCTTGTAAACCTTAAACCACTACTTCCGCTTGGAAATAAAGGTATTGGACTGCTTCCAAATGCATCAATTTCTACTGTATTATTTGGAGTATTTGTATGAAACCCAAAACGTCTTAAATTTGAATTAGATCTGGCATTGAAGTATAAATCTCCTAAATTAGTGGTTTGAAACTCACTAAAAATACCGTTTACCGGGTTGGCATTGTAAGCGTATGTTAATCGAAGTTGAGGACGATTGGCATTTAATCCTGTGTTAGGCTCAGCATCTAAAATCTCTACCCTGCGAGTTGGTTCGGCAAATGCATTTATAAATTGAAAGTTACCCACCCCAAAAGAACCAGAATTTGGAGTAGGATTAAATCTTCCTAACTCCATACCGTTAACTGAACTGCCTAGTACACTTGGGCCACCAGTAAAATTGAAACTTAAAAAATCTGTTCCTGCTCCCCCAAAAGCATCATCGCTCCAATTTACAACCGCATAGCTGGTATTTGGGGCTAAACTTCTTAAACCAACATACATTCCATCACTATTTTCTGTCATTAAAACGCCTGTGTTAAACCAGTTTCTAATTCCTCCTGTAAACCCAAATGACCCTGTTGTATTATTACCATGTATATGTAAATGTGCTTTAGGTGCAAAAATAGGAAAAGCGCCGGGACCTAATTGAGGTGTAAAAACACGACCCAGGCCAATCCAATGCCCACCTTGGTTAAATGCACCACTGGCCGCACTGCCTGTATATAATTGCGCAGGATTATTATCTATAAAAATATCTTGGCTGCCGTTAACACCCATACGTAGCCATGTGTTGTTGCCTGTGGCGGAACCTAGAAAGTTGTTGGTGTTATTAAGCGGAAAGGGGTTTCCGCCTAACTGCCAATTTTGAGATTTTAAAGCTATACTCAAAGCCATCGCTGCAAATAATGTTTTTGTTTTCATATTTTATTATTTTAGTTTATTAGCTGTATGTAACCTTTGTGAATTTTTTGTTTATCATCTATATTCTTTCCTTCAAACAAAAAATAATAAGTACCACTAGGACAATTGTTTGATTTGTATTTACCATCCCATTTTGAATATGAACTTGATGAGTATATTGTATTTCCCCATCTATTGTATATCATCAAGCGGAACTCTTTATAATTTTTTGTATTAATTTCAAAATAATCATTAAACCCATCATTGTTTGGGGTAAAAATTATCTCCTCACTTATATTTTCTGTGTCCTTTAATTCTAATTTAATATCATCAATATAATAGTATGCTCCTAAATAATCAGTATTTGATGTAACTACATGGTTAATTACAATATAATCAGTAAAATTATCGTTATTGAAATTTGAAATTACCATATATTTCTCATTCCCATTTGCAACGAAATCACCTTCGATTTTTATCCAAGTGTTTTTTTCAAGGTAATAATTTTGATGCGATAAACTTATAGGTATTAGTGTTGAAGGGTTTCCAGAACACACCACAAAGGATGGATTTATAGTGTCTGTAAATGCAACGTCAATGTTTTTAATCCCATATTTCATACTGTCTGCTAGACTCAAAAAAAATTCTATATGATAAGTCTGATTGATTTCGAGTTTATTCATTAATCTTGTATATATTCCCTCACGATAAGGTGAAGTTGATACAGAATTATTGAAGTAAGTATAAAACCCACAATATGCTTTGCCTGATTTTGCTTGCTGAAATCCGAAATAATTAGATGGAACATTTATAAGTGAACTTGTAGTGCAGGAATTGAAATAATCTGAAGAACAGTTATTTAAATCAAACCAATTTTTACACTTTATAGTTTCATTTAAAGATGTAGGGCACATCAAAGTATCCTCAAAACTCCCATTAGGTACTAAGTTTTGTTGCGCTTTACATGTGTAGTTTATTATCAAAAAGTATATAATAAGCTTTATTTTTTTCATATAACTAATTTACAAAAATTAGCTTTGTTTAACAAATGTAGTAAAAAAATTAATATTTTTACTTAAAAGATGTATAATTATTTGTTGTAATATTTTTTGATGTATTTTCTGAGTTTTGTCATGTGATAAACGAAGCAAAAGAACTTAAAAAAATAGGTGAAAAACTACAAAAGCTAAGAATAAAAAATGGTTATGGTAGTTATGAAGATTTTGCTATAAAAAATAGCTTATCACGCATGCAATATTGGCGAATCGAAAAAGGCAAAACCAATCTTACATTTAGAAGTTTAATTGTACTTCTTAAAATACATAAGATTAGTTTAGCTGACTTTTTTAATAATAAATTATAACATTTATCTCTATTAACAAAGCTGCGAAGGATTTTTAACATTCCCATTACTAAAATGTAACTCATATAGGATTTGTAATTTACATAAAAACTTTTTAAAATTATTAATTAATGCAAGAGCAAAAACAAAGCGTTAAAACCCATAAGTCAACCACTAATAACAATTTATTGTAAAAAACCGCAGGATTAGCTTCGCACTATGCTATTGCTCAAAATCCAGCGGAGCGGTGTAATTATAGAATCTTGTTTTTTTAATGGTAAATGTTTTGAAATTTTAGCTTCAACAAAAAACGAAAACGAAATACTTTTATATAATAATGCTGCACTTAAAACAGGAACCGAAATTAAATTAAAACTAATTTAATATAAGGTAAACAGCTAAATGATCACTGTAACCGTTGTAGTATTTATTACCAAAACCATAAGTTCTGTTCGGTTTTTTTTCGCCTGTTTTATAATTCTCAAACAAAACAAACTCTTTATCCAACACAAAAGCGTTGCCTTTTTTAAAAGTAAATTGTTTGCCGTTTAAACAATTTTGATTTAAAATTATTTGATCGAACATTTGCCAGTTGCCAGAGTGATAATGAGATCCTTTTCCGTTTAGTGCAAGTTCGGCAAACGGATTAAATAATTGGTTTTTAGTTTTAGGTTTACTCACGGCATCAAGAATTTTAGCAACCGAAGAATTTGTGGGTGTATCATTAAAATCGCCCATACAAATTATTTTTAATTGAGAGTTTTTATTCTCTAATTCATTAATTTTATTTTTTAATTGTTGTGCGGCAAACAAACGTTTAGGCTCCGTTTTTTCTTCTCCATCTCTCCTACTCGGCCAATGGTTTACAAAAAAACTAAATGTTTCTTTTGTTGTTTTGTGTATTAATTGAACATGTAAAATGTTTCTTGTTTTATAATCTGCTATACTATAATTTGTTGCGTTAACTTCTTCATTTGTAATTAACGTAAACAGATCTTCATCGTAAATTAAACCAACGTTTATTCCTCTTTCATCAACACCTGTACTAGCAAATGCTTTATACTTACGGGCTTTTAACTGACTTAGTTTTATTAAATCGTTTAAAACTGTAACGTTTTCTATTTCGCAAAAACCCATTACATCTGGCAACCCAATACCCAAAACAGTACTATCTAAAACCTGTGCTGTTTTTTTTATTTTATTTAAATATTTTTTAGTGTCCCATTTTGTTTGTGCGTTTGGTAAAAACTCATTGTCGTTTATTTTTGGATTATCTACGGTATCAAAAAAGTTTTCGCAATTGTAAAAAGCAATGTTAATGGCGGATTGAGATTTTAAAAACATAAATACCAAAATAAAAAATATAAATAAAAAACTTTTTTTCATGGGTTAAAGTTTTATCATTATTTGAATAACATATTGTGTTGGGGGCCTTAAATCGCCTGGCCTTGCTTGATACTGAACATTGGTTAAATTATTTACAATAAACGATAATTTCCAATTAGAATTTAAGTTTGCAGAAACCCTGGCATCGTGAATAATTACACTTTTTTCAAACTCGTGATAATTTTCTTTAAACCCTGGTAAAATAAAAGTTGATGGAAAGTCATCAAAATTAACTCCATTTGGTATATCGTTTTGCTCGTGTAATACACTAATTACAAATCGTCTATCTATATTTAAAGTTTTACTTTGAAACCTAACACTATATCCTAAAGCAAACCACTTATATTCTAATTGAATATCTGTTTTTGCTAAGTGTTTTTGTCGGTATTTTAAATAGCTATTATTTGCTAAACCCAAAGTGTCTTTTAAAGGGTTATAAGTTGCGTAAGTTGGTTGCATATATGTGTAACCAGCAAGTAATGTTGCGTTTATGCCAAAAATTTTACCTGTACCGCCAATCGAAATTTCGGAACCTAAAACTTGTGCGGTATTTACGTTTTGAGATTTAAACCCTGCATATTTAGTAACTTGGTCTAACGAAAGTGTGCCTGTGCCTGCTGGTTTATAAATATCAAACACAAACTCAACATTGTTTTTAAATTTATTATAAAACGCCGAAGCATCAATAAAACCTTTAAAGCCAGCAACTTTAAATCCTTGTTTTATTCCAAACTCGCCACTAAAGCCAAGTTCGGGTTGTAAGGTTTGGTTTGGGTAAATGTTTAATGCGCTAACCGAAGTGCTAATAAATTTTTCGGCAACCGTAGGAAAACGGTAACCCTGGCCTACCGAAGCTCTTAAAAAAGTAAATTCGGCAACCTCGTAATTTAAACCCAATCTTGCAACAGGTTGAAAAGGAAGTTTTCCTTTTTGTTTCATCATTAATAAATAACCGTTTGTTTGTGCGGTATCAACATTAAAATACTCTGCTCTAATTCCGCCCGATAAATTTAATTTATTAAAAAATTTTTTATCGGCTTGTAAATAAAATGCGCGGTTACTTCCTTTATGTGTACCATAAAGCACGCCACCTAAAACAACCTGTTGCATATAAACAAAACCCGATGTTAAGTTTAAACCATTGTTAAAGCGGTGTTGTCCTTGTAATTCAGAATAATACAACTCGGCATAACTGCCCTGGTTTTTATTATTGGTGTTATTCGTTTTAAAATAACGGTTTCGTAAACTTATTTTAGAGTTGTTGTGGTAATAAGAAACAAAAGGATCTATATTTAATCTATTATTATTATACCGCTGTAAATCTAAGCCCGAAGGAAAATATGCGCTATCATAATTTTGCCACAAAAAAAACAATCCCCCGTTTGTGTTCATTGAGTTTCCGTTAACCCCAACACTTAAACCAGGTATTTTTCTAAAATTATATCTAACGTTTGCGTTAAACCGTTTTCTACTTTCTGTTTCTAAATACCTATACCCCTTATCATCTAACATATGGCCACCAATAACTAAATCAAAATTATTTAACTTTTGTGCGTGCGAAAAATTAATACCAGATTGGAATTGTGAGCTTCCTTGCCATGGTTTAACGGTGTGCCTAGGCGCATCGTAACTACCAAAATAAGTTGTTAGCTTTGTTATGGGCTTATCTTTAACATATTGTGTTCGTAAATTAATTACGCCATTTAACGCACTGCTTCCAAACAATGCGCTAGCCGCGCCTTTTATCACTTCAATTTGTTCAACATTTTCAATTGGTAAATAATTCCACTTTACATCGCCCGCATCAGCACTAATCATTGGCATTTCATCTACCATAACTAAAACTCTACTTCCGGCGCCATAACTAAATCCGCTACCGCCTCTTATGCTTGCTTGTCCATCATTAACGGTAACGCCAGGTACTTGATTCATTAACGCATCTGCATTTGTAATGTTTTTGTTTTCTAATAAACTGGGTTTAATAACCTCCATGCTAATTGTAACCTCACTAAGCTTTTGTTCGTATTTTCCTGCACTTACAACAACTTCATCTAAAGATGTGTTTTCTTCTAATAAATAAAAATTTAATGAAAACGGCTCGTTACTATTTATAGTAATTTTTTGTTTTGTTTTTTTGTAACCAATAAAACTACAAGAAACAGTGTAATCTCCACTTAATCCGGCAAACTCATAAAAACCTTTTTGGTTTGATAACGTAGCTGTTTGTGTGTTTAACTGAATAGTTGCGCCAATTAAAGTATCGTTTGTTTTTGCATCAATAACATATCCTTGCAGGTTGTTTTGACTAAATAAAAATAAATTGCTACAAATTAAAGCAAGAACCAATACAAATTTAAATGTAGTTTTGTGCATTATGCGTAATAATTAAGCACACAAGGTAATAAAGTATTAATAAAAACAAAAACCACTCGTCTATTTTAAACGAAACACAATATCAAATAGCATTAACCTTAATTGAAGGGGTGGGCGATGTTACAGCTAAAAATCTTTTAGCTTATTGCGGCAGCGCTAAAGATGTTTTTAAACAAAAAAAGGGTTTGCTTACAAAAATACCGGGTGTTGGAGGAGTAATTGCAAATAATTTATGTAATGGAAAAACGGTATTACAAAGGGCTGAAGAAGAGCTAAAATTTATTGAGCAATATAAAATTAAGCCTCTTTTTTTTACTGATGAAAACTACCCAAAACGATTAAAAAATTGTAGCGACGGGCCTATAATGCTTTATTACAAAGGAAATGCAAATTTAAATTGCGAAAAAATTGTTGCTGTAGTTGGAAGCCGTAAACCAAGTGAATATGGTAAACAAATTACCGAAGAGTTTGTAAAAGAATTAAAAGATAGCGGGATATTGATTGTGAGTGGTTTGGCTTATGGTGTAGATATTTTATCACATAAAGTGGCATTAGATATAGGCTTAAACACAGTAGGGGTTTTAGGGCATGGTTTAGACAGAATATATCCACACGCACACGAACGTATAGCTAAAAAAATGATTGATCAGGGTGGCTTATTAACAGATTTTATAAGCCAAACCAACCCCGATGCAGTTAACTTTCCTAAACGTAACCGTATAGTTGCCGGCATGTGCGATGCCCTTGTTATTGTTGAAAGTAAACAAAAAGGTGGTAGCTTAATTACCGCAACCATTGCAAACAGTTATAATAAAGATGTTTTTGCTTTTCCTGGTAGAGCTGGAGATGCGCTTGCTGAAGGTTGTAATGGTTTAATTAAACAAAACAAAGCCGGGTTAATAGAAAACGCCGCAGACTTATTACATGCTTTACAATGGGAAAACATCACTAATAAAAACAACAAACAAATACAAGTGCCCTTAATGCTAAACATAAACGAAGAAGAAAAAAGAATACTTGATGCCTTTAGTTCAAAAAAGGAACTACATATTGATGAGGTTTGTTATTTGTGCGGCTTAACCATTAGTAAAGTAGCAGCAACATTGCTTCAATTAGAATTTAATGGAATTATAAAAAGCAAGCCGGGTAAAATGTATTTATGTAACGTATAAGCGTTTTGTTATCTTTGCTAAGTAAAATGAAACATTTTTTAGCAATAATTCTGTTTTTTATTTGTTATGCATTATCAGCTCAAAACAAATTAAATATAATTAGTTCAACCCAAAGAATTAAAGTTAGTGTAAACAACAAAACAGTTAATGAAACACCTCAAGCAATTGTTTCGTTTAGTAACACTCTTAAAGATACCGTTTTGTTAAACATTTCTGTTGAAGGCATTGGTTCTTTTACACAAACGGTATATTTATTAAACAAAAAAGAAAAAACCAGCAACACAGAGTTTAGTTATTTGTTAAACGAAAACAACAAATCGCTTACGTTTTTAAGCGCGTTTAAAATAGATAGTACGGTTTATTTAAAAATACCACCAAAGCCTATAATAGACACTAGTTACAAATACAGCAACAACACGCTTGAGCGTTTTTGTGAAATAAAAAACGATAAACCCGAATATTTTTACAACATACCAAAAGAAGGTTGCTCTAAACCAATGCCAGACAGTTATAGTGGTTACGCTGTTATTATACTTAGTAAAACTCAAACACCCGATCAAAAATATTCTGTTTTAGAAAATGTTTTTAGAAACAATTGTGTTAGTATAAAACAAACTCAATTTTTACTTGGTTTTGTTGATTTTGAAGTTGAACGTTTAAAACTTTTAAAGTTTGCCTATCCTAGTATTGTAGATAAAAACAACATAGAACTCTTAAACAATTCGTTTAAATACGAAGCCAGTAAAAACGAATTGGCTAGCTTTATAAAAGAACTAAAAAACAAAAAAAACACTATTTATAACGATTGTAAAACCGAATCCGATTTAACTGTTACAAATTTATTTATAGAACAATTAAACGCTTGTGGCAACGACGGTGAGCGCGTTTTGTTGTTTGAAAAAACATACAACAATTATTGTGTAAGCACCGAAACCGCAAGCAAAATACTAAACTCTTTTTTACACGATAGAGAAAAAATAGATTGTAGTAAACAATTATATTTTAAGTGTACAGACAAACAAAATTACAGAAAAGTAGCGGGTGTTTTTTCTTACAAACAATCAGAAAGCGAATTACTAGATTTTATTGAAAAACAAAACAATTAACAAAACACACTTTATTATTAATAAAAAGAGTTTTGTAAGTATTAAAGTAAAGCAATAACTTTACGGTTAAAATGAAAAAATTTATAGCATCAAAATTTTTTAGGTTTTTATGGTCAGTTGCGATTGCAACGCTTTTGTATTTTATTTGTCCGGTTTGTTTTAGTAAAACCACCTTAGTGGTTATACTTGCATTGCTTTTAATAATTGTAAACCTGGCAGAACAACTTGCAAAATTAATTTGGTTAACACACATTTCGCGTATTTTAGTTGGTGGTTTGTTTATTTTTTCGGGGTTTATTAAAGCTAACGACCCAGTGGGTTTTAGCTATAAACTTGAAGAGTATTTTGAAGTTTTTAAAGAAGCGGTTAGCGGAGGCGCGTTTCAATTTACATCGGGTTTATTTGAGGGCATAGCACACATTTCTCTTCCTTTATCTGCAATACTTTGCGGAAGCGAAATTATTTTAGGCGCAATGCTTTTAATTGGGTTTAAACCGCGCTTAACGCTTTGGTTGTTGTTTGCTCAAATTGGGTTTTTTACCTTTTTAACCTTTTATAGCGCATGTTTTAATAAAGTAACTACTTGCGGTTGCTTTGGCGATTTTTTAGTTTTAAAACCATGGACCAGTTTTTGGAAAGACGTAGTTTTATTAGTTTTAATAACACTACTTATTGCCGGAAAAGATAACATTAACGAATTGGTTCCGCCATTGTTTACATTTTCGTTATTTGTATTGGCTTTGTTTTTTTCGGTTGCTTTTCCAATATACACCATAAGAAATTTACCTTTGTTTGATTTTAGGGCCTATAAAATTGGCAACAACATTAAAGAGCAAATGAAACAATCGCCCACTTATCAACCCGCAGTAATTGAAACCGGATTTGTGTACGAAAATTTAAAAACAGGTAAAAAAGAACATTTTAATTTAAAAAATTATCCTTGGCAAGATACAATAACCTGGAAATGGGTTGCAACCGAAAACATTATTGTTAAAGAGGCTGTTGATGCACCAAAAATTACCGATTTTACGGTAACCGATTTAAACGGAAGTTCTGTTACTGATAGTGTTTTAAATGATACTAATTATAGTTTTTGGATTGTTGCTTACGATTTAGCTAAAACAAACGAAAACCCAACGCTTATTGCAAAAATAAACGACTTTTATAAACTAGCAACACAAAACGGAAACAAGGTTGTTGCTTTAACAGCAAGCGGCCCAACACAAATAGACGAGTTTAAACACAAACATAATTTACTGGTTGATTTTTTAACTGTTGACGGAACCGTTTTAAAAACAATGATTAGAAGCAACCCCGGTTTAATGTTAATGAAAAACGGAACAGTTATTATGAATTGGCATCACAATAATTTCCCAACGTTTTCTGATGCTAAACAGCGTTACTTAAAATAGTCGATACTTAAAAAGTGTTTTTTAAAATTGTCTTCGTTGTTTTGTCTTGATACAAAAGAACCAAACCTGCCTGCTGTAGACGGGAAATCAAGCCTTCTAATATCAATGCTTTCAGATTATTTGAGGGGCGACTATGTAGATTTAAGTAACTGTTTAATTTTATATTGAGAAAATATTATGTCGGTTCGAGCGAAGTCGAGAACCGTCTATTTCGACTTCGCTCAATATGACATTTTAAGTATACTATAACAGAAAAATGGAATAAAATTTAAACAGTTACTAAATAAACCTTAACTATTGAATAATTAGTTTTTGTGAAACAACATTATTCTTATAATGAGCTTTTATAAGATACAAGCCTTTAGTTAAATTATTGAGCGAAAAATTAAATTCATATTCACTTGGATTATCAATCCGCATTAATTCTTTACCTTGATAATCTAATACGGTTAACAGATTTGGCAACTCAGAATTAGAATTTAAAATAACTTTAAAATTACCGTTGTTAGGGTTTGGTAAAATTTTGAACGTGTTTATTAGATATTTATTGCTATTTAATTTGGGAATATCATTACTACTGTCTTCAACTCCATTTGATTCATAAAAAACAAAGTCTTTATCTGTTAACGTTGTTTGAGCTAATCTATGCGCATCAGAGCACTCTTCAATAATAGCTTGAAAATTTACACTTAGGTGAGTTGTTATTTGAGTTTCTCCAGTAAATACAATTTCTTTTCCCGCTTTAAGTGTTGTTACACCTCCGGTTGTGAAACTACAATCATTCACATAAATTCCTGATTTTGGATGATAAAAGTATTGATGTGGAAGCCCTGATACTGTACCAAATGTTTTATTGTTAAAGTAATGATTTATTTCGCAACAAGGTTTAAACTCTTCTTCTGCAAGAACATCAGGCGGATTTGAAGCAAAAGAACAAGTATGAAATATTTGCTCAGCAAATGTGAATGTGCCACACGCATTAGTGCAAGTGGCTTTTAAAATATAAGTTGCGGGTGCTGCGGGCGAAAGAGCCTGTGTATTACCATCCCAATAACGTGGGCTAGCAAAACCGTTTATACTAAAAAATTGCTGTACTCGTATCAGTTGACCATGGAGAGTAAAAACTTCAATTTTTAAATTGCTTACATTTTGAATATTACTAACTTGCCCTTGCGAACAATTGTTACTTACTGCAGATGCAATTAAAGGATTTGGAATACCACTAGTATTTGTGCTCTCTAACTCGCATTTTTCAACTATTGAAACATCGTCAACTAATAAATAAGCACTAGAACCAAAACTTAAACTATTGTTAAGCTCCATAGCAAACCAATCATAGTTGTGATTACTTGGACATACAAATTCAAAATTAATTCTATGCCACATTAAAGGAGCATGAGTTGCAATATTAAGATTAAACGTATTTAGTTTAGCTATATTATTACTGCCGTTCTTTAAATCCGATGCTTCTGTTGAATTACAAGTTAAAATTAATCCATCTGCATATTTTATTTTACTTGTCGATAAAAAAATATCTAAAGCTATATTATCATTTGAATCAAAAAAATTTACTATGGAACCTTGACTAATTGGAGTGCCGAAGTTACAGCCAGCAGGCCAACCTCTTGTAAAATAAAAATTATACAAACCAATTGGGATTTTATTAAGTTGTGGCGGTTTTGGAATTCTAACATATGCTGAAAAAACATAAGTTTTTCCACCTTGTATTGGAGAGCTATTAAAAAATTTTTGTTGGATGATTTCTTTCGTTCTAAATCCAATAAATTTTTCTCCCGTTTTTGGCTGAACTATTTGTGGGCTTTGATTTGAATCAGCTCTTTCAGCTGCATTACAATATAAAGAGTTATTTACAAACCAGTCTGGAGAATGAAATTTACAATTAGCTTTGCATTCGCAATTTTGAGGACCATCACATTTTTTGTATGTACAAACACCGCCAAAGAAATCATCAGTTTCCCAAACGTCAAGTAAATCTGCTAAGCCAATTTTACAAGGTGTTAATAATGGTTGACCAGACTCAGCAAATTCAAAACTAGAATTATGAATAAGATTATTTTGCGAAAAAACATATATTTCACAAAAGAACAAAATGAAAAATAATTTAAATTTCATAAGCAATTTTAATTAAAATATTAGGTTGAATTTTTTTTGTTTTTTGAGTAATACTATACGGAGTAACAAGTGGTAGAAATAAAGGGTCATTAGGGTCTGTTGCGATCGGACCTTGAACGTGATAATTAATGTTTTTGGAACTATTACCTTCTAAATACAAAACATTTAGGCTCATGCCTAAACAAAATGATTTATAAATTTTCATTATACCATTTAAGCCTATTCCAACTCCAGTATATTTGTCTTTATAGCTAACATTATAAATACTTTTATCGAATGTGTTCGAGCTTTCATTATCAATAAAGTATGGTACTTTGTTTTTATTTTCAAAATATTTTTTTTGATTTGAGAAAATTAAATTTGCGCCAAGTAAAAGCTTGTCTTTATTGATAAAATTATAGCCTAAGTTATAGTTAATTCTATAACCGTTATTAAAAGAATAATACGGCTCTACATCGTAAATTTTGTAAAAGATAGATACCTCCTGTCTAAAAGACTTAAAGCAATATTCTAATCCTAATGACAAATCTCCAACAAACATATTTGAGGGATAAGTATTAATAAAAACTCTATGCTTCTTGGGTATGGAATCGTTGCCCAATAACAAATTAACATTAAATGAAATCATAAGAATTAAATAAAACAGCTTTTTCATAAATTATTAACTATTATATTAATAATTTATTGTTTTATGTTTTTTTTCAGTATATCCAATTCTTTTTTTAATTGAATAACATACAGGGTTAATTCTTCAATTTTTTCCATTTGTATTTTATTTATTTCGCCAAGGTTTAGACCGTCTTTATCAATTTCTTTAGCACTAGGTACATTTGGTAGATGTTTATTTGTGTTAATGTATGCTTCTAATTTATCTAAATTCATTAAACTATAGTTTTTAGCAAACACATAATCTGCCCAGTTTTGTTGGGTTACTATAATTTCTTTTGCTACCGCTTTACCATTTATGGTTAAAATTGCATTGTTATGAGAACCTGTTGTTTGAGTTTGTTCCCCAATTATTGTTCTACCAGCTGTACTAACATAAAATGTAGTTTTATTATTATTCGGATTTTCTATTCTAAAAGCATTGATATCGTAAGTTCTTATTTTAGTAGGGCTGTACATAAAAACACCATGATTAGAACTACCGCCTAAACTTACATTACCTCCATTTGGTCCATTATTAATTCCTACATCTCTACCGCAAAAATAATTTATTAATAAGGCATTAGCTGTGCCAATATTGTTTGTTCCCTGAGCTTCAATGTGTCCATTTCCGTTAATCCAATCTGTCCACATAGATAAACTTGCATTCATACTTCCTTGCGAGGCTTGGGAAATGTATCCTCCGTAATTTGACATCCACCACATATTTGATGCTGAGCCAGGACACACAATAGGCGGGGGAAGAATTGATCCACCAAAAGTTTTACCAACTTGCATAAAATTATTGCCGTTAATATCTGTTATACCAGTTTTCATGCCAAACGAACTGCCTAAATCTATACCCGCATTTGCTTTAATTAAACCGTTAAACGTAGCTAAATTATCAACTTTTAATTTATCTTTTAATTTTACATCTCCTTTAACTTTTAAATCTCCAACTACCCTTACATCTTTTTTAGCCACAATAGTATCTTTTGCAATAAACATACTATCTACAGTTGCAGAACCAATAATTTGAGTAGTTGATAAAGTATTAGTTGGTGTAGTTTGCGAAATTCCATTTAAACTAAACGTAAGAGAACAAATAATAGCTAATGATTTAATTTTGTTGTATGTTTTTTTCATAATTTTTAGTTTTTAAGTTGTTGGTAATTGTACATGTGATTTTTTATTTTTATTTGTTGCAAAAATTAACCTATAACAAACTTGAAAATTTTTATTACAATTAGTTTTTACTTTTAAGATATTATTTTTACTTTTAGGGCAATAAATTAAACAATTATGGCAAAACAGTTAAAGGAAGACCCAAAAACATTTGTAGAAAAAGTTATTTTAAAAATTAAAAATATTAGAAAATCAAAAGGTTATTCGTTAGAATATATGGCAGAAACACTAAACTTAAGTGTATCGGGTTATAATAAAATAGAAAACAATTCTACCTCAATAACACTTGAAAGAATTATTCAAATTCAATCAGTATTAGAAGTAAGTTTGGGCGATTTATTGGAAATAAAAGGTGAAAACAATTATACGCAAACACTAAACGATCATTCTGTGGGCCACCAACAAATAGAGCATTTGTATCAAGAAAACAAACAAGTTTTAGATAAATTAGTAAACGCCTATAAAGATGAAATTGCATTTTTAAGGAGTAGTTTAAAAATTAATTTGCCCTAATTTTGAAAAACTTATTATTAATACAACCCAAACGCATTTTAAAGCGCATTTACCCAAAAGGTATTTGGAATATTAACACCAAAGAAAAAGAAATTTATTTAACCTTTGATGACGGCCCAATACCGGGTTTAACAGGGTGGGTGCTTGATGTTTTAAAAACGTACAACGCTAAAGCAACTTTTTTTTGTGTAGGTGCAAATATTTTAAAACACCAAACTATTTTTGATAGAATTGTAAGCGAAAACCATACCGTAGCCAACCACACTATGTTTCACAGCAAAGGCTTTCAATTTAATGTAAAAGATTATTTAAACGAAGTAAAAACCTGCGAAGCGTTAGTAAACAATAAATTGTTTAGACCACCCTATGGTCAATTAAAACGAAGCCAATATAAAGCCCTTTTAAACGCGGGTTATACTGTGGTTTTTTGGGATGTTATAAGTTACGATTATGAAAAAATATCGCCACAGGCTTGTTTAAACAACGTGCTTAAAAACACAAAAGAAGGAAGCGTGGTGTTGTTTCACGATAATATAAAAGCTGAAAAAAACATAAGCTTTGCCCTACCCCATTTTTTAAAACACTTTTCTGATTTAGGCTTTGTTTTTAAAGCTTTGTAAAATTCTTTTCGTATTTATAAATTAATAATAACTTATAAATTCTAATTCTACAATTGGGCCAAGCATACAAACAGAAAATTTGTCAATTGTTTTATATGTAAACTTTACTGTTTTACCCGAAACTAAAGTTAAGTTAAAAGCGTTTAAATTTGTGGGCTCTAAAACTTCTACCTTATTTGTTACAGGGTTTTTTACTTCAATTGTCCAACCACATCCATCAAACCCAGTTTTATTATCCAGTGTGCCAATTGTAAATTCAGTATTAGGTTGAGTATTAATAGGTGTTTGTTTTTTACTACAACCAAAAAAAACAAAACAGTATATAAAAACAATAAAGAGATTTTTTTTGAATATATGCATAGTTTTTATGATTAAAATCAATTAGGTAATAACACAACTTTCTTTTCAATTATTTGTTTATCGGTTAAAACTCTAATAAAATAAATACCTTTTGGTAGTTTTGAAACATCAATTGTTGGGTTAATTTTATTAAGCATAACATTTTGAACCAACTGTAAATTTGAATTGTAAACTAAAACACTTTTAACATTTGCATCAATGTTTAAAACATTGGTTGTTGGGTTGGGGTATATGTTAAGTGTTTTTATATTATCCTGTTCAAAAATATTTACTGTTGTGCAAATGGCCTTATAACAAGTGTTGTATATAGGATTAATGTAAACGGATAAAGAGCCAACTTTTTGACACAATAAAGTAGGGAAACAATCGCAACTGGCTGGCGGATCAGATAAGCCCGAAGAAAGTGGGCCATAAGAGCTACCTATTCCTTCAACCCAAGTTTCAATCCAGGGTGGAGGAGGAAACGGGAACGAGCTTGCGCCTAATTTTAATCTGTTTCTATATTGGCCATTTATAAGAACACTATCTTTTGAAAACACCTTTAGTTTTCTGTGTGTTTGCCAAAAGTATTGAATTAGAGGCTTCACGCTTACGGTATCGTTTAAATTTAAATTAAAGTTATACATTAACACTTCTGTAAAATAGGTGTCGGGTATTCCAAATATTTTTTTGTTTAGTTTATCTTGCCTTACTAAACCAACAAACTTTAACGAGTCAAAAGTTAAACTAGAATCTGTTGTTTTGTAATACTTTTTATAGTTAACAGAATTATAAGTAGAATCGCCTTTAATAACATACTTTACATTTTCTACAGACCAAACACAATTGCTATCAGGAAAAGCAAAATATGATTGCCCAAACAAATTATTAAAATTCAAAAAAACAAAAATTATAGCGAACAAGAGTTTCATTACATTTAAAACTTCTTTTAAAGACACAAATTCTTTCTTTAAATTTTTATTAAGCTTTAAAATATAAATTAAAAGGGCTTGTTTTATTTTATGTTTTTAAACACATAAACAGTGCTTGAATAATCGTTTGCAGACTTTGCCTTTAAATTAGATTGTAGGCCGGTTAAAAAGGCTTTAAAATAGTTTATTTTACCTGTTTTATACTTTTCGCTAAGCATGCTTACATAAAAGCTGTCAAATTTCATGGGTAAAGATTCAACAAGCGAAAAACCATAGAGTTTTAAAAGATTTTGTATTGTGTTTACATCAAAGTGATATAAATGACGGGGAACATCATAAGCTGCCCAATGTTCTTTATAATAATTAGCGTCGTAACTTTTATAATTAGGCAACGCTAAAATTAAAACGCCGTTATTGTCAAGATTTTCTTTAAAAAAAGTTAGGGTTTCGTTTAAGTCTGTAACATGCTCTAAAACGTGCCATAAAGTTATTACATTAAACTTTGAGTGGTTGGTGTAAGTGTTTACCCTATTTTTATCAGAAAACACGTTTAAACCCATTTCTGTGGCTATTTTACTAGCTCCAGCATCTGGTTCCATTCCGCAAACCTTCCAGCCGTTTTGTTTACATACATTTAAAAACATTCCTGTGCCACAACCATAATCTAATAAAGTTCCACGTGAAACATGTTTTTCAACTAATTTAAGTTTGTTTTTAAGGGTATAGTTTCTAACGGTTTTATATAGTTTAGAGATTAGCCCTTTACTTGTGTTTGAGTGCGAAATATAATCTTCGCTTTTATAATAATTCCCTAAAACATCAAAATTTGGGGTAGGATTTGTAAACTTAAAACTACATTTTGTGCAATTTACAATAGTAAAGTTTTCGTTACTTACAGTATAATCTTTGCAAGTTAAAAAAGGGGTAAAGGTTGGGTTTTTGCAAATGGGGCAATTTGATATTTGGTTCATGGCTAATTAATTTGTTTCACGTGGAACATAATTTTGTTTTAACATAGAGTAAACTTCTGTATCCATAAAGGCATTATTATAAAAATAATCTTGTTTAAAATATCCTTCTTTAATAAAATTAAAACTTAGCAATAATTTTTTAGAGGGTATATTTTCAGGATTAATTCTTGCTTCTAAAGAATGTAAATTGAGTTGGTTAAAAGAAAAATTTAAAAGAACGGGTAATACAAAACTCATGTGTTTTTGATTCCAGTACTCTTTAAAAAGACAATAACCTATTTCTGCCCTTTTATGAAAATAATCTACCTTTAACCCGAAGTTGCCAATTAAAGCTTCGTTTTTATAAATAAACCACCAAAGGTTTTCGTTTGACTTGTTTTCAGGTAAATAAAGATTAAGTTTAGAATATATTTGTTCATCAGTTTCAACCGCTTTGTTTATAGCGGCCATTATGTCTTCGTTTTTTCTAAAAGAGGAGAACAACTCGAAATCATTGCTCGTTATTAATTTAAATGAGTAGTTGCTCGTGGTTGGCAATTCAAATTGTTTCACGTGGAACGTTTTTTTAATTTAACAAATAAAAAGATTATGATAAAAAGCAAAATAATGCAAAGCGCAATCAAAACTAAATTTAAAACGCTGTTGGGTTGTTCAAAATTGTTGGTTGGTTGCAAATTAGAATTATTGGTTTGGCTATTTAATGTTGATGTATTAATTGTATCTGATTTATTTCCGTAATCGTTTATTACTTTAATTTTATTGTTTTGTATTGAGTCGTTAAGGTTTAAATAATTATTTAAACTTAAATAGGCATCTTTAAATTTATTTTCTTTAAAATATAGAGAACTTAATGCATATTCACATTTTGCAATTTGTTTTAGGTTTTTTGTGGTTTTAGCTAAACTTAAAGCTTCAACATAACTAGCTTTAGATTTAATAAAATTGTTGTTTTTAAAATAGTGTTCGCCTATGGCTATGTTGCATAAAACAACCCCTGTTAAATCATTGTATTCCTTAAAAATATTTAAAGCAATATCTGAATAATATATTGCTGAATCAAGAATGTTTTTGTCTCTATAAAATAATCCTAAATTGTTATAACAATTTGCTAAACTTTGTTTGTTATTTATGCGTTTAAACAAATTAATAGCTTTATTAATTAAAATAAATGCTGAATCTTTTTTATTTAACCTGTGTAAAACAGTTGCTAAACCATTATACCCTTTTGCTATTCCTAATGAGTCTTTAGAAATAAGTCTGGTTTGCAGAGCTTTTCTTGTAAACACATAGCCATTATTATTATCGTTTATTGCAAAGTACAAGTTAGCAAGGTTGTTGTATATGGTTCCAAGCATTAAATTATCGTTGCTTTTAGTGGCTAAAGCTTTACCCTTGTTTAAATATTTTAATGCTAGCGCATAGTTACCCGTCATTAAATAAATATGTCCAACATTGTTTAATGTGTTTGCAGCATCATTAAAATTGTTTATATCTAACTGTAAATCAAGTGTTTGGAAATAATATAACAAGGCGGAATCAATTTTACCAAAACCCTCTAAGTAAAACGCATAATTGTTAATTGCTTTTGATTGGTAAGTTTTATAAAAATAAAAATTAGTATTTAAATTATTGGATTTGTTTGAAATGGTTTTTAGTAAATTATTATAAACTAACCAAATTTTTGGGTTCTCTTCTTTTTCTATTTCTCCCGACAAAAAAACACATTTTAAACTGTCGTTTGTTAATGTTTCTACTTTAATTAAAACGTCTTTTTGTGCATTTACAAAAAATGATAAAAAACAAAATATATAAATTATAAACTTTATAAAACAAAAATATACTTTGCTTAATTATCCAAATAAAATCAATGTAAATCTTATTAAGACCTATTAGTTAATAATAACTTAAACGCAATAAAACATTAAACATTTAAAATGATTTATTTTAAACTACATGAAAAATAAATTTGTATTGCTGTTTATTTGTTGTTTAATAACTAAACTTAACGCACAAGAAATTGATGTTGCTAGTTGGCCACGTGCCCAACAAAAATATTTTGAAAGCGCAAATGCATTTTATGAAGAAAAGCTATATCCCTTTGCTTATGAGCGATACGACTCATTATTAAAATTACACCCTAACGATTTATATTTAAAATATTTAACTGGTATTTGCGCAATATATGTTTCTGATAAACATAAAGTTGCCGAAGTATATTTAAATACTGTTAAAGAAAGAAATAAAAAAGCAGCTGATTTAGATTATTATTTTGCAATTCTTTACCACAAAACTTATCAATTCGAAAAATCTAAAAACTTAATTGCAACTTTATTATCAAACAATAAATTAAAAAACGAGCAAATAAAAGTTTTAAAACAAACCGATAAATATAACGATAATGCGCTTGCATTAGTTGGCAACCCAATTAAAGTAAATATTCAAAACCTTGGTGAACCTTTAAATTCAAAGGGTGCAGAGTATTCGCCGGTTATTACAGCCGATGAAGAAAACATGTTAATTACATATAGGGGTGTAAAAAGTTTAGGTGGTTTAAGGGATTTGTACGGCAAACAAAACGCATTAGGGATTTATTTTGAAGACATTTTAATTTCACAAAAAAAAGACAACAAATGGTCGGAACCTAGAGTTTTGCAAAACATTAACACTGCTTCTAATGATGCGGTAATAGCCATTAGTAACGATGGTCAAAAATTATTTATTTTTAGATCTAACGAAGAAGATGGGGGAGACATATATGAGTGTAAGTTAATGGGCACAGAGTTTTCGGAACCAGAAAAATTAAAAGGAGAGGTTAATTCTAAAAGTTGGGAGGGTAGTGTTAGTTTATCGGCTAATCAACGTAAGTTAATTTTTGCAAGTGAAAAACCAGGAGGTTTTGGTGGTAAAGATTTATATGAAGCAACTTTACTAGAAAACGGGACTTGGGGTAAAATAAAAAATTTAGGAAAAACAATAAATACTGAATTTGATGATGATGCGCCTTTTTTACACCCCGATGGCAGAACATTAGTTTACAGCTCAATGGGCCACAACAGTATGGGTGGTTATGATATTTTTATGTCGGATATTGACGATATTGATAGCACCTGGAAAGCACCAACAAACTTAGGATATCCAGTAAACACAACAGACGATGATATTTATTATGTTTTATCGGCTGATGGAAAACGAGGATATTACGCAAGCGCCAGAGAGGGTGGGGTAGGAGATAAAGATATTTATGTTGTAGAGCCAGCAATTACCTCAAAAAAGTCAATACTAACTGTAGTTAAAGGTAAACTTACCGAAAATTTAAAACCTTATGAAGGCAAAATACAAGTGTTTTTAGATAACGGTAGGGTGTATGGAGAGTTTACTTCTAATTCATCATCAGGTAATTATTTAATAAGTGTACCCTCTGGATATAATTATAAAATAAATTATTATCACCCCGTATTAGGAGATAGAATTTATGAAGTAAAAACAAACAGGGTAGATGGTTATGCCGAAAAATTAATAAACATAAACTTTGGCGATGCCGATACAATACCAAAAGTAAAAACGGTTGAAGTTACTCCGGCAGATTCTATTAAATTAAAACTTGAACCGGGAATGTTTGAAAAAACATCATCAGGAAATAGTGTTGCAAATAACACCACTACTGAAAACAATGTAAGCAACACAGAAAGTAAAAGCGCAATTTCTAATTTAAATACTGGTAATCCAGCTGCCGATAGACAAAAACTGATGGAACAAATTGGTAAAAATACTGCGCCCGGATTATTATATAATGTACAGGTTGGGGCTTACAGAAAACCACAAAATTTTAACAGCAGTAATTTAAATAATTTAGGCGGAAGTAAACAAACCGAAGTAATTATGGGTGACATACAATTAATTGTTGTAAACAAAACATTTAATACTTGGTTAGAGGCTGATGATTATTTAAATAAAGTAAAAAACGCTGGTTATACCGATGCGTTTATAACAGCTAGTTTTAATGGAAAACGAATGTATTTAAAAGACTTAATACAAGAAAAAATTTTTAATAACGTTAATTAATAATAACACGTTTTTTCTTTAATCATAATTGAGTATTTTTACGTTTCATTTTTTGGTAATTAAATTATGTTTGCAAAGCTTAAAACATACAAATATGGTTTTTTTTCGTTTTTAATTGTTTTATTGTTTATGCCTATTGGCCATGCATTAATGGTATTAAACGAAAAATTGTTTGAACATTATAAATTTATTGGTGCTTTTGTAATTGGCTTTATTGGTATAATAAGTTTAATTATTGGTATAATAAAAAACAAAAATCAATTTGCTGCAACACTGTATGGTTTGTTGGCGGGCGTTTTGGTGTGGACAGGCTGGGTAGAGTTTTCGTTTGTGTGGATTGCCGAAAAATTAAACGTGGCCCCATTAATAGAAAATGGTGAGATAGCCACAAAACCAGAATATTTAGTTATGATGTCATCTTTAGGTTTATTATTAACCTTTTTAGTGTTTTTTATTTTAAAACAAACTAATTGTCAGTTTTTTATTTGGGTACAAAACTTAATTGGATTAAGAAAATACATAAAACAAGAAGCGAGTTCAAACAAACCATTTGCAATTTTAACTTTTATAGAAACTATTGTAATATTGTGGACATTTTACATTGTGTTGTTATTAGTTTACGATAACGATATTGCTGGTGATAAACACCCGGCAACTTATTTTGTAGCGTTTGGCTCTTTGTTTTGGTCGTTATACTTAACATTAAAATTAATTAAAATACAAAAGTTTGATTACGCCATTAGATATGCGGTGCCAACTGTAATTATTTTTTGGAATTTTATTGAAGTAATTGGAAGATGGGATTTAATGAAAGAAATTTGGATACACCCGTTTGAACATTGGTTAGAAAATTTAATTATACTAGCCTTACTTGTATTTTTTATTGGTTACTATGTTACCGAAATGTATGTAAGCAAAACAAAAAAAATAATTAAACCTAATTAATTTATAGACTCTAAACGTTTTTTTATAGCTTCGGTTGAGTCTTTTTGCTTATTAACCTCTTTTATTTTTTCGGCTAATTTCTCATCGTTCTTTTTTATAGCTTTTTCGCTATCTTTAATTTTATCATTATAATTATCTATATCTTTTTTTAAAGATCGTTTTTCTTTTTCTAAATCTGTTAACTGGCCGGTTAATTTTTCATATATTTTTTTTGAGGCTTTAGCTTGTTCGGCTACAGCATCAGAGCTTGCTTCTACAACTTTTTTTTGAACTTCAACCTCAGATTTCTTTTTTGAAATTTCGCCATCTTTAGCTGTTATTAATGTTTCGTTTTTACTTATTTTAGCTTTATAATCAGTAATATCATTTTTTAAACTTTCGGTTTTCTTTTCAATGCTTTTTTGATCGCTTTCTAAACTATTTAATTTTTTTTCGTTTGTTTTTACTAAATTAATTAGCGGTGTTTTTGTTTGGTTTATTGCAAAATCTTTAATTATTTTTTCGAAATAATTGTATTTATCTTTATCGCCATTACTGCTTAAATAAGTGCCACCCAAATCAAAAGCCGTAGCCATTTTTACGGTTTTATCTTTTTTATTAGCTACAAAAGTTGTATAAACATCAATAGTATTGTTTCCCCATTCTTTTACTAAAAGATTATCGGCAAACAACTCTCCTTTACTATCTTTTATGGTTTCGTTTTTATAATCTTTTAAAACTTTTTTCCATGCGCTTAAAACTTCATCTAACCCGTTTTCGTAAATTGTTGTAACAATGGCGTTTTGCGAGCCTGTAGAAAAATTTTCTTTGCTTTCGGTAACATTAATGTTTTGTGAATTAAGAACAAAACTATAAGTAAATATAAAAGTTGCAATTGTTTTTTTCATGTTAATCAAGATCCCAAACACTTGGGCGTTTTTTTTGATAAAAGGGTTTAAAATAATTTTTATGTTCTAAGATAAATGCCAAAATAAAATAAATAATAATTGGGCTTCCAAACGTAAAAAAAGATAAATAAATAAAATATAATCTTACGGTTGTGCTTTTAATACCTAATTTTTTTCCTAACCATTGGCAAACCCCAAAGGCTTTATGTTCGAACCAAAAAATTATACTTTTAATCATTAATTTATAATAAGTTTAATTTTTTCATTAACTCTTCTCTGTAACTACCTCCAACAGGAATTGTTTTTTTATCGTTTTCTAACACTACGTTTTGCGAATCAATACTCGAAATTTTATCTAACCTTGCAATGTAAGACCTGTGTACACGAGCAAACTCGGTGTTTCCAAGCTTTTTATCAATTTCTTTCATTGTGCTATGAATTGTGTAGCGCGCATATTGTGTGTTAATTATTACGTAATCTTTTAAAGCTTCTACATAATAAATATCTTTTAGTAAAACTTTTACTAATCTGCTGTTTGCTTTTACAAATAAAATATCTTTATTGCTTTCTTCTTTACTTTCAACTAGTGAGTATAAAAAATCGCGTTCTTTTTGTAATTCAGAATCTTTTTGGTGTTTATAATAAGCCATTTCAATAGTAGAGTGTAAATCAACTTCTTTAAACGGTTTTAAAATATAACCGTAAGGTTCAGTAATTTTGGCTTTAGCAAGCGTGCCCTCATCTGCATAGGCTGTTAAAAATATAATTGGAACATTAAGTTTTTCTTTTATTTTTTCACTTACATCTATACCGGTTAAATCGCCTTTAATCATTATGTCCATAAGTAATAAATCGGGCTTAAGTTCTAATATTTTTTCAATCGCGTCTTTACCGTTATTTGCAATACCTATAACGTTGTATCCTAATTTTGTTAAGCTGTTTTGTATATCTTTTGCTACAATGCTTTCGTCTTCAACAATAAAAATATTTAATTTTTCCATGGTTTATTATACTTTAAATGTAATAAAAACATTTGTACCCTCGTTCTTTTTAGAAGAAAAATTTATGGTACCGTTTATTTGTTCTATGAGTGTGTTAACTAATTGTAATCCCAGTGAAGGGCTATTGTAAAAATCTATATAATCATCAAAACCTGCGCCATTATCTTTAATTGATAAGTTAATGTTATTTAATTCTTGCTTTAAGTTTACGGTAATTGCTCCTGTATTTTCGCCAGGGAAAGCGTGTTTAATGGCGTTGCTTAAAAGTTCGTTTACTATTAAGCCTGTAGGAATTGCGTTATCTAAAGATAGTGTAATTTTTTCGATATCTAAAATTAATTTTATTTTAGACTCGCTAATAGAGTAGGATTGAATAATGTTGTTTGTAAGCGTTTGGAGGTATTCAGAAAAATTTACCGATGTAAAAGTTTTGTTTTGATATAAACTTTCGTGAATATAGGACATTGTTTTAATTCGGTTTTGGCTTTCTTTTAATACCGATAATGCGTAGGGGTCGTTTAAGTAAGAAGATTGTAAATTTAAAATACTACTTACAACTTGCATGTTGTTTTTTACACGGTGGTGTATTTCTTTTAACAGTACCTCTTTTTCTTTTAAAGATTGTTCAACTTTTTGTTGGCTTAATTTTTTTTCTGTTATATCGTGCGCTATACCACTAACTTCGGTAATTATATTGGTATCTTTATTTAAAATCGGATTTAAAAAAACCTCTAAGTAAATTTTGTTTTCGTTTACATCTTGTGTTTCTATTTCAAAATGAGTTGCGTTACCGTTAAAGGATTTTTGATACTGTTCTTTTAGCGTATCGTTATATTCTTTATCTGTTTTTAAAATTCCTCTATTTAATTTAAGTCCTACAAAGGGTTTTGTGTTGTAAATAGATTCTATTAAATGAAAATAGTTTTTATTAAACGAGGTTAGTCGTTGCCTATTATCAATTGTCCAAATATAATGATGGCTACTATCAATAATAGAGTTTAACTTAGCCGCTTGGTCAATTATTTTTTGATTAGAGGTTCTTTTGTCTGTTATATCATAAGCAACGCCACTTACCTCAATTACATTTTTATTAGAATCAATAATTGGTGTTAAATAAATTTGTCTAACCGTTAAAGTGCCCTTTTGGTTTATGGTTTCTGAAACAAATTCTGCCGGTATCCCACTAAACGCAATGTTATAATTAGTTAGCCATAAATTTTTATGTGTATCGTTTTGATAAGAAATACCTACTTTAGGATCGGTTGCTCTTAAGCCCACAACGGGTTTTTTTCCATGTATATCTTGCATAGCAAGTAAATAATTTTCATTAACAGAGGTTAACTCTCTATTTGAATTAATTGTCCACATGGATTGGTTACCGCTTTCAAAAATTGCACTTAAGCGTGCGGTTTGGTTTACTAATTTTTGTTCGTAAGATTTTTCTTGGGTTACATCATTTGCAATACAACTTAAACTAACTACATTATTTTGTTCATCATAAATTGGGTTAATAAAAAGTTTAATGTATATAGTTTGGTTGTTAGGGTTTTGTTCTTTAGTAATAAACGTTTGTTTTTGGCCCTTAAAAGCTTTATCATAAACGTTATCCCAATAATCAAGATAATCCTTGCTTGCGCGTGTACCTGGTAAAATTTTAGACAAAATATCGCCTACTTTAAATTTTACATTAAATAATTTTGTTACTAATTTATAAAAATTAGCGTTAAAAGATGTAAGCCTATAATCTTTATCAACGGTCCAAATTAAATGATCTGAGTTTTCTAAAATAGAAGATAATAGTGTTGATTTTTCGGTGAGTTGATTTTGAATTTTTGTTTTTTCAATTATTTGTTTTTCTAATAACTTATTGGCTTGTTGGCTTAATTCTAATTTTAAGGTTTCGCGTTGAATTTCTTTTTCTTTTGTTAAATTAGAAACCATTGATAAAATACACTCTTGGTTATTGTATTTTTGTAAGTAAGATATTATTTCGGCTTCTATAATTTTCCCTTTAGTGTCTTTTATAAGGTATTGACTAGGGTAACTCTTTACTTTGTTTTCATATAATTCTTTAATTCTTTTTTGTGCGCTTGGAATAGACGAACTATCTAAAAAATCAAAAATACTTTTTCCAATTATTTCAGTTTTATTTTTTGCTTTTAATATTTTTATTAAAGCATTATTACAATAAACTATTATGCCTTTATGATAAATTAAGTATGCTGCAGGAGATTTTTCTAATAACTGTTCAAAATTGTTTTTTTGATATTCTAACTCTATTTCTTTTTGTTTTTGCAGTGTTATATCGCGATATAAGTTTAAATAAAAAGCTATTTTACCATTATCGTTTAATATAGGGGTTAATTTATTTTCTAACCAAATTTCTTTGCCGTTTTTATGTGTTGATTTGTAAACATAAGTTTGGTCTTTAATTATGTTTTGTTTTTGATTACGCTTTAATAAAGCGTCCATTTTATCAAAAATTGGTTTTGTTTCTTTACTGCGCTTCGAAAAAAATAAATGATCTTTTAAAACATCTTTTGTAGTAAACCCGTTTAATTTGGTAATATTTGGACTTACATACGTATATTTTTCTTTAGGATAGTAAGTATAAAAAGCAATAACATCGTTTCCGTTATTAGTAATTAAGTCAAATTTTTGTTTTGCTTCTTTAAGTAACTCTTGAGTAGTATGATTTTCGGTAACATCTTTTAAAGTGCCAATAATTCCTATTAATTGTTTTTGTTTATTAAATATAGGTTGACTATGAGCCTGAAGGTAAACAATTTGTTTTTTAGTTTTATAAAACCGATAAAAAGCTTTACCTGATTTATTAGCGGTATGTTTTTTTACATAGTCATTTAATGAGTTTGTATATTGATGCACATCGTCGGGGTGAATGCTTTTTAAAAAAATGTCAATATTTTTATATACTTGCTCTGGTGTTTTGCCTAATATGCGTTTTACTGAATCGCTTATATAAGTAATTGCTGGTTTAGGAAAAAAACTTAATTCAAAAATAACTTCGTCTGAATTTTTTCCAAGGTTAGATAAAATATCAGACGTTTTTTTTAATTGTTTAATTTGCGATACTCTTTTGTTGATTTCAATAAACGTAGATTGAATAGCGCTTTTACCTTGGAAAAGTATTTTATTAGATTTTGCTTCGATAAAATATTCATTACCCTTGCTATCTAAAATTGGCATTTCAATTGTAGGGTAATTATTTTTACTTAAAATTTTTTTAATTGCTGTTTTAACTTGAGTGTGCCTTTCTTTAGAAAAAAAATGAAGGATATTAATTTTTTTATTTAAACTTTTTAATTTAAAAAATTTCTTTGCCTCATTATTTAAAAATAAAATTTGATTTTCGTTATAAATAATTACAGGTAAAGGCAAACTATTTAAAGTATTTAAATCAATATTTGTTTTATTTTTTTCCAATTTATTTTTTTATAGTTTGTGTTTTATTATCGTCTAATTTAATATTATAACTTCTTAATCCTTGCTCGTATGTTGGTATAATTTTAATTCCTTGCCAAGCAATTTCAATATCATTATCATATTTTATTTTAAGCTCTAAAAAACCTAATTCATCGTAAAAAAACCAATCGCCATTTTTAGTGCCATTACTATAACTTCCGCTTACAAATTTTTTTCCGTTAGAGTGGTAATAGGTGTGCAATCCAACAGGTTCGCCGTTTTGATATCTTCCTTCAAATCGTTTTTTACCACTTGGCATATAATAACTGTTCCACACACTATCTGGTTGGCCTGCAACATAATTTCCAATTTCTTTATAATCTGGCGTTTCATATATCCAATTTCCTTCTTGGTTATTGTCAAAATAATTTCCTTTTAAAATAATTTTACCTTGTTCATCGTAATCAGTTAATTCTCCTTCTCGTTTTCCATTAACATAATTTTCTTGACGTAATAAATTTCCACTTTCATAAAACCATTTCCAAACCCCTGTTGGTTTTCCTGTTTTAGAATATTTACCTTTTTGTTCTAATTTACCGCTTGCATAAAAAAATTCCCATTCACCAACCCTGTATCCTGCTTTATAAACTCCTTTAGCTTTAAACTCACCAGTGTAATGGTATTCTTTCCAAACTCCAATTCTATTTCTAACACTATCTACGGCGCCCTTAGCAATAATTGTTCCATCAAAATATTCTATGCAACTATCTGGCACAGGTATATTACGACAAACTAATTTGTTTATATATTTTTTTTCTAAAGTAGTTGAGTCATCAACTAAAAATAAACTACTATCGCATTGGCGTTTTTGTTTATAAGTAAAATGAGTGCCTATAGCAACACCATCACTATAAACGCCTTCGTATTTTAAAGTCCCATCGCTATATGTTTCTTTATATACTTCTACATTTGCAATCTCGGGAGCATTTAAAATTGGTTTACCATTATTAAATTTTTTTGTACTGGTTAAATTTCCTTTTTTATCAAATTCTTTAACATAACCATCTAAACTGTCATCGTTATATTTTGCTTCTTTTTTAATAGATAAATCATCGTAAAACTCTTTCCAAATTCCTTGTTTTTTACCTTCATTATCTTTTTGATTCATTTTTTCATAACTCTGCAATATTCCTGTAGTATAAACTATAATTGCTGTAATGGTAGAATCTTCGGAATACTCATAAGCCGTTCCGTTTTGTTTACCTTTTGTAAATGGAATTATATTTTTAACTTTTCCTGATTTGTAAAAATTAATTCTATTACCTTCTATTAAATCGTTAGTATAAGTTTCTGATGTAGTTAATTTTCCAAGTGTATCATAATAATTAGCAGGGCCATTTTTTTTACCATCTAAATAATTAACTGATTTTTGAAGACGAGCTTTATCGTCGTAAAATTTCCAAATACTATCTAATATAAAATTTTTACGATTACCTTCTATTTTTAGTTTACCATTTTTGTGATAGTTTTTCCAATAACCATCAGGTTTACCATCGCGCATATTACCTTCGCTGCTAACAACGCCATTTTCGTGAAAAAATTTATTATACCCATTTGGGTTTGTTGCTTGTGACCAACTTTTTTTAATAAATAATACCAAAACTATTAGAAGAAATTTTTTCATTTAAAAAAACACTAATTAAAGTGTTATCTCTCAAATTTACTAAATATTTATAAGTTTACAAACCAAATTTAGCACTTAAATCAAGCATTTTAACAATAGGTAATTTTGCTTTTTCAATTAAATCTTTTTCCATAATTAATTCTGGTTGTTCATATTTTAAAGCAATATAAATTTTTTCTATTGTATTTAATTTCATGTAAGGGCATTCGTTACAAGCGCAGTTATTGTTAGGTGGAGCAGGTATAAAAGTTTTAGTAGGGCTAGCTTTTTGCATTTGATGTAATATACCAGTTTCGGTAACTACAATAAACTCATTACCGTTTTCGGGTTTTTTAGTAAAATTTAATAAAGCAGTTGTACTGCCAATAAAATTAGCATGTTCTAATAATGGAGCTTCGCACTCGGGGTGTGCAATAACTTTTGCTTTAGGGTTTTGATGTTTTAATTTTATTAATTTTTCTAAACTAAAAATTTCGTGTACCATACAGGTTCCATCCCATAAAACCATATTTCTACCGGTTTTTTTATTTATATAAGCACCTAAATTTTTATCAGGAGCAAAAATTATTGGTTGATCTTTAGGAAAAGATTCTACAATTTGAACAGCATTGGTTGATGTTACAATAACATCACTTAAAGCTTTTATATCTGCAGTACAATTTATATAAGTTAAAACAATATGGTTAGGATGCTTTTGTTTAAAAGCCGCAAAAGAATCGGGTGGGCAAGAATCAGCTAAACTGCAACCCGCGTTTAAATCAGGAATTAATACTTTTTTATTAGGATTTAAAATTTTAGCAGTTTCGGCCATAAAATGTACACCCGCAAATAAAATAATATCAGCTTTAGTTTTTTCGGCTTGTTGTGCTAAGCCTAAACTATCCCCAATATAATCTGCAATATCTTGAATATCAGAATTTTGATAATAGTGAGCTAAAATAACTGCATTCTTCTCTTTTTTAAGATAATTAATTTCTTTAACTAAATCAAGTGATAAATCAATATCAACTTCTAAATAACCTTTATGTAACATATATATAAAATTTTTAAAAAATAATTTATGTATTAATATATATAGCTTGTTAATACGGTTAATTATTTATTACTAAAAAATTTGTTTTTAAAGTAATTAACATCTACTAACAAACAATAAACAAAATTACAAAATTAAATACTTGAAAATCAGTAATACAGTAGTTATGTATTAAAATAATAAAATGATTTTTGTTAGTAATAATAAAGTAGTATTGAATGTTAAAAACACAAAATTTAGTTTAATAAATAAATAAATAAACTTAAAAACTCTTTTTGATTTTATAAATAAAGTATTAATAGAAACTAAAATTTAATTTAATTAAAATTAATATTGGTAATTATTAACATTTAAAACACTTAATTAACACTTAAAATGTTAATGAATACTATAATTTTTTATTCATTATCAATAACTTAGTTTATTAATGTTAATTAACGTTCATTATTATTTTTAAACAAATGTTATTTTTGATTTTTAAAATTAATTAAATATGAGTATAAAATTAGCAATAGGGAGTGATCATGCAGGTTTTGAATTAAAAGAACAAATAATTGCATATTTAAAAGAACAAAAAATTAATTTTATTGATAAAGGCTGTTATTCAAATGAACGAGTAGATTATCCGGATTTTGGACACGCAGTTGCTTTAAGTATTTTAAATAACGAAGTTAATTTAGGAATAATAATTTGTGGAAGTGGTAATGGAATTAATATGGCAGCAAATAAACATAAAGGAATAAGAGCTGCTTTATGTTGGAATGAAGAAATAGCTAAACTTGCAAAACAACATAATAATGCAAATATATTAACCTTACCTGGTAGATTTATAACTTTAAATGAAGCATTAAAATGTGTAAAAGCATTTTTAAATGAAACTTTTGAGGGTGGAAGGCATACAGATAGAATTAATAAAATAGATTGTTAATTTAATACTGATTATATTAAATAATTAGTATTTAAAGTTGTTTTATTTTAAATTTACTTATGTGTTTAAATAAAATAAAAATAGTTTTAATTTTATTTTTTATAACAACATTATTTTACGCTCAAGATCCAATTTTTTACAACACAAACTCTTCTCTGTTATTTTTAAATCCAAGTTATGCAGGAAGTAATGGGGGTTTTAGATTACAAAATAATTATCGTAATCAATGGCCAAATTTATCGGGTAATTATATAACTTATGGTACAAGTGCAGATTGTTACTTAAAAAAAATAAAAGGAGGAATAGGTTTATCTATATTACATGATGATCAAGCAAGAGGAACATTAAAAAATACTAACTACAATTTTATTTACGCACAACATTTAAAAATTAATGATAAATTACTAATTATACCTTCGGTAGAATTTAGTTATATAAATTATTTTTTAGATAAAAACAAACTTAGCTTTGGAAGTCAAATTAACCCTCGTAGTGGAGTTGTTTGGGTTAATACAACAAATAATCCTGTTTTAGTAAAAACAAATTATGATATTTCTGGTGGTTTTTTATTACAATATAATAATTTATTTAGTTTTGGTTTTACAACACATCATATAAACCAACCAGATATTGGATTAGTTGGTTATAGTAAATTACCCATAAGGTTTACTATTCATGCTTCTGCATTTTTAAACTCAAAAAACAATAATTTAAAATACCAATCAATATTAAGATATTTTCAACAACAAAATTTTCAAATGTTGCAACTAAATAATCAATTTATATTACATAAAAATTACGCATTCGGCGTATTTATTAATTCATCTGGCTCTGGAGGTTTAAACTTAGGTTATATTAATAAATGGTTTAGTGTAAATTTTTTATATGATTTAACGTATAGTAAATTATCTGGTAATACCGCAGGAAGCCATGAATTAGCTTTCACTTTTAATATTTTACCTAAAGAAAAAAGAATAAGTGGTTTATATACTTTAGAAAATTTTTAAATAAAAAATTTTATTCAAATAAAATTATGTAAATTAATTGCATGAAAAAATTATTTAGTATTTTATTGTGTGTTTTTACATTATCAATTGTAGCACAAAACGGGAAAACATTCCCCACAATTATTGGCGAAACATTAGATGGTAAAGCAATAAGCCTACCTATTAAAAATAATAAAAAAACAATTGTTGCATGGGTATTTAGTAGAAGTGCTGAAGATGAATTAAAAAAATGGTTAAATCCATTGTATAGTACATTTATGGATAAACCAAAAGGAAAGCCGGCTTTTGGACAGACTGTTTACGATGTTAACTTTATTTTTATTCCTTTAATTGGTGGATTAAAAAAAGTTAGAGAAGATTTTAAAGCAACTACAGATAAAGGTTTTTGGTCATATATTATGGACACCGATAAATTTGATATGAAATTACAAGCAGATTTATTAGGAATAAAAGATAAAAGCATACCTTATATAATGGTATTGGATAAAAATGGAAAAATCATAGATACTCAAAGCGGGAACTATAGCGAAGATAAAGAAGAAAAAATTGAAGAAGCTGCTGGCGAATAAAAATTAAAAAACGCTGATATTAAATTACATTATAAAATATTAGTTATTTTTTTTATTGGAATTGGATTTAATTTATTTTCACAAAATAAAACCTTAGATTCAATTAAAATAGCCATTGAAAATGCACCAAACGACACAAACAAGGTAAATCAATATTTAAAATACATAAAGCAATGTTATAGAACAAAAAATTTAACTGTAGATAGTTTGTTTCACCTTAAAACATTACAAAAAGCTATAAAATTATCAAAAACTTTAAACCATTATAATGGAATAAAAAACTCATATTTTACTATATTAAATATAAATTTTTTAAAAGTAATGCATTATAAAAATAAATTTTATATTGATACTTTAAGAGAAATATTAATTAAAAATAATGATACAGTTGCTTTAGCAAATTTATATAAAATAGAAGGTAATATATTTATAAAGCAAGGTTTAAACACTAAAGCTGCCGAATATTATCATAAAGCCATTAGTTTAATCGATAAATCAAATAACGACAAAATATTAGCAAGCATTTATAACGCTTTAGGTATATTATATATTAATACTAAAGATTATAAAAAGGCCGTTTATTATCATAAAAAAGCATTAATAATAAGAGATAAAATTAACGACACATTAAAAGTATCTCACAGTTATTTAAATATTGGCGAATCTTACCTTGTTGGTAACATTTACGATTCTGCAAAATATTTTTATTCTAAAGCATTGCAAATACAAACTTTGCAAAAAAATAAAGTAGGCCAATCGTATAGTTATGAAGGGATTGGACAAATCTATTATAAAAAAAATCAGTTTAATGAAGCACTTCAATATTTTACAAGAGCAAATAATTTAGTTGATTCTGCATCAGATTTTTTTCAATTTAATTTATTACAGTTAGATTTAGCTAAAACACATTTAAAATTAAACAACATTCAAAATGCTTTTGATTATTATAAAATAACCGAAAAAAACTCATTAAATAAAAGTGATGCTGTTGTGTTAAGCGATGTGTATTATGGTTTATATAATATTTATGCCCTAAAAAACGATTTTAAAAACGCTTTAAGTTATCAAGAAAAATACCATGCGCTTAAAGACAGCATGTTAAACGAAAGTAATCACCGGAAAATAATAAATTTAGAATCAGAACATGCTTTAGCACAAGAAAAGAAAAAGGATAATTTAAAAACAAAAAACTTAATTAAAAAAATTGAGATTAATAAAACACAACAACGAAATAAAATTTATATAACAGGCATTGTTTTAATTATTGTAATAGTTTGTTGTATAATTTTATTTAAACACAATAAGCTAAGCGAAAAACAAAATCAACTAATCGAAAAACAGAATATAAGCATTAAAAATAAAACCAATTTAATTTCAGAAAAACAAAAAGAAATTATCGAAAGTATTAATTATTCAAAACGAATTCAACAAGCCTTATTACCATCAAACAAGTACATAAAAGAAAAATTAAACTTATAATTTGAAACTATTTTTCATATTTATTTTAACTCCATTTTTAGTTTTAAGCACTAATCTAGACTCTTTAAAAAATAAACTTTTAAATAGTAAAGAAGACACGAATAAAGTAAAATTAATAATGGCTGTTGCAAAAGCAGAGTTCAATAAAAATCTTTATATTGGTAACACTAATTATTTAAACAGAATACTTCCTGCAATAAATTTATCTAAAAAATTAAATTACAAAAAAGGTGTTTATAATGCCTATTACTATATATGTTTTTTAAACACAATAAACAAACAGTTTAATATAAATGAGTTGTATTTTGATACAATTTCGAAATATTACAACACTAACTTTGATAGCTCAAATTATGCAAAGTTTTTAAACATTAAAAGCTTCAATTATATAAGGCAGGATAAATATTTTATTGCTGCAAAAAATTTATACGAAGCCTTAACAATTAGTGAAAAACAAAACTACACATTACTAATTAGCGACACATATAAAAATTTAGGAATATTATTTTTTAATATAAGTGATTATAAAAAAGCAATTCAGTTTTATTTAAAAGCGAGTAATTTACAACAAAACTTAAATGATGAAAAAGGAATAGGTGTTTCTTATTTAAATTTAGGCGAGGCTTATAGAGAAATTAATAATTTAGATTCATCTTTATATTATTACCAAAACGGATTAAAATTATTTATTAAAAACAACAGAAAAGCCTTTCAGGCAAGGGTTTACGAAGGCATAGCTCAAATTTATAATTTAAAACAAGATTATAATACCGCTCTTCATTACTTATTAAAAGCAAAAAATTTAACCGCTAACACATATGATTTAACAAATCAAACATTGGTAGAGTTAGAAATTGCAAAATGCCAATTAAATCTTAAAAATTATAAAGAAGCAAAATCTAACTTTATTAAATTAATTAATAATCAAGCAAATTATAAAGACGTATCGATATTAATGAAAACACATTATGGTTTATATAAAATTTTTAAAATAGAAAATAACCATAAAGAAGCCTTTAATCATTATACGTTATATAACAGTTATAATGATAGTTTAATAAATCAAACAAGTTTTAAAAATCTTGCTAATATAGAAACGGAGTTTTTATTAAATCAAGAAAAAGAGTTAGGCTTAATAGAGCGCGAAAACATTAGAGATCAATTTGAATTAGATAAAAAAAATAAAAATTTATTTATTTTAGCAATTGTAATAGTTTTAGGTTTAATTGTTGCTTTTTCAATTTATTTAGCATGGATGTTTATACAGCGTAAGAAAAAAAATAAAATTATTTTATCGCAACAAACAGAATTAAACCATCAAAACGATGTAATTGAAGAAAAACAAAAAGAAATTTTGGATAGTATTTATTGTGCAAAAAAAATACAAATAGCGCTTTTACCAAATAATAAATATTTAAATAAATATTTGAAAAATAATTTGTAATTTAGCTAAAAGCTATATTATGAAATCTATATTCTTAATTGCCTTTTCTTTATTTACCTTTAGTTTATTTTCTCAAGAAATTAATACAATTGATTTTAATAATTCGTTGCTATTTACAAATCCGGCCTATGCTGGCAGCAATGGCGGGTTAAGAATTCAAAGTATTTATTTAATAAATCCAAAACCTAATAATTATTACAAAAATTTAAGACATAATTCCGTTGATGGCTACATTTCTAAATTAAAAATGGGTATTTTTGTAACCGAAACAGGCTTTAATTCTGAATATACAAACACAAACACTAAACTTTCAACAGGAGTTACTAAAAAATTAATTTTAAAAAACGGATTAACATTTATCCCCGCAATTAGTGGAACTTATTTAAATGGAAATTATAAATATTTTGGTTATTGTGCAACGCCACTAATAGCCACCAATAGTACTGTAAAGTTAAATGAATTTGCTGTTAATTCGGCCTTAATTATAAATTATAAAAATTTTTATGGAGGCGTTAGTTTTAATAATATGTTTACTGAAAAATACTCTAATAAAACTTGTTTTTTAAAAGAACAAACAAACGCACATTTAGCATATACGTTTAATGTAAATGATAAAAATTTAATTCAAATAAGCACGGTGTTTTATAAACAAAACAATTTTAATTGTTTACAAATAGGAACAAACGCAATAATTCATAAATACTTTTTAATTGGGTTTGGGTATAATAACAACTCAGAAATAATGAGTAAAATTGGTTTTAGAACAACGTTGTTTTCTTTAAATTATAATTTAAATTATGGGTTTAGTAAATTATCAGATTTAAATTATAACCAACATAGCGTTACAGCTTCATTTAATTTAAAATCAAAAAATAACAGAAAAAATTTAAGTTTAATCGAAGAGTTTTAGTTAAACAACAATCGCTTTATTTATTCCATCGTATTGTATAAATAATACGTTTTCATTTTTAACACATTTTGTTTTAAAATCAAAACTTATAGGTAAGGCCACAAACCTGTATTTGTGGTGATTCAATTTGTTTTTTTCTAACAGTTCAAATTTTAGTTTTTTATCCAGTTCATTTATTAACAACGGTTTTGGTTTTACTTTATGATGTAAATAATAATCAATGGCAACCAATTCTTTTAATACCACATCGTTGTTATAATTTGTAAGTATAAAGTCATTTAAAATAATAAACACATCATCTAAACTATATTTATGGTAATCTTTTTGAGTACCAAAATATTTTCCTAAACCCAATAAAAAATCAAAACTGCTGTAATGCTCAGTAACGTGTTTTAATGTATTTATTGCTTTTTTTCCATTCCAATATATTTCTAAGGCGTGTTCTAATTTTACAATATCTTCTAATTCTATTTCGTTTAAATATTTACTTTTAATTATTTGGTAGGGTGGGTAGGGGTCAAAAATATATTCGTGTTGCGCTTTATCACGCATTGTAGTTCCTTTTAAAAACTTTAAAAAACCTAATTGTAATTCGGGTGCCTGTAATTTAAAAACCTCTTCAAAACTATATTTTATATCGTTCCAATAATCAAGCGGTAAACCAACAATTAAATCTAAATGAAGTTCAACCTTATCTTGAACCTGTAAAATTATGTTTTTTGTTTTTTCAAAATTTTGTTTTCTACTTACTTCTAAGTTTGCGGCTTTATTAACGGTTTGTATGCCTATTTCAAATCTAAACAGGTTTTTTGGAACCCGTTCGTTTATAAATTTAATAATATCTGGGTGTAAAATATCGGCCGTAATTTCAAACTGAAAAATATTTTCTGCTCGATGATTATTTAATATAAATTCAAAAATTTCTAAAGTAAAATCGCGCTTAATATTAAATGTTCGGTCTAAAAACTTTATGGTTCGCCCGTTTTGCATTAAAAACAAAAGGTGTTCTTTTATGGTGGTTGTTGGTAAATAACGTACTTTATTATCTAAACTTGCTAAACAAAATTCGCATTTGTAAGGGCAACCCCTACTTGTTTCTATATAACATACTTTTTTATTAAGTTCTTCTGGTGAATCATCAATATAAGGATTAATGTTTTCTAGTTTTTTTAAATCAAAATTTAAGGCTGGCTTATTTCTTTTTATTTCGCTATTATGTTTGTAAACTAAATTACTAACGTTTTCGTAGTTTCCGTTACAATTTAAAAATTCTTCAAAAGCAACTTCCCCTTCCCCTTCTATTATAAAATCAACGTAATCAAGTAAGATAATTTCTTTGTTTTCGTAACTAACTTCGGGTCCACCCAACAAAATTTTACAACTTGGGTTAATTTGTTTTATTAATTTACAAACTTCAAGTGTTTGTGTAATGTTCCATATATAACAACTAAAAGCAACAACATTAAACTCGGCACAGTGTTTTGCAATGCTTAATTTATCTTCTTTAATGGTAAATTCTTTTAGTTTTAACTTATGGCTCTCTTTGTTTAAATGATATAACAACCTAATTGCTAAGTTTAAGTGAATGTATTTAGAATTAAGGGTTGTAAGTAAAACAGACATTTATGTAAAAGTAGTAATAATAATTAGTGTAAAAGTTTTTCTAAATAATTTTTGTTGATAACAAGGTTTGCTGTATACGTTTAGCGTATTTTATAGATGAAATTATTTCTTTTGCCTTTAACTTATATCAACATTTTGTTTTTAATATTATTTAATACTAAATTGTATCTTTGCACAACTTAATGCAAACTCAATACGATGTTATAGTTGTTGGTGCTGGTCATGCCGGATGCGAGGCAGCCGCTGCTGCTGCCAACATGGGAAGTAAAGTTTTGTTGCTTACCATGAATATGCAAACCATTGCACAAATGAGTTGTAACCCTGCTATGGGCGGTATTGCTAAAGGTCAAATTGTTCGAGAGATAGATGCCCTTGGTGGTTATAGCGGAATTGTTTCTGATAAATCTGCAATTCAATTTCGTATGTTAAACCGAAGTAAAGGTCCTGCCATGTGGAGCCCACGTACGCAAAACGATAGAATGTTGTTTGCCGCGCTTTGGCGCGAAATGTTAGAACAAACTCCCAACGTTGATTTTTGGCAAGACATGTGTAAAGGTTTACTCATTAGTAAAGATGGAAAAACGGTTGAAGGTGTTGTAACCGGTATGGGGCTTGAGTTTAAAGCAAAAGCAGTTGTTTTAACTAATGGAACTTTTTTAAATGGATTAATTCATATTGGCGAAAAACAATTGGGTGGTGGACGAAGTGGCGAAAGCGCAAGTTATGGAATTACTGAACAATTAATTAAATTAGGTTTTGAATCAGGGCGAATGAAAACAGGAACCCCTCCAAGAATTGACGGACGAAGCCTCAATTATTCTAAAATGGAAGAACAGCAAGGTGATGAGGTGTTAGATAAATTTTCATACTTACAAAACACATCGCCTTTTATGAATGGCGAAAAAAAACAACTACCCTGCCATATAACTTATACTAACCCTAAAGTACACGAAATATTAAAAACAGGTTTCGAAAAATCGCCAATGTTTCAAGGGCGCATTCAAGGTTTAGGCCCGCGCTATTGCCCAAGCATTGAAGATAAAATAAACCGCTTTAGCGAAAGAGAAAGACATCAATTGTTTGTTGAACCAGAAGGTTGGAACACCGTAGAAATTTATTTAAATGGTTTTTCCTCATCGTTGCCAGAAGATGTTCAGTATAAAGCTTTACAACAAATACCAGGATTAGAAAACGCAAAAATGTTTCGTCCGGGTTATGCTATAGAGTATGATTACTTCCCACCAACTCAACTCAAACTAACTTTAGAAACTCAGTTAGTTGAAAATTTATATTTTGCCGGACAAATTAATGGAACTACCGGATATGAAGAGGCTGCTTGCCAAGGTTTAATGGCAGGTATTAACGCACACTTAAAAGTAAATCAAAAAGACCCTTTAATTTTAAATAGATACGAAGCCTACATAGGTGTTTTAATTGATGATTTAGTTAACAAAGGCACCGATGAACCTTACCGTATGTTTACAAGTAGAGCAGAATATCGCCTGTTGTTAAGGCAAGACAATGCAGATGTAAGACTTACAGAATTATCTTACAACTTAGGTTTAGCAAGCAAGTTAAGATATGATACAGTAAAATTAAAAACAAAAAATTACGAAGAAATTATACACTACTTTAAAAACAACAGTGCCGAACCTAATGTTGTTAATCCTTTTTTAGAAAGTATAGAGTCAGCCCCATTAACACAAAAATGGCGTTATTTTAATGTATTATCTCGCCCAAATATTTCAATTAACGATTTAATTAAACACGACGAAAGCTTAAGCAACTTTATTAAAAATTTTAATAACGAAACCGTAGAGCAAGCCGAAATATTAATAAAGTACGATGGTTACATTGAGCGCGAAAAAGAAAATGCCGATAAATTAAAACGTTTGGAAGAATATAAAATCCCAATTAATTTTGATTACAACGCTGTTAAAAGTTTAGGATTAGAAGCTACCGAAAAATTTAAAAAATTTAAACCATCAACCATAGGTCAAGCCTCGCGCATTAGCGGTATTAACCCTGCTGATGTAAATGTGTTGTTAATACATTTGGGAAGGTAGGTTTTTTTAACGAAATAAAACTCATGAACAAAAATTTATTCATAGTCCTTATTTCATTTATAACTCAAATTTGTATTTCGCAAGAGGTAAAAATAAAAATGTTTCAAAAATCAGGTTTAGATTGTAGTTGGGATGTATCGGGTTCTAATTTAATTGCTTATTCAAAAAAAGGAAGCGATAAGTATTACGACATTTATTTGTCTTTACCCGATGGAACAAAAGACACCTGTATAACGTGTAACAACAGTTTACTTCCAAACAAACACATTGCAAATATGGCGTGGCACCCCTCTGGTAAATGGTTAATTGCGGTTGTCGAAAAAAAAGAACACAAAGGCTCATCTACCGATGCTTTACCTGGTTTTGGGGCTTATTGCGATGTTTGGTTGATAAGTAAAGACGGCAAAAAAGCATTTAAACTAATTGATGAACCAAATGATTATGACCACGGCATTATTGCGCCGCGTTTTTCAAACAATGGTAAAAAAATTGTATGGACAGAAAGAAAGCTACGACCCAAATTTATAAGTCCAACCCAAACATTTGGCTTTTGGGTAATTAAAACCGCTGATTTTGATTTTTTAAATGATACTACACCATTAGTAAAAAATATTAAAACGATAGAGCCAAAAGGTGATGGTTTTTATGAATGTTATGGTTTTTCGCCAGATGATAAACAACTTGTTTTTTGTAGTAGTATGACAGAAAAATCTGTTTGGACACAACAAATTTATACAATTGATACAAGTGGCACAAACCTAAAAAAACTAACAACAGAAGGTTACAACGAGCATTCTGTTTTTACACCCGATGGAACTAAAATTGTTTGGATGAGTAATTTAAACAATAAAAATAAAGGAACCGACTGGTGGATAATGAATGCAGATGGATCTGACAAAAAAAGAATATCATATTTTAATGATAAAACCAGTAAGCATTATGAGGGTCATGCTCGATGGGCGGGACTTGTGTCTTTTTCTGCTGACGGTAAACAATTTGTTGGAGGAGTACAATTAAGTTTAATTACACAAGAAGGTAAAATTGTAATAGTTACGTTAACGGAATAAAAATTTATTTATAAAAAAATAATTATAATGAAATTAAAACAAAACAATTACAATAAAAAATTTTTAGAATTAAAAACATTTATAATAATTGTATTTGTTTTTTGTTTTAATAATTGTTTATCGCAAAAGCAAAACCTAACAGAATTAAAACTATTTGTTTATGATTGCAGAAACACTAATAATAGCGTTTACATAAATGATACAATATATTTTAGTTCGACAACAAACAATTTAAATGCGTATAAACTTATTCCAAAACAGTTTTCGCAAAACGTGTTTAAATTAGTAAATATACCCGTTGAGGATTATTTAATTTCTTTTAAAAATAAATTTAATCAAGAAATATCAAAAAGAATTAAATTAAAAAAAGAAAATGTTAATGAAGTAAGAATTTGTTTAGACAGTTTATTAAATTATCCGCAAAACACATTAGTTAATCTTAAAACAAACGACACATTAATTATAAACTACACTTCTAGTGGTTGTTTTCATTCAAATTCATCAAAAGTTGAAATAATAAAATTAAAAGAAAACTATTGTGCTAAATTATACAAAGGAAAATACGGATCAAACAAATATAGTTTGCTTAAAACAATTATTTTATCAAAAGAGAATTTAAAATGTTATTTAAGGTTTGAAAACGAAATAAACTTTGTTAATGATGGAGGCTGTACCACCGTTGATGAATACAAAATAAAGTCGAAGTATATAAATAAAATGCTTATTGACGAAACTTGTAATTGGAACGGATTTATTTATTTATGTAAAAACATATTTGGCGATATAAAATTATATTAACTAAAATTATATTTACCAAGGTTTTTTTTGATAATATGTTGCATAGGCTCTTCCATCAATAACAATCATGGGGTCGCCATTTTTAGGGTGATTAACTTTTTGCAAGGAATATGTTTTTGTTCCTTGTGTTTTTGAATTTGCAATTATTGTGTTTCCTGCTACTCGCCAAGTTCCGCTATCTGAAGATTGATTGTTTGTTCCTCCAGCATATTCATTAGTGTTTACACTCATTGAACTTTCTGAATAATACTCGTAAGTTCCATTAGCGTAAAGCGTTATACATTCGCTTGTGCTTGAACCGCCAGAGTTTGTTGAGTTTACATTTACATAACACCATTTTCCTACCAAACTTTGATCAACCGACCCAGAATTGTTTTTAATGTTTCCTTGTGGTGTTTCTGTTTGTTGGTTTTTATTTGAGGTTTTTACATAAATTGCCGTTTCACCATTACTTTTTAATGTTAAATATTTCCCATCAACAATATATTCAAATTGCGCTTCTCCTTGATCTGTTTGTATTGTAATAACATTTGATGTACAACTATAACTGTACAATTTACCATAATAGTTTATTGTTTTTGCGTTTAATTGTATTGTTTCGCCGCTCCCTTCCCATGTACCAATTAGTTTTTGATTTTGACTAAATAAAAAACAGCTAAAGAATATTAAGATTATAGATATTTTATATTTCATTTAATTAAAAATATGAGTATAAAATTAATTTAAATAATTAATCAAAAGCGTAAGTTTTATAATTCTGAGATAAATCATACACAACATAATTATTAAAATAAAAAAGCGAGATGTGTTCTCGCTTTTAATTTAAGTTTTTATAATGTACCCCTAAGGGCTTGTTCTCTTTCAATACTTTCAAACAAGGCTTTAAAATTACCCGCGCCAAAGCCTGTAGCGCCCATACGTTGTATAATCTCGAAAAACAAAGTAGGTCTGTCTTCTAACGGTTTGGTAAAAATTTGTAATAAATATCCGTCTTCATCGGCATCAACTAAAATAGAAAGTTCTTGTAATTTTTTTAAATCCTCTTTCATCATATCTTTATGTACACCCAATCTTTTTGGGATTTCATCATAATATGCTTGAGGTGGCGGAGGTAAAAATTCAACCCCGCGTGCTTTTAATTGACCAACAGTTGTAATAATATCGTCTGTTGCTAAAGCTAAATGTTGTACACCTTCACCTTCATAAAAATCTATATACTCTTCTATTTGAGATTTCTTTTTACCTTTTGCTGGTTCGTTAATAGGGTATTTAATTCGACCGTTACCGTTACTCATAACTTTGCTCATTAAAGCAGAGTATTCGGTAGTAATTTGTTTATCGTCAAAACTTAAAAAGTTAACAAAACCCATTACATCTTCATACCATTTCATTGCTACGTTCATTCTATCCCAGTCTGTATTTGCAACCATATGATCTACAAATTTAAATCCAACAGGGCTTGGGTTATAATCTGAATTCCATTTAACGTAACCTGGTAAAAATACACCATTATAATTTTTACGCTCAACAAACATGTGAATGGTTTCGCCATAAGGAGCGTAAATCCCCGCACGAACAACTTCGCCGTTTTCGTCTTTTTCAACTTTAGGTTCCATAAAAGGTTTAGCCCCACGTTTAACCGTTTCTTCAAACGATTTACGAGCATCTTCAACCCACAACGCATTTACTTTTACACCATCGCCATGTTTTTTTACATGCTCACCAATGTGCGAGTTGCTGTTTAGTGCTGTTGTTAAAACAATTCTAATTTTATTTTGAACTAATACATAAGAGGCGGCTTCTCGATTACCAGTTTCTAATCCACTATAAGCTAATGATTGAAACCCGAAAGCTGTTTTATAGTAATGTGCTGCTTGTTTTGCGTTACCCACATAAAACTCAACATAATCTGTGCCTAATAATGGTAAAAAATCTTGCGCTCCGTCAAAAATTTTTTCTAATCCATATTCAACGTTTTCTATTTTTTTAGTTGTCATAATTTATTAGTTTAATTTAAAGAAGAAAAAAAAGACCGCAGCTGCAGCCCATTTTTTGTTTATGTTTTTTACATAACCAATTGTGTTGTAATTTTGGTTTTGAATGGTTCCATCGTCTTTTATGTACCCAATAGTATTGTAGTTTTGATTTTGAATGGTTCCATTATCTTTTATGTACCCAATAGTATTGTAGTTTTGATTTTGAATAGTCCCATTATCTTTTATGTATCCAATAGTGTTATAATTTTGATTTTGCACAGTTCCATTATCTTTTATATACCCAATAGTGTTATAATTTTGATTTTGAATGGTTCCGTTTTCTTTAATATACCCAACTGTATTGTAGTTACTATTTTGTACTTGCTGTGCAAACAAGGTAAAACCACAAAAAATTAAGATTAAAACTAAAATTTGACGTTTCATGAGTAAAATCAGCTTATTTTAAACACAAATTTAACTATTTTAACTAAAAACTAGTGTTAAATATAAGTTAATTTCATTATCTTTGTTTAAGTGAAAAGCAATATCATATTAATTTTTATATGCTTACTGTTTGCAATAAGCAACATGAGTTTTATGTATATTGCTGAAAATAAAACTACTGAGGTTGAAGTTTGTGAAAGCGATGAAAACTGTTGTGATTCTGACTCATCACAAGAAGAAGAAAGTTGTTGCACAGAAAAAGATTGTTGCGAAAAAGTACCAGGAACAACTTTTCACGTTAATATTATTTCGGTTTATTTAAACAAAACATTTTCGGTTCAGTTTTTTAATCAAGAATTAACTTCAAATAATTTTTTATATAATAAACCAGTTTCTTCTGGTTATTTAAATTCTGTTTTTAGGCCACCACTGGTTTAATGTTTTCTCAATTATTGTGTTTAATTATTTTTAAACATAAAACTCAAAAACAAAATTTTAAAATTTATAAAAACAAAAACAATGAAAAATATTTTATTGGCATTAGTATGCCTATTAAGCTTTAGCTTTAAAACAATTAACAATAACGATAGACCAGCTTGTTGCACAGACAAATGCAGTAAAGAGTGTATTGAAAAATGCAAAAAAAATAAATGCGAAGATAAAGATTGCTGCAAAAACTGCGAAACCAAAGGGTGCGAAGGAAAAGCATGTGTAGGTAAAGAAGGTAAATGCTGCAAAGATGTATCGCATAAAGCATGTAAAGAAAATTGCGAAAGCGGTAAATGTGGAGATGCTTGTAAAGAAGAGTGCCACAAAGAAGGTAAAAAATGTTGTTCAAAAAAATAAGAACACTTTAAATTTAAAAGAAGCTATCCTAATAAGATAGCTTCTTTTTTTATGGATTTAATTTGTGTAATTTTTTTGTTCCCCCGTAAAGTTCATATTTTAAAAACCTACATTCTAAAGCGCCATTGTAAATTTGTATTTTGCGCGAAGGGCGTAAACCAACAGATTTAATGCCATCGGGGTTGCTGGTTATCATCCAAGCATTAAAATTTTGAAAATCTTTCTTTAATTTATTTCCAATTTCTTTATACAGTTCTGCTACTTCTTTAATGGGTAATCTTTCGCCATAAGGTGGATTTAAAATAATTACACCACCGCTTCTTTCGGGTTTTAAATCAAAAAACGATTCGTTTGTGCATTTTACCACATCATCAACTTTTGCATTTATTGTATTGGTGCGTGCTTTTTTAAGCGTTGGAGCATGTATATCGTTAGCAATAATTTGAACAGGATTGTTTTTAATTTTATTTACTGCGCTACCAAAAATTGTATCATAAAGTTTTTCATCAAAGTTGCGCCATTTCATAAAAGTAAAATCGTTTCTATAATACCCGGGCGGAATTTGATTTGCGATTAACGCTGCTTCTATAGCAATTGTGGCGGCACCACACATTCCGTCAATTAATAACAAATGTGGCTCCCAAGAACTTAATTTTACTAAACCCGCAGCTAAAACCTCCTTTATTGGTGCTTCGTTAATATCGCTTCTATAACCTCTTTTATACAATGGTTCGCCACTACTATCTAAATTTATGCTTACTTCATTTTTGTAAATATGAACATACAATTTAAATGTTGGTCTTATTAAATCTACATCTGGGCGTTTTCCGGTTTTTTCTCTAAATCTATCAACAATTCCGTCTTTTACCTTTTGCGAAACAAATAAACTGTGTGTAAATAAATCTGTGTTTAGTACACTTTCAATTTGTATACTATCTGTTACATCAATAAATTGTTCCCAGGGTAAAGCTTTAATGTTGTCGTAAAGTTGATGTTCGTTATCGGCTTTAAATTTTGTAATAGGCACCAACACTTTTAATGCTGTGTGTAAACACAAATTGCATTTATACAAAAAACCAATATCGCCACTAACAGAAACTCCTCGTTTAAATGGAGTTATGTTTTTGCCTCCAAGTTTTAATAATTCTTTAGCTAATGTTTCTTCTAAACCAAAAAAGGTAGTAATTTTTAATTCAAAATCGGTTGATAAATTAAAGTTATAGATAAATGGTGTGTTCACAAATAATAAGGTTTATATAGCGTTGTTTAAAAAATCTATTAAGGGTTTAACTGCTTTAAAACCTTTGTTTACGGTGTTAACAAACTGCAAATTATTAACATCACTGTTTGTAAGTTTGCAACTTGCAATAAAGTGTTTATGTTTTATATATTCATTCATTGGGTTGTTTATATCGTAACCTTTTGGAGGCAGCTTTAATTTGTCTATGTTGTCTAATCCTTTAAAATACGCTGTAAATGATTTAGAAGAAATAATTTTAATAAAATCCTTACTGTTATAATCAATCTCTTGTCTTATATTATTTAACACTTCGGGGTTTGGCATATAAACTCCGCCCGCAATAAAACTAGCATTGTTTTGTATGTGTAAATAATAACCAGCTTTACCGCTTTTTTTACCACCGCAATTAATACTTGCTCCCATATTAATTTTATAAGGTGTTTTATCTTTACTAAACCTTACATCTTTATATATTCTATAAACGCACTGTTTAGCTTCTAAATCTTTAGCAATAGAACTATCAAACTTTTTAATATTAAACAGTATTTCGTTTACAGTTGTTTCAAAGTTTGATTTTATTGATAAATAAGATTCTTTATTTTTATCAAACCAATCTTTGTTATTATTGGCCTCCAGGTTTTTTAAAAAAGATAAAACGTTATTCATTATTCTTCAATTGTATCACTAATTTTTTTAAAAAACTTTAAGTGAGTTAAAAATTCTTTTGCTACAATTCTTATTAATGTATATACGGGTAAAGCTACAACCATACCAAAAATTCCACCAATGGTACCAGCCATAAGTGTTACAATAAAAATTTCTAAAGGATGTGCTTTTACCGAATTTGAAAAAATATAAGTTTGAATTAAAAAACCATCAATTAAATTAATTGTAATTAATGTAAAAAATATTTTGTTAATTGTTGGCCCAATTAATTCGTAGTTACCGCCACTAATACAGCCGCTTACACCCAAAAAAACAGCAATAAGTATTGTTATTACTGGCCCTATATATGGTATAACATTTAATGTGCCTGCTACAATAGCAATAATTAAAGCGTTTTTAATTCCTAAAACAGTTAAACTAACAAACACTAAAACGCTTACAATTAACATATCTATAAATAAACCAACAAAATATTTACTCAACATTTTTTTACTCACCCTAAACACTTCTCGCATTTCTTTTTCTTTTCCGCTTGGGGTTAAAACCATTAAGCTTTGTTTTACAATTAATTCATCTTTTAAAAAGAAAAAAGTAATAAACAACACACAAGAAATACCGCCAATTATAGTGCCCGCATAACTGGTAATGTTGTTTAATAAATAAGTTAAGTTGTTTGTGTTTGTAAATTGATTTATTTGTGACGATAAACTAACTTTAATATCTTGTTCAGAACTTATACTGTAAAGTAAGTTTTGAATTTTTGGATACTGTTGTAAAATATTATGTAATACATCGTAAAAATTTAATTTAGATAAATTTTTAGCCTCAATAATAAGAGGGGGAATGATAGTGTAAAATATTAATGTAATTATTCCTACTATACAAAGCAGCGTAATAGTAGCCGCTAAACTATCTGGTAGTTTAAGTTTACCTATTTTTATTTTTTCTAAAGTATAAGTTAAAGGATATGCAACTAAAAACAAAACAATTGCAATGGTTAAATAAATTACAATTTTAAAAAACACATAAGCAAAAATTAAAATTGCTAAAAAGCCTAAAAATTTTAACCAATTGTTTTTAATTTGCATAAACAAATATAAGTTTTTATACCTTTGTGTTATGCGCTTTTTAATAATCTGCTTTGTTTTTTTTAGTTTTTTTGGCGCCTGTGTTTCAAAAAGAAATAGGTTTACAGATAAACCAACAAAATCTATTTCAAACCCAGATAACGATTTATTACAAGTTAATACAGTTTTGTTTAATAATTCCGAAACCTCCACTACGGTTTATTTAAATATTGATAACGAAAATTTAATTTACAAACGCCCCGATACAACCGTAAATTTTTATGCCGAAATAAAAATAAAATACATTTTATTTAACGAAAACAATATTAAAAAAATAATAGATAGCCTTTCGTTTAAATTTGTTGATAAAGAAGACGAGCAAATTAAAAACAAACAAATACCCCTTAGTTTTAAACTTAACACACAAAACGGAAACAACTATTTGTTAGATTTGGTAGTTACAGATGTAAATAAAAAAACAAACTATAACCAAGCCATTACCATAAACAGAAAAAACCATTTATCAAGACAAAATTTTTTAACCACATCTAACTCTAAAATTTCATATAAAAACACATTTTTAGCTTTACAAGAGGTTAATGTAACTTTAAATACTCCAATTATTAAAACAGCAACTGTTGATTGTTTTTTTACTGAATTTCCAATTGCATTACCCCCTTTTTCTAATAAATTTATAGATGAATTAAAGTATAAGCCAGATAGTAGTTTTGTTATTAGTATATCTAATTCTAATTTTGATATTATTATGCCCGAAAATGGTTTTTATCACTTAAAATTTGGCGATGATAACAACGAAGGTTTAACCCTTTATACTTTTGATGAAGCGTTTCCGGGAATAAATAATAGTAAAGAAATGGTTTTGGCCACAAGATATATAATGACTAAACAAGAATATGAAACGTGTATTACTACAAATGATTATAAAGCCTCTATAGATAAATTTTGGTTAAGCATAGGCGGAAGCAACGAAAGGGCTAAAGAATTATTAAAACGATATTATAATAGAGTTAAAGAAAGTAATAAACTATATACAAGTTATAACAAAGGCTGGAAAACAGATAGAGGAATGATTTTTATTATTTTTGGCAAACCTACTCAAATATATAAAAACAGTCGTGGCGAAACATGGGTTTATGGTTTAGAAAACAACCCTAGCACATTTAGATTTACATTTTATAAAACTCAAAACCCTTTTAGTAATAACGACTATGTTTTAGAGCGAAGCCAGTATTATAAAGAACAATGGTATTTGGCGGTAGATTACTGGCGACAAGGGCGTGTTTATAACGTTTTTGAAAGATAACTATTTTAAAAAAGATTTTTCATACAAAGCTATCCAATCTTTAACATTCATTTTTTTAATTAATTCTTTAATTAATTCATAAGGAATGTCATCTGTTTTTTTAAATCGAATACAACTTTTACCCGCATCTAATTTGCTTTTACAATGTTTTGGATATTCTGCAACAAACCACTCGTATAATTCTTTGTTTGCATATAACCCCATGTGGTATAAAGCAATAAAATTTTTTTGAGCAGCAATACTTAAAAAAGGTAAAGGTAATTTAGTATCGCAATGATAACCTTTTGGGTATGTTTTTAAGGGTACAACATAAGAAGGCATGTTGTAATTAATACACTCTTCAAAACCTTTTGGTAAATTTTTAATTATTGTGTTTCTAAGTTTTTCAAAAGAATCTCTTTTTGTTTCGTCAATTATTTTTATATAATCATTTACAGTTTGAGGTGTGGTTTTTGACATTTGTTAATAGTTTTATATGATTGAAGATACTACTTTTGTACAACATTAAACAACATTTGAGAATTTTTTTAAATATTTATTATTTTTTTAGATCGGTTTATTTAAGAGGGTTTATAAACACTTTACGTTTAATTAAATATGAACCTAAAGCCGAAAAGTTTTATAACATTAATACTTCGGGAATTAAAACAAGCAAATCATCACAAAATTTTCATTATCAAGGCGCAAATTATTTAATACTTGAAAAAATAATTAATACAGTAAAAGAAATTTTACCAAATGCTATTTTTTTTGATATTGGTTGCGGAAAGGGTAGGGCGTGTATAGTTGCCGCTAAATTAGGATTTACTAAAGTTATAGGAATAGATTTAGACTCAGAATTAATAGATTTGGCAAAACAAAATGCAAAACAAGCTAACGTTGAGGTTGAATTTATTTTAGCTAATGCAATAGAGTATAATTATCAAAACGTTAATACGGTTTATTTTTTATTTAATCCGTTTAATGAAACAGTATTAAATAAAGTATTAAAAAAAATAAATAAAGTAACTACAAAAAAAATAATCGTAGTTTATATGAATCCAAAATATAGCAAAGAGTTTTATAATAATGGGTTTAAACTATTAAATCAAATTAAAACCAAAAAATATATAGAGGCCGAAATTTTTAGTTTAAACTTAGATTAAATGATTATTAAAATATATTTTCAAAACCTTTATTTTTATACAAATTATGATTCTTTATGTAAAAAACATGGTGTGTAGTCGTTGCAAAATGATTGTGCGAGAAGTACTTGAAAAAACGAGTATTGAATTTACATCTGTTGAGCTTGGAGAAATTCAAACAGCAAAAGAACCAACTGTAAAACAGTTAGAACAATTAAATGAAGGCTTAAAAAAATATGGTTTTGAACTTATAGGTGATAAAAAAGGTCGGATAATTGAAAAAATAAAAAACGAAATTGTAAAACTTATTCATCATTCTGATGATAACATAAAAACCAATCTTTCGCACTACATTGCAGATAAACTCAATTATGATTATACTTATTTAAGTAATCTTTTTTCGGAGATTGAAGGTACAACCATCGAGAAATATTTTATCTCTCAACGTATCGAAAAAGTAAAAGAATTATTGGTTTATAACGAGTTATCTCTTTCCGAAATATCCGATCGCTTAGGCTACAGTAGTGTGGCTTATTTATCTAATCAATTTAAAAAAACTACAGGTTTAACACCTTCTTACTTTAAATCACTTAAAGAGAATAAACGCAAAAATATTGAGGAACTGTAAATCTCATAAATTATTCCAAAAATTCTATAAACAATAAGCTTAATGCCTGCATTACCTTTGTATTGACAACTAAATGTCAAATTAAAAAAATAAAAATTATGGAAACAAACAAAGCAAAAAGCAACTGTGGTAACGAAAACTGCACTTGCAACAAATGTACATGCGGCAATTCATGCACAGGTTCAAATTGTGGTTGTGGCTGTTCTTGCTGCAAATAGAAAATGGGGCTTTTAGCCCCTTTCTTTTTTAATACAACGCAAATTTGCCTCAAAAAATTTATTTATTCACAAATTAAACCTTTAATATTTGTTTGAGTCTAAATATTAAAAATAGTTTTATGAGGTACACAATGTTATTTTTTATTTTTCTTTTTTGGTTTACAAACTCATATTCTCAAAAAAGAGTACATGTTAAATATCGCCCAAACCATATACACAGAAGGCACGTGGTGGTTTATAAAAGCCCATATAGGCCAAGAAAAGTTATAGTTTATCATCCTGTGTGGCACCCGGCTTATGCGTATAACAGAAGGTGGGTATATTTTCCGAAATATAATTTTTATTGGGACAATTGGCGAAACCACTATTGTTATTGGAACGGAACTGTTTGGTTAAGTCAACCAACGCCTCCGCCGGTTATTGTAAATGTTGATTTATCTAAAGAAAAACAATATGAATTAAAAGAATCTGATGACGATAATGATTCGATTAACGTAAACAACGAAGCTCACAAAACAGAGTATAAGGCTGAATAAAATTAAGCCTTTTTTACAAATTCACTTTTTAAAGCCATTGCACCAAAGCCATCTATTTTACAATCTATGTTGTGGTCGCTATCAACTAATTTTATATTTCTAACTTTTGTGCCTGCTTTTATAGATTGAGAAGAACCCTTAACGGGCAAAGTTTTTATAGTTACAACACTATCGCCGTTTTTTAAAACATTTCCATTTACATCTTTAACTACAAATTCCGATTCTGTTTCATCAACAAGTTTTTCATCTTTTGTCCATTCATTAAAACAATCGGGGCAGGTGTAAATTTCATCGTACACATAAGTGTTTGTGCCTTTACATTTTGGGCAATTAGGATATTCCATTGCTTATGATTTAAATATGAATAGCTCTTTTTCCTGTTGCATCTAATGCTGCCTCTTTTAAGCTTTCGGTAAATGTTGGGTGTGCGTGGCAAATACGCGAAATATCTTCGGCGCTTGCTCTGTATTCCATTGCTACAACAGCTTCAGCAATCATATCTGCAGTTCTTGGGCCAATCATGTGAACACCTAAAACCTCATCGGTTGTTTCGTCAGCTAAAACTTTTACAAAACCATCAGTATCCATGCTTGCACGGGCTCGGCCACTAGCCTTAAAAGGAAACGACCCTACTTTGTATTTTATGCCTTTTTCTTTTAATTGCTCTTCAGTTAAGCCAACAGCAGCAACCTCTGGCCAAGTGTAAACAACACCAGGAATTAAATTGTAATTAATGTGAGGTTTTTGTCCGGCAAGTTGTTCGGCTACATAAACACCCTCTTCTTCGGCTTTATGAGCAAGCATTGCACCCACAACAACATCGCCAATTGCATAAATGTTATCTACATTAGTTTTTAAATGTGCATCAACTTCAACCCTTCCTCTCGCATCTAATTTTACGCCTGCTTTTTCAACATTTAAACCATCTGTATATGGTTTACGCCCTACAGCCATTAAAACGTAATCTCCTTTAATTTCTATTTTTTCTCCTTTACCATTATCGGCAATTACGGTAACTTCTTTTCCTTTTGAAACAACACTTTCTACTTTGTGTTTCATAAAAAATTCAATTTTTAAATCTTTCTTTAAAACGCGTTGTAATTCTTTTCCTAAACCTGCATCCATTGTAGGAATTAATTTATCCATAAATTCAACTACAGAAACTTTTGCGCCTAAGCGTGCATACACACTTCCTAACTCTAAGCCAATAACACCACCACCAATTACAATTAAGTGTTTTGGTACTTCTTGTAATTCTAATGCTTCGGTTGAAGTTATAATACGTTTTTTATCAATTTCAATACCTGGTAACGATGAAGGTTTTGAGCCTGTAGCAATAATTGTTTTAGCAGATTCTATTTGCTCTTTAGTTCCGTCTGCTTTAGTAATATTTAATATTGTTTTAGATTCAAAACTTCCAACGCCAGTGTAAACTGTAATTTTATTTTTTTTCATTAAAAAACTAATACCATCGCAGGTCATTTTAATTACAGCGCGTTTACGTTCAATCATTTGTTTTATATTAACTTTTGGCGATTTTATTTCGATGCCATGTTCTTCAAAATGATTTACTGCATTAAAATAATGTTCAGACGAATCTAACAGTGCTTTAGAGGGAATGCAGCCAACATTTAAACAAGTGCCACCAAGTGTTGCGTATTTTTCAATTAAAGCAGTTTTCATTCCTAATTGTGCACAACGTATTGCTGCAACATATCCACCAGGGCCAGAACCTATAATGGTAACATCAAATTTTTCCATTTTATTTGTAATAATTTAAAGCCTAAAATTAACAATTTTATATTGTATTTACTAAGAAAACAAATTACAAATCACCCATGATTTTAAGCACTAAAGTTTTAATCTTCTAAATATCCAAACTTACCTGTGTTATAATCGTTAAACGCATCAATTAATTGTTGTTGTGTGTTCATAACAAACGGACCATGTGCTGCAATTGGTTCGTTTAATGGTTCGCCGCTTAAAATTAAAACAATTGCATTTTCGGTTGCTTCTATGGTAAAGTTTTCGCCATCGTTAGCCATTAACGCTAAATTATCTGTTTCAACCTTTTCAGTATTATTTATAATAATTTCTCCTTCAATAACCAAAACCGCTGTGTTAAAATGACTTGGCATATTAAAGTTTACTTTGCCATTTTTATTTAATTTTGCATTTAAAATGTTTAAAGGACTAAATGTGCTTGCGCTTCCTTTTGTTCCATTAAACTCGCCGGCAATTACTTCTACAACCCCTGCATTTAAAGGCAACGTAACTTTAGCCATTTCGCTATTTACAATAGATTGGTATTTTGGTGCACTCATTTTATCTTTTGCAGGCAAATTAACCCACAGTTGCACCATTTGAAAAACCCCACCTTTTTTACTCCATTCGGTTTCGTGAAACTCTTTGTGTAAAACTCCACTTGCAGCAGTCATCCACTGTACATCTCCACTCCCAATAATTCCGCCACCGCCCGATGAGTCGTGGTGTTCTACTTTTCCTTGGTACGCAATAGTTACCGTTTCAAATCCACGATGTGGGTGTACACCAACTCCTTTAGGAATTTCAGACGGCGGAAAATTATATTTAGAATTATAATCTAACATAATAAATGGGTCCATACGTTTCATATTCATTCTTGGATAACTAGGAATGAAGTTGTGCACCCTAAAACCATCGCCAACAAAATGTGGCTCACTTGGTTTTGCTACTATTTCTACATTTTTTTGTTTCATAACATTAATTTTATACCTCAAAGGTACAACTGTAATAACCGAAACACATTGATGTATGTTAAGAAATTATTTGTTTATACTTATTTCTTTTCTTACTCTGCTTAAACTTTCGGGGGTTATGCCTAAATAAGAAGCTACATATGTTTGTGGTACGCGCATTAAAACATCAGGGTAAGTTTTTATAAAATCTAAATAACGTTCTTTAGCTGTTTTGCTTTGTAGTTGCGTAATTCGTTTTTGTAAACTGGCAATATGTTTGTGTAACAATTCAATATTAAAATTTAAAAACACCGAATTTGTTTTAGATAAATTTTCAATTAATTCTTTTTCTATTATAAAAACGGTTGTGTCTTCAATTGCCTCTATGTTATATGATGAGGGTAAATTAAAACACTCGCCCTCTCTATTTGCCATAAACCAATTTTCGGGGGCAAATTGTATTACATGTTCTTTTCCTTTATCATCAACAGAAAATTGTCGCAACAAACCATCTTCAACAAAATAAGATGTTTTACTAATTTCCCCTTCGCGTAATAAATAGTCTCCTTTTTTAAATTGCTGTTGTTTACATTTATTTAAAAGTTCTTTGTTAATTGACTCTAGCGATTCAACATTACTTGTAAGATATGTTTTAAATCTAAATGTTTTCATGATTTAATTTTTCTTTGCAATAAAGTTTGGATTTTTTAAATTTTGTTTATTGTATATTAAAGGCAAATTATTTTCTAAACTTACAATGGTTCCGCCGGCGTTGTTTAAAATACAATGCCCCGCTGCAGTATCCCACTCCATTGTTGTGCCGTATCTTGGGTATTCGTTTGCTATACCTTCGGCCACCCAACACATTTTTATACTACTTCCTACATTAATTAACTTTATTGGTCCCTTTGTCTTTTCTAATTTTTTTATATAGTTATTTAATTCGGCGCTTAAGTGAGACCGACTCGCAATTATTGTAAAATCTTTTGTTTGCGTATTTGTTTTAATTGCTTTTGCTTTAGTTAGTATTGCATCAAAATTATTTATTAAATTATTATTTATAATTTCAATAACGTTGTGTGCGTTTATTTTAAAACTCCCAAATGTGTTTGCGGCAAAATACAAGTGTTTAAATACAGGCGAATAAATAACGCCAATTATAGGTTGCTGGCTTTCAATTAAAGCAATGTTAACTGTAAACTCGCCATTACGTTTTACAAACTCTTTAGTTCCATCTAAAGGGTCAACCATCCATAAATTTTTCCAGTTTTTTCTAATTTCATAATTGGGTAAATCTTCTTCTTCGCTAATAACAGGAATGTTAGAAGTTTGCAAAGTTTCAATAATAAGTTTAGAGGCTGCCCTATCTGCACTTGTTACTGGGGTATTATCACTTTTGTAATTAATAGTAAAAGGTGTATTGTAAATTTGTAAAATTTCATTTCCTGCGTTAATGGCTGCAATTATTGCTGTATGAAGTAGTTTTTGCATTCGTTTAAATAATTAATTTTACAAACTAAAAATTAAAGTAAATCTTTAGCATGAGCAAGATAAAAAAAAATTATGTTATTTCAGACTTAGAAGTTGTAGATATTAGTACCGAGGGAAAAGCAATTGCTAAACAAGATGGTTTAGTTGTGTTTATTGATGGGGCGGTACCGGGCGATGTTGTTGATGTAATGGTGCATCGAAAAAAAAACAGCTATGCCGAAGGGAAAGTACATCAAATTAAAAAATTATCAGAAGATAGGATAGAGCCTAGTTGCAAACATTTTGGAACATGCGGAGGTTGTAAATGGCAAAATTTAAATTACGCCAAACAACTTTATTTTAAACAAAAATATGTTTTTGATGCGTTTACAAGAATAGGAAAATTAGAGTTTAGCGAAATTAAACCAATAATAGGAAACAAAGAGGCGTATTATTATAGAAACAAATTAGAGTTTTCTTTTTCTAATAAAAAATGGCTTACAAACGAAGAAATAAAAAATGCCGAACAAATTGAAAACAAAAACGCACTTGGCTTTCATATACCCGGTTTATTTGATAAAGTTTTAGATATAGAACATTGTTATTTACAAAAAGGTTTAAGTAATGATATTAGAAATACTATTAGACAATATGCCTTAGACAACAACTTAAGTTTTTTTCAAATAAGAGATAAACAAAATTTTTTACGCACACTTATGATACGAACAACAAGCACCGGCGAAATAATGGTTGTAATAAGTGTTTTTGAATATTTAGAAAAAGAATTGTTTGAACTTTTAACCTATCTTAAAAATAAATTTCCAAATATTACAAGTTTACAATACGCCCACAACCCTAAAGGAAACGACACATTAAATGATTTAACGCTTCATACGTTTTATGGCACCCCGTATATTACTGAACAAATGGAAGACTTAAAATTTAGAATAAGTGCAAAAAGTTTTTATCAAACCAACTCAGAGCAAGCCTATGAGCTTTATAAAATTACACGCAGTTTTGCTGGATTAACCGGAAACGAAACCGTATATGATTTATATACAGGCACAGGTACAATAGCAAATTTTGTTGCAAAATTTTGTAAAAAAGTAATAGGAATTGAATATGTAGAAGATGCAATTATAGACGCCAAAGCAAATTCGGAACTTAATTTAATTAATAACACCAATTTTTTTGCTGGCGATATGAAAAACGTATTAAACGAACATTTTATTAATACACACGGCCAGCCCGATGTTATAATAACCGACCCGCCTCGTGCAGGCATGGCACCCGAGGTTGTTGAGGTTTTATTAAAAGCTAATCCTAAAAAAATTGTTTATGTAAGTTGTAACCCAAGTACACAGGCTCGAGACTTAGATTTAATGCGCAACCAGTATAAAATAGTAAAAACACAACCGGTTGATATGTTTCCGCAAACGGCACATGTAGAAAATGTTGTTTTGCTTGAAGCAATAAATTAAAAACAGTATATTTGGTAAATTACTTAAACGTTTTAATATGAAAAAAGCACTATTATTTTTTTTAGTTATTGGGTTGTTTAGTTGTTCAAACCCTACTAAAACAGAATTGTTAGATTATATAAATAATAAAATTGTTGTAGCATCTGGTTGGGAAACAAAAGCAATTAGAGCCTATGAAGAAGTTAGTGGCGCAAATTATAAAAGCGACTCATTAATGTATTTAAAAATACAATCAGACGTTAAACCCAATTACACAACGTTTTGTAAAGAATTAGAAAAATTTCAAGCAGAACTAACACAACCAGAACTTGTTAATTTACATAAAAAATATATTGAAGGTGCAAACCTACAATTAAAAGGATTTGGCTTAATTACCGAAGCTCTAGAAAAACAAGACACTGTAATTATTGCAAACGCAAACGAATGTTTAAATAAAGGCAGAACATTAATTGACGAGTGGAGAGCAGGGCTTGATAGTGTGTGTAAAAAATATGATGTTACGCTTACAAAATAATTAATGATTAAGAAAAAAATAATTGTTTTTACTGGAGCAGGAATAAGTGCAGATAGTGGAATAAAAACATTTAGAGATGCTGATGGTTTATGGGAAAACCATAAAGTTGAAGATGTGGCAACGCCCGAAGCATGGGTTAAAAACAAAGAATTAGTTTTAAAATTTTATAACGAAAGGCGTAAACAATTAAATGAAGTGCAACCAAATGCCATGCACTACTTTATTGCAAGTTTAGAAAATGAATACGAAGTAAATGTAATTACGCAAAACGTTGATGATTTGCACGAGCGCGCAGGAAGTAAAAACGTTTTACATTTACATGGCGAATTAATTAAGGCAAGAAGCACCCTTAACCCCGATTTAATTTATACTTTAAAAAAAGACACCATTGAAATTGGAGATTTATGCGAATTAAAATCACAACTTAGGCCACATATTGTTTGGTTTGGAGAAGATGTGCCCCAAATGGATACAGCATATCAACAAACAGAATATACAGATTTGTTTATTGTTATAGGCACATCTTTAAACGTATATCCTGCAGCAAATTTATTAACCTATGTTAGTGCTTATACCCCAAAAATATTAGTAGACCCCGGCACATTTAATTTAGATTACATAAACAATTTAACACACATTAAATTAAAAGCCGCACAAGGCGTAAGTTCGTTAAACGAAGCAATTACTAAAGCGTTTAAGTAAAATGAAAAACGCAGTATTTAATTGGAGTGGGGGTAAAGATTCGGCTCTTGCGTTACATAAAATTTTATTACAAAAAGAGTATAATATTATTTCATTATTAACAACAATAGATGAAGAAACACAAACCTCATCAATTCATTCAATCCCATTAAAATTGTTAGAAAAACAAGCCCAAAGTATTGGCATTCCAATATATCCCGTTGTTTTATCTAAAAACAAAATAACGTTTGAGCAAGGAATGTTAGAGGCTGTAAATCATTTTAAAAAATTAGGCGTAAACGATTTTATTTTTGGTGATATTTTTTTAGCCGATGTAAAATCTTATCGCGAAAATAAATTAAACCCTTTAGGAATTAATGTAATTGAACCCCTGTGGAATAAAACATCGCAAGAAATTATAAATGAATTTTTGCAATCAGGCATAAAAGCAAAAATTATAGTTACGCAAGCAGATAAACTTAACGAAACATACATAGGAAAAAACTTAACAAAAAACTTAATTCAAGCTTTACCTGCCGAAATAGATCCTTGTGGCGAAAATGGAGAATACCATACTTTTACATACCATGGTGGGCCATTTAAAACCAAAGTAAATTTCGAAATAAACGGTGCAGCACCTGTTACTTACGACTTTAAAATGGATGATGGTACAACCAAAAGTTTTAAATATTGGCAAGCAAAAATTTCGTTTTAAAAATCTTAATCTTTTAGGTTTGAAATTTAAAAATTTATATTTATTTTAGTTTAAAATACTTGGTTTAATATGTGACTGAGGTGGCGAAGCTATAAATTATAGCAAGTAGTAGCTATTATTTATTTTAAATTAGTAGTATGGAAACCGCAAAAGTTTTACAACACAAAAACGAAAGTAGAATTGTAATTTATTGTAGTTCAAACTCGCCCCTAGAAAATCAAGTAAAAAACACAATTGGAAGAAAATGGAGCGCAACATTACGAGCGTGGCATGTACCAAATAACGAAGCAAACACAATAGCATTTTTAAAAAAAGATTTTGTAGCACCATTAATAAATAAAGAAAACGATACTACTAAAACAGAAATTAAAACTGAAAAAGAAACACCATTAAAAATTTCATTTGCGGTAAATGAATTAAGAAGGTGGATGAAAAGCACAAGGTATAGCGATAACACAATTGAAACGTATTGCGATGCGTTAAAACAATTTTTAGTTTACCATAAAACAATAGAAATATCCGAAATAACAAACCAGCATTTAATTAATTTTAATAACGATTACATATTAAAAAATAAACTTTCGGCATCGTACCAAAACCAAATAATAAATGCAATTAAATTATATTTTATAAGAATAGAAAACAAAAAGCTTAGCATAGAAAATATATTTAGGCCAAAGCGCGAAAAAAAATTACCAAATGTATTAAGTAAGCAAGAAGTTAAAACAATATTAGAATCTTTAGGAAACATTAAACACAAGGCAATGTTAAGTTTAATTTACAGTTGTGGTTTAAGAAGAAGCGAATTATTAAATTTAAAATTAACGGATATAGACTCTAAGCGCAACATAATTATAATAAGAAAAGCAAAAGGCAAAAAAGATAGAATAGTACCACTATCAATAAAAATATTAGAACTTTTAAGAACCTATTTTTTAGCGTATAAACCAAAAACATGGTTGTTTGAAGGGCAAGATAATATAAGCCAATACGACGAACGAAGCATTGCCAACGTATTAAAACAAGCATTGCTAAAAAGTAAAATAAATAAACCGGTTAGTTTACATTGGTTACGGCACAGTTACGCAACACATTTGTTAGAAGCGGGAACAGACATAAGGTATATACAAGAGTTGTTGGGCCATAACAGCACAAAAACAACAGAAATTTATACGCATGTAAGCAGTAAGCAATTACAAAAAATAGTTTCGCCATTTGATACATTATAGAAAAAATAGTTTAACTTTGAATAAAGAACCAAGCCATAAAAACCACCCCAATACACCCAAATTGTGTGTAGTGGGGTGATAAAAGCGGTTCTATAAACAAGTTATAGGGCATTTTAGGACAACGGCTTCGGACGACAATAAACATTATAAATGGAACAACAAGACAAACTAAAAAACGCTATTAGAGGTTTAGCAAAAATTCAACTTCACATTGACAACAGCGGTGG
>Ga0209460_1000254_pt1 | contig 61866 bp, 55 predicted proteins | sample EBPBio132013_DNA_FD_185868 | JGI IMG/M metagenome (GOLD analysis project Ga0209460, IMG submission 185868) | Wastewater treatment Type I Accumulibacter community from EBPR Bioreactor in Madison, WI, USA - Reactor 2_5/13/2013_ DNA (SPAdes)... | ecosystem: Engineered > Bioreactor > EBPR >... | reverse complement strand
CATCTGGATTGGCGAATCCGCCACCGGTCGCGAACTCGCCCGCCTCACCAACTTCAACGGCGCGGTTTGGAGCGTCGCCTTTAGCGCCGATGGCCGCCGCTTGGCAACCGGCAGCGGTGATGGCACAATCTGGCTGTGGGGCTTGTACGACAACTCCGTCATCCGCTTGGATGGTCACGCCGGTTCCGTCACTGCCCTCGCCTTCAATGCGGATGGCACACGCCTTATCTCCAGCAGTTGGGATCGCACTGCTCGCCTGTGGGATGTCAGCCTATCGCCGCCCCAATCCGCCAGCACCTTACTCACCCTCACTGGTCACTACGGCCCATTAACTGGCGCAGGCTTCACCTCGCGCGGCCTCATCACCGCCAGCCTTGACGGCACGCTCCGCTTCTGGAATGCCGCCAGCGGTCAGCCCATCGCCACCTTACAGGGCAGCGCCACTATGCTCGGCAGCACTGCCCTCAACGCCGATGGGGGTTGGGCAGTCACCGCAGGCATCGACGGCCTCATCGAATCATGGAACATCAGCAACCGCGTCCCCGAACAGGTCGCCATCGTCCCCACCGCCACCCTACCCCCTGCCCCGCAGCCCACTCGCGCCCTGCCCGTGTTTACACCGCAGCCGTTACCAACCACTATCCCTTTGCCTACCAATCCCGTTCCAGCAATTGCCCCGCCGCTCGCCCTGCCCGCCGTCGCTCCCGTGTTCGGCGGCACAACCCTCTCGATGCCTACCGTGAACGTGTTCGTGAACATCAAAACGTTTCCGTTGGATGGCACAAGCTGGGCAATCGACCCGTGGGAAAAGCTGGTTGGGCATTTGCAGGGAACCGCGTGGTTCAATAACATCGGCAACGTGGTACTCGGCGGTCACTCCGCTTACCCCAACGGCAAACCCGGCATCTTCGCTGGCCTTTACCAACTCAACATTGGTGATCCGGTCATCGTCAACGTCGATGGTGGCGAACGCCGTTATGTCGTCACCGAAAAGCTCGTCGTCAATTATGAAGACCTCACCGTCGCCTACCCCAGCGGCGACGATAAACTCACCCTCATCACCTGTGACCTCCCCTCCTACGACCCCGCCACCCAGTTCTACAGTGAACGCCTCGTCGTCATCGCCCGCCCCGGATAAATAAAAACAGCGACCACTTGGCTATGATCGCTGTCTGACTACCGACAGTAACGAAATTGTCACGTAAAAATCAGTTGAGACCCCTGCTTACGCAGCCGGTGCTGGTGGGAACGCCCCGATTTGTGCCAGCACACCGGCTACATCAAGGTTTGCCCAATTCTCCACAACTTTGCCATCCTCATTGAAACGAAATACACCCATAGCAGCCATTGACACCGGCTTGCCTGTCGCCGGAATACCAAACAGCGGCCCATTGTGCGTACCCGTATACGTAACACGCAGCACAACAAATTCTTTACCGACGATGATCTCATTCACTTCTTGCGTCATATCTGGGACGGCATCGTAAAAACTTTGGATATAGGCCTTCAACCCATCACGGTCAAGATCAGCAGTTAATGGCAGGTGTCCCACGTAATCAACCGCAAACACCTCGTCAACCTTATCTAAATCCGGCCCATCAAAAGTCGCGTCAAATGTATCTGCGAATTGCTGCGCTGCCTCATCCGACATAACAAATCCTTCCGGCTCGGCAGTGGCTTCTTGTGAACGCACGAACGAAAATGTCATCATCCCCGCCACTATCACCACCCCAACGACCAAACTCACCCTCGTGAAACGACCAAAGCGGTTCATATTTGAATTTCCTCTTTATTAGGTTCATAATGATTGAAGCTATAGCATCTAAGCCAGAATCATATATCCTCACTCACCCTTATACGCCCCCCTAAAGTGAGGTTTTTAGAAGATTAGTTCGCTAGTTTTAGTGATAGTGGTCACAGGGTAAGTGATAAACTCATTGCTTTAACACAAACAGAATCCAGAGTGTAGGGACGAGATACATCTCGTCCGCGCCACAAAATCGCACCCATCACTTACGTTGTTACCACCACCGTTTTTGTACATCCTGAATAGGGACATATGAGCAAATCTTGGAATGCCTTCGATACTTCATCTGTGCCGCTTGACCCTCTAACCGCGCGTGAAAAAGATGTTCTGCGCCTCATTGTGGCAGGGCTGTCCAATAGTGAAATCGCTTTGCAGCTTTTTTTATCCGAAGGCACGGTCAAATGGCACAACAAAAACATTTTCGATAAATTAGATGTTCGCAGACGCTCTGAAGCCATCGCCAAAACCCATGACCTCCGCCTTCTCCAAGAAACCTTCACCCCATTAGCCACTGCCTCGAAATCGAACCTTCCTGCCCAACCCACCCCGTTTGTTGGCCGCGAAGCTGAACTCGATAGCATAATCGCCCGCCTAAACGATCCTGACTGCCGCCTCGTCACACTCGCCGGCATGGGCGGCATCGGCAAAACCCGCCTCGCAATTTGTGCCGCCGAGTTAGCCCAACCCCATTTCAAACAAGGGGTCTATTTCGTCCCGCTGGAACCGGTTTCTGCACCCGATCAAGTCATCGGCGCGGTTGCCCAAGCCTGCCGTCTGCCGGTCTCTGGCGCGGGCAAACCCCTCCAACAACTGCTCGACTTCCTACAACACAAAAAACTCCTCTTGCTGCTCGATAATTTTGAGCATCTTCTGGACGCACAAACCGACCTGCTGACCATCCTGCGTCACGCCCCGGATGTCAAAATCCTCGCTACCTCCCGTATTCCATTAAACCTGCACGAGGAATGGCTCATACCCGTCAGCGGTATGGCATTTCCTGACCGTCAAGCAATTGAAAGCCTTGACGAGTTTGATGCCATTCGCTTGTTTAAGCTCTGTGCCACACGTGCGGGCATAAAATTGGCCGCAGAGTCAAACGCCGATATTCAGCATATCTGCCAACTCACGCAGGGAATGCCCCTCGCCATCGAGTTAGCCGCTGCCCTTCTACGCACCTTCACCAGTCGAGAAATCATCCAGCACCTCAGCACCGATGTAAATTCCATCGCTGCCCCCCTACGAAATATGCCCGAACGCCACCACAGCATTCAGCGCGTTTTTGAGCAGTCATGGAGTCTCCTCTCATCCGGCGACCAGCGCATTCTCCGCGCCCTTTCCATCTTTCGCGGCGGCTTCACCTCGGCAGCACTTCGGGATGTAACCGGCGCATCCCTTAATGTACTCATCCGCCTCGTCGATTATTCATTCATCCATGTCACCGGTGAAGGCCGCTATGATCTTCACCCCCTCATTCAACAAATTCTGTATGAACAGCTTCAAACATCTGGTGAACTTGAAAACATCAGCGATGCTCACGCTGCCGTCTTTGCTCGATACATGCAAACTTGGCTGCCGTGGCTCAAAGGAGGTCAGCAAACTCGTGCTATCGGCGAAATAGAGATGAACATCGAAAACATCCGCTCAGCATGGAGCTGGGCAATTAAGTGTCGCGATTACACTATCTTGAATAAGATGTGGGAAATACTTCATGTTTATGTGGAAATTGCAGTTCGAGATCAATTAGTTGATTTCTTGCTTAAATCAATTAATGATTTGAACATTTCAACCACACCAGAAAATGAGGTTCAAACTTATCTACTCTATCTTCAAACAACCTTATCAGAAACACCTGAAGAATCGCTAAATAGCGCCAGAAATACGCTCCGTTTTGCTGAATATTTTCCCGATAATATTCGTGCGAAAGCTTTTGCTTTACGTAGCCTAGGTCAGGTCATTGACGATGATGTGGAAGCAATAGACTGGTTGGAACAGTCATTAGCCCTTTTTCGCCAAATAAATGAACTTTACTATGTAGAGATGCTGCTGCACGAAACAAGTTTTATTTATAGTTTGCTAGGCAATAAAGATGAAGATGTGAGGTGTCAAGAAGAACGTTATCGAATTTGCCTACAAATTGATGATCGAATCAACCTTGTATCATGCCTTCATCAACTTGCATCACAAGAGCTTGCACGCGGCAACTATAAAGCAGCTGAATCACTTGGGGAAGAAGCTTATACAATTGCTCAGGAGTTTGGTAACTGGCGTATGACGGTAATTGTTCCTGCACGTATGGGATTCTTATGTTTTTTGCGTGGCGATTTTAAGAGTGCAGAGACCTATTTCAAAAATGCGGTTAAATCAGGGGAATATGCTGGTACATATTACACTCGCATCTTTAGTATGATGTTTGGCTATCTGGCAAATACCTCTGGCGACTTTGCAAAAGCAGATACTATATTCGCTAAAGCGTTACGATCCGACCTCCCCGTTAACCCATTTCTCAAACTATTTGCCGACTGGGGAAAAGCCATTACCAAATGCGGCTTACACCTATACACGTCTGCAGCGACATTTTTAAAAGAAGCCTTAAATTTTGCTATTATGTCTGAAAACATCGCATTCATTTCACTCAGCCTTCCACCCGCTGCCCTGATCCTCTGGCACTATGGGGGAAAAACACGGGCGGTCGAATGTTTGGCCTTGTGGTTCACCCACCCCGCCACTCAACCACAGTGGTTCTTAAAGAGCGTCCTCGGCAAAGACATCTTCGAACGTATGAAAGCCGATCTCGGTGAAACCGCATACGATCAAGCATGGCAAGCTGGAACAACCCGCGACCTCAAAACTACCTCGGCTGAACTCCTCGAATTTTTCACCCACAAACCATTTCCTAACCCTCCACCAACCATCCTCACCGCATCATCCCTCAAAAGGTTGGCAACTTCCCCGCTTAAAAGAGACCAAATGTTCACCCTTTCAACATCAATCTGTGCTACGCTGTATCTATACTTTGTGTCCTTGTGCCTTGGAGTCTTTGTGTTAAACACTTCTCTGTATTTTCTTGGCGCTCTTGGCGATTCGTATTCGCCTTCTGTATTAAAATCTTTGCGTCTTTTGCCTCCTTGCGCCTTTGCGTTTTGTTATTCTTCTCTGCATTTCCTTGGCGCTCTTGGCGACTTGGCGGTTCAATCGCCTTTGTCTTTTCTTGAAACTTGTAACTACTGTCGGCGGCAAGCTCCCTCGCATCCGCCGAACCGCTGTCAGCGGTGGTATTACGGGAGCAATCCGCTGAAAGGATGCCAATTCAGCGGTTGTAGCCGGGCCTCCCGCCGCCACAAAATAGCAACTCGGCGGATATGAGGGAGCCTCCCGCCAGACAATTCGGCGGAAGTTTGCGAAATTTGCGACAATTCCGACATTTGCGAACTTTCTAAAACAACCCTATTTGGTACTAAAAAGTTAATCGCTAAAAGGGGCGTTTAACTGTAAACTCTCAATCGGTAGTCAAAACGGAATTGCTCAAAAGTGTTGCCCACACAGGAGAAAATTTTTCATGACCAAAATAGTCTTTATCGGTGCTGGCAGTCGCGTCTTTACCCGCAACCTCACCCGCGACATTCTCACCTTTCCTGCCCTCTCGGATGCCCACCTCGTCCTCGTGGATACCGACCCCGAAAAGCTGGATCACGCCCGCCGTGCCGTCGAAAGCACCATCCGGCGTGGTAACTATCCCGCCAAGCTGGAAACCACCACCGACCGCGTGGTCGCCCTGCAAGGCGCGGATATCGTCATCATCACCATCAACAGCCACGGTGTCGATGTATTCCGTCACGATGTCGAAATCCCCATGCAGTACGGCGTGGACATCAACATCGGCGATACGCGCGGCCCGTCCGGCATCTTCCGCTTCATGCGTACCGTTCCTGTCATGCTCGATATTATCCGCGACATCGAACGCTACGCCCCCAACGCCTATCTCCTGAACTACACCAACCCCATGGCGATGCTCTGCCGCGCCATCACCCGCGAGAGCAAAATCCCGATGGTCGGCCTCTGCCACAGCGTTCAGGGCACGGCGGAAATGCTCGCTGGTTGGATCGGTGCGCCGATGGATGAAGTCACCTACACCTGCGCTGGCATCAACCATATGGCGTGGTATCTCAACTTCAAGTGGAATGGGCAGGATGCCTACCCCCTCATCCGCAAAGCCATCACCGAACGCCCCGAAGTCTACAACGAGGAAATCGTCCGTAACGAGATGTACCTCAACCTCGACCACTACGTCACCGAATCCAGCGGTCACAACTCGGAATACAACGCATGGTTCCGCAAGCGCCCTGATCTCATCGAAAAATACTGTACCCACGGCACTGGCTGGAACCCCGGCGTTCACGCCTACATCGTCACCGAAGCCGCAAAACGCAATGACTTCTGGCGCGAGGAAAATGAACAGTGGCTCGCCGAAGCCGACTCCTTCCCCCTCGAACGCGGTCACGAGTTTGCTTCTTACATCATCAACGCCCTCATGGGTGGCGACCCGTTTGAGTTCTACGGCAACGTCCCCAACACCGACCTCATCTCCAACCTGCCGAAAAACGCCTGTGTCGAGGTTCCCGTTTGGGCGAGCAAGAAAGGCTTCAGTCCTGTTCATGTTGGTGCAATCCCACCGCAGTGCGCCGCCCTCACTAACCTCAGTTCCCAGATCGAAGAAATGGCCGTCGAAGGCGCATTAACCGGCAACCCGCGCCTTATTTTCCATGCCATCTTGAACGACCCACTGACCGCAGCCGTCTGCTCGATGGACGAAATTCACCGCATGACTAACCAGATGTTTGAACAAAACAAATCCTACCTGCCGCAGTTCAAACACTTCGTCGCTTGATGTCATCGGTGCCATACCGCTAAATAGCATTCACACATCCAACTCGCCCCTGTCATGCGTAATAAACAGGAGATCACGCATGATAGGGGGAGATAATGACCGCACAGCGTTTTCAATTCAGTCCTGAACGGGTCGCGCATTTCGAGGTCGAAGGCTGGAAAGCCTACTATGATCGGGCATGGTTAAGGCTGCTGAGGGTCGTCGTGGCGCTGGCGCAGGAACAGTTCCACATCCCCTTCCCTGTCTCGCTGCTGGCGGCCTACTACATCACCCGCGCCTCGGTCGCGTGGGTTCCCAAAGAACACGACGAAGCCGCTATCCTCACCAATCTGAGCAAGTTTTACCGCCTCGCCCACCGTTACTCCGGCCTCACCTTCGAGCCGGAACAGGCCGCAGCCCTTGAAGCCCGCTATTGGGATGACCACCGCCGCTTAGTCGGTCAAACGGAAAAAACCCCGTTCATCGAAACCATGACCGCTTTACATGCCACCATCTTTAGCATCACCCACGATCAGGCTGCTCAATCGGGTCAACTAAGGGTCGAAGCCAACAACGTTCTCGATACCATCACCGGTCGAACCTCAACGAACCCGACTGCCGATTGGCTGCGTTGTGAAGAACTTCTCCGCCAAGCGTATGGGTCACTCAAGCAGGCGATTAACCATCATGCTTGAAACCATTTGACCCTTCATAATCCTTAAAAACTTTATACACTAGCCGCCTCACCTCTATTTCTTTGGAGCAGCAAATGGATGAGATCGCGGCATATTACAACTTGGGCAAGGAACAGAACCGTTTAACCACTGGCGCGAGCGAACTGGAACAAGTCCGCACCCGCGACATTCTCAACCGTTACCTGCCTAATAAGGGTGTCATCTATGACATCGGTGGTGGCGCGGGTATTTACGCCCTGCCCCTTGCTAAAGCTGGCTATCAAGTTCATCTGGTGGATTTGATGCCCCTGCATGTTCAGCAGGCCGAAGAATCCTCCACCAAGCAGCCGGATTTCCCGCTTGCCAGCGTTCGTGTTGGTGATGCGCGGCATGTGGACTTCGCGGATAACAGCGCCGACGCGGTTCTGTTGTTCGGGCCGCTTTACCACCTGACCGAACGGGAAGACCGTGTTCAAGCCTTCAAAGAAGCCTACCGCGTGCTCAAACCGGGTGGGCAGGTTTTCGCGGCGACCATTTCCCGCTTCGCCAGTATGATCGACGGCTTCGGTCGTAACTTTGTACTGGATGATGATTTCGCCGGGACGCTCAAGCAAACACTAACGACAGGTCAGCACCGCAACCCGTCTCGCAAACCGGGTTACTTCACGACCGCGTATTTTCATAAACCGGAAGAAGTACCCGCCGAGATGGAAGAGGCTGGTTTTACGTGGAAAGCCTCGCTCGCAGTAGAAGGTGTAGCGTGGGCCGACAATGATTTCATGACCAAGTGGGAAAACCCGCAGCTCCGAGTTTTTGTACTGGAACTGCTCCAAATAACCGAGGCGGAGGCCACGCTGATCGGCGCTAGCCCCCACCTGATTACAATCGGTTCGAAATCGGCCTGATTAACGCGCCCGTAAACCATTCACGATAACAGCCACATCAATCGCTTCTTGAAGGAGCGCACCGACCGCTGGCGGGATGACACCCAAAGCCGCCAGCACCATCAAGCCGAGGCTTAACCCCAGCCCGACGTAGATACTCTGCTTGGCGACCCGCACCATCCGCTGACCGGTTTCCACTGCGTCCGCCACACGGCTGACATCGTCCACCATCAAGACAATATCCGCCGCCTCAGCCGAGATACCCGTACCGTGAGCGCCCATCGCCACCCCGACCGTAGCGGTCGCCAGCGCGGGGGCATCATTGATGCCGTCGCCCACCATGACGATGGAGTTGTACTTCTGCTTGAGCTTATTTACTGCCGTGACTTTATCCTCCGGCAGCAAGCCAGCCTCGAAACTATCAAGGTGAGCCGCTTGGGCAACCTTCCGCGCGTGAGAAGCCCGATCCCCCGTGAGCATGGCGATATGGTTAATCCCAAGCCCGCGTAAGCGCGTCATCAGATCAGGGACACCGGGGCGAAGTTGGTCGCTAAACGAGACAACACCCGCCGGTTTGCAGTCGATGGATATATAGGCCGAAAGTTCGCTGTCGGTGAGTCGCTCCGGTTCAATCGCTCGCCCCGTGGTATCGGCGATGAATTTGGGCGAACCAATCGCGATATGATGGCCTTCAACTTCCGCCTCGATACCGTGTCCGGCGACTTCATGGACGTGGGTGGGCATCGGTAAAGCGCCGTTTTGTTTGAGCGCCGCTTGAGCGAGAGACTGCGCCAGCACATGACCGGAAAGCTGTTCCGCCCCACCCGCTAACCGCATGATCTCAACCGGAGGGCGACCGTTAAAGGGAATGATCTTCTGGACGGTCGGCTTGCCGTAGGTCAGCGTACCCGTCTTGTCAAAAACAATCGCCTGCGCGCGGCCAATTTGCTCGATAGCCGTACCGCCTTTGACGATAATCCCAAAGCTGGCTGCTCGATTGATACCGCTGATGATGGCGACCGGAACCGCAAGAATCAGCGGGCAAGGCGTGGCGACAACCAGCACCGACAAGATAGTATGGGGATTACCCGTAATCAACCAACCGAGGGCGCACATCACCAGCGTAACCGGCGTGAACCACACAGCGTAACGGTCAGCGAGGCGTTGCAGTGGCGGCTTTTCCTCCTGTGCCTTGCGTACCAGCTCAACAATCTTGGCGTACTTACTATCGACGCTCAGTTGGCTAGCCTGCATCTCGAAGGCATCCCCCACGTTGACGCTGCCACTCAGCAGGACACCGCCAGCTTTCTTGGGCGCGGCCAGCGGCTCACCCGTGAGGGCGGCCTCATCCACTTCCGCTTGTGCCGAAAGCAGCTTACCATCAACCGGGATCAGGTCGCCGGGGCGAACCACCAACGTATCGCCGATTTGCACCTGCTCGACCTGAATATCCTCAATGCGCGTATCCGTCCGGCGATGCGCGGTACGCGGCGCACGGGCGAGCAGCTTTTCGAGGGAGGACGAAGCACGGCGCAGGCTGTAACTTTCGAGCGCCTCCCCACCCGACTGCATGAGGACGATAATCACGCCCGCGAAATACTCCTGCGTCAGCACCGCCGCGATAATCGCCAGCATCGCGACGACATCGGATGCGAAGTCACCCTTCAGCATCCCCTTCGTAGTTTCGTAGACGACCGGCGCACCACCGATAACCAGCGTGGCGAGCCAAATGAGATCGGCAAGGTCAACACGCCCTGCACCAAAGCGAACGACTGCTCCTAGAGCGAGACCAAACAGCGCTAAAAATGGAATTGGGTTTTCGCGAATGAATTGGAGAATACGTTTTTCCATTATCATGTAGTTCCCTCAAAGTGCCAGACAACTGCTGATTAGATGTGCCGATCACAACAATTGTTATACATCATCACATCAAACTCGATAATTCTATTTTAACCAATGTTTATCAATTTTCAATACCCATATACATAATGGAGTATTCAATGGTTATAAACATAATTATCAAATAGATAAATCAAATGAACCCCTGCTTAATTACATACAGCAGGGGTAACAAACGGCATCAAATTCAGGAGGTGAAAATTCCCGTTTGGGAAGGAGAGATTTTCCTTACCGCATTAAAACCCGTAAGGATGCTGAACTTTAATCGTTTGATCCGCACCGGGGCGGTTTAAGGTGAAGACAGCCCCATCCGGCCAGCGCACTTCAACACGGTCGATTTGGGCGATGCCACCCAAGCCGAAATGGGCAACCGGTTCCATCTGGCAGAGGTAGCCGCTGCCGCTGTCGATTACGCGGCGCTGGGTGCGGCCACCGGCCGTCAGGGTGACGAGCGCTCCACGAGCCGGCGCACCGTTGATGGTGAGCGGGAGGATACGCAGCCAGTGGTTGCCATTATCCGGCGTATGGTACAGCGTGAGCGGCTGCATGATGCTTTCGCCGTGAGCGATCAGCAGTTCCAGCCGACCGTCACCATCCATATCCGCGACGGCTGCGCCTGTGCCGAGGCCGCCGGGTTCAAGCGCGTCACCAGCATCAGCCAGCACCCAATTACCCTGACCGCGGGCAAACAGACGGTTGGCTTCCCCGATGTTGTTAAAGAATATTTCCTCATAGCCGTCGTTGTCGAAGTCGGCGACGATGACGGTGCGAACACGACTGGGGGCTGCCATCTGGGGCGGGGCGGCATCTTCAAACGTACCGCCAAAGTTTTGCAGGAAAAGGCGGCTCCGACCCTCCCAATTACCACAGATAATATCGAACAAACCGTCGTCGTTGGCATCCAGAATGGCGATGCCGCGAGCATGTTCACCCGCATCCGAAAGCAAGGCCATTTCAGCGACTTCCTCGAAGTTGCCCTCGCCTGTATTCAGGAATAAGAAGTTCGCGCCGTTTTCGTTGCCGACAAAAATATCCATGCGTGTGGTGAGCAGCGGGAGCGATACGGCGCTGCGTCCGCCGGTGGTCAGGGCGAGGCCAACCTGCGGCGCGACATCCTGTAAGCGACCGTCCTCGTCAAGTTCATAGAGACGCATCGGACCACCGTAGTTGGCGACGAAAAAACCGTACAGGCCGTCGCCATTGCGATCAACAGCAATGACCGAGCGGCCAGCCGTTAAGTTCATGACGCTGCGGTGGGCGGGTAAAGCGAATAAGTCTGTCCATTCGCCTTCACTGCGGTCAAAGAGACGATCCGCGAACAACTTCTTGCCCTGAAAGCTGTCAGTGTTCAGGATGTACAGTTCCTCATCGCCGTCACCATCCAAGTCGGCGGCAGCAAGCCCGATAGCCTGCCGTCCGGCATCGGCGAGGGAAGCTGGCGTGACATTTTCATAGCCTTCGCCTGACCATTTCAGAACGGTATTGGGGAAACCGTAACCGGCGATGACCCATTCAAACGCGCCGTCACCATCAATATCGGTTACGGCTACGCCATAATTAAATTGTGCGAGATTACGATGAATTAATTCGGTGCGATTAATAAACATGAACTTTGTCGTGATGATAATGATTATTTGATTACTGTAGATTAGTTTAGCTAACTCTGGTAAGGGTGTCGAACTGGAAACAGGATTACAACTTGTTATAGTCAATGGCCTTAGCTGGCACTTCAATTGGGTTGCAGGATGAGTATGCTTCAAAAATGGGTCATCACTATTTTGAAAGTACACCTTCATGCAATCTTCAACGGCAGCAATCCCCCAAACCACGCGCCTGAGCCGCGAAACACGGGGATTCATATTCGGCTTCCTCGGTGTGTTTATTTTTAGCTTCACGCTGCCGATGACACGCCTCGCGGTACACGACCTTGATACGACGTTCGTTGGACTTGGGCGGGCAGTCGTAGCGGCCTGCCTCGCGGGTATCCTGCTCCTCGTAACGCGCCAGCCAATCCCCACCCGCCGACAAGCCATTCGGCTGCTGGTGGTCGCGCTGGGCGTGGTGGTCGGTTTCCCACTGCTGTCGTCGTGGGCGCTGCGGCAGGTTCCGGCCTCGCATGGAGCGCTTATGAACGGCTTATTACCGATGGCGGTTGCCATCGTCAGCGCGCTGTGGGACGGCGACCGCCCTGCCCCGTTGTTCTGGGTCGCGGCGCTGATCGGCTCCGGGACGGTGATCGGCTTCGTGCTGTTTTCGAGCAGCGAAGGGTTGGTGGCGGGTGATCTGGCGATGCTCGGCGCGGTGATTATTGCGAGCATCGGGTATGTAGAAGGCGGGCGCATGTCTCGCGAGATGGGCAGTTGGCAGACAATTTGTTGGGCGCTGATCGTATCGTTTCCGTTCATTATCATCCCTGTGGCGAATTCGGTTGTGCAGAATGGACTGAATGCTAGCCCGACAGCGTGGTTGGGTTTTGCCTACACCTGCGTCTTCAGCATGTTCCTCGGTTTCTTCGCGTGGTACCGAGGGTTGGCGCTGGGCGGGATCGCGCGGGTCGGGCAAGTGCAGTTGATCCAAGCCTTCCTGACGATTATTTGGTCAGGGTTGTTTCTGGGCGAACAGATTACGCCACTCATGTTGGGCGCGGCGGCAGTTGTGATCGGTATGATCGCGATTATCCGGCGCGTGCCAATCCAGAAGAAGGCGGCAGTCACAAATTAAAGGCGAATACGAGTCGCCAAGTACGCCAAGCGTTGTCGAAATTGGCGGCGGCGGCGGCGGCGGCAGGGTGCCAATTCAGTTGTCAGTTGTCAGTTATCAGTTGGCAGTTATCAGTTATCAGTTATCAGTTATCAGTTATCAGTTTCCAGTTGTCAGTTGTCAGTTATCAGTTGTCGGTTATCAGTTGGCAGTTATCAGTTGGCAGTTGTCAGTTGGCAGTTGTCAGATAAAGACTGGTAGAGAGTTTCCAGTGAATCAATGCTGGTTGATGCCTTTTGATTCGGAAAATTCTGCAAATTCGTCGGATTCGGAATATTTTTGGATGCCGTTTCAAGATTTTTGTGTCGGCGATGGCGGCGAAGTCGTCGGCGACATCATGGTTTCAAACGTCATAAATGTTGCAGTTGTTGCAGTTGTTGCAGTTGTTACAACTTCGTTTTTGCCACATTTGCAACATTTGAGGGAGCAATCGCGAAAAACTGCAAAAGTAGTTATCAGTCAACAGTTTTCAGTTGACAGTCCAAGACAAGAGCAAATGTGAGTTGTCCATCATCACCCCAAAAGCACAATATACGGAACAAGCAGCAGAGGCGGCACAGGCAGCGCGACGAATTACCAGTCAAAGGCGAATACGAGTCGCCATCCACAGGAGGCTAGGCACAATGCGCCAAGCTAGACAGAGAACGCCAAGGATCGGGTTGTTAAGGTGCGGCGGGTAAAAAAGCGAGGGTTTGTCATCGCCAAACCCCTACGTCCATTCAATAGCTTAAGCGAAATGTGCTGCGAAAGGGTGAACATTTGTCAGAACATTTGGTCACTTTTAGCAAGGCTTGGCGTTAACCATTTTGAGGGAGTGGGACTGTTAAGGCGGTTGGGGAATGGTTGGAAAATGGTTTGTGGCACAAACGGAAAATAAACCTGAAAAATAGTTTCAAGTTAAAAGTGGCAAGTTTTAAGTGAAATGCGAAGACGCAGTTTCAAGTTACAAGTGGCAAGTTTTAAGTGAAATGCGAAGATATAGTTTCAAGTGGGATAAGAAGAGAGGATTCAAAAGGCGAATCTATACGCAGGGATGGCGACTGTGAAAGGGATTGGGGGTGGGATTAGCCTAAGCTGCTGAGGACGACACGGATGACGAAGTTGGCGAGGTAGCTGTGTAGGGCGTAGGTGGCGCTGCGTTTGACATTCGATTTGAGGTTGGTGATCTGCCGCATGTTCACACTCACATTGTCTAGAAGCGATTGATATTCCCCTTTCATCAACTGACACCGCAGTTGATGGGTACCAGAACTATTTTGCACCCAACCTCTCAACTTAAATGATTAAGAATGTGAATTTGTGAACAATTTGTTGCAACCTTAATGGTTTAAAGGTCGTTAGGGGTTTGGGGTGGCGGTGCGGACGAAGGATGGAAAATGGGAGGGTCTAAGCCCGCCCTTACAATCTTAAAGTTGTTTATCTACATCACGTACCAGATAAGCAATATACCGGACAGCCTGTCTGCTGTCCCTACATTCGGTTATGGAATTGGTGGGATAACATGGCAGTGGCGGTGACAGTAAGGGTAATTAGCTCGGATGAGGCGCACCTCATCCCTACAATAGGTTAGCAATTTCGGGTGTTGGTTTTTACTACACCGGTTTTATCAGCCGAGTAATGCACGGTGGCAGAATAGGCGCGATTTTTATACACTACACGGCATTATTTACATCCATCAAGACGTGACAATAACCATGCCTCATTCTGATTTGCTGCTTGAACTGGTCAAACGATACAGCCCCTCGACGCTGGAAGCCCCTGCCGTACAGTATCTAGTGCGGTGGATGAGCGAACGCGGGTTTGAAGCGTACGCGGACGGGGCGGGAAACGCCTTCGGGATACGCGGGGCGACCAACGCGCCCAAGACCCTGATCCTGCTGGGGCATATCGACACCTTCCCCGGTGATATTCCGGTGCGGGTCGTCAAGCTGACCAGCGAGGACGGCGAAGGCGAAACGGTGACGCAGCCCTTCAGCGAATTGAGCGCGGGTTATGCACTGTTTGGGCGTGGGAGCGTGGACGCGAAAGGATCGCTGTGCGCGTTCGCAGAGGCGGCGGCACAGGCGACCATCCCCGAAGGCTGGCGGGTGATCGTGGCGGGCTGCGTGGAAGAAGAGATCGCCAGCGGTAAGGGTTCGAATTATGTGAGCGAGAACTTTAACCCCGACACCTGCATCATCGGTGAACCGAGCAGCAGCAACCGGATTACCCTCGGCTACAAGGGGCGCGTGCTGGTGGAATATACGCTGCGGCGTGAGGTGGCGCATACCGCGCGACCGGAGCCGACGGTCGGGGCGTTGGGGTCTGAGTTCTGGCAGCGAGTACTCGACTGGGCAGATCGGGAAAACGCGGGGATTGAGCGATTCTTCGACCAACTGCTGCCGGGTTTGCGGTCAATCAACACGAGTTCGGATTACTTTAACGAGACGCTGACGATGCATGTGTCCTTCCGGCTGCCACCGCGCATCACACCCGATGATGTGGCACAGGCGTTGAAGGCGATTGCCCAACCGGACGGCGAACTGCGGCTGTGGGGGCAGGAAATCGCGTATCAATCCGACCGGAGCAACCCACTGGTGCGCGGGCTGATGGGGGCGATCCGTACACAGGGCGGACAACCGGGGTTCGTGCTGAAATCCGGTACGAGCGACATGAACACGGTGGCGGCGCGGTGGACCTGCCCGATGGTGGCCTACGGACCGGGGGACAGCAACCTTGACCACACACCGAATGAGCACCTGCCGCTGGATGAGTACGACACGGCGATTGCGACGTTGAAGGCATTCATTGAGGGGTTGGAGGCTTAGGCTGTTATGCCTGCAACTGACCAGTGCGAACCCGCGGTTGTTAATGCTTTGGCGAAAGATGGGTGGATTGTGATTGATAGACCTTTCACAATCCAACTTGATAAGGCAAAACGTAGTTATATCTATGCGGATTTACGTCTACGGAACCAAGCCGATAACCGTACAGTAATCATTATTGAGGTGAAATGTTTTTCCGGTAATGAGAGTTTATTCAATGAGTTTTACGGAGCGATTGGACAATATGCCACTTACCGTGATGCTCTCAACCTGCTCCATATTCCCGCACCGTTATTTTTAGCAGTTCCGTCTGACATCTATGCGACCTTTTTTCAGACACCTATCATTCAAAGTGTATTGACAACTTTAAGAATCCAACTCATTATCATCAATATACAGCTTGAGGAAATTGTTGAATGGACTTAAAGACAATCATCCGTGAGGAAATTGTTTGGTACGCGGGAAGCGGGCGTGGTGGGAATCTGCGCCTTTTCCCGTTGCTTGATGATGAGCATAAAACCTACGCCGTTGTCTCAATCGACCATCCCGATCCTACAGGTTCCGGACTAGTCGTGATGGCAAGATTATATGGCAACCAGATTGTTATTGAGGATGATAATACGGATCGTCCATTATATGAATCATTGCTCCAACGTGGTATTCCACGCAGCCAGATTGTGCTGGCCTATGCTGGCGAGCCGATACCGGACGCGGCACAATTCACCCTCGAACCGTAAATAGACTTCGCTCATTGGACAACTAGAATATTCGACAGCGTTTGGGTGGCGTAGGGTGACCGCCCAACGGCAACCTCTTTACTTATGCTACAACGAATTTTGTAGTGCATATAGAAGGAGGCGGGATGATGCGGCGGTTACGATTCGGCGTGATTTTGTTAGCTCTGGTTTCCAGCCTGTCGCCGGTATGGGCGCAAGAGCAGCAAGCCCTAATCCTGCTGCGGCGTGAAATCAGTGAGTCGTGGGCAGCGGCATACGGCAACCTGTACGCCTATACCCCCGGTGACGATGCCCCTACCCCACTAACGACCGATCAATATATCGCCGCACCCGCGCTCTCACCGGATGGGGGGATGATCGCTTACGCGGCGGTTGCAGAGTCCACGCTGCAAGAGGCATCTGATGGGGATTACAGCTTCTCGCCCGACCACGCGAACCCGATGGACATCTGGTTGATGAACACGCGCAGCCACGCAGCTATACCGATCACACACGAAGCGGCATACCGCAGTAATCCGGTATGGTCGCCAGACGGCAACCAACTGGCGTGGTTCACATGGGACGGCGCACCGAACGGCGGGAGCATCGTGGTTTATGACCGTTCGACCGGCGAGGAGACTACACTCGCCAGCGGCCTGATGATGAACCCGAACGACATTGGCGCGTTCACACTGGCAAACGTGGTCGGCTGGGGTGAAACGATTGCCCACATCGTAAAGCAGGGTGACGACAGCCAACGGCTGCTGATGCTGGAAACGGCGGGCGAAAATGGGATGGTGCGGCAGCAGGTGATCGCCAACACCGATTATTTACCACGCATCGTCTGGGCGAAGGCGGACGGCAAATGGTGGGTCGCGTTCCAAGATATGGACGACCAGTGGCGGATGGTGGGCAGCGACGGTGTGGTGGAGTTGACTACCCCTCCATTGCTGCAACTGCGCGGGGGCGACGGCGCGAGGCTGAAGCCTGTTTCGAGCGGCTGGGAGATCCTGCCGGAAGATGGCGAGGCAGTGGCTATACCTTACGAGGGGGTGGCGGTGATCGCGCCGGATGGTGAGGCGGTGGCGCACCTGCGGGAACAAACCGCATATCTGTGGCAAGGTGGGCAAGAGCTTGTACCGCTGCTGCCGGACGAAGCGGCGGAGTGGCAAATCCTGTCGCTGCTATGGTCGCCGATGGAATGGGTGATATAACCCCCTCATCCCCTGCCCTTCTCCCCCGCAAGCAAGGGAGAAGGGGGTTAAACTCGCCTACCAAAAATTGGGTGGGTGGAGGGTAATCCCCAAGTTTACCCGCGCTCGTAGACGGTGAACTGACCGAGTTGGTAGACCAAGCGCCAGTTGGCTTGCACATCGGCCATCATGTCGCTGAGGCCGGGGATAAAAATCGCGCCCCAATTGTGCCAGAGGTTATCAATGACCACGAAACGCGCCTGATGATAATCGGGGTTGAAGGCGAGGCGTTCGGGTGGGATGTTCGCGGGTAGGTGCGGCGTGGCGATGTGGTCAGCCGCCGCGACCGCCATCTGGAAGTCAACCGGATGCCCACCGAACTGCCAGCCAACAACCGGCGAGGCGATGATGACATCCTCAGGGCGCACCTGCCCGTTGATGAAGGCGGCGACCTGCTTGGCTTCCGATGGGGCGATTAAGAAGGCATCAATATCGGTGACGTATTGGGTTTGCACGGATGTGAGTGTCGATTGGATGGAGGTGATTAGCAACGCGCCGACGAGAAACAGCATCACACCCGCCACAATGAACGCCGAAGCCGCGCCGCGCAAGCCAGCGACAACGGGTAAGTTCTCCTGCCCTGCCTGCATGAGCGCCGATACACCATAGCGGATGAGGGCGGCGACACCGAGGGCAACCAGCGGCAGCAGCGGAATCATGTAATAGGCGCTGAGGTTGTAGAGGGCGTTGGTGCGCCCGATCATGACCACCGGCACGACGAAGAACAGCACGGCGATCCAGCGCAAGCGCGAGGGTTGCAGCGCGAACAGGCCGATGATGCCTGCCACAATCCATACGCTGCCGCTCACCAAAATTTGATAATTGTTCAGCAGGTTCGCCCACTGTTCGTCAAGGCCGATGGTGGGCGAGAGGCGCGAGAGGGTAAAGCCGAGGTCGAACCCGAAGGCGCTGGAATTGGTGACGAGGTTGACCAGCGCATAGACCACAAACGGCGCAAAGAACAGCGGCACGCTCCACAGCAGATGGAGCGGGCGGCGGGAAGCGATCACCACGAAGGGGATGAACAGCGTGAGCGACCACACCTCGGTAATCAAACACAACCCCAAGGCCAGCGCCGCCGCCCCCAGCCAGCATTTACGCCCATGCGCGAGATAACGGTCGAGGGCGAGGACGGCGAACAAGATCAACGGTGGCAGCAGGTTATAGCTGAAGCCAAAGCGGCTGTAGAGGACGGCCTGTGGGAAGATCGCCAGCACGAAGGCCGCCAGCAGTGCCAACCACGTCCCGCCGCTGCGCCTGATCGCCGCGTACAGTATGACGACCGACAGCACGCCGAGCAAGCCGGTGAAGGTGCGGAGGGCGAGCATATGGTCGGGGTTGCCAGAAAGTTGAAAGTAACCCGCGAGCAGGATGTGAAAAAGCGGCAGGCGACCGAACATCAGCGTCGAGTCTTTGATGAGCATGTACCGGGTTTCGCCCGCGAGGCGGTGGTTGGCGATGTCGATGTGGGTAGTTTCGTCGGTGTACCAGCCGGGGTTTTCGGCCACGTTGGTCAGGCGCAGATGCCCCGCCAGCAGGACGATGAGCAGCAGGAGCAGCACCTCGCCGATGAGCAAGGCAGGACGTGGCATTGTGAGTGTCATTGATTTAGGGTTATCAGTTGTCATAGGTTCACCTCCCCTTTCCCTATTTATAACCGGAGTGCGGGGAGGTGGTTCAAGCGGAAGGTGTAAGCGTGGGGCAAGCGGCGGGGAGTGTTCATCTCATTTAGAGGCTATTTGAAATTATTTTAGTATCGGACGGCATATATGCCGTCCCTACAAAATGCGAAATTCAAAAGCTCTGTTCTGAATTTTTGATGTAGGGACGCGATATATCGCATCCGTCATGACCAAATACCAAATATTCAGACACGTTCTTACGCGGATTTACCCCTCAGCTCATTGATGAGATCGCGGATGGCATCACTGACGACTTGGGCATAGGTCGGGTTCATCACGATAGACATATGGGTGGCCTGTGGGACGAGGATGTGGCGACCGCGTGAGGACAAACGCGCGAGTTCAGCCTGCCGCTGCTGGTGTGCGTCGTTGAGTTGGGCAGCGGTGAGGCCAGCCATTCCCCGCCCTTGGAGCAGACTTTCGGCGGCGGTGATGACGAGCAGGGGCAAGTCGCCGAGGGTGTTCGGGATGATATTGGTTTTACCGAAATACTGATCAAAGGAATCCATCTCGGTGAGAATGCCGCGATAGTAAGCCGGTTTGCTGGCGTAAGCAAGATACTGCCGCCATGTTTCATCCGGCACATAGGCGCGGAATTCTTTCAGCGGTTGGGCCGCCAAGAATGAACCGATAAACGGAATATTCGCCGCCCAGCCGATCATCCGCATGGCGCGTTTCTGGGTGACGGCCATACGTTGATATTCCTTGATGATTTCCATCTGCAATTCATGCGACGAATCGACCAGCACGATAGCTTGCACTTCCGCCGGATACTGGTGATAAAAGTATCGACTGATGAGGCCACCGAACGAATGCGACACCAAAATATAGGGTGGGGGCAGTTGCAATTCGGCAAGCAGCCCATGCAGTTCAGCCGTCACCTGCTGCGGGGTACGCGGCTGCGGGCTGGCATCGCTCCAACCCTGCCCCGCGCGGTCGTAGGCCAGCGTTCGGGTGATGGCTGCCACCTGCGGCTGTACGTGCATCCACTGAATGCCTGAGCCGCCAAGACCGTTTTCAAACACGACGGTCGGCTGACCTTCGCCAAGCGGCTGCACATGGAAGGGCTGAACGCCCACTTGAACGTGTTTACCGGGAGGTGAAGTTTTATCAGTCATGAGAATACTCACTCACGAATAGTGGTTGGTTGATTGTGGTTGCTGGCGAGGCCGTTCATGAACCACCTCGCCCTTTAGCGTCAATGTGAATACCTAATTCTTCTCGCGGCGGTGCCACTCGTCCTTGAACAGGTCGAAGTGACCCTCGACATACGGATGGTCAGCAAACAGCGCCTCATTAAGTTCCACGCCCAACCCCGGCTTATCCGGCAGCGCGAAGTAGCCATCGACCACTTCCGGCACACCGGGGGCGGCGGCCTTCACCCACGAGTCGGCGAAGTCATTGAAGTGTTCTTGAATCATGAAGTTGGGCGTACAGGCCGCCATGTGCAGCGCGGCGGCAGTACTCACCGGCCCACCAACATTGTGCGGGGCGATCAACACATTATAGACATCGGCCCACGCAGCCAAACGGCGCGTCTGGGTGATGCCGCCGAAGTGGGTTATGTCCGGTTGGATGATGTCTACCGCTTGCAGGTCGAAGATCGGACGGAATTCGTTCATGGTGTGCAGGCGTTCACCCGTCGCAATCGGGATTTCTACACGCTCGGCGACACGCTTGAGTTCGGGCAGGTTTTCCGGCGGGCAGGGTTCCTCGATCCACGCAGGGCGGAAAGGAGCCAACTTACGCGCCATGATGATGGCGGTGGCGGGGTTGAAGCGCCCATGCATCTCGACCATGATTTCGCGGTCGGGGCCAACCGCATCGCGCACGGCTTCGATCAGAGCGGTTGAACGCGCCTGTTCGTCGAGGCTGAGTTCGTAACGCCCCGCGCCGAACGGGTCGATCTTCAGGGCGAGATAACCGCGCTCGATCACTTTCAAGGCGGCGGCGTGGAAGGCTTCCGGCGTACGCTCGACCGTGTACCAACCGTTGGCGTAGGCTTTAATCTTATCGCGCACCGCGCCACCCATCAGGCGGTAACAGGGCTGACCCAGCGCTTTGCCGACAATATCCCAACAGGCGATTTCGAGGATCGACAGAGCCGACATGGTGACTTCGCCCATGCGCCCGTAGTCGTTGATAGTCATGCGGGCGACCAGCGACTCGATGTCAAAGGGGTCAACACCGATGGCATAGCGTGGCACGGCTTCGGTGAGGTAGCCGAGCAGCGCGTTGGTGCGGTTGTTCAGCCGAACTTCACCCAAGCCGTAGATACCTTCGTCGGTTTCCACTTTGACGAAGGTCAGGTTGCGCCACGGCGTACCGAGGACGAGGGGTTTAACAGCCGTAATCTTCATGCGAGTACTCCCGGTTGCAGCCAAATTTTCGAGACAGACGAACCATGCAGCAGTTCTTCAAAACACGCGCTGCCCTTTTCCAACGTTTCGACGCGCGTCCATGCCGGTTGCAGGGCGAACGCGCCGCTGGCTAACCCATCGAGCGCAGCTTTGAAGTCCAGTGGGTTATAGGCGAACGAGCCGTAAGCCACGATCTCGCGGCGAATCAGGTCGTTGATCGGCAGCGGCGACTCGGCTTCGTGGAGGCCGACCCAGATCACCCGACCGCCGGGGCGCACGACTTTGGCGCAGCTCGCGCGGGTCGCGGACGCACCCACCGCATCGACGGCAATATCGACCGAACCCGTCCACTCTTTGAGGTTGACCGGCACCGCACCCAACGACTCGACCATTGCCAGCCGTTCGGCGTTCAGGTCGGCGCAGTAGATGGTTTTGAGGCCGTAGACGGCGAGGGCTTGAATGGTCATCAATCCGATTGGCCCTGCCCCGACCACCAGCGCGGTTTCGCCGGGGCGCGGCGCGGCAATACGGGCGGTGTGGACGGCACAGGCCATCGGCTCGGTGAGTGAGGCGATGTTCAGGGCTATACTATCGGGCAGCACCAGCACATTGGTGGCGGCGACGGCGACATATTCGGCGTTGCTGCCGGGGAGCGAGGCGCTCAACAACTTGCGCTTGGGGCAAAGCTGGTGACGACCACTGAGACAGTATTCACACTGCCCGCAGGTGACGAGCGGGTTAGCGGTGACGCGCGAACCGACCTGCAAATCGGGGCGGGCGGCAGCGGCCTGCGTGCCGATTTCGGTAATCACGCCGCTAAACTCATGCCCCATAATCAGCGGCGGCTTGCGGAGAGAGTTCTTGCCTTCAAAGCCACTGAGTTCCGAGCCGCAGATGCCGGAATAGGCGACCTGTATCAGTACTTCGTCCACAGCGATGGTTGGCTGCGGCACATCCCGCACCGCCATCTGGTAGGGTGCTTCATAAACGAGGGCTTTCATTAAACAACATCCTTTTATTTATTGGGGATACTGGGCGGTTAAGCCGCCGTCAATCACGAGTTCAGCCCCCGTAATATAACTGGCTTCGTCGCTGGCGACAAAGGCCACGAAATTGGCAATCTCCTCCGGCAGCCCGATGCGGCGCACCGGCTGTAAGCTGACGATGTGATCTTCGGTGGCTTGCGGGTCGGGCTGCGATTTGATCCACGTCGAAATCGCGTCCGACATCACCCAGCCGGGGCAAATGGCGTTCACGCGAATTCCTTTGGGGCTGAAGTCGAGCGCGAGGCTGCGCGTCAGGCCGACGACCGCCGCCTTGGCCGCACCGTAGGGGAAATAGTTGGGCGAGGTGGCACGGGCGTGGACGCTGGCGATATTGACAATCGAGCCGCCGCCCTGCTCCAAAATGCGCGGGATGGCATGTTTGCAGCACAACCACACGCCTTTGAGGTCAACATCCATCGCCGTGTTCCAGTCGGCCTCGGTCATGGTGGTCGCGTCGAAGTTGAAGTCTTTACCGGCATTGTTCACCAAAATGTCGAGCTTGCCAAACGCGGCGACCGTTTTCTCGACGGCGTTTTGGACGCTGGCCTCGCGGGTGATGTCGGTTTGCACGAACAACGCGCGAAAGCCGTCCGCCGAGAGTTCATCCGCCGCCTGTGTGCCGGGGGCAGCGTCCACTTCGGCGATCACCACCGCAGTGCCTTCAACCGCCAGCTTGCGGGCAATCGCTTTACCGATGCCGCGCCCCGCACCGGTCACAATCGCGACTTTACCCTCTAACCGTCCACGAAACCCCTTGTCATCCGTCATCGGCAGTGCCTCCCTCTTATCACTGTAAATAGCCATAGAGTATAGGCGGTGGCGAGGGGGTTGACCAATGCGGTGGTTCGCGTTAGCGTTCGAGGGGTGCGCCGGAGAAATATTTCCAGTGACCGTTATGCTGGCGAAAGGTGCTGATTTCGGTGAAGGACACATCGCGGGCGGCGGCGAACAAGGTGGCACGGAACATCACCTTATCGTCGGCGGCGCTGAGGATTTGCAAACGGGCAAAGGTCGTGTTCTTGCAGAAAACATCAATATCGCGCTTCCATGCGGCCTTATCCGGCTGATAATGCTCACCATCGGGATGCGTGGTTTTCATGATGTAGTCCGCCAAGTTCAGTGCATAGGCGGTGTAGCGGGAACGCATGAGTGCTTCCGGTGACGGTGCTTTGCCGCCCTTATGCAGCGGTTGACAGCAATTTTTGTAGACGAGTCCACTGCCGCACGGGCAGGGATCGGCGGGGGTGATTTTGAGCGGACTCATGTCACCTCGTCGGGCGGGAGTTCACTTTCGAGCATATTTTTGAGCCGCAGCAGGCGCGAATCCCATTTGGCGCTCAAAGCACGTATCCACGCATCGAGTTCATCCAGTGGCTCCGGTGTCAGGCTGTAGCGTTTCTCGCGGCCCAACTGGTAGACCTTTACCAGACCGGCATTCTGCAAGATATTGAGGTGCTTAAGGATACCCTGCCGCGTGATGGGATATTCTTCGGCGAGTTGGGTCGCGGTTTTGGGACTATGTTCGGCAAGGTTCACCAGCAGTTGGCGGCGCATCGGATCAGCCAATGCGGTGAAAACGGGTGCTTCGTTAAACACGATTCGCTCCTGCCCTGAATAGGCGTTTTACATTTGTACCAGCATTGTATACCCCGCGTGAATGGAAGCAAACGGTCACACGGGCTAAAATGCTTGGTAGGACTGCTCTAAGTGGTGGAGCGTTCATTCGACCCCACCCCACGACGGTACATTCGCAGGCTCACTCCACCGTCAGCCCTCCCCGAATACAGGGAGGGGCTTTAAAGACTTTTATGGTCACCATACATAGGAGGTTGCCATAAAATTAGTATCCACCGTTTAGTGTGGTGCTACCATGAGAAAGCAAATAGAAGCGGTTACTCATCGAGCAGCCGCCTTAAAATGAAGGATTAGGAGTTAGAAACTGTTCAAGAAGGACAAAAATGCCGGACAGCCTATGTGCTGTCCCTACACAAACGTGTGGCTGTGGCTCGTATTTGCTGTAGGGACGCGAGACAGCGCGTCCGCCTACTTAAAAATTTACGACTTGATCGTTTTTAAAGAGGATGCACGAGCGGGTCTTCGGGATGAACCTGCCGCGACTCGTAGATGAATAGGAAAACCGTGACCGCGCCGATCAGCAGTACGCCCAGCAGTTCACTTTTACCGGGGAGCGCACGCAAAATCAGCAGATGCAGGGCAAGGTTCCAGATGGCTTCGGTATACGAAAACGAGGCGACCACCGACAGCGGCATCAGTTCCCCTGCCCGCGCCAGCGCGAACAAGCCCAACGCGCCGACCAAACCGACCACGACCATCGCCGCAATATCGGAAAGGGTCGGGGTTTGCCACAGGAACGGTACGAAGAAACTGAGTACGACGAATACCCACAGGGCGGTATGAAACAGGCTGACGAACGGGTGGTCATCCCGCAGGATGCGCGACAGCATCAGGTGAAGGCTGATCGCTAGTGCCATCGCCAGCGCAAAGATCGAAGCGGGATTGAGGATACTCTGGTCAGGGCGATACACAAGGAGCATCCCCACGAAGCCGACAATCCCCGCCACCCAGCGTACCTTGCCGACCGACTCGTGCAGCACCAGCGTCGACAAGCCCAACATCATCAGCGGCGTGAGCCAGTAAACCGACCAAACATCATCGACGGGCATGCGCGAAGCCGCCAACAAAAACGTCACCGGCATGGCGAGCATCGTTAACGAGCGCAGGATTTGCAGCTTGAGATGCGGGGTTTTAACGAGGCGTGTTTTATAACGCGGGCCGAAGATGACCAACATAAACAGCAGATGTACCGAGTAACGCCCCCATATGAGTTGGTAAGGGTTGATGGCGCGTACCAGCAAGCCGCCGAAAAATTCGACAGCGGCAAAACACAACGAGGCGAGAATCATATAGAAAATGGAACGGCGCGTTACGGGTTGCAAAGCCAACGACATCTTCAGCACCTTAGGTTTGCGGGCATCTATGGATCATCATACGCCCAATAGGAAGGCTAGACTATGACCGCGACCATTTGTGAACGGCGTTAAGCGATTGTTCCGTGCCGATGCGCTGGAGGGCATCCGCAGCCGCATCACACACCCGCTTGCCGGACGCGCCCACGTAGCTAATGTCCTCCAACCGTTTGATAAGGTCGGGGACTGCCGCCTTGCTTTTCATTTGGCCGAGCGCCAGCGCCACCGTGTAGCGCACCTGCGAGTCGTTGGAGTAGAGCGCATTAATCAGGCGTTCAACCGCGCTGCCGCCGATTTCACCGAGCATCCACGCGGCTTGGTTGCGTTCCAAGTCGCTCGATTCGTACAGCGCGTGAATCAGCGGGTCAATCGCGTCTTCACCAATTTGCTTGAGGATTTCAATCGCCGCGCGGCGGATGTTCGGCTTATCAAACCCCGCCATCACTTCCAGCAGCGGCTCGACCGACGGCTTACCGATGCGTACCAGCGCCACCGCTGCCGCCGTTTGCAAAGCGGATTCTTCGGAGTGCAGCGCGAGGATCAACAGCGCAACCGAGCGCGAGTCGCCAATTTGCCCCAGCACCGCAATCGCTAAGGTTTGGAGCTGGTGGTTGCGGCTGCGAGCAGCTTCCATCAAGCCCGGCACAGCCTTCGCGCCGATCATCAGCAGCGTGGCCGAAGCAACCGCCCATACGCCGTGGTTGTCTTCACTCAACAGTTGGATCAGCGACGAAACCGAAGGTTCGCCAATCTTCGCCAGCACCCGCGCGGCCTCCACCCCCACGCCTCGGCTGCCTGTCCGTACAACCTGCGTCAGAGGTTCAACGCACTGGGGGTTAAATTGTCTGCTGAGTTCCGCGATAGCAACCCGTTGCACAATCGGGCTGTCACTGCGGAGTTTTTCAAATAGGGAGTCGTAGTCGGCAATCATGCTCATCATGTCTGCAAAGTCCTCAGTCATACATCGGCTATCAGTGTAACCGCAGCACCCCTAACATTTGCCAAACATTTGGATTCACAAACCAAATCTATACGCGAAATTCGGATTTGGCAGGAAAAAGATAAGGAACGGTTAATAAAACCAACCGTCTTCACAAACCTTCAATGCTCGATAACCACACGAAAAACAAACCGAATTCAACCTTCCACTGCTGCCGGGGATGTGGTTCAATCCAGCTTCCATGACGACCTATAGAATGAAGCCTTACATGCCGAACTACGATCAGAAAATTGCCCGACAACTCCAACTGCCGATCCCGCAGGTCGCCGCAACCTTACAACTGCTGGACGCGGGGAATACCCTGCCCTTCATCGCCCGCTACCGCAAGGAAGCCACCGGCGGCCTCGACGAAGACGCGATCCGCCAAATCCTCGCGGCGGCAACCCTGCTCCACAATGTCGATGAACGGCGCGACACCATCCTCGCCAGCATCGACGAGCAGGGGTTGATGACCCCCGACCTGCGTCAGCAAATCGAAGCGGCAGAAACCATGACGGTGCTGGAAGACCTGTACCAGCCTTACAAACCCAAGCGCCGCACCCGCGCGGGTATCGCCCGCGAGAAAGGCTTGCAAGCCCTCGCCGATTTGATCTTGCAGCAGGTGCGTGACAACCGCAGCGCCGAGCAGCTTGCCAAACCGTTCGTCAGCGAGGCTGTCCCCACCATCGAGGACGCGCTGGCTGGTGCGCGGGACATCGTGGCGGAAACCATCAGCGACCACCCCGACGTGCGCGGGCAGGTGCGGCAGAAGGCGCTGCGCTTCGGGCTGCTGCGTGCCAGCCGCATCGAGGACACACCGGACGAAAAAGGCACCTACCGCCTGTACTACGACTATGAAACCCTCATCAGCCGCATCAAACCGTATCAAGTGCTGGCGATCAACCGCGGTGAAACCGAGAAGGTGCTGCGGGTCAAAGTGGATGTCGCCGAGCGCGATTGGTGGCAGGCGGTGGAATCCGCCTTCCGCCCCGACCGCCGTTCCCCGCTGGCCGGTCAGCTCGAACAAGCGGTTGACGATGCGGCCAAACGTTTATTACTCCCCGCCATCGAACGCGATGTCCGCAACACGCTCACCGGGCAAGCCGAACAGCACGCCATCAACGTGTTCGGCAGCAACCTGCGCGGCCTCCTCAGCCAGCCGCCCCTCACCGGACAAACGGTCATCGGGCTTGATCCCGGCTTTCGCACCGGTTGTAAAGTGGCGGTGGTTGACCCTACCGGCAAGGTTCTGGCGACCAACAACATTTACCCGCACGAGCCGCAGCGCCAATGGTCAGCCGCACTCAAAACACTCGACACGCTTATTACCCAGCACCATGTCACGCTGATCGCCATCGGCAACGGCACCGCCTCGCGCGAAACCGAGCAGCTTGCCGCCGAACTCACCCGCAACCGCAGTGATGTGCATTACATCATGGTCAGCGAAGCCGGTGCCAGTGTCTACAGCGCCAGCCCCCTCGCCCGTGCCGAGCTGCCTGACCTCGACGTGACGCTGCGGGGTGCGGTATCCATCGCCCGCCGCGCCCAAGACCCGCTGGCAGAACTGGTCAAGATCGACCCGCAGTCCATCGGTGTTGGGTTATACCAGCATGACGTGAACCAGACGCAGCTCGCCGCCGCGCTGGATGGCGTGGTGGAAACGGTCGTCAACCGCGTGGGCGTGGATGTCAACACCGCCTCCCCCGCCCTGCTCACCCATATCGCGGGTATCGGGCCGAAGCTCGCCGAGCGCATCGTCGCTCACCGTGATACGAACGGCGTGTTCACCGACCGGAGCGGACTCAAAAAAGTCGCCAGCCTCGGCCCGAAGGCGTTCGAGCAAGCCGCCGGTTTCTTGCGGATACGCGAAGGCAAGAACCCGCTTGATGCAAGCGCCATCCACCCCGAAAGTTATCCGGTCGCGCAGGCCATCCTCAAACGCGCCGGGTTGAAGGCCGATACGCCACCCGCCGAACGCACCGCCGCCCTTACACGGCTGCAAGCGGAACAGCCGCTCACGCAGCTTGCCGCCGAATTGGATACGGGTGTCCCCACACTGACCGATATCTTCGAACAGTTACTGCGTCCGGGGCGTGACCCGCGTGAAGACCTACCCCCGCCCATCCTGCGGAACGATGTGCTGTCGGTCGATGACTTGGCGGCGGGGATGCAGCTCAGTGGCACGGTGCGGAACGTGGTGGACTTCGGCGCGTTCGTTGATATTGGCGTGAAACAGGACGGCCTCCTGCACCGCAGCCAGATCCCGCGTGACGTATCCCTCAGCGTTGGCGACATCGTGCAAGTCGAGATCGTCAACATCGAGAAGGAACGGGGGCGCATCGGGTTAGGCTGGGTAAAGACGGGTGGTTAGGTGCTATCGACAGGCATGGTTTTACGATAAACTATCACGATGTGAATGGTGAGGTAGATACATATGTCAACGCTTACGCCAGCACCAATTGACCTCAGTAAATATATCGAACTGCGGGATGATCGCGCCCATATTCGTGGGCGTAAATTACCGGTCGCGTTTGTGGCGATTGCCCATGAAACCAATCAAACGTCGATAGCAGATCTCGCTTACCAATTCACCTTAACCGAAGAACAGGTTCTAGCCGCACTGCTCTACTATCGTGAACACAAAACGCAGATCGATGCTCAAGAAACCGCTGATCGAGAGCAATCACAACAAATGCACGAACGATATGGTAACAAGTAGTATGTAATGGTTGGTTTCTACTTTGATGAACATATGAACCGCGCTGCTGCTGATAGCTTAATCAAGCAGGGATATGAAGTAGTAATGGCTGTCGATGTTGGCATGGAAGGCAAAGATGATGACACCGAACATTTGCCTTACGCGACCAAACACCAACTTATTATAGTCACATTCGATCATCCCTTTGCAGGACGCACAATGTCTCGCAATGATTATCTTGGCTTAATCTGCTTGGCCTACTCAGTGCGCGAAAATGTGGGGCGTACCGTCGAAGTTTTAGCCGAGTTTGCCCAACTGTATGACCCCATACGCGACAAAGGCCAAGTCTTTTGGTTAAGTTAAAACATCTAAACCGCTGATATCAACACTCTATATAAGGTCATCCATGCCGAACCCGATTGATCCGAAGAAATTCACCAATAACCTGTTTGCCGTCCTTGAAGAAACCTTCGAGAATCATCACGGCGTTTACCTCGACAAAGGCACGTCGCTGTTCGAAACGCTGGCGACCATCACTGCCGAAGAAGCCTCGCGTCCGGTATCTGCCCACTGCGCCTCGCTGGCGGCGCAAGTTTCGCATGTCGTCTTCTATATGGAAGTGCTCGAAAAAGCCATCAAGGATGTAGAAGTCGGTAAGGTCGATTGGGACGATATTTGGAGTCGGGTTGAGGTCGTCACCGCTGAGGAATGGGCGATAACGAACCACCAGTTAAAAGACACCTACCAGCGGATTTCCGCCCTGCTGTACGGGGTCGAAAACTGGGATGATGACCGCATCGGCGGCGCGATGGCGATTGTCATCCACACCGCCTATCATCTCGGTGAAATCCGGCAGGCACTCTGTACCCTACGCTAACAATACTGGAGACGTAAGCATGACATCCGACAAAGCAGCCTTATTCGCTGAACTCGACCGCGCCCGTGAGGAACTCTGGCAGGTCGTCGATGCCCACGACCCGCAGCAGGAGATTTACCCCGGTTGGAATCAGCGCGACTTTTACGCCCACATCGCTGGATGGGAAGCCTACGTATACGAAGTATTCCTGTGCAACGCGCAGGGCATCCCACTTAAGACCTATTCTTATAACAACCTCGGCGATCTGGACGAGGCCAACGCGCATTTTGTGGCGGAACGGCAGACCGGAACACTCGATAATATCAAGCTCGAATGCGAAATCAGCCGCTATGCCATCAAACGCATGATTGGCGACATTCCGGCAGTGGATTTCGAGAAGCCGATTCAGTTTCCGTGGGGAAAAATGACTCCAATCCGGTTCATTCATGACGCGATCAAACATGAAGACGATCACGCCGCCGACATTCGGAAGTTACGGCAGCAGCCAGCATAAAGCCCGTAATCTCAATTGTTAGAAGCCGTTTGAAAAGGAGGTTTGGGGTTCATCGGACGCGATGTATCGCGTCCCTACAAGAAATTCGCCTCACAAACGCGCGTTGTTGTAGGGACAGCATACTGGCTGTCCGGTATTTCAGAACTTCTCAAATGGTTTCTTATGTGAAGATCGCCCGACTAAGATAGATGTATCCCCATTCTGAATGGCACGGGGAACATCCATGCCCATTACGCATACATGGTATGACGAGGCTCAAACCATTCTAAAAATTGATTATCAGGTTCATCTGATGAGGCCCTCACGATAATTGCCAAACATCGTCAAAAAGATGTGGCAAACGTCTGAACTATTGGGTATCAGAATGCGTTACAATTCCCATTGAAGTCATAAAGCTATACAACGGGAAATAATGTTATGTACGACATCATCATACTGGGGGGTGGCCCCGCCGGAGTCACGGCTGCGCTGCGTGCCCGCGAACTTGGGGCTTCTGTTGCACTGATTGAACGCGGGAACATGGGCGGCACCTGCACCAACGACGGTTGCGTACCCTCCCGCGTCCTTGCCAAATCCGCCCGCCTCATGCGCGATGCCCAACAGTTCGCCGACTACGGGTTGAAGCTCAATACCCCGGTTCAACTCGATTTCGCCTCGGTCATGCGCCGTACCCAACAGGTCGTATATCAAGTACAGGAAAAAAAGCAGCTTCTCGACCATCTGAATGAAGTCGGTGTCGAGGTGTATTCGCGTGTGGGCAACGCGCATTTTGTTGATGCCCATACCGTCGCCATAGAGGACGGACGGCAAATCCGCGCCAAGAAATTTGTGCTGTGCGTCGGCGGTTCCGCGCGGCGGCTGAATTTCCCCGGTGCTGACCTCGTCCTCACCCACAGCGATGTGTGGCAGCTTGAAAAACTACCCGCGTCCGTGGTCATCGTCGGTGGTGGCGCGACCGGCTGCCAATTGGCTTCCATATTTAATGCGTTCGGTTCACAGGTCACGCTGCTGGACATCGCGCCGCGCCTGCTTCTCACCGAGGATGAACTGGTCGAAAAAACCATCTCAGCCGAGATGACAGCCCACGGCATCACGATCATCACCAGCATCGAATCGCTGGTACGCATCGTCGCCGACGGTGAATACAAGAGGCTTGTCTATAAGCACAGCGGCAGTGAGAAAACCATCAAGACCGATGCGGTCATCCTGTCCGTCGGCTGGCCGGGGAACATTGCGCGGCTCAACTTGAATGCTGCTGGCGTGACCACCGAGCGCGGCTACATCAAAGTCGATGATTACCTGCAAACCTCCGCGCCTCATATTTACGCGGCGGGCGACATCACTGGCAAAATGATGCTGGTGCAAAGCGCCAGTTCGCAGGCCCGCGTCGCCGCCGAGAACGCCATCTTGGGCAGCGCCCGCAAAACCGAACATAAGCTCATCCCACACGGCGCATTCACCGATCCCGAATATGGCGGTGTCGGCCTCACCGAAGCACAAGCCCGTGAACAGGGTGATCCGGTTGTAGCGGTCGTCCCTTATGCCGATATGGATCGTGCCGTGATTGACGGGTATCCCGTTGGGTTTTGCAAGCTGATCGTTGACCGTACCAGTAAATTAGTCCTCGGCGCACACGTCGTCGGCGAGCAGGCGGTCGAAGTTGTGTCGATGGTCGCAGCGGGAATTGCCGGTAAGCTGACGATTGACCAAGTGGCGGAGATTGATTTCGCCTACCCCACCTTCGCCGCCATCGTCGGCCTCGCCGCGCGTGAAATTCAGCGTGAGTTGGGCAGCGTGACGGTCGTGCGGGAATGGCGCGAACTCAGTCAGGTGCGCGGCGCGGAATGGGAACGCAAAGACTAACCAACACCCACGAATAAATAGGTGTCGCCGTGCAGCCAATGGATAACGGTTTTTGCTGCGGTTATCCTCAGGAATGGTTCAAGGTTAGGGAGAAGCGTACCTCATCCGATTACGGTAAGTTAACCGCTTTGCTTATCCAATACAACCACGATTGTAGGGAAGCAGCCTGCTGCGTCCGTGCCACCCGCACAAACCAACCGAACGCGCGTAGGGCCAGCAGACAAGCTGCCCTGCTACATCTAGCTGCTTTTTAGAGTATGGGTGAACAACTTCCCAAAGTTTGAAAACTCTAACCATCACATAAGAATTTTTGTGCTAAAATAATCTTGTATTTCTCTACCGGTAGCACCACACGAAGCGGTGGAACTGGTTTTCAAGCGAAAAAAATCGTCATAAGCCAACTTTCGGCCTTTTCTCCCCTCGCCCTGAGGGAGAGGCTGATGGTGGAGTGAGCCTGCGAACGTACCATCGTGGGGGTGAGGGCTTAAAATAATTATCCACCACTTAAGGTAGTCCTACCTCTCTGCCTCTCGTTGTCACAGGGGCTTTGTGTTAAATATCTTGGGGTAGTGGTCATATGGTAAGTGATAAATCATTGCTCTAACACAAACAGAATCCATCGTGTAGGGACGAGATACATCTCGTCCGCGCCACCGTTTCACACAGACCACTTACTTTGTAACCACCACCTATCTTGGCGTTCTTGGCGACTTGGCGGCTTAATTGAATTCTCTGATTTTCCTCTGTGTTCTTTGTGGTAAAAGCATTTGTATGTGTCTTTGCACGTTCGGCGGCATTTTCCCTCACATCCGCCATGCAGTTGCGACATTTGCGACGCGGCGGTATCACAGGAGCCATCCGCTGCACGTGTGACATTTCAGCGGAAATAGCCGAATGTCCCGCCGCCACAAAATGTCACTTCAGCGGATGCACGGGAGCTTCCCGCCAGCCAATTCGGCGGATAAATTGCAGTTTGTGCAATTTCCAAAACACGAGATCTTCGGCGGCGCTTACTTCAGCTTTATGGCGGGTAATGAGGCTGAAGGTCGCGCGAAGGATGTGTACGGCACAACGTATTATGACCCTGACAATGTGTTCCGGTTTACATTCCCGCTGGTTGGGGAACATGCCGAAGCGAAGGCGTAAGTTAGACCGATATAACCCGTACTTTACCCCCGGATTGGAGTTCAGTGGCGCGGGCTTCCGGCAGCACCACCAACTGCGACTCATCCCGATACTCAAGCGCTAAGGTGGTAAACGCGAAGTACTTACTCCCTAACCAACGCCGGTCGAATAACGCGATTGCGTCGTTTAAGACGAACGCTTCAATCAACTGCCAGCGTTCAGCATTCACATATGGATGGGCGACGACAACCTGCGCGTCGCCCTGCACTTTGGGCAGCCGTCGCCGACCGAAACGCGGTTTAGCAGCGGCTTCGGTTTGGATAGCAGGGCTATATCCGTTAAAACGGGTTTGCAGCGCGTTCAGGTATTCCCCCGGCTGCATGATGTCGATCTCGGCACGACGAATACCAGCACGACCGCTTTCATCCTTTAAGCCAGTTACGAGGACATCCGCAAGGGCGATACGCCCATCCGGCAGCGCGAACGACTTGAGCGACCGCGCACCCTCATAAACGGGCGCACCCCAGCCCTGCCCGCGCGGCATCGCGTTCCGCCAGACGGTTTTGAGGGTATCATCGTTGAAGCCGTTGGTCGGCGAGGTAAAGTTATAACCGCGTTTATGCCCTTCAAAGACATATTCGAGGACGAGATGCCGCATCGCTTGTGCTACTTCTCGCCAGCCGGACGCAGGGTGTTGATGAACTTCTTCATAAACTCGGTCACGCCGCGGTTTATCATGATGCTGCCTTCTTCGATTTCCCACTTGTAGCCCACACGCTCGGCTTGACTTTTCAGGCGTTTTTGCTCATTTTTGTAGTGCTGCAAAATGTCGTCGAGGTTGGTCTCGTCACCCCACAGGTCAGACTTATTAACGAGGATGTAAAACGCCTTCAATGACTTCGCGACGACTGGTTCATCGTCGATCATTTGTAGGACGAAGTTGAGCGCATCCTTTTGAATGAAGGGATCGGTGTGGTCAATCATGAATAGGATGCCGTTTGGACGTGCGCCGCGAAACAGCTCGACCCAATCGGTTTCCCACATGGCGTACTCACCCCCCACATCGCGGTTGGGTTTGAGCTTCATATAAGTCTCGCCAACTTTGGTGGTGAACTCTGGCACAACATCGCCACCGGCGGCGGTCGGGTCGGGGTTGAAGTCACCGTTGGCCGACATATTATGTTTCAGCCAGTCGATGAGTGTCGTCTTGCCCGTCTGCCGCGCCCCCAGCACGATGAATGATACGCCCGACACTTTGACGTAAAAGAAATCTTGAAGCACGTTGACGGTCGTGGTCACTGCCTTTGCCACACCGGAAATGGTTCCAATCACAATCGTGATGACCGTATCGAGAACGTTTGCCACAATGCCTCCTGCACCTCTTATTCCATTGATATGCTTAATAATACGCAGAAACACGTCTGATGTTGCTCAATAATAATCTCCCTAGTTAAACGTCTAAGCGGCGAACGATTCAAACTAAAGTGAAAAGGCTTTTTCATACTGCTTGCATATATGTTTGAATTATTGTAGTATTCAATTGTCTTTGCATGTGTTGAATGGTAGCAGTAAGAGGCAGACAGTATGAGTCAGAGTCCTATTCCTACTCATCCTCCATTACCCCGTTTAAGCGAGTTGACGGAACACGCTCATAAACTCTTGGAAATCCTACAGGGGACGGACATTTCATGGATGAATCGGAAGGATATCGCGCGAGCCATTGGTAAACGCCGCCTAACCCCTTATGACATCGCACTCCTTGAACTCCTCCAAGATAAGGGTCTAATCGAAATCGAGTCACGCGCGAATGGAACGCCCATCGGTTATGAATGGGTTTACCATGCACCCACCGAAAGTAAAGTCAGCAAGTAAAGGCTTTGAGTTATGAAGATTATTACGCTGCTCAACGAAAAAGGCGGTGTCGGCAAGACCACTATTGCCACCCATATCGCAGCAGGTTTGGCAGTACGCGGGATGCGTGTGCTGTTGGTTGATGCTGACCCGCAAGGTCACGCGACGGTATCACTCGGCCTCCAAAAAGAACCGGGGTTATATGATCTCTTGGTGCGTGACGCGACCTTTAAATCGGTCTTGCGCTTCATCCCACCGAAGGCTTATCAAATTCCGAATCAGGCCGTAAATGGTCAGCTTTTTGTGCTGCCGTCGAATGTCGAAACCCGCAATATTGCCAACTCGATCTCGGACTCGTTTGCCGTCAGTGAACGTTTTCATGAACTCGAAAATACAATTGATTTAGTGATTTTTGATACTTCACCTACCCCATCGCTGCTGCACGGTTCGATCTATATCGCGACCGATGGTGTGCTTTATCCGACGACCTGTGAGTATCTGAGCTTCGATGGTTTGGTGGAAAGCATCAAGCACCGTCAAGCGGCGGAAGCTCACCGTACACAGTGGGGGTTGTCGGATATTTTGGTAATGGGCATCGTGCCAACGATGTACCGCACCAAAACGCTGGAACATTCCGAAAATCTGAAGCAGCTTCAACAGCAGTTTGGTTCGTTGGTCTGGGACCCGATCCCACAGCGGACGATCTGGGCAGAAGCCGCCGCAATTCGCCGTCCGGTGTTCAGTTTCGCGCCGGATAGCCAAGCGGCAAAAGACGCATGGGCAATGGTAAATCGCGTACAGGAGGCCATAGGCGGTGTCAAATAGGCGCAGGGGCGGGCGAGATGTAAATATTTTCGATAGCGGCGGTGTCCTGACCTCCGAGATGACTGATTCAGCGATTTTCGGTAATATCGCTGAAGTCGATGCGGGTCGTCAGGTTGCGAAGCCGATCAGTATTTTTGACATCTATCCTGACCCTCTGCAACCGCGCCGTGCTATCCCGTCGCCTGTCCGTGAGTATTGGGATGGGCGGCCTTCCACCACCCCTGCTCTGTTCAACAGTTGGTATAACCTCGCCGTCAAAGAACGCGGCTCGGAATTCAAAATCGAACCTTATTTGCTAGCATTGGATGAAGTCGAACGTCCTGAAAGTATGGGGCCGATTGAGGAAGCACTTGTCTCAATCCTTGAAATGGCTGCCAACATTCGGACGAATGGCCTCACGAATCCGATTACGATTGCGAACATGGGTAATGGTTATCGATTGGAAACTGGTGAACGCCGCTGGCTTGCCTATCACATCCTCAGCACTTACTTTGAAGATGAGCATGAAAAGTGGGGGCGCATCCCGGCGCGTATCGTTGAGAAATTTAGCGTCTGGCGGCAGGCGAGTGAAAATAATGCGCGTGCAAATCTAAACGCGATTGGTAAAGCACGCCAGCTTGCGATCCTGATTATGGATTTGTGCCAGACACATCGGGGCGACACTTTCAGAACATATGAGCAAGTCACAAGTCAAGGCGATTCAGAGCGTACGTTCTATGCACAGGTTGCAGACGGTGATCTTTACCCTGCCCCCAAAGGCACTGGTGAAGCGCTGATGACTGCCGCAGGTTTTAAGACCAGCAGCTTGATGCGTGAACATCGCGCACTACTCAAACTGCCGGATGAAGTCTGGCGTATCGCGGATGACTTAAATTGGACTCAAGGCCGGATTCGTCAAATAGTGAAGCAATCAGAAGGCAATTCTAAAACTTTAATTAGGCTTACCTTAAAACAGGCTAAGGCTGATGGCTACTCACTTGGTATTGATGCTGACTCTGATGACACTCCCCTGCCCTCTTTGTCTACTGAGGAGATAGCGGATTCGCCATTTTCGACTCAAACCCTCGCTCGTTTTAACAGGATGATGAAGGTCATCAGAGCGATAGGGGAGGGCAGTAAAAAAGTCAGAGATGTGGATGTTTTGGAAATTCAGTATATGCGTGAGTGGTTGACAGAGGTTGAGAAGATCGCGCGCATTAATATGCGAAAATAATAAAATATCCCAAATTTATTATAATTTTATACAAAAATACATTTTGTATTATCCCTGCTTCTCGTGACGTGCCGACCAATCTTCCGAATCTTGTTGAATCAGTGTTCTTACATAGACTCAGTTTGGTAATTATCGGGATAATAGCCAGTAGGGTAGGGTATAATAGGTCACTTGATTTGATGCTTGCATAACTTAACTTATACAAAAAAAGAAACCTATGTCTTGGTTTGACACAGGTTTCCATTGGGGAATTATTTCCTAGAATTTCCACAAGTCGGGCTTGGTAACCTGACTTCCCAAATACTGATGTAAGTCTGCGTTAACAAACTAACAAGAGTAATTGTTTTCAAATCACAGAACAATTCCCACACCCATTTGTTAGTTTAACACGAAATCAGTGGAAATTCTAGGAAATCGCCCCAGAAAGGCGATTTTTGCTTTGAATCCACATGATTCAGGACGTTTTTGCACAGAATCACTCGAATCTGCTGCAAAACGTTATAAATCTCTCGGTTTTTCAATAATTCCACTGCATGGTGCGTGTAATCCGCAGCAGCCTAAACTCCCGCAGGTCAAATGGTCGCGCTATCAGCATACGCATCCAACCGATCACGAGGTCGCCCACTGGTTTGCTGGGAAAGCCGATTTAGGTATCGGCATCGTATGCGGGCGTATCTCTCAACTGCTCGTTCTCGATATTGATGATGTATCGGTAGCGTCGGAATTCCGACACCAACTGCCGCATTTGGCAAATACCCTTACTGTGAAGTCTGGCACTCGCGGCCTGCCCCACTTTTACTTTCGGCTACCAGTTGGTTGGTTAGTGCCTACTGCTTCGTATCCCGGCGCGGACTTGCGTGGTGAAGGATCGTATGTAGTTGCACCACCGACGCGCGTGAATGATGCCTGTTGGCAGGTTGAGTATGATACGCCTATTCAACTGTTGACCAGCATAAGTTTGAAGCAAATACTGGCATTTCTCACTGCTCTTAAGCCCTCGTTTAACTCGCGGATTTCAGCGTCTATGTCGAGTACAAATATGGCGGTAGCGTCGGAATTCCGACACGTGGGTGATGAAGATGAACTTGCTGCTTGGTATCGGCACTTTGTTAGCAAAGGGCGTAACTTGTCACTATTTAAAGCCTCTATTAGGGCGCGAGATAGTGGTGTTACTCAGGCTGATGCTGTAGCACGTTTGGCTCCAATGCATGTTTCAGAACCCGGTTTAGATGTCGAACGGCCAGAAGCTCGGTATCGGGAAGCAGTTCAGACGATTGCAAGTGCTTATAGTCGTCCCCGGCAAGTTAGGCAGATAACAGTTCGACAAGGACTTGGAACTGCTGTACGTGAAAAGCTGTTGCAAGAAGGGCTTGTTGCTGCTGGTCGAGTACTTGATGCACTTTATACTGCCAACGTTGGTGACGATAGCCAACTGACCGAAGCACAGATTTGTCAGGTTGTTCAACGATTTGGAATCGGGCGACGTTCAGTTATGAATGCGCTTTCGGATAAATTTGGTGGTCAATTGATTATTCAGCAAGCCACATCCCCCCGTATCCCCCCTGAATACGCTAACGCTGCCCATCATACGGATGACCTGAATAACTCATGCGAGATGAGTAGGGGTGCAAAGCGAGTCAATAATCGGCAGCGAGGTCGCCCGGCAAGGGTTTATCACATACCGATGCCCCAAGATGTTGCGAAGTTACTGGGTGTATCACATATCGGACATGATGTTGTCCGCGAGCATGAACTCGCCAGCCCGCGCCTGTATCGTCAAGCATTGCACGACCGCCTGATCGAGCGCCGCCCGGGTGCATACCCGCGCGAATGGCTGTCTGCGCGTATAGGTGTTTCGCGCTGGACAACCCGCCGCTATGAAGCCGCGCTCAATATACAAGTGCAGCCGGTATACGTTGAGCAAGTGCTTACATGGGAAACTGCTGGAGTTTTGCCGGAAGACTCTCGTGATGTGAGTTATGGTGTGTTTGTGCAAACGTCGGATAACAAACGTTATCCGGCTCTTCGGGGCATAGCGATGCGTTTGTTGAAGCAGGGTAAGCAGCCAGTGTTGAAACATCAGCAGGTCAATCACTACGCGCCAAAACCCGATAGCGTCGGAATTCCGACACCATCGACGTGCTGGGCAGACATTTTCAACGGTGAAACATCGAGCTATGAGGCCACAAGTACTCATCAAAAGCTACTTAGCGTCGGAATTCCGACACCTCATGACAACGCGGCGATGGCAAAACCGCAAACGGAGAACGCCAAACAACCACAGCCACTTATGAAATGGGATTGTGCTGTTCAACCGGATGCCGTCGGAATTCCGACACCATCAGCAGAGCCAACGTTCTGGTTATGTCCTGAATGTCTCGACTTTCACATCAGTCCATGCCCTCCGGTGAAGTGTGCTACTTGTGACGTGACACCTATTTGGGAGGTTGTGCCACCGCTGATCTGGCGTGACGCGCAGGCACTGAAGTCATGGTGGCATACGCGCCAGCGGGAGTACCGGCAGATAGCCCGTCAATCACAATTACCACCTCAGCCTGCAACACCTAAATTAAGCGCAGCCGATGAAGTATGGGTGGGCAAATTACAAGCGAGTGTTAAAGGGTTGAGCTTTGCTAATGCACGTAAACTTGTACATCAGTTTGGCGTTCGGGTTGTCGAGAAAGCACTGGCAACACTTCAACAGCGGGGTAAAGTTCGCAGCCCGGCAGGATTTCTTATATCGATATTGAGATCAGACTCTAAAAAATTATCAAGTAATAATATAGATTATAATAAAAAGACTAATCCGAAATCTGCGCTGGATTGGCTTCGCCGTTTGGCACAATCTGAATACCTGTCATTCATCGCGAACGCTGAAGATATATTGCGCTGGCAGGAGGGAGGAGAACTTGTGACCGCTTCTCCCTAAACACAAGCGATGTTTCGCGTACGAAAAAGCTATGATAAGGTGTTAGGTATCGTCCACATAAACGGTTAATGGGGTTGGTCGAAACGATTTTATGGCAACCATTCTGATTGTCGAAGATAACGAAATGAATCTCGATATGCTGTCTCGCCGTCTTGAAAAGCGAGGACATAAAATTATGATTGCGACCGATGGCGCTGCCGGGGTAGAGCAGGCGCAGTCAAATATGCCCGACCTGATATTGATGGATATGAGCATACCGGTAATGGATGGTTGGGAAGCAACACGGCGCTTAAAGTCATCGCCCGTCACCCGCCATATCCCGATTATCGCCTTGACCGCTCATGCTGTTGCGGGGGACCGGGAAAAGTGCCTTGCTGCCGGTTGTGACGAATATGAGAGCAAACCCGTTCGTTTTCCCGAACTCGTTGCCAAGATCAACACGATTTTAGGCATCGCCACCGATTGATACAGGATGAACAGTCTAATATGCCTTCTCGTAGCAGCATATAAACCTGATACATGCCATTGTAGGCGTTGAATACGGCATTTGCTTGCAGGGATAGGTGAATGCGCTGTAAAAACGCTTAAAACACATTCTAGTGAGAATGATGTTTTAATTTATTGGAGATATTTTTCACAAACTGGGTTGATTACCCTATTCCCTCAAATTTAGCGAAGTTATAGTATGACTTTAGTCAATGTGCGAAATTAAGACGAGACGGTATAATATTACAGATTCTTCAGAAACAGGTTATATAGGCTTTATTGTTGTGGTCCAAATTACGGTCGTTGCAACGAGTGACGGCGCAATTGGAGTAATCTTATGACACGTTCGAGAACGTCTTATACCAAGATGCGAAAAAATACACGCATTTGGCTTTTATTATTTAGTGTGGCACTGTTCACTATCGTATCGGTCAGCGGCGTAACGCTCGCGGCAGGCAGCGCGACGGGGTTGGTATTTCGCGACTACAACGCGAACGGTACACAGGATGCCAATGAACCGGGTGTCGGCGGTGTAACCATCACCGCTTTCGATGATACCAACTTAAGCGTTGGCACAGCGACCTCCAGCGCCGCACAAGCCACACGAGGTCAATTTACAATTACATGGACAGGGCCAGACACGCGCGTTCGCCTTGAATTCCATGATCTGCCGGGTGTCGAGCAGCAGGGCGCGTTTGGCGCTGGCTCCGGTACGTCCGTGCAATTTGTGGACGCGGGAGCGAATACAGTCCGATATGGTATCAACCGACCGAGTGATTACTGCCTCGCTTCGCCAAATCTCCAAATCATAACGACCTGCTTTAAACTGGGTGCTCAGACAACCGGTGAAGGCAGCGTCGTTTCACATAATTATGATGGTACTGGCGGCGTGAACGATTTGGCGACCGATATTGAAGTCGGCCCTGTTTGGGGTTTAGCGTACAAACGGGATACCGATACCATATTCGCGTCGGCTTTCGCGAAACGCCAAGCGGAATATGGCCCGGGTGGTTCAGGCCAAATCTATGCGATTTCCGGCGCGGGTGTAGTTACCCAATTTGCGACCATTCCCAACGCAGGTGCGACCGGCCATACGCTGCCTTATGCCCAAGACGCGAGTTTCTATGATACGCCGGGTAAGCAAAGCCTCGGCGATATGGACATCTCCGAGGATGGAACCACACTCTGGGTTATCAACCTTAACGACCGACAGCTTTATTCGGTTGACAGCACATCGGGCGTGGTTCAGGCGCGTGGTGTGATCGGTGCTCCGGTTTGTGCGGGTGGTGTTTATCGCCCCTTCGGCCTCGGTGTGCGCGATAATCTTGTTTATGTCGGTGGTGTTTGCACCAACGAAAGTTCTGCGTTGGGTACGACTGCTGGCTTAGAGGGTTACGTGTTTACCTATAATCCCGCTGGTGGGGCAGTGACGCAAGTTCTAAACTTCCCGCTGAACTATCCGCGTGGTTGTGCTGATATTTTTAATGCTTATCTGGTTGATGGTGTAGCTTTAACCTGCCGCACAGGAACACAAGGTAGCGCCGCCGAATGGCAACCGTGGACAGCGACATGGCCTAGCCCGAACCTGAGTGTTGCCAATGGTGGTTCCGGCACGGGTCTAGCGGGTAACCTCGCTGATCCTGCTGCCGATAAGTTCTTTGCTTATGCCCAACCGCTGGTCGCAGGCATTGAGTTTGTAAATGATGATATGGTCATCAGCCTTCGTGATCGTACCGGCGACCAGCTTGGTTATCAGGATAACGGCCCGGACGATTTGGGTGCTGCGCTTGGTTTCCCCGATACACTCGTCACCATTACCGCTGGTGACATCCTCCGTGCTAGTCCAAATGGAGGCGGCGGTTGGACGCTGGAAAACAATGCTCAATCCGTGCCTGCGGGTGCCTTTGGCCCGAGCGCAGGTGCCGGTAACGAACAAGGCCCCGGTAACGGTGAGTTCTATCTTGGCGATAACTTTGGCACGTCCCACGATGAAACCATTACCGGTGGTATCGTTCAAGTTGCCGGTGCTGCCGAACTTGCTGCTGCGGCGATGGACCCGGGTACACTCTTCTCAGCCGGTACCATTTGGTATGATGATACGAGTGGAACTAATAATCGTCAGTTTACAATTGTTGCGGCTACCGCTCCTTTTGGTAAGGGCAACGGTCTTGGTGACCTCACGGCTTTGTGTGCGGCTGCCCCAATCGAAATCGGTAACTATGTCTGGTTTGATGCGGATCAAGACGGTGTGCAAGATCCCGGCGAACAGCCTTTACCGGGTATCATCGTCACCTTGACGGATACCGCAGGTAACCCAATTCTTCTCGGCGGTAATCCGGTCACCGCCACGACGGATGCGAATGGTCGTTATATATTCAGCTCGAATCCCGACGGCACGACCACTGGCAGCTTTATTTACAACGTCCCGCTTACCGAAAATACAGCCTACCAAGTTCGCATTGATACAACCCAGCCCAATTTAGCAGGGTATAGCGTTACGACAGCCAACTTTAATGATGGTGTGGGTGATACGCGCGACGACATACGTGACTCTGATGGTGTACAAACCGGCAATTTTGCCATCGCCAGCGTAACCACTGGAACGGCTGGACAAAACGACCATACATTTGACTTTGGCTTCTTTACGCTATCTTACAATCTTGGTAATCGCGTTTGGTTTGATGATGGTCGCGGTGGTGGTGGTTTTGATAACGGCATCCAAGATGGTACTGAAATCGGTATCGATGGTGTCACTGTTAATTTGCTCGATAACCTCGGTAATGTCATCGCGACCACGACGACTGCTGGCGGCGGTTACTATCGTTTCGATAACCTGCTTCCCGGCACTTATACAGTTGAAATTCCAGCCTCCAACTTTGCGGTGGGTGGTGTTTTGGCTGGTCTCAACAGCAGCACTGACGCGCCAACCTCAGCGACACCCAATAACGATGTTGACCGTGATGATAACGGTGTCAATGCTGTCGGTGGTGGCATTCGCAGCAACCCGATTCAACTTGGCCCGCCCGGTCCGGCAGAACCAACCGGTACAACCGATTTGGGGCCGGGCGATAACACAGCCTTGCTACCAGCAGGTCGCAGCAACCTAACGATGGACTTTGGTTTCATTGGCACATCGACCAACTACAGTCTCGGCAACCGCGTCTGGCTGGATACCAACAACAGCGGCACGATTGATCCGGGTGAAGTTGGCATCGATAACGTCGTGCTGAACCTTTACACCGTAACCGGCGGCGTGCCATCCCCGACCCCCTTACGCACGACCACCACAGGCAGCGGCGGATACTACTTGTTCGATAACCTACCTGCTGGTGACTATATCGTTGAAGTCGCGGCGGCGAATTGTAACGCGGGTGGCCCGCTGAACGGCCTCACCAACAGTACAGGCGCGGGGCAAGAAGCAGACGCGAACCTTGATGGTGACAGCAACGACAACGGCCTCGACTCAACCGGAACCTGCGGTGTCCGCAGCAGTATTGTTACGCTCGGCCCCGGTACCACCGAACCGACCACTGAAACCGATCTCGGCCCACAAGGCTCCGGCATCGCCGCTAACGAACGCAGCAACCTAACGGTTGATTTCGGTTACTTTGGTACGCCAGCCCCCGGTGGCAGCAGCACGCCAGCGCCCCTTCGCCTTGATCCGGCGATTGTCAAGCTGGTTGACCCGGCCTTCGCCTTACCGGGTGAAGATGTGACGTGGACGATTGTCGTCACCAATCCGCATTCAGTGGCGATCAATAACGTCAGCTTTACCGATAACTTCCCCAGCCAGTTGGAGATCATCAGAGCCTCGGCGGATAACGCTGTCGGTTCACTGGTGGTCACGGGAAATACAGTTAGCTACAGCATCGTGGTCATCAACCCCGGTCAGTCGGTGCGGGTCACAGTGCTCACACGCATCCGTCCCGGTACGCCGGTGCCGTTCATCATCACCAATACGGTGAACTTGACGGGGGCGTACGTAGGCTCTGCCAGCGCTACGGTACTCAGCGTCGGCTCGCTGCCCGCAACCGGCTTCGAACCGGCATGGCGCAAACCGCTGCTCATCGGCGCGGGTGTCATCGTACTCGTGGTCAGCCTTAGCGTCGGGGCGTGGTACATTCAGCGCCGACCACACGGCGGCTAACCGCACCACCAAATATGTTTGTGAAGGACGAGGCAGCCCCTCGTCCTTTTTATTCCCATCGGCTGCCTTTTGTGGTTAAATACTGCCGCTATTCATCAGCAGGAGCGCTTAACCGTTGTCCATCTCTTTACCCCGCACCACCCGTTTGCATCTTCTCGCCATCGGCTTTTACGGCTTGCTGGCGTTTATCATTCTTTACGCCATCATCTTCAACAACGGCGTGCGTGTCCCCGGCTTCGATTACTTCAACTACAACTGGAACTTCTGGTGGATTCGCCACGCCCTCAGCACCCCCGGCCTGAACGTCTATGTCAACGATTTCGTGATGGCTCCCCATACCATCAACTTTGGCTACCACGCACTGACGGCCTTCTGGTATCCAGTCTGGGCGCTAATCGAACCACTCGCCGGAACGCTTACGGCGATGACGGTTATCATCTTTCTGATGTGTTTCCTGAACGGGTACGTGCTGTTCGTGCTGCTCCTGCGAGAGGGCGCTGCGCCAGTTTTAGCCTTGCTCGGCGGCGCACTCTTGCAAGCCTCGCCTGTTACGCGCTATTTCTACTACAACAACCATATCAACCTCGGTGATTGGTTCTGGCTGCCCGCCAGCATCTTGCTCTGGCAGCAGGTCATTCGGGCGGCACAGCAGGGCAGGGCGGGGCGCGCGTTGATTTGGGGGATTGTTCTTGGCACAGCCATCTGGGGTATCGGGCATACCGACCTCCAGTTCCCGATCTTCGTGGCCTTCTTGCTTGTCCCGTACGCCTTATGGACGCTCTGGCGTACGCTGTTCCCAACGAACCCCGCACTGCAAGCCACGCACTACCGTATACTCGGCACGATTATGGTGGCTTCGGTTTTAGCGCTGGTCGTCGGGGGTGGGTTGTTGTGGTTCGCTGGCCCCCTCCCTTACATGCGGAACTTCGAAGGGGCGCTGGCCCCCGGCCCGGTAGAAGATCGCCCCGGCATCCCGTTCCCGCGCGGCTACTTCTCACTTGACCCCGTGTGGTGGTGGTGGAACACGCCTACGCTGGGGGGCAGCGTCAGCATCTTGCTCATTGTCTCATTGGTCGTGGCGTTCATCTACCGCCGACAGGTACGGGCTGCAAGTGCAAATAGGGTAGGGCGCTGGTTCTGGTTGGCGGTGTTGATCCCCCCACTCCTGCTCTCGATGGGGCCGAACATCGACGTGTTTGGAGTATCTATTCCTATGCCTTTTCGTCTGCTTCATGCTATTACCAACGGTAACTTTCGGATGCCGTGGCGGCTTGCGCCCATTTTCGTGGTCGCGTCGGCGGTGTATATCGCGCTGACATGGACACCGATATTGTTTCCATCTCGCGCTAAAACCTCGGCCTCCGTGCCTAAGCGATCACTTCGACCTTCTGTCACTTTCGCGCTGGTCGTGGTGATCTTACTGTCGGCGTTTGATATTCGCTTGTACGAAACCGCACCACTTGACCCTGTATTACAACCATATGACTTCTATGCCGAAATCGGGCGTGAGCAGGGCGCACCGTATGACGATGAGGTGATCCTCGAAGTGCCGACTGCGGCGGGTACAGGCGAAGTTCTGGTCGGTGAAACCCGCCCGATTCAATACCAGATGTACGGCATGATTCACGGGAAGCGAACACTGAACGGTTTTGTCTCGCGCACGCCAGTCGAAAACTTTTGGCCGATCCGTTACGATGATCCCCTGCTGGCATGGCTTGGTCAGCGCCGTTTCTTGGAAGCAGATCAAGTTGAGCCGGAACTGCGCCAGATTATCAACGAGTGGCCGGTGGGTTATATCGTCGTGCATCAGGATGATGTCGGGCGGAACGGCCCAACCCCGCAGGAAATTATCGGTTATCTGAATTCACTGCCCGATTTACTTTGCCCTGTTTGGGTCGAACGCGATGCGGTGGTTTACCGTACCTCGTGGCACCCCGATGGCTGCCCCGCGCGCACCCCCGCACAAACCGAGTCGGGTGCTTACCGGATCGACATCGGCAGCAGCGGGGACGAAAAGTTTATCGGTTGGGGCTGGCACTGGCCGGAAGTGGTGGGTGGCAGCACCACATGGCGCTGGACGGGCGAGTACCCCCAAACCAAGCTGTATGTTGATTTACCCGCCGGAGCGTATCAGGTATCGGTAACGGCCCAGTCATTTGTCGAACCGCGCCAAATTCGGCTGCTCGTCAACGATGTGCCACTACAGCTTGTTGGCTCGACGGATGAGTCGGTGACGGTCGTTCCTGACTCCCTTCAAACGCTCACCTTCACGTTACCGGCGGAACTTGTGGGGCAGGGCGAACATTTGACGGTCACTATCGACTATGACTCGGTAATCGTCCCGCAAGAAATCGGGCAGAGTGAAGACCCCCGTAAACTCGCTGTGGCGGTCGATTCGGTCGAGTTCATCCCTCAGTAAATAATCCGCCGAATTGGCAGGCGGAAGGCTCCCGTGCTGCCGCTGAGTTGACATTTTGTGGCGGCAGAATTACGGGAGCGTGGCGCTGAATTGGCGCGACTGCGGCGGATGTGAGGGAGAATGCCACCGCTGTGCCAATTGCCTCGCTGCTGCTATGGTTGCTGCAAAGCAGTCTCCAGTCGATAGTCGCCAGTCATCAGTCAAATGCAAGACTTTACTTTGAAGCAACTTCCGCGTTTCAAATGTTGAAAATATTGCAATTGTCGCAAAAGTTGCAGTTGTGATTCTCATCTTTCGCAATATTTTTCCCTCAAGTGATGCTGTTGCTGCTGTTGAGAAATCAGTGATGCGTGTGAAGTTGTGGCGCGGACGCGCTGTCTCGCGTCCCTACACTCTGGATTTTGTTTGTGTTAGGGCAAGGACGTATCACGCAAACACTACCAGAAATATTGTAGCACAAAAATTCTGATTTGATGGTTAGAAGATTCAAACTTTAGCGATTGGCTTGTTTATTACCGGTCTTGCTTGCCTAACATGGCTTGCAACGTTGTAACCGTGGCAATCGGGTCGGGCAGGGGTGTTTGCCAAAGGGTGGGCACATGCACCTTGAGGCTTGGAAGCAGCGGGGTTTCGTAATATCCATCTGCGTCAAGTGGATGTGAGGTGTAAATTTGCGACGCATTCAGCCGGAAAAAGCGATGTTCACGCCGCAGCAAGTCGAATAACCAGTATTCTTGTACACCGCCATTCTGGTATTCCACAAACTTCGTGCCGTAATCAATTTCCTCACTGCCTTCGGATACGACCTCAATACAAATATCGGCAGGGCCGAGCATGGCAGTAGGTGTCAGTTGACCATTGTTGGTATTCAAGATAATTTGCAAATCCGGTTCGCGACGGCGTGCTTTGTCGCTTGCTTTCATGACATAGGGGGCGCTTTTGACCCGCCCAATCGGATGTAAAGCGAAATAGGTATCCATAAATCGGCGTAGATAGCTGGTCATCTCATCGTGTTCATCCGTTACGGGCGACAGCTTAATGACAGCTCCTTCAACCCATTCATGAAAATCGGCTGCATAAGTCGCCATATAGTCATCTTCACTAACGCCGGTAGCGACAATATCACCCGTAACCTCAGGCAAGTGTATTTCGGGGAGCATCAATTTTCCCTCATCCACCTACAATTTTATCCGTTTCAGGATAGCATTTTCTGCTTACTTTGTCTGATTTCCCTCACCCTGCATTGATGACAATCAACTCTTTTACGCTTGAGGTCAAATCATCAACAATGTTACAGCCTGTGCAATGTTATAATAAACTTTGTAAGGTTAATTGGAGGAGTTTTGACCATGCCGTATACCGTCAAGTGGTATGTCGAGAAGCGTGTTTTGCTCACCCGTTACGAAGGCGTGGTCACCTTAGAAGATGCGCGCGCACAGGTCACGGAAGGGAATACGCTGCTGCGACAAGGCATTCCGCTTACGCACTCAATAATTGATATGACAGCCGTTGTTAAACTGCCACCTCTGCAAGCCGCCTCTGAATTTATGTCTACCGACCTGAGCGATGTGCGCGATAAGCTCGGCTGGACAATCGTCATCACCAATAACAAATTCCTCAAATTCGCCAGTTCGCTGTTTGTGCCAATGTTCAAAGTCCGGCAGCGTTTTTACGGCACATTGGATGAGGCGCTCACGTTCCTACAGGAAGAAGACAGCACGCTCCCGCCGCTGAAACGAGAGTAGGCGAAAACAGGCTGACTGTGATGCAGATTACACCATTTAGGGGAAATTTACGATGCCGTTTGAAGTGGGTTGGTACGTCGAAAACCGCGTGATTTTGACGCGCTATACGGGCATTATTGCTGCCGATGACATTCACGAGCAAATGGGGCAGACCAAGCTCCTGATGATGCAAGGCACGCCGCTTATACACTCGATTATTGACCTCAGCCAGATCGAGAAATGGCCGCCGCTGAACGTGGTCAACGAATTTCGCAGCACCGACATTGGTGATGTACGCCTCAAATTGGGTTGGTCGATCATTGTAGCGGATAACATCATCCTGAAGTTTGGCACATCGCTGTTCACGCCGATCTTCAAGCTGCGGCAGCGGGTTTTTTCGACGTTGGATGAAGCGCTTAACTTTTTACAGGGCGAGGATAATACACTGCCGCCGCTCAAGTAGCCTCAGCGTTCATTCCCATGTTTGAAGTGTCCGGTCGCTTTTGCCAGCGCCAGTTGAATACTGCTTTCATCCGCGCCGTCAAGTTTGCCTAGCAGCTTGGCGGCGGCTTGTCCTTTAACCGTCATAATCAGCCGGTTATCCCAATAAATCAGCACACGCTTGTCTTTTGTGATCTGAAAGTCAAAGGGCTGCGATCCTAACTTGCCGCGCTTATCGACTTCTGACATAGGCTTACCTCCGCTTCGCTTGCCACCCGGCACGCAGCAGGGCAAACACCAGTGTGTCCCGCAGTTCGCTGCCATCGGTGCTGAGGGCGTTATTTCGCACTGTGCCTTCAAGTGTGTATCCGGCTCGTTGTGCGACCGCAGCGCTCCGTTCGTTCAAGCGGTCGCAGCGGATTTCGACACGCCCTGCATTTAAGTTTTGGAAGGCGTAATCCGTAACACCTGCGACGGCTTCTCTGGCGTAGCCATGACCTTCGGCGCTGGTACGCACCCAGTAGCCGATTTCATAACAGCCAGCGGCCCAATCCAGTTGGTGCAGCCCGGTACGACCGAGGCATAGCCCATCGCTCTTGCGGAACATGAGCATCCACAAATCCTCACGCTTTTGCCAGCGTGCGACCGCGCCCCGGATAATCGTCTCGGTTTCATCCGGCGTTTGCGGGTGTACCGCCCACGGCAGCCACGGCATCAGTCTTTCGCGAGATTCGCTTATCGCCTCGTTGAGTACGTGTCCGTCGCCCATTCGTGGTGCGCGGATGATGAGGCGTTCGGTTTCAAACGCCTCCGGTAAATCCAGCAGAAGCGGTTTTTTAATGCCGACCATGTTTGCGCTTACTCCGTGATCTCGACACCCTTATGGATCAGGTACTGCCGCTGCGTCATCCCGAAAATGTAGGTGTCGCGGAGGTCGCCATTTGGGTCGCGCCCGTCATGATGCAGGGTCGCTTCCAGCATATATCCCGCGCGTTTTGCCACCGCCGCGCTGCGTTCGTTGCGCGTGTCGCAGCGGATCTCCACCCGTTCAGCACTGACCGCCATGAAGGCAATATCGGTGATGGCTTTCACGGCCTCGGTCACATAACCTTGCCCTTCTAAACTTTTACGCACCCAATAACCGATCTCGAAGCTGGGCACACTCCAATCCATACGGTGCAAGCCGCTGCCACCGACATATAAGCCGTCACTCTTGCGGAACAGCAGCAGCCACAAATCCTCGCGCAGTATCCAGCGTGCCGCACCGCGCCGCACTGATTCTTCGCTCTCCTCAAGTTCTGGCTCGTGGTCTGCCCACGGCATCCACGGTCGTAAGTTGTCTAATGACTCGCGGACGGCCTCGTTCACCGCCGCACCGTCACCTGCTCGCGGGGCGCGGATAATGAGGCGTTCGGATTGAAACGAGTCGGGTATTTCCAGCAGCATGGGATTTTTAATCGCGACCATCAGGTTGCTTTTACTCCGTGTTCTTTGTGGTAGAAGTATTGGTCTTTTATCATGGCGAACAGCAGTGTATCGCGTAAGGCGCTGCCATCGGCTGTCGTGTCGTTGTGGCGCAGGGTGGCTTCAAGGGTGAAGCCGGCTTTCCGCGCTACGGCTGCGCTCCGGTCGTTGCGGCTGTCACAGCGGATCTCCATGCGCTCGGCTTTTAACGTCTCGAAGGCGAATTGATTTACCCCCGCGACCGCCTCGCCGACATAGCCTTGTCCCTCGACGCTGGCGCGTATCCAGTAGCCAATCTCAAGCTGCGGGATGCTCCAATCCGGTCGGTGCAGCCCGCACGCACCAATGTATGCCCCGTCACTTTTGCGGAACAAGCCGAAGCGGAAGTCCTCACGCAGTATCCACAACGCGCTCGACCGGCGGACGCTTTCTTCCGTCTCGGCGGGTGTTTGCAGATTTTGACACCACGGCATCGGCAGCCAGTGCCGCAAGTTGTGAATGGTCTCCGCCATCGCCGCGTTCATCACCGCACCGTCACCCGCTCGCGGCGCACGGATCAGCAGCCGCTCGGTCTCAAACGATTCGGGTATATCCAACAGTATCGGCTTTGCTACACCTACCATTTAAATGCACTCCCAATCTAAAACAAATCGCCAAGCACGCCAAGAAGGAAGAGATTTAAGAGATGACAATACGATGTACGCCATCTTTTAGCATCTTGACGTTAAAGTTAATCAATAGACCGAGTATACGGTTTGTGACCTTCAGGTATGATTTCACCTGCGCGAAGTGAATATTATTGATTTCATCGACTGCTTTGAGTTCAACAATTAGTCGGTTATCAACAATAAGGTCAACTCGGTTATCCCCTAAGTCAACACCCTTGTAACTCACTTGGATGATTGCTTGACGGACATGGGGAATTTCCCTGAGTTCTAGCTCGTGACACAAAGCGGCTTCATAGATCGACTCTAAAAACCCCGGCCCTAATTCGCGATGTACCTCAATAGCTGCCCCTATGACACTATGAGCCAAGTCATCTAGCTTTTTATCAGGCTCTCTTCTCTGCATTTTCTCTAATCCCTTGGCGCTCTTGGCGATTTGTATTTGTTCCTATTAGTATGCGATACCGATCAGCGGGTCATTCGCGTTCACCGACATGGCCGCGCAGACCAGCAGCACGAGGCCGCTTGCGGGGGCAGGGTACTCGGCCAACGTCTCGCCAAAGTAATCTTTCACGATGCCCACGACCTGCCCCTCGGTCACGGTGTCACCAATTTTGACCTGTGGATACCAGCAGCCGGTGTGGCTGGCACGTACCCACGGCCAATTCATATACTCGGTCAAGTCGGTCATTTGCACTTGCCCCGCGAGGATGCCCATACACTGCGCCACGTTCCGGCAGCCTTGCAGCAGCACCTGCGTATTGTCCTCATCGAGGATGCCGAGCTGCCCCGCCTCGACCAGAATCCCCGGTTTGCCCAGCGCGGTTGCGGTCGCGATAGTCGTCCCCGGTAGGTTCGCTGGATGCAGTAGATACTTCAACCCGAAGGCTTCCGACAGCTCATGGTTACGAGCGTTCAGCGCCTCGTCCTCGCTGATGATGTAGCCGCCAAATGGGATGAGTGCTTCGGGAATATCGCCGCCGTGCATATCGACCCATGCGTCGATGTACGGGACGACGGTGCTGATAATCGTGTACGCCATCCGCTCGGCAATGGTGCCGGTTGCTTTACCGGGGAACACACGGTTCAGGTTTTTGCCATCCTCCGGCACAAGGAATGCCTGCCGCGCATGGAAGGCGTTCAGGCTCACGGGGGACATGACGATCACCGCGCCTTTGACCTGCGCCGCGTCGAGTTCCCGCCCGAAGCGGATAGCCGCCTCGATGCTTGGATACTCGCCGCCGTGGATGCCCGCCGTCACCAGCAGGGTAGGGCCGTCCTGTGCGCCGTTTACGATCACAATCGGGATTTTGACCGCCGTACCCGCCACGCTGAGGAAGCCCTGTGCCTTCGTCCCTGCCGCCGCGCTGATGTCCTGAATCTGAATGGTCGCGTTCATGTCTGTGCATCCTTATGATGTCTAGCCGGATTTTGATAGGTCAGTGATCGCACTATCATGACGCGAAACGGCTTTTATCCACAGGGCTATCTATATCCGCCCTTTGACTGACCCCCTGTCCACCAACGGCCTGTACTGGCGCACAGCCGAATCAATGCAAGCTGTTAGAGAAATGCTCATCGCCTCTCGTGCGAAAATGTCTCGTAGAAGCGTCTAATCAGTACATTAGTGAAGGAGGCGCGGAAATGCCGATTTTCAATACGCCGATTACGACTGACGACAACAGCTTACCGAAAATCCTCAATCAGCCATTACCCGTTGTGCTTTATCTCTACGACAGCCGCCAAGCACCGAATCGTGCGCTCGATACCGCCATCACGACCGCCGCTAAGGAGCAAGCAGGGCAGGTACTCGTCGCCCGTGTCGATACAGCGACTAACCCCCAAACCAGACAACAGTACGGCAATCTAACCATGCCCGCCGTTGTCACCTTGCTCAAACAGGGCAGCGACCGCACGATGAAGTCCCAAGCCGCTAATATCAATCCGGCGGATTTTCAAGCACACGTCAGCTTTTTACTTGGCAAAGGCCCAGTGCCCACGAAGCCGGTTTCCACACCGCCCAAACCCGCCGCAGCGTCCAATGGTGTTCATGCCGCGCCGCAGGTGGTGACGGATGCCACTTTTGAACGGGAAGTGTTGGGGAGCAAAGAACCGGTGCTGGTGGATTTCTGGGCGGCGTGGTGCGGCCCGTGTCGTGCCATTGCGCCCGCCGTCGAGAAAGCCGCGCAAACCTATGCCGGACGTGCGCGTGTCGTTAAAGTCAACGTCGATGAAAACCCCGCCTTAGCCCAACGCTTTCAGGTGATGTCGATTCCAACCTTGATGGTCTTTAAGAACGGGCAGGTGGTCAAGCGGCAGGTCGGCGCAAACCCCGCCATCATCCCATCGCTCATCGAAGACGCACTGCGGTAAACACCCATTTCCGTAAGGGTGCGCGGCTGGTGCGCCCTTTTTATTTTTCTTGTTCTAACCTGAATGTAATAACGTTGGATTGCCTTACAAACTTTATTTGAGGGAGAAGCCTCTTTTTTCTCATCTTTTCTCCCTCACCAAAGTTTGTAAATTCAAACCAAAATTGCTGGACAAATTCGCCTTTTTGTTCTATAATTATTTGTATCAGTTGAGACGTTCAAAACGCGCTGTAAAAGCACATGACGATGCGAAAAAATCCTCAAGAATAGGGTTCTTGAGCAGCCGTTTCGTCAGCACATTCGAACCACGTTCACCGATTACAGTCGACCGTATCGCGTTAATTTCGCCTTTTTGCTGTGACCGTTCAATGGGTACGCATGAATAAAAGGGTGAGTTTTACCGTCTCTAAAGGTCAGCGTTCCGTCCGTTAGGCAATCGAGGATAAAGGCCATGTCATTATCAGCGACCGCAACCATTAAATCTCGTACGAATAATTGCTTCGGCGGGCTGCCGCAGTCCGGCTCGACGTTATCGTTAGCCATCAACGCCAACTCGCTGGTTGTCGTTTACCCGTATTTTCGCCCCATTGATCCTAAGAACGCCATGTACCACCGTGCGCCCATCATTTTGCAGATTCCGCGGTTCGCTCCCGCGCATCTGCCGGAGCAAAATGCACAATTTGCAGGCGGCGGCTTCACAGGAGCCTTCCGCGTCACTCCGCAAGAACAGCCGAGCCAGCCGCCGGCCAAAATTGCAAATTCAGCGGTAACACGGGAGCGAACCGCGCGTCATTTCGGCGGGAAATATGCAAAACGTGCGAAAAATGCGAATTTTGCGAATTTTAACCCCTACCGCTAACGCCCCTGATTGGACTCTGCGTTCTCTGTCTTTTCTTGGCGTGCTTGGCGATTCGTCTTCTCTGTGCCTTTGCGTCATTGAGCCTTTGTGTTAAATCGCTTTGCGTTAAAGAATTGGCCTACTTCCCGGCTTCCATCGCCTCGACCATCTCACGCGCTTCGGCTTCTTGTAACAGCGCGTCAATCTCGCTCAGGTTCAGCGGCTTGGTATCCGCCAGCCGCTTGATATTCTTGGTCACTTCGCGTATCGCGTCATCACTCAACCCGAGTCCCAGCGTCCGCGCCCGTTCACGAATGGTGTTCCAGCCCGTCAGCCGGTGCCCGATTGAAATCTCGCGGCTCAGGCCAAAATCCTCCGGTCGCAGGATTTCATAGGTGGTCGGGTCAGCCAGCACAGCCTTCGCATGAATGCCCGCCTTGTGGATAAAGGCGCTCGCCCCCGTAATGTAGTTGTTAAACGGAATATCGAGGTCGCACATCTCGGCGATCATCTTGTCGATCTGGGGCAGCAGCTTCAGGTTGTACTTGGTCACGTAACTCCGGTTCAGCGTGTACAACCGCGCGATCAACCCGCCCAGCGGCGTGATTCCGTTCCGCTCGCCGATGCCCAAAATCGTCGTGTCAATATGGGTTGCGCCAGCCTCCAGCGCCGCTGTCGCGTTGGCAATCGCGCAGCCGCTGTCGTTATGTCCATGAAACTCGATGTCAAGGTGCGTCAGCCGCACCAGTTGGTGAACCATGTTGTACACCTGCGTCGGGGTTGCTACGCCGACCGTGTCCGCTACCCCTAGCCGGTTCACCATTCCCAGATCGGCGACTGCCAAGTACACCCGCAGTAAATCCGGCTCGCGGCTGCGGAAGGTGTCCTCGGTGCTAAAGCGCAGGATGATGTCCGGTTTCTGTCCACGAATGTAGCTCATCACTTCACCCGCCAGATCAATAATCTGCCGGATGCTCTTGCCGTGGCTGTGCTGCATCAGTTGGGGCGAGGTTCCAATCACCACATCCAACCCATCAACACCTGTATCGAGCGCCCGTGCCGCGTCCTCACGGTTGCAGCGGATGTGCGTCAGGATCTTGGTCTTTAGCCCCTCGCCTGTCACCGCCCGAATATCGGCCTCGCTCTGCGGGCTGGCACTCGGCGAAGTCATCTCGATGAACTCCACGCCGAAGTCGTTCAGCCGGTGCGCGATCTCCAGCTTGTGCGCCGTATCAAAGGTCGCCGTGCTGAACTGCTCACCCTCGCGCAGGGTGCTTTCAATAATGCTAAAATTTTCAAAAGGCATCGTTCAATGTCTCCTCGATAATGTGGGTTGCTTGCCACATATCTTCATCACTGATGACCAGCGGTGGCAGCAAGCGCAGCACCATCGGCCCGGCGGGTAGAGCAACCACCCCGCGCTCCTGTAACAGCTTCAACACCGGCGCGACCTTCGCCCGCAGTTCAATCCCGAACATCAACCCGCGCCCGCGTATTTCCCGCACGGCCTTCTCTGGCGCGTTATCCATCAGGTGCAGCCGTACCTCGTCGCCCAGCTTCCGCGCCCGCCGCACCAAATCCCCATCGGCCTCACGGTGAATGTATCCGCCATTCTCTGTGGCCTCTGTGTCTCGGTGGTTCGTCTTTGTGTATTCCCCGAGCGCCGCCAAGCCCGCCGCGCACGCCAACGGATTGCCGCCGAAGGTGCTGCCGTGCGTCGCCGGATCGAGCGAGCCGATGCCCTCACTCAGCAGGATCGCACCCATCGGTACGCCGCCCGCCATGCTTTTCGCCACCGTTACGATGTCCGGTTGAATGCCATCCTGCCAGTGCGCGAACAGGCTGCCCGTGCGTCCCCATCCGGTTTGCACCTCGTCGATAATCAGCAGCGACCCATTCGCGTGTGCCAACTCTTGTACGGCTTGCAGGTAACCCGCCTGTGCCGGATGCACGCCGCCTTCACCCTGTACGACTTCAAGGAACACCGCGCCAATATTTTCGTTCAAGGCTTCCCGCAGCTTGTCGATGTTGTTGTACGGCACATGCACCACGCCGTCGATCAGCGGCAAGAATGGTTCGCGGTAATTCTTCTCCCACGTCGCGCTGAGTGCGCCCATCGTCCGCCCGTGGAAGCCGCGCATCGCTGCGATCACGCCTTTACGTCCAGTTTTCAGCCGCGCAATTTTAAGTGCGCCCTCGTTGGCTTCCGTGCCGCTGTTGGCGAGGAATACCCGCGAAAAACCGCTGACACGGCACAACTCGGCTTGATACTGCGCCCGTACCGGATTGTGAAACAGTTCGGGGCAGGTGATGAGTTCCGCCGCCTGCTTGGTGATCGCCCCCACAATCGCCGGATGCGCGTGACCGAGGTTCGCCGACCCCTGACCGCCGACCAGATCAATATAACTGCGGCCAGTTTCATCAAACAGCCGTGCGCCTTCACCCCGCACCACCTGCAAATCGCGCTTCATATACGTCCCGCTGCTGTGACGTTCTTCGACTTCATTCCAATTCGTTACCGTATCGAGCATCGCCCGTAACTCCTCAAAACTATTCAACCGCAGAGACATGGAAGATTTATTCACCACAGAGATCAAATCTGGGCACTCTTGTCGACTTGACGATTTAATCTGTATTCTCTCTTTTAGCGTTCTCAGCGTCTCTGCGGTTCAAATTCTTCATTGGTGATCTGTGTCCCGCCGCCCGCCAGCGCCGCGTCTAACGGGTTTTCGCCCTGTGACGCTGCGAGGATGGTTCGCCCAACCTGTGCTACCTGTGCGGCCATCAGCTTCTTCTTCATGCGCCCACCCGCCAATGACTCGTAGCGGTCGTACTCGCTCAACGGGAAGCCGGTCACCAGCGAACCCGCGTCGTTGATGTCGCGCATCAGCCCCGGCACGTTGCTTAGGATAACCAGCGCATCCGCCTCAATCGCGTGGGCAATATTCGCCGCCACCAGATCGCCGTCCACGTTCAGCCGTTCGAACTCGTCACCCATCGCCAGCGGCGCGACCACCGGCGTAATACCCGCGTCCAGCAGCATCCGCAGCACTTGGCTGTTGACCCCGCTGATCGTACCCGTATGATCATCGCGCACGATGATTTGCCGCCCGTCACGGATGGCGCGAATCGCCGTTTTGCGGTGTGCGCGGATAATGTTCGGGCCGCCGAGGCCAACCGCGTTCACGCCGTAGCTCGCCAACTGCGCCGTCATGAGCTGGTTCAACCCGCCGACTGCCTGCCCGAAAATCTCAATCGTCCGCGCATCGGTGTAGCGGCTGCTGTGCCCGCCCTGCGTCGTCAGCGTTTGCGCCGGATAACCGACTTGTTCGCCGAGCAGGTTCGCCGCCTCGCTGACACCGTGTACCAGCACCCACTGTTCTCCTGCCAAGATCCGCGCCGCTAAGTTTTTCAACGTCGCTGTGTGGTCATTCCCCGCGCCACCACCGAGTTTTAATACGTGTATTGCCATCGTCTTCTTTTCTTCCTCTGTGTCTCTGTGGTTAATCGTCTTACGGGTAAATCCCGCCAAAGGTCAGCGCCGTTGTTTCCTCGACTCCGCACATCAGGTTCATACACTGTACTGCCGTACCCGCTGCCCCTTTACCGAGGTTATCAATCGCGCACAGCAGCACCGTGCGTCCGGTCGCGGGGTCGTATTCCCAACCCACGTCGGCGTAATTCGTGCCGGAGAGCAAACGCGGTTCGGGGTGACGGTGCATCCCCGTTTTCTCATGCACGATGCGCACGAACGGCTGCCCGCTCCATGTCTGCCGGTATGGCCCCCAGAAGTCCTTGTCGGCTAAACCGGCTGGCAGCGTTAAATGCACCGCTGCCGAAACACCGCGCACCAATTCCACGCTGGTGATCGCTAACCGCACGTCAAAGTCGCCGCACTGTGCCAGTGACTGCTTGACCTCATACTCATGGCGGTGTCCGGTGAGCGCGAACGGGCGCACGATGCCCACCCGCGCCGGATGGTGACTGCTGTCACTTGGCTCACGTCCGGCTTCGCTGCTGCCGACTTTCGCGTCCACGATAATCGGCTGGTTCGCCGTCACAACACCGGCTTTCACCAGCGCCCACAGTGCCAGTGTGGAAGCGGTCGCGTTGCAACCCACGCCGCTGGCATAATCTGCACCTTTCAGGTTCTCGCGGAACAACTCCGGTAGGCCGTAGACGAACTTGCCCAGCCATTCCGGTGCGGCATGGTCATGCCCGTAAACCGTCTTATAGAGTTCTGCGTCATTCAGCCGGAAGTCGGCGCTTAGGTCGATGATTTTGCTGCCCAGCGCCGTATAGCGCCCAATGTGCTTCTGCGCCTCGCCGTGGGGCAGGGCGAGGAACAGCACATCACAGGGTTGTAGCGCGTCCCGCCCGATGAAGCGCAGTTGAGTTTTCCCGCGCAGGTGCGGATGCACTTGATAGAAAAATTTGCCGATGTTGCTCTCGGAGGTGGCTTGTGTCACCTCCACTTCAGGATGCGCCAGCAGCAGCCGCAGCAGTTCGCCGCCCGTGTACCCGCTTCCCCCAACAATCCCAACTTGGATCATGCTGTTACACCTGCTGTACTTAGGGCATAGCTCACCACTTCCGCCGCGATGTCCACGCCAGTCGGGGCGCTGCTGTTGCGGAATTCCATCGTGTGGTTGATCTCGTTCACGCTCAGGCCGCGTTCGGGGTCTTCAAACACATCCACCGCCACGATACCGCCGCCCACCGCTTGCGCCGCTTTCACGCACAGGGCATCCAGTTCCGGCGTAACCGGGCAGTTCGACGCTTTGCCGCCGCGTGCCGTGTTGGTGATCCAGTGCGGCGAGTCGCGGTAGATCGCGCAGATGGTGCGGTCGCCCACCACGAACGCCCGAATATCGCGCCCCGGCTTATTGACGTACTCTTGCACGTAGTAAATGTGGTGCTGGTAATCACCCAGCGTTTGGCGGTGTTCGATAATAGCCTCTGCCGCATCCGCGTCTTTGACCTTTGCCAAAAGCCGTCCCCATGAACCGGTTACGGGTTTCAGCACCGCCGGATAACCGAGGTCTTCAATCGCTTTTAAAGTTGTGTCGGGGTCGAAGGCGGTGCGGGCAGTGGGTTGGGGTACGCCCGCTTTAGCGAGGGCGATGGTGGTCAAGAATTTATCGGCGCAGGTGGCGGCGGTTTCGTAGCGGTTGATGGCGTTGAGTCCCCAACTGCCGAGCATCGCCAGCATGTATAACCCGCGCGAAGTGCTGACGCTCCGTTCCATAATCAGGTCGTAAGCGTTCCACGGTACGCCAGAGGGTGTAAGCTGCTCCGGCCCCGCCGTGATTTCAAGGTTGATCTCACGGTCGGAAATAATATCCGGCTCGACTCCCCGCGCCTGGAACGCGGAGATGAGCAGCTTTTCTTCGGGTCTGATGTGCGAAATGATAATGCCGACGCGCATCTTATTCGCCCCAGTCTTCTTCGACTTCCGGCGCGAGTTCAACCGCTACCGGATCAAGGCTGACGATTTCGAGTTCCGTGCCGCAGTCCTGGCAGGGGAACAGTTCATGTTTCATGGCGTTGGCGGGAACCAGCAGGTCGGCTCCACAGGTCGGGCAGGTGGGTGCGGTCATGTTCTTCTACTCCTATAGGTTGAATTTAGTGTCCCGTTGTCATTCACCAATGGTCTCGGCTGATGCTCAACAACCGGCTGCCAAACTTCTCTGTCTTTTCTCTGTGCCTCTGTGGTTAAATGTCTTTGTCTTTCTCCGTATTTCTCTGCGTCCTCCGCGTCTCTGCGGTTCAATCTTGTTTTGTGTATTGGACTGATGACTGGCGACTATTGACTGGTGACTGAACAAAAAACCGCCATCCAGCGTGGGTCTGGATGGCGGCTCGTCACATCGTTCGTGGCGCAGCGAGGCTATCCAGACCTCTGGTTGGGCTTCTTGTCCTGCTTCTTCTGCTTGCTCTCGAACGCTTTCATGACTTTTCTCTCGTTATAGCTAGACTTTGACAACAAAAAACCCGCCTGTCCGGGCGGGTTCGTTCGCGTTGTTGATGCTCTCGAAACCAAAAATCCCGGACTTAGATCGGGCTGCGCTTCTTGGACTTCTTGGAGAGCGATAAAGGGTACATGGTGATTCCTTCTTCACAGAACACGAACTAATGTATCCCACCGGGAAGGGGATTTCAATGTGCAGCTTGCACAAAGTTTGTCGGTAAAGCATACAGATGGTTAGAGAGAAGGAGCGAGATGGTGCTGTGCTATACTCGTTAGAAGTCGTTTGAAAAGGGTTCATCGGACGCGATGTATCGCGTCCCTACAAGAAATTCGCCTCTCAAACGCGCGTTTTTGTAGGGACAGCAGACTGGCTGTCCGGTATTTCAGAACTTCTCAAATGGCTTCTTACCTTTATGCTTACCGCTCGCTTTAGGATACTCTCATGCCGCGTGGTTCGCTCCTGCCTGTCAATCGCCGATGGTGGTTTTGCCTGCTGGTTATCGTCCTGCTCGCTGGCGGATTGTATTTCACCGGCTACCGCGTCAGTTTGCCGTATGTCGATCATCCCGATGAACCCTCGTTCAACCTCGCCGCGCAGATGATTATCGACAGCGGCACAGCCAAACCGATGGGCTACAACGCCTATCCCCCCGGCATCATCAGCCTGAACTATCTGGTGCTGAAAGCCTTCAATGAAACCGTTCGCCGCCCCGCCTCGGACTTCATTCCGGTCGTTCGCCTCATCACTGT
>Ga0209460_1000248_pt1 | contig 63227 bp, 49 predicted proteins | sample EBPBio132013_DNA_FD_185868 | JGI IMG/M metagenome (GOLD analysis project Ga0209460, IMG submission 185868) | Wastewater treatment Type I Accumulibacter community from EBPR Bioreactor in Madison, WI, USA - Reactor 2_5/13/2013_ DNA (SPAdes)... | ecosystem: Engineered > Bioreactor > EBPR >... | reverse complement strand
TGCTGGCGCTGTACGGGACAAAGGCGCGTGATGTCTCCTCGCCTCATGCATCTTATCGCTATGTGCAGATCGACGGTGAGACCACTGTACGACATGGCTACCTACTGCTCAATGTGACCAACGACGAACTGGCGCGGGCGGAAGCCGTGACGCGCCGCCATCACCGAGCCACAGTGTATTTATGGCAGGCTGACCGCTGGCTGGAACTGCCACACGGACGCAATCCTGCTTATTCTGAATCCGCAGCGCGTTCCGGTCCGGGCTTCAATCCCTCTGGGTTTCGTCCCGTTGCGCCATCGACGGGTGAGAAGGAAACGGCGGTGGAAGGCATCCGCGCCGAGAAGAGCCAGCGCGACCCCAATCAAAAGCCCTGGTGGTGGATATTGGGCGACACCTATCCGCAGCGCGAGACACTCAAACGCTGGGGAGCGCGGTTCAGCAGCAAAAGACGGGCATGGTATTTCGTAGGCTGGGAGCTGCCCGACGGCATTAAGCGGCTCATCACCGAATATGCGACTACCGAACCGGGAGCGACAACCGCGCAGGTCGAAGATGATGCGCCCTGTTCGGATGAAGAAGCGGTTGCCATTCTGGGTGTGCCGCTGAAGGCTGAATCGCCGAAGCCAGACGAATCGCCGCGTTTATTCCAGCTTGGGCAGACGGTCTATGCCCGGCATGAATTGGAAATACCCGATAGTAAAGCCATTCCGACGGGTACACGCGGGACGATCTCGCGGCTCTACAACCGCAACGCACAGCACGGCTGGAGCTACGATGTGGATTTCGTCGGGATTGGTACGGGTTGGTACTTCGAGCGCGAATTGACGGATCTCGAACCGATTCCCGGTATCCGTATTACACATGGTTCAGTCGTGCCGCCGGGTGCAGCGTTACCACCCACCGATGCTGAATTGAAACGAGCGCTCATGGAAAGCGGACACCAGCCGGACGCACTGACGATGAATGCACCGTCAGGCGAACCAGAAACCATTCCAGAGCCGGATGTACCTGAAGAACCGCAATCCATCCGTGTATTCAAACCACAGCCACTTCTGGTAGATGGTACGCCGCTGGACGAAGTACAGACCGCGATTGTCCGGGCGAAAGCGCAGCCCACGCCGGTCTTACATCCGGCAGCGGTTTCCCAGAAACGCACACTGGCAGCCATTGGACAGTCTTACGTCGGTGAGCTGACAGGCAGCATCACGGGCAATGTCTACTGTTTTGGCTACGCCATCCATGAAGGCATCTGTGTCTTCGTGAATATGGGTGGACCGCGTATGGCAGTCGAGGCGATCCGAGCGAAACTGTCCAAGGGCGACATCGTGAACTGCACACCCTGGGACGCGCCAGCCGTTGAACTCACCGCAGGCGAAGGGAACAGCGGCATGTTTCACGATTTCATGCAGAACATCCCCGAAGCAAAATTTACCTCGCTCATCCTGTGCCATGATTTGCTGGTCAATCCCAACTACGGCGGCAAGTCCACCACCTTCATCCTCCGCACCGATGAGGCGCAGGCAGCAGCCAGGCTCAAACATCACGTCACCGAACTGGTCAAAGTCCCGGTGTTTGACGAGTGGACAGGCTACCTGTATCACACTGGACAGACCGCGATGCTGGTGCGTCCGACACGTTCCTCTGGCGACATTGACTTGATTACGGTTACGCTCGACATTGATGCCTGGACACGGCTCATCACCGGCGGCATCGAACAGGGCGTAATCACGCTTCCCATTTCCAACTGATTTCATCCCATCCATCTAGCAGCCATCTGTCAGACCTCTGGCAGGCGGCTGTTTTTGATTCTTATGAAAGGAACTTTCTCATGGCACGAGCCGAGAGCAAAATGGTCATGGGCTATCTACCGATTGAGCCGCATCATCATGCTGCCATTACGTCGCTAGTTGCGCCTGCCACACCAGCCGTGAAACTGCTCGACCCCTTCGCCGGGGATGGGCTGTTTCTCCAGGTGGCAGCACAGGCGTGGAACGTCACGCCTTACGCGAATGAATTGGATGGCGAACGCGCTCAGTCCTGTATCGAGCGCTTTGGACCGAAGCAGGCGGTGCGCTGCGATGTCGAACGGCTGCTGGCATCCAATAACGCCTTTGGTGCGGCATGGCTCAATCCTCCCTATGACCATGACAAAACTGCCAAAGCCAACAAGCGTGTCGAGTTTGCCTATCTGCGGCACAGTTGGAAATGGCTGCAAGACGGCGCTCTGGCGCTGTGGTGTATTTATTCCCAACATATCACCGAAGATGCCGCTGCCTTTTTAGCCCGTAACAGCAGCCGCGTCGATGTGTGGGCGCTGCCCGGTAAACATCAAGGCGAGTACGATCAGGTGGTGGTTGCTGCCATCAAAGGCACGCATCCCAACCCGACAGAACTCTACCAAAGTATCTTGGATGGCAAAGCCAATCCACATCCGCTGATGTTGCAGCCCGAACCGCTCTACAAGCTGCCTGCGCCACCGCATATCACCCGCTTTGTGTTCGCGCCGGACATCATCGACGAGGAGCAGGGCTTGCGGCTGATTGAGGAGCAGGGGGCGTGGAAGACCAACGGCTTTCAGTCACTACTGGAAGTCCCGCGTCCGCCGGAGCAGATTGAACCAGTGGTCGCACCCCGTCCGGGACACATGGCGCTGGTACTGGCAGCGGGCGTTGCCAACGGCGCAGTCATCCAGACCGGGGACTACGGGCAGGTGGCTATACGCGGCAAGACGCAGCACGTCGAGCAGATTGCCCGTGTGGAAATCGAAGCCGCCCCTGGTGACCCGGAAAGGCAGATCAAAAAGACCACTATCCGCCTCAAGCCCACCACCACGTTGACCCTGCTGGCGCAGGATGGCACGGTGGTTGAGATGGAAGGCGATGAGGCGCTGCTGGGGTTCATCACCGCCAACAAACGTTCGCTGACCAGCTACCTCAACCAGAAATTCAAGCCGATGTATGGCTTTGATTTCGCCGGGATGGGGCGCTGGCTGGATCGTATCCGGCTGAAGGGCAAATACCCAATGTACACCGCCCAGAAGCATGTGGTGGGCGCGACGGTGCGCGGTTTCCAGAGCCGGGACAGTATCCTGCTCGTTGGAAGTATGGGAACGGGTAAGACGCTCATGGGCGGGTCTACCGCCATCAGCATCGCCTCCGGCGTAGTTGAGAAGCTGCGCGGAGAAATCGGGGACGATCAGGTGGTACTCATCGTCGCCCCGCCGCATCTGGTCGAAAAGTGGAAGCGGGAACTGCACAGCATCAGCCGCAACATCTTTGTGGAACGTTTGGACCGCCACGAAGATATCAAGCTCTTTATGGAGAAGTCAGCACGGCTGGGTCCGAGGATCGCCAAAATCGGTCTCATCAAACGCGATATGACCAAATTGGGCGCAGGGCGTGAGGTCGGCGTTGTCTGGCGCGATGAATGGGTCGCGCTGTGGCGGTACGGACAGCCCACACCGGAAGGGTATGAACCACAGCAGCGGCTGGTCAAACAGCGTATGCCGAAATGTCCGACCTGCGGCTGTACCGTCATGCAGGAGAAGAAAGGTGTCGAATCGCCCGCGTCGGAAAGCTGGCTGAAATCAGGCAAACGCCTCTGTCTGGTCTGCCAGACCCCACTGTGGCAGGAAGCCCGTGATAAAGGATCACAGCCCAAACCCGGACAGAAATATCCGATGAAAAATCCGCGCTATCGCATCGACGAGTACCTCAAGCGGGTCTACCCGGATCGGGTGTATCTGCTGATCTGGGATGAAGTCCACGAGTGCGCGCATGGCGATACTGGCAACGGGGAAGCCTTCAACCGCATCGCGGGGCTGTCGCGGAAGGTGCTGGCAATGACCGGAACGCCCTTCAATGGTCGCTCTTCCTCCATCTTCAATCTCGAATATGCCCTCAATCCCCGCACTCGCCAGCGTTACAACTGGGGCGGCGCACCCCGCCTGAGTCGTAAGACTCGCAACGAACGCAGTTTTCAGATCGTCGTTGCGGATGACAGCAAACAGCGCGGACGTGCTGAGTCGCGCTGGGTCGCCGATATGGGCGTGCGCGAGCAGGTCGTCGAAGAGCGTCCGTCATATGACAAAGAAACTGGCGCGTTCACTGGTACTTCCACTTACGAGAAACCGTATGAGGAAGCGCCCGGAATTTCACCGCTGCTGGTGGCGGAAGTGCTGGATCATGCCATTTTCTTCAGCTTAGGTGATCTGGGCAAAGCCCTGCCGCAGTACGAAGAAATCGCGCTGCCGGTGGAGATGGATGCCGACACCTATGAGCAGTATGACCGCACCCGCCAGCAGTTGAAGGATTACCTGATTGCGCGGCGTTGGGAAGGCGATACGACGTTTCGCGGCGCATACCTGCAATGGGCGATGGGCTGGGTGAATGCGGCGCACCGTCCGCATGAGGTCATCCACAACCTCAAGCACCCGATCACCGGGGAGAAGTTGCCCCACGTCGTCACCAGCATCCCGTCTTATGGCGAAGACCGCATCTTTGCCAAAGAGCAGGCGCTCCTCGACCTGGTACGCTCCGAGTTGGAACAGAACCGTCCATGCGTGATCTATATCCGTCAGACCGCGACCCGCGACATCCAGCCGCGCATCGAAGCGCTCATCCGCCAGCACGTCCCGCTTGCCCGAACCTTCATCCTCAAGAATACCGTTGAAGCCGAGCGGCGCGAAGCGGTGATCGAAGCGGAAGTGGCGAAGGGAACCAATGTCGTCATCTCCAACCCTGAGCTGGTGAAGACCGGGCTTGATCTGGTATTTGCGCCGACGCTCATCTTCTACGAAATCGTGTTCAATCTCGGAACGATGATGCAGGCAGCGGGACGGTCTTACCGCCTCAACCAGACCCACAACCACTGCAAAACGTATTACCTGTTCTGCGAAGGCACGATGGAACAGACAGCGGTGCAGCTCATGAGCCGCAAACAGCGTGCCGCCAAGCTGCTGACAGGTGACATCGGATTGACCGGGTTGGATGCGTTGACCGAAGGCGAGAGTGGATTCGAGGAGGCTTTGCTTGAAGCCATCGGGCGCGACGAGGCGCTGCTTGACCCTTCCGAACTGTTCAGGAAGTCTGAAGCGCAGGGCGAAATCGACAGCGAGGACGCTGCCTACTGGAACGTCGAACTGACTGAAACGGACGGTGAACCGCTGGCGGCTGAGTACGCCGCCCCGGTTATGCAGATCGAACTTCAACCCGCGTTGGAAAGTGACCTCCTCATTCGGGAAGCCATTCGGCTTGGCGGTGTGGTGGCTGAAATCGAACACCAACCGCTTCAGATGAAACGGATAGGCGAGCAAGTTCTCTCTACTTCCATCGTTGAGGCGATTAAAGGTTATCTCAACAGCGTTCACATCATCATTGGCGACGAGAAACTCTCAGCACTGCACACGGAATTGTTCGATCTGCTGCAAACAAGTCCGGTTCGGCTGTGTGACTGGCTGCGAGATAATCACGTCGTCTTCCCCGGCTGCGAAGAGGAAGTCGCCGCCCACACTCTCCGGCTGATGCAGGCGGCAAACAGCGATCTCGTCAACGTCATCCCCGTGCGACCTGTGGTGGTCGGCGCAAAGGCGAGAAAACCTGCCACTTCCAAACCACGCCGATTCGATCTGATGGCGGTGCCAGATGATGCGCCTCAGCCCAAACGTCAGCCCCCTGAACGACTGGATGAAACCGCGCCGCTGCAACTGGCGTTGTTCTGAGGGGGCGACCATGCACCCCGATACACTGGATTTTCTGGATACCCTCTTTGAACGCTGTGTCCGGCTGCGTTCGTCGTCCTGCTTGACCTTCACCGTCATTCATCCCAATGGTCAACAACCCACGCCCTCTCGACACATCCCTCTGGATAACCGCGTTGCGCTGCTCGATACGCTGCAACGGCTGTCCGACACGAACCGGATGGGCTGGGGCGCGTATTTCGCGGTGGGACTTCGCAAGCCGGGACTGTCTCGCTGGAAACGCGGTGGCGCGGTGGAAGTGGTTGCGCTGCCCGCGTTTTACACCGACATCGACGATGCGACGGATGCCACGCTCGTCAAGCTGTGCGGCGCTCGACTGCCTCCGTCGGTGATTGTTCATTCCGGCGGTGGCTATCACGCCTACTGGCTGCTGGACGAGCCAACCCGCGATCTGTACACGGCGCGGCAGGTCTTACAGGGGTTGGCGCATACCTTCGGCGGGGATGGCTTATCCCCGGCACAGTCGCTGCGACTGCCGGGAACGGTGAATCACAAGCCCGAACGCGGCGGCGCGTTGTGCCATCTGGTCGAAAGCTCAGACCGTCACTACTGCCTGTCCGACTTCGGTCCGTTCATTCCGCCAGCTCCCCGTCTACAGGAGCGACGAACCGCTGTACGAGCTGCCCATCCACCGAACAGCAAAAACCTCAACGTGCAGTTGATTCACGCCATCACCACTGTGCTGTACCGCGACTATGCAGCGCGCGAACAGCGGCGGAGTGACTGGCTGGCAGCACTGTGTCCCTGCGGTCATGCCCGTGATTCGCCGGGGTCGCACTTCTTCTGGAATCCCACCATCGGCTGCGGGCGCTGTCATGGACGACATGGCACGCTGCGGCTGACCGATCTCTGTTCTGTTCTGGGTATCGACGCTGCCAGTTACGGCGGCGTGTATCGCTAAAGTAGAAAAGGAAACCATACCATGTCCGACAAGAACCAAAGCACCAAACAGGAACCACCGCCGACCATCATCACGCTGACGCTGCCCACACCGTCCGAGGGTGGTATCCCGCTGGAACGCGCCACTGCGACCCTGCTGATTAAGCGCGGCGACCTAGCGCACATCCGGCAGTTCACCTACATCGTGATGGAAGATATGACGACGGCGATCAAGGAAGCCTACCTCGCGCTGGCGGCTGTTGAAGCCGAACCACCCGTTATCCCCGAAGCGCCCAAAACTGCGCCCAAGTCCGAACCAAAAGCGAAGTCGAAAGCGGAGCCAAAGCCCATTGTGGAGGAAGAACCGACCATCGACATCCCGCTCAAGAAAGGCACGCTGGCGGTCAAGATCAGCCACCTCAAGATCATCGGTGGCGAAACTGATGCGGCGGCTTACCGTCAGGCGGTGCTGATTGCCGGGAAGCTCATCGACGGCAAGCTGTGGGATGGCACTTCGCCCATTCGCATTGACGATGTGTACGTCACGCTGAAGAAGATGAAACACCTGTCTGAGCGTGAAATGAGCCTGTTCACGCTGGAAGATTTCGTGCAAATCGGCGGCACAACGGATGCGCCGGAAGCCGTTACGGATGTTGAAAGGGATGCTGTCGAAGTGGAGGACGACGGCATTGATACTGAACCGCTGCTCATGGCAATGCCATCCCTCAACGGGAAGACCTTCAGCGCGAATGGGCATCACCCGGATGACGCTGACGACGAATAATACCCGCTCAATTCAACTCATCCAACCTGTTTCGATCTATAGACCCGAAAGGAAAGCAACATCATGTCTGACCAGAATAATTCCCAACCCCGTATCTTTAAGACCGGCGCGGTTCGCATCGTGGAAGATGAATCCATGCGTGTGCTGGATAACGAAGCCATCCGCAGCCTGCTCAAGGCGACTTACCCCGAAATCGCCAATGCCACCATCCGTGAAGTGACCACCGAGAACGGGCAGAAGGTGATCGAATTCCTGCCGCAGCCCGGACGCAAAGGCTAACCACCATGTTCGATGCAGGCTTGACTGTTGAAAGCCTGCGGGACTGCCTGACAGGTCTGAAACCTGTCGAACTCAAGGGGATGGTGCTTCTCAGGGAGCGCCGCCCCATTGGGCAGTTCTTCCCGCAGCTTGAAGGCGGACAGATAGGCATCCCGCGTGAAACGATTGCCGAAGCCGTGACCGAAATTGTCGGCTACACCGAACGCTGCCGTCGGGCAGCGCAGCAGTTGACGAAGCTCACCCCCGTTCCCCTGACCGCTTTCTCAATTTTGGAGTACGGCATCTAATGAACGAATTACTGGACACCTTTGGGCTGCTGGCAGCGGCGATGCTGGATGACCCGCTGCTGACACTCGCCAACGCTGTTGCCTGGCTCGACCCCTTATGGGAAACGAGCGATGACGACGTGTATGACGAAGGCGACGGCGTGGGCATGGCGCTGTGTATTACGCGCAGCGCGTTTCCTGACATCTACGCGGGCGCGGTGGAGCGTATTCGCTCCGGCGCATCGGAAAAAGAACTGGACAGCTTCATCTGCGGCGAAATTGGCAAACGCGGTATCCCGCTCGACAATCTCGAATTTCTGGGTTACGGCATTCCGCTGACCGCCTGCGGCATCGAACTGTCCGACCCTGACCTCTACGCCGCCCGTGTCGATCTGCTGCCGCTGGTGGCGTTATTTGGTATTCGTCCTGAACCGGGACATTACAACGTGGAAGTCCCTCACTGCACCTACACCGCCGGGCGCATCATCGCCGACAGCCTGGTACAGCAGGACGATGAACGCTTGAAACAGGTCGGCTGGGCGCTGGCATGGTTGTTTTCCTGTTCCGGCAACACCTTGATCGACTTCGACGACGAATCAATGGCGGAAATCCCGCCGCTGTCGTGGGACGAAAATGATCTGGCATTTGCCATTGAATTGATCGAAGAAGCCAACGGCATCATCGGCGATGTGAATGCTGGACTGAAACTGCTTGAAGTAACCCCCATCCTCTTTTCTGCGCTGGAAGCCAACATCCAGCGCACCTACAAAACGATTGCAAAACAGAAAGGCAAACAAGATGAACCCCGCATCCGATTGGAGTGGCCGCCTCTTATCACAGGCGGTGATGGAGCAGCCGTCCCTGATCCTGAGCTTTTACAGCTTCGGCGTGATGCTGCATAAGCGCGACGGCGACAGAGTGAGTGAATACCCCGTAGACCCGGCACAGGTGGCGCTGGCGCTGTCTGCCAAAGTGCGCTTCGATACCGGGCTGCTGTCCGACAATACCCTGCTGGTGCGGCAAGAAGGCGTGAAGAAGGTCGTGGTCGAGTACCGTCCACCGCAGAAAACCGGGCTGTATTTGGATGGTTCGGAAACGGCGCTGCGTGTGCCGCTGCCCGGACTGCTGCTGATCCGGGTCACGGCGGAAGACAAGAATCCTCAATACGGTGTGTATGCCGTCAAAAAGCGTCCAGTCACCCTGAACGAGCCGTTGTTTCACGCGCCGCTGCCGAATGTGTTTTCCAGCGGCAATATCTGCTGGGGGACGGTGCAGCGCGTGACCGACACCGCGCTCCAGACGACGAATCTGGCAGAAGATTGGGCGGTCTTGCTTGGTTCGCGCTTCAACGATCACGGTGTGGGCGGCAAGAGCAAATCGCACCCGATGGACATCCGCCAGATGTTGATTGCCCTCGAAAAACGCAAGGCACGCGCTTATCCAAAATCTGATCTGCTGCCCGTCAAGAAGACACTGGCACAGGTGCTGGGAGATGAAAAATGACCACCCTGAACACTTTCGATCCGAACACACACATCCAGACCATTACAGTAGTGGGTTTGGGTGGAACGGGAGCGCAGATTGCGCGTTCTGTCGCCCGTATGGTGTATGACATGAAGGCGGCGCGGCTGCACACCCCACAGATCATCCTGATTGACCCCGACAAAGTGGAAACGAAGAACGTTGGGCGGCAATTATACACCCAAGCGGATGTCAGACAGCCGAAGGCGCATATTCTCATGCGCCGCTTCAACATGGCGCTCGGTTTGGACATCATCGCTATTGACCAGCCTGTGAATGCCGAAAAGCACTTTGAACGCTGGGGCAATCTGATTGTCGGGGCAGTGGACAATCATCTGGCGCGGCGTGAGCTGGCGAAAGCCAACGGCGCGATCTGGCTGGATGCGGGCAATCACTTCAATGCCGGTCAGGTGGTCATCGGCAACACCAGTGATCCTGAAACCGCGCTGCGTCACATCGACGGACAGAATGGCAGATACGCCTATCTGCCCAATGCTGGACTGCTGTTTCCGGCGCTGCTCGAACCCGAACCGGAAGTGAAACCACAGCCAGAGCGTTCCTGTGCCGAACTGGTCGCGGCGCGTGAGCAGGATTTACTCATCAACGACTGGATGGCAACCATTGTCTCACAATACGTCTATAAACTGCTTCATCGCCAGCCCATCTCCTCGTTTGTGTCTTACGTCAGTGCCGATGGCATGAGTGTTCGCAGCGTGGCTATTTGCCGCGACGAACTGCTGCCATATCTACAGGCGGAGGTGTAACCATGCTCAAAGGTCAGCGTCAGAACTTCCACCACTCGAAACTGCCGAAGCCCGGCGCAGTTGGGAACATCGTCGGACTGTCTACGGTCAATCCACGCCGGAAGTGTATCGTCGTCGCCTATCCGCTATGTGACAACGTGCGTCCGTACAGCATCGGCATTCATACCTGTTGGGTTCGCTTTCTCGATAATGGCAGTTTCCAGCGCTTCAGCGGCATCTGGTTTGAGGAGGCGTGAGCGCATGTCTTACCAACTTCCTCTCTTCCCACCGGATGAACCACCTAACCCTGATCCGGTGCAACTGCTCCGCGACGGTGCCGCGCTGGTGCTGAGTATCTCCGGCGGTAAAGACTCGGATGCCATGAGCCATCACTTGCTCGAACGCCGTCAGACAGAAGGCTGGTCGGGGGATGTCGTCATGATTCATGCCGATCTGGGGTCGCGGGTCGAGTGGCAGCAGACACCCGACTACGTGCAGCATCTCGCCCGGCGCAAAGGTGTGCCGCTGCATATTGTCCGCTGGACACATGGCGATTTGATTGACCGCATCTGGCAGCGGTATTACAAAGACCCGTCGCGCCCGTGCTGGCCGTCTGCCCAGATGCGCTACTGTACGGCGGATTTGAAACGCGAACCGATCAGCCGTTGGCTGAGAAACACTTTCTCAACCGGCAATGTCATCTGTGCGATGGGCTTACGCGCTCAGGAAAGTCATACACGCGCAAAACGGCAATCTTTTACCCTCCGTACCAACTCCAGCGCCCCGACCAGGGGGCGTTTTGTTTATGACTGGCTGCCGATCCACAACTGGATGGAAACCGATGTGTGGGACTGCATCCGGCGGCATGGGAACATCCATCACGAAGCCTACAGCCTGGGCAATCACCGCCTGTCCTGCGCCCTGTGTGTGCTGGCAAGCCTGAATGACCTCATCAACGGCGCAGCCCAGAATCCCGATACCTACCGTGAATACTGCCGGATCGAAGCCGTCACGGGTTACAGCTTCCGCAAAGACTTCTGGTTAAGCGACCTCAAACCTGAACTGCTGCCGAAAAGCACGCTCATCGCTGTACGCGACCATAAGAGGAGAGCCACATGAATGGTGATTGTACTCAACTGGACTGGAAGCCCGTCCTGCTGGTGAAGGTGATGCGCCTGCCGTTTGGTGACATTTATACCGGATTGTCGGTGAAACGCCTCTACCTGGCACAGCATCCTGACGGCATTTTGCGTGCGGACTGGACCCTGCCCGACGATGAGCGCTTCTTACCACTGGTGCAGCTCACGGGCTGGAAACCAGAACGGGATGTTCCCTTTGCTCTGCCCGTGCAGTATTGGCGCAGCAGAAGTGAACGCAGTGCGGCGGTTATCCCCTCCGGAACATGGGTGCTGCCCTATGATGACGCACACTACCAGCTTTATGAGCGGGTGCGATTGACTCTCCATGCTGTGTTGGAGCAGGTGAATCAAGCCCCAACAGACAGCCGAACCTTGCGAACGCTCACCCGCTGGACGATGTAAGACAGCGCCTCACCTGGAGGCGCTTTTCATTTCCGATGAACATATCAAGGAGAAGATGCACAATGGATACGACTGAAACCATCACACAGCAGGCGTTGAACCGCTACAACCGTTTGTTCGACAACGGGCAGTACACCGCCATCGCCGTCATGCTTGCCACTGATCTGCGTACAAGTCGGGAAAGCGAACGGACTGCTGATGTGATGAACCTGGTCACGGATACCGCTTTAGCCCTTTGCCAGCACCCGCACTACGAACTGGCATGGCTCAAACTGGCGACCTTCTGTGGGCAGAATGCAATCTCAATCCCGACGATTGACGCGATTTACACCTATCTGCTGATTTTTCAGCAGGTGAAAGACACCCGTGCCGATGATTTTGAAGGGACTACGAAAGCGCTGTTGAAAGCCTACGAAACCACAGATACCTTGCGAGCGGCAGTCTCCTGTGCCAACGGGGTGCATGGATGGCGCGGACGGATGGCTTACGAACTTCTGGCATCTGCCGATTATTTGTCGCAAGCCGCCATTCAACTCTTGATCCATGGCAACCTGTCCTACATCCGCGAGAAACTGCAATCTGGGTTGCGGCGGCTCACCGGGGCATTGTATGAAGGTGTACGAGAAAGCGACACGCCAACCCTGTTCAACTTCAAAGGAACCTACTTTCCCGACGAGCATGACCAACCATGAGTGAACAGAAGCCTTCCTTTCACCCCCGCCATCGAGCTTACATTGCTGTCGTTCGCCGGTATACCCATTACCGGTTCGTTCCATCCGATTCATCCCTAGCGTTCACTCAATTCATAGTCGCTGCGCTATCCTGCCATCCACGCTGACGCAAGCCGTATCACCGATCAGCCTCTTGCCAACTGCGATGCCCTATCGCCTGTTCCAGTGGTTCATGCCGCCAGACTGTATGCTGCCTCCCTGTTCTATCCAGCCACGACAAAGCGGATACCTGCGCCACCACCTTTGACCGTTTGCTGACTCATCTTACCCCTGTGATGCTTTCGTTCCCGTGTTACGCCTTTTCGCTGCTGGCGCGTGCCATCTGACCCAAACCATGCCGATTTAGTCGCTGACCAGTCTAGCAGGTGCGACAGCCTTCAAAATCCGCCTGCGGATTTCGCTTCACCCGTTTTTGTCTGGCTTGTGCCGTTGCACTCAACAAAAACGGGTAGCGCCTTACAGGTGAAGGCTGCCTGTATGCACCTGCTCCGCTTTGGTCAGAAATCGGCACAGGGTCGATGGACAAAGAAGCGCACAGCGCGAAGGAGTGAACATCATGGGTACGAGTATCAACATTCAGGTGACAGGCTTCGTCGGCAGCGATCCACAGGTGAAGACCGTCGGTGAACAGCAGGTTGCCAGTTTCAGTGTGGCGGTCAATCGCAAGAACGGCGGCGGCAAGAAGCAGACTCTGTGGCTGCGTGTGAATTGCTGGAACAAGCTCGCCGATGTCGCAGCGCAGTACGTCAAAAAAGGCTCGCTGGTTCAGGTGACAACCGAATGGCTGCGTCCGAGCGCGTGGACTGACCAGAGCGGCACACCGCAGGCGAGTCTGGATTTGGATGCGAACCGCCTGGTGCTGTTGGATCGGCTGGAAAGCGATGACCCAGAGAACGGAGAAGATATTCCGTTTTAGGACAGCCTGACGTATGACAAACAGGGGCGGCGCGAAAGTGCCGCTTCTTGTATTTTATCTTCACTGCTTCTTGGCTCATTTTTCAGTCACGCAGCATCTGGATAAAAGCTTGTATATCGGGGATATGCACTGGAAGATGCCGGTACGGCGGTCGCGGGGGCGCGACCAGAATGATTTCCAGAACACCACCCAGATCGAGGGGAACGGAAGAGGGGAATGGCGATTTACTGTGCCAATCTTTATCACTCAGGGTCCGCAGTTTGTTCATGAGGCTTGCCTGGGTGCGTTCCCATTCAGTGAGCACCTCTGAGAGTAACATCCCGCGTCGATCTTCGATCCCACCATAGTGGATGCGACGACTGCTGAGTTCGGACTGCATCTCATCAATAGCGCGATGCCTTTCGCCTTTTTGCCATGCTTCAATCGCTACGATGGACAAATCTTCGTATGTGAGGAGATGTGCCAGTAAGTCTTTGAAAGAGAGATGTTGATCCCAGTACAGACCATGTTTAATCGTATCCGGGCGGATCATTTCTTCCTCTGTGAGCATCCCAATCAGTTCCCGGATAGCAGCATGTTCGATACCTAATTGTTGAAGCGCTGTTTCTCGATTGATGGTTGCCAGCATCTTTTGCCTCCTGTTGAATCTTCTCTTTCTACCTCGTTTTAGAGCATATCGCATTTTTCTATCCATTTACATTTTCTGGTGTCTGACTTCTGGGCGCTGCCTCGCAGCAGCGCCGCGTCCTAGGGACGCCCGATCCCCCTCAGCCGCTAAACATGTGTAGGACACATGCTTGCGTTACAGCCGGAATGACGCGATTTCGGAGACATCGGCGCGGCTGAGGGGGAGAGCGAGCTAAAACGCTCGCTCCTCATACGCCGGAGGGCTTGATGTGCCGCGCTCACGCGCAGCACCGCTGAACGACCCTGCGGGTGTCGTCCAGCGCGTCGGCACGGTGAACCATGCCGACCAAACACACCCGTCAGCATTCGCACGTGTTTGTTGGACACAATGATGCCTTGCTTGCTGTCCAACAACGAGCGGTCACGCCCGCCGTGTTTGTATGATGTCTTGCATGACAGGTTCCAACCTTAGAATCCGTCTGCAAGCTACAGAGCAGGGCTATCTGACGGCTGTGTGCTGGAAGAGTCATTGCTATGGCCCATGATTCAAACGAGCAGCGATCACTCACAAATTCTCCGCTCATGAAGCAGTTCTTTTTCAGCATATCTGTAATAAATCGAGTATCCTTAGAGAAGAGTCACTTCAAAAAGCTATTTCAGGTTGCAACTGCAAAGGAACACCTGTGCCGCGTATATTTGATAATATTCAGCCGGATCAAATCCTGCTGCCTGCCCTGCAAGATACCATACAGGTCGCCTATCGCGCTGATTTTTGCGTAGGGTATTTCAACCTGCGTGGTTGGCGAGCGATTGCCAACGACATTGATAACTGGTCTGGAGCGGAAGACAACCGCTGCCGCGTGCTGGTGGGGATGCAGCGCCGCCCGGAGGACGAGTTCCGGGAAGCCATGCAGCAGTTGAAAGATTCGGATCGTATTGATAACGCCACCGCCAACCGCCTTCGCAAACGACTGGCGGAAGAGTTTCGGGATCAACTGACCATTGGCACACCGACCAATGAAGATGAAGCGGCATTACGCCAGCTTGCTGATCAACTTCGTACCGGCAAAGTGGTGGTCAAGCTCTACCTGCGCCACAAATTACACGCCAAGTTGTATCTGTCCTACCGTCAGGATCGGTTCAATCCCATCATTGGTTATCTGGGCAGCAGCAATCTGACCTTCTCTGGATTATCCGGGCAGGGCGAACTCAATATTGACGTTCTTGACAATGATGCCGCCACAAAACTCGCCCAGTGGTTTGAAGACCGGTGGGAAGACCGCTGGTGCATCGACATCTCACAGGAACTCATTGAGATTATTGAAACCAGTTGGGCGAGAGAAGACCTGATCCCGCCCTATCACATCTACGTGAAAATGGCTTTCCACCTGTCGCAGGAAGCCCGCGCCGGACTGAATGAATTCAACATTCCCCGTGACTTAGAGGGTATGTTATTCGATTACCAGAAAGCCGCCGTCAAGGTTGCCGCTCATCACCTCAATAAGCGTGGCGGAGTGCTCATTGGTGATGTGGTTGGATTGGGTAAGACGCTGATGGCGACGACTCTGGCTCGTATTTTTGAGGATGACTTCGGGCTAGAAACGTTGATCATCTGCCCAAAGAATCTGGTGAGGATGTGGGAAGAGGATTATGTCTATCGCTATGGGTTGCGCGGGCGGGTACTTTCGACTACCCAGGCGATCCGTGATTTGCCCAGCCTCAAGCGCTACCGACTGGTCATTATCGACGAGTCACACAACCTGCGAAATCGTGAGGGGAAACGCTACAAAGCCATTCAGGACTACCTCACTGCCAACGATAGTCTATGTATCATGTTGTCAGCGACTCCCTACAATAAGACGTATCTCGATTTATCCAACCAGCTTCGCCTGTTTGTGCCAGAAGACAAGGATCTTGGTATTCGCCCGGAGCAACTGCTCCGCGAGATCGGTGAAACTGAGTTTATCCGACGCCATCAGGCCGGTTTACGGACACTGGCAGCTTTCGAGAAAAGCGAATACGCCGACGACTGGCGTGAATTGATGCGCCTCTACATGATCCGGCGCACACGCAGCTTCATCAAGCAAAACTACGCCGAGATTGACCCGACCAACAACCGACCATACCTGGTCTATCAGGATGGCAGCCGCAGTTATTTCCCCGTGCGTGTGCCGCAAACCGTGAAGTTCCAGATCGGGGGCGATCACGATCAGTATGCCCGGCTGTACGCCGATGAGGTGGTGCAGGTCATCAACGATCTTGAACTACCGCGCTACGGATTAGGTGAATACACCGTCAAGAATGCGGACCAACTTGCAAGAGGTGGTGAGCGTGAGCTGATTGACAACCTTTCACGAGCAGGCAAGCGGCTGATGGGATTTAGCCGCACGAATCTGTTCAAGCGTCTGGAAAGCTCTGGCAAGGTCTTTTTGCAATCGCTGGAGCGTCACATTCTCCGCAATTACATCTTCCTGTATGCCATCGAGAACAATCTGCCCCTGCCTATTGGGACGCAGGATGCCGCAATGCTGGATACCCGCACCAGTGACGTAGACGTGGATGAAACCAACACGACATTAGGACTGTTTGAGATCGAGGACGAAAACGAGGAAACCACTGTTCCGGCGGACGATGCATTGGTCGAGCATTTGAGCGAAGCTGAGTTTAAACACCGGGCACAGGAAGTCTATGGGCTGTATGCCAGCCAGTACAAACGTCGTTTCAAGTGGCTAAGATCAGAACTGTTCCAGAAACGTCTGGCAACCCATTTACTGAAGGACGCACGGGCACTGCTTGATGTAATACGAATGAGTGGCGATTGGAATGCCAGCGAAGATGCTAAACTCAACCGTCTGGTTGAATTAGTCACCCGGACACATGCGAGAGAGAAAATCATTGTTTTCACCCAGTTTGCCGACACAGTAAGCTATCTGGAACGCGAACTGAAAGGGCGCGGTATCCGATCTGTTGCCGGGGCAACCGGGAATGTGGCTGACCCGACCAGTATTGCCCATCGCTTTAGCCCGGTGAGCAACAACCGACGCGACCAGATTAGTCCTGAAAATGAACTGCGAATTCTCATCGCTACTGATGTGCTGTCAGAAGGGCAGAACCTACAGGACGGGGCGATTGTGGTCAATTACGACCTACCCTGGGCGATTATCCGCCTAATCCAGCGTGCAGGACGTGTGGATCGTATCGGACAGCGTGCCGAGCAGATCCTGTGTTACACCTTCTTGCCAGCCGATGGTGTCGAGCGTATTATTCGCCTGCGCGAGCGAGTGCGGCAACGCCTTGCCCAGAATGCCGAAGTCGTAGGAACCGACGAGTCCTTCTTTGAAGAGGACGTGGATACCCAAACCCTGCTTAACCTCTATCATGAGCGGGCTGACATCCTTGAAGACGAAGAGGATGATGAGGTCGATCTTGCGTCTTACGCCTATCAAATCTGGCAGAATGCCATCAAGCGCGATCCGACACTGGAACGTATCATCACGCAGATGGCTCCGGTCAGTTTTTCGACGCGCTACCACATCCCAAATCCCAAAGAGCCGGAAGGTGTACTGGTCTATCTTCGCACCAATGAGGGCAACGATATGCTCGCATGGATCAACCCGCAGGGCGAAATTGTCAGCGAGTCGCAGTTTGAAATCCTGAACGCCGCCCGTTGTGCGCCGGAATCACCCGCTTTGCCGCGTGCTGATTATCATCATGATGCGGTGCAGATAGGTATCCGGCAGATCATCGAGAGTCAGCGTAACAGTCCGGCTGGTGGACAACTTGGACGACCCAGCGGCGCACGTTTCCGCACCTATGAGCGCTTGAAACACTATGCCGCAACACAGCGAGCAACACTGTTTGAAGCCGAATACGAAGCACGCGGCTTGTACAAAGCCGTTGATGAGATTTACCGCTATCCGCTGCGTCAGACCGCAGTGGATACGCTCAACCGCCAGTTGAAAGCCGGAATCAGCGATGAAGCGCTTGCAGAACTGGTCATGAGCTTACGCGAAGATGACCGCCTGTGCATTGTCCACGATGGCGAAATTGAATTTCAGGAACCCCGCATTATTTGTAGTTTAGGGCTATCGCAGAGTGAAAATTAGCTTATGACTGTCAACATCACCCGCATACGCACACACATCCAAAACTTTCGCTTTGAAGACTTGTTCATTGATGAACTCGGCTGGGATCAGCAGCGGAACCAGCTTGAAGTCGTTGTTGATGGTAGTCGCGTGACGCTGAATGCGTTTGCCGAGAAGCGCGGTATGGTCGCCTTTCAGATGGCAGACATCCCGGAATACAAGCTGCGCCGCAAGATTGAGCAGCAGGTTGCAAAGGCGCACCGCGAGAACATCATCATTTACTCTGACTCACAGAACAGCCAGCAAATCTGGCAGTGGGTGCGACGTGAGACAGGCAAGCCGCTGGCTAATCGGGAACGGCAGTTTTACAAAGGACAATCCGGCGAGAACATCGCGCAAATTCTGGCGGGTATCGCCTTCAGTCTGGATGAAGAAGACGATCTGACCATCGTTGATGTGACCAGCCGTGTGCGGGCTGCCTTCGATATGGAGCGTGTAACGCGGCGATTCTATGACCGCTTCAAGCGCCAGCACGATGCGTTTCTGGCATTCATTGAGGGCATCCCGGACGAGGATTTCCAGCGCTGGTATGCGTCGGTGATGCTCAACCGCCTGATGTTTATCTACTTTGTGCAGAAGAAGGGTTTTCTGGATGGCGACGTGGATTACCTCCGTAATCGCCTGTCTCAAATCGAAGGCAATTTCTACCGTGACTTCCTCTGTCCCTTATTTTTCGAGGGATTTGCGAAGAAAGAACATCCTGCTGCGATTCGTCGTCTGCTCGGTGATGTGCCATATCTGAACGGTGGTCTGTTTCTTCAGCATCAGATCGAGGAACTGTACGGCGATGCCATCCAGATTGAGAATGAAGCCTTTGAGAAGTTGTTTGACTTCTTTGACGAGTATCACTGGCATTTAGATGAACGTCCCCTGCGTAACGACAACGAGATCAACCCCGATGTGCTGGGCTACATCTTCGAGAAGTACATCAACCAGAAGCAGATGGGGGCGTACTACACCAAAGAGGACATTACCGAGTACATCAGCAAGAACACCGTGATTCCTTTCCTGTTTGATGAAGCACGGAAGGCAGTGAAAATTGCTTTTGAGGGCGACCATACCCTGTGGGATTTGCTGACCGAAAATCCTGACCGTTACATCTATCCGGCGGTAAGACACGGCGCAGAATACGAGCTGCCGGAGAACATCGCCGTTGGACTGGACGACGTGAGCCAGCGTGGGGACTGGAATACTCCCGCCCCTTCTGAATATGCTTTGCCGACAGAAATCTGGCGCGAGGTGGTGGCACGGCGCACACGTTATGCTGAGATGCGCGGGAAGCTGGAACGCGGCGAAGTGGGACAGATCAATGACCTGATTACCCTCAATCTCGACATACAGCAGTTCGCGCAGGATGTGATTGATTACACCGACAGCGCCGACGTGGTGCGTGCCTTCTGGAAAGCCATCAATCGCGTGACCGTGCTTGACCCCACCTGCGGCAGTGGTGCATTTCTCTTCGCGGCATTGAACATCCTTGAGCCGCTGTATGAAGCTTGCCTGGAACGGATGGAAGGCTTTGTCGCAGAACTGGAGCGCACAGGCGTCGGGCATCCCCAAAAATACAGTGATTTCCGCGAGGTGCTGGCACGCATTGACCAGCATCCCAACCGCCGCTATTTTGTTCTCAAGAGCATCATCGTTAACAACCTGTTCGGCGTGGACATCATGGAGGAAGCCGTTGAAATCTGTAAGCTGCGGCTGTTCCTCAAGCTGGTGGCGCAGGTGGGCGATAAAGGCAAAATCGAACCACTGCCAGATATTGACTTCAACATCCGCGCTGGGAATACGTTGGTCGGTTTCGCCACACAGGATGAGGTGAAACGTGCCATGACCACTACCAGCGGCGGACAGGGCAAGCTGCTATTCGGCGAAGATCAGGAAACACTGGCAGAGATTGAGCGTAAGGCAGCAGACGTTGACCGTCTTTTCGGGCTGTTCCGCCAGCAGCAGACCGCGCTGGGTGGTGAAGTGCGCCCGGAGGACAAGCAAGCGCTGCGTGACAAACTGCGCGTGCTGGAAGATGAGTTAAACCGGTTGCTCGCCGGGCAGTATGGCGTTGATCCGACGAAAACGGAACAGTACGCCAAATGGCGGAAATCGCATGAGCCGTTCCACTGGTTTGTAGAGTTCTATGGCGTGCTGAAGAATGGTGGCTTTGATGTGATTATCGGCAATCCACCTTATGTAGAATATCACAAAGTAAGAAAAAGCTATCGGATTATTGAATTTAGCACAGAATCTTGCGGCAACCTCTATGCGTATGTAATTGAGAGATGTACAAACATCCTACGAAAAATGGGACGTATGGGAATGATTGTCCAGCTTTCTGCCATCTGTACAGATCGTATGCAACCACTACAAGATTTGTACCTTGCTCATTCAGGGTATATCTGGGCATCAGCTTTTGATGATAGACCTGCCAAACTGTTCGATGGATTAGAACATATTAGAGCGACCATTATCGTAAATGAGAAAAACTCTGTTAGTTCTGATACTGATCGTCGTGTTTTAACCACAAACTTGAATCGGTGGTACAGTGAAACGCGGGAGACACTATTTCATATTCTCAACTATGGACAGGTCGGTGGATTACTTATTCCGGGTAGTTTTCCAAAAATCTCAGATGAACGTTTGCTTCGGATTGTAAAAAAACTACGCGGATTCAAATCAACATTTGAGGAAATATACGATAGAAACACAAAGACAGTAGTTCATTATCATCGCAGCCCTCTTTACTGGATACGATCACAAGACTTCATGCCGCATTTTGCGTCAGAGAATGCACAGCGCTCAGTTCATCACTTCAAAGATTTTGGGCTAATTGACAAAGCCTTTACGTCAACGATTGGCAGCGTGATAAACAGTACGCTTTTCTACATATGGTTTGTAGCTTTTGGCAATGGTAGAAATGTAGCAATCCGCGATATTGTCACCTTGCCCGCACCAGCTTCAATGCTTGATAAAGGTATCAAATCGGAATTTCATGTACCTTTCAAAGCTTTGATGGATGACTATGTGGCGAATTCTATCATTCGCATACGTCGTGATGGGGTCGAATACCAAGAGTTCTACCCTTCTCAATCTAAGCCCATATTAGACGAAATTGACCGAATGCTGGCGCGGCACTATGGTTTCACTGACGAAGAACTGGACTTCATCATCAACTACGACATCAAGTACCGCATGGGCGACGATCTCGGCGGGGACGGAGATGAAGGGGAGGAGGAATGAGGTCAGGCAGGTCGATTACGTGTAAAATTGGGGCAAATATGGGTTATAATGAGACAAATAGAACATAAGTTCAAATATCGAGGCGGTTATGCCTGATACAACACTTGTGCTTGCGCTTGAAGGTGATGTAAGGCTCGACCAGTTTTCCGAAGCGGTCAACCATTTCCACAAACTGCTTTTACAGCTCACCCAGGAAGTCGCGGCAGATACGAAAATTGAATGGGATTTGGAGGATTTGCAGTACGGCAGCGCGATTATGGCGGTTGCCGGACGTGCGGATACCGAAGAACCTGTGCTGCGTGTTGTCTCGGCATTTGAAGATGTCGGACAGTCGCTCCAGCAGCACGAACCAATCCCTTTCTCGCGCCATGTTGCCAGGGAAGCTGAATCGCTCACCAAACTCATCGGCGGCGATATTAAAGCGGTGCGGCTCGGTACGGCTCGCAAAGAAGCGATTATCTATGGCTTGTTTGATGCCAAAAAAATCAGCACTGCAAAGCCTATGGTATCTTTCGGATCGGTGAAAGGGCGCGTTCAGTCCATCAGCAATCGCGGCAAACTGCGCTTTACACTGTATGACGCGGTATTCGATAAACCAGTAAGCTGCTACGTAAAGGAAGACCGTCAGGACATTCTCACGGATATTTGGGACAAAGTGGTTTTCGTCAGTGGACGTGTGACACGCCAACCAGATAGTGGACAACCGGTGAGTGTCCGCGAGATTACCTCGATTGATTTTGTGCCGATGATCGAACCCGGCAGCTATCGTAAGGCACGGGGTATTTTGGCTGGAAGTGGAGAACCTGAACCAGCAGAAGTCAGCATAAGGCGGTTGCGCGATGCCGAAAATTAGTTACGTTTACTGCGATGCCAACGTGTTTCTCGCTTATTTTAATGCTGAAGCTGGACGAGTGACCGTCCTTGATCAACTGTTTGAGGAAATGCAGAAAGACAATCAGCGCAAAATCGTGACTTCGGTGGTCAGCATCACCGAAGTTTCACATGTGGCTGAGGAGAGGACGCGCAATCGGCTGGATAAGAAGGTGTATGATGCGCTCGAAAGTTTCTGGGGTGATAACTCACTCATCGAATTCGTAGACTTCAATGAGTTGATTGCACGCCAGGCACGAGATTTGATTCGGCAGGCGATCAGCCTGAAATATGCCCTGCGAACCAATGATGCAATCCATCTTACATCTGCAAAATATGTAGGCGTTAGTGAGTGTTTTACATACGATCACAAGCTCAACAAGTTCAGCAGCATCATTGGCTGTGATATTCGAGAACCGTATGTCAGTTCTCCAAAACTTCCACTGGTATTTCCTGACGATCCTCAAAAATAGTCCAAGGATGTTGCCGTATTGGAATCTCAGTCCGTTGAACTACCAGCATCCCTCAAGCACATTATCCCCAAAATCAAATACCTCTCTGCGATTGGTGATTCAGGACTGCTCAATGTGCCACTGTTCGCCCTGTTTTGTTCGGTGAAATGTCCCGCATCCATCATCCTCAAAACGTATGACCTTGCTCAAATGCTGAAAGACAAGCACATTGGCGTTATCAGCGGCTTTCACTCGCCTGTGGAAAAAGAAGTATTGGTGACATTGCTACATGGAGATTCTGCCATCGTTATCTGCCCCGCACGCAGTATCCAAAACATGCGCGTCCCTGCGGATTGGAAAAAACGTCTTGAACAGCAGCGGTTGCTCATCGTCTCACCATTCGCTGAAAATCAGCCTCGTGCTACACAGGAAATAGCAGCACTCCGCAATCAACTGGTCGCTGCTCTGGCTCAACAGGTATTTATTGCCTACGCTGAACCCGGCGGTAAGACAGAGACTTTTGCGCGGATGTTGATCGCCGCAGGCAATCCTGTAACGACGTTTGAGGCAAAAGAGACTGAGAACTTACTCATCGCTGGTGCAAAACCCCTTTCGCTATAGTTCGCTCCGTTTTTCCGCTTGGGTCATCAACTGGTAATTTTGACGGCTCAAAACTGCAATTTTACAGCCTTAGTTAGACCCCGATTTGCGATAATGAGAGAAAAGTTCGCCTATCGGGAGACAACGCATGTCAAAGAAATCGGTGCAGCGCAGCATCACCATGACACAGGAGATGCGAGATCGTCTGGCGCTGCTGGTGAGTAAGCAACCACGCGATACCACTGAAGCTGACATTATCCGCGAAGCAATCCGCCTGTATCTGGATAATCAGGAAGACATCATTGGCAGCCGCAAGCACTTCCAGAAGTCGCTGCAAGATCGGCTTGACCGACTGGAATCAGCCTTTTCATTCCACCTGAATGTCCTGATTTACCTGCTGGCGGCGCTTGAGCCAGAGGGCAGCCCGGAACGCATCGCGGATGCCATCATTGCGGCGCGGCGTGACGGTGAAACCCTGCTGGCACAGATGCGAGCTGTCCGCGAGATGAAGGCTGCTAAACGTTGAGCAAAGCCATCATCGTTGTGGATTTTGCCTACAAAGGCACCCAGCGCAAAGGGCATGGCACAGGTCGCAAGGGACTGAGTTCCACGCTCAAATATCTTCAGTACAGGGACAAGGTACAGAATCAGCTTGCCGCGAATCGGGATTATGAACGCTGGCAGGATCGCGGCATGGGCATCCACTGGCGCAACATTATGAAGAACAGCGATGCGCTTCAGAGCAAGCATGTCCTGGCATGGACATGGGTGGTTTCGCCTGCCCCTGACCTAATGGCGCTCATCCCGGAGGAAGAACGGCGCGATCTGGTGTGCGACCTGACGGAGCGCATCGTCGAGGATTATTATCTGGAGCGGGGCTTTGGCGTGCCTGAATACAGCTATATTCTGCATGACCGCGAGGCGAAGATGGACGATGATGCCGAAACAATGCGGCAACTTCACACGCACGTCGTTTTACCGGGAACTGCACCGCTGGATGGCGTAGACCGGACGGCGGTGTACAACAACAAAGAGCGCGGACACGATACGCTCTTTCGGGAGATTGCCAGTCGTCATTTCAGCGCGGCGCTGGATCGGATTGTCGGACCAGAATGGCAGCTTCTACGGGAAGTAGAGCCGGAAATCGAACCGGAACAGCCAGCACCCGATGACCTGGATGCATGGTTTCCACGAAACTGAACGTGATGCGTTTTCAGCCCACTGATAGAAACTTGCTATGATTAGGACAATCCTTGATCGGATTTTAGGAGAAAGTGATGGAATACCCAGAGGATGACAGCACAGGTGAAGTGATCGACACGTTTTGTGCGGGGTGTGACCTGCCGTTTGCCGTGAATGATCTCGGCTTATGCGATGCCTGTTTTGGGAAGCTGGAACGTGATCTGATCCGCTCACGGGATTGGGATTATTCTGTCACTGCCTTCGGGGTCGCGCCAGATCAACTGGAGGCGCTGCGTGAGCGTGTCATCCGCGATTATGGCGCTGCCTATGAACTGATGAAGTCCACCAAAAAGCCGAAGAACAAACGCTCCAAATCACGCGCCAGCCAGCGCAAGCGTGAAATCGCAGCTCAGGCAATCCGGGACTACAATACGGATGATGTTTTACAGGCGACGCATGACTTCATTGGGGCACAGAACGAGGCATGGGTGAATTTCAGCCGGGTCGCACAATGCCTCTATGAAACCTTCTACCAGCTCAAGCCCAAACGATTGGGGCAGTCGGGCAAGAAGTACAAGAGTCTGCTCAAGTTTCTGGCAGACTATCCGGCAAGGTTTGAAGTGAAGTGCGATGAGGCGGGCGTTTACTGGATTCGCCTCAAAATATCCTGACGGACGCACTATTTCGACTCTTCGGTGTTGTTTAAGCGGCGCTTCAACTGCTTACTCACACGCAGGTTCACGCGCTGGATGTATCGAGGGGCTTCGCCGCTGGCAAGTGAGCCGCACTGTTCGCCCCGGTCAATCCACTGTGTTTCCAGCACAAAAAGATGCTCCAGTTCAATTCGTCCGCCGCAAACCAGTTCTTCAGTCCAGACCTCAATTAGCGCTTCAAGCATCACCTGCACAGAGCGATTCTTTAGCCGCGTGCGTCGTCCGATTTCGCGTACCATCCTGTTCTTTGTCAGGGTCATGGAGTCACCTCTTTCACAGCACGCTTGCGCTTTTCATGCCTGTTACGCATTTCACTCGTGCTAATTGTTTGAACATTGCCATTGGTTTGCTTCTGAGTCTCAGCGGCGACTCTCGCCATCAATGCGGCTATTTCCAGGGTGGATGGTGTATTCACACCGGATGCAGATGTATTCGAGTTGGGAATAGATGGTATGGGTGTTTCGACAGGCTGCAAATTGAGCGCAATCCCCCGTTCCAGCAGCAGTGGCTGGACATCTTTCGCCGCATGGAGCCGCTGTTTCCAGTCGTCGCGCTCATAGAAGCGGGTCAGGCGAGCGTTCAGGACGACCTGGGTGGCAAAGCCCGCCTCCACATAACGGGCAAAGATGGTGCAGTTGCCAACCTGGGGCGTAACCACCTCATCGACGGTCAGCAGCGGGCGCTGACGCAGATGGCTGTTGGGATCATCAGCATTGGCATCGGTGGTCGCTGTGCCGCTGGCTTTGCTGTAGAACTCGGCGGTGTCAGCATCACAGCCGCCGTAGATGACCTGCGTCGCCAGACCGGTGAACAATGCCTGTGTCCCTTCATTGCCATAGATCATGTGGAACTGCCCTTTGGTCTGCGCCCCAATCATAATCGAAATGCGGCGCTTGCGGACGAGGTTCACATCCGCCACCAGGCTGTCCAGCTTACCGAGTGTCGGAAATTCATCGAGAATCACGCCAACCGGAACGGGCAGCGGGCCTTTATTGCGTTCGCCAATCGTGTCGAGGTCGAGCATCAGTTTACGCAGTGTTGCGCCCAGGTAAGAAGCGTAGACGGCACGCATACGCCCCGGACAGGTCAGGACGACCACCGTTGGCTGCCCCACAATGAGGTCAGCGTCAAAGTCCGAGGCACTGGTATTAGCACGCACATCAGTAGAAGCCCAACCCGTTAAAGCCGTCGCCAGCGTCGCCACCACGTTCGAGGCGACTTTGCCATCTGACCCCACCGAGGCGATGAAGCTGTTTGCCAGCAGCGCCGCGTCATCCTTTTTGGATGCCAGTTTGCCAGCCAGACCCTTCAGGTCGTTCATGGCGTTGTAGATTTCACCGAGATTGGGAAAGCGAATCAGGCAAGCCGCCAGCAGTGCCGCCGCGCTGTCCGTCCAGAAGCGGTTGTCGCCCGCCGCCGATGGCACCAGCACATCCGCGATAGCGCGGGCATCGGACACATTCTCAATGCCTTCCGCCAGATTGTAACGCGGACCAATCATGCTGGTCGGGTCATGGACGACGACCAGATGACGGGTGACAGCGGCATACTTCAGCACATGCCCGGTGATTTCGCCCTGCGGGTCGGCGACAACGAGCGAATGTCCTGCCAGCATTCGATCCGCAATGGCGGGCAGGATAATGCCCTGGGTCTTACCCGAACCCGGTCCGCCAAGCGTCAGGATACCGCGTGCCACATCCTCACCGCTGAGCGAAAACCGTCCCATACCCATATCAAGACGGCGTTTTTGCTCCCCCCAGAACGCCCCCAGCAGCGACAGCCCTTCGACATCTTCCCGGCGGAAGCGTTTGTACTCGCGCATGGTGCAGAAGTGCGACGAACCGAGCGCCCCACGCTTGACCTGCGGATTACGCAGGCGATCCACCCGTTCGCGCAGCCAACCGCCGTTCTTGATGCCGCTGTGCAGCCCAATCATCAGGAAGAACCACAGCATCACCAGCATCATGCCGAACATAAACAGGCGCATGGCGTTCACATTCGGTGGCGCACCGACGAGCAGTTGGACAACACCATTGGGTGTTTGCCGCCCACGTAGCGGCTGCACCGCCATATCTCCCAGCAGCGTCAGGTAAACCGCCGACACACCCAGCCCAACGATCAGGTGAGCAAAGAGTTTCGCGCCGCGTTTCCAACCGGTTGTATCCTGGGTTTCGCTGGTGCGCTGGATGCCTGCCCCCAGCATCGCACTGACAAGGACAGGCATAAAGAGTGTCAGACACAGGAGTGGGGCGAGACAGCCGCCCAGCAGCGCCCGCCCCTCGGTGAAGAGCCAGTAAAACATCGGCTACGCCTCCTGATCTTCGGATGGGCTGATGCAGTGCAGCATAAGCCAGTTGGTGATCCAGCCTAACACCACCAGCACCAGCCCGGTCAGATAAAGGGCTTCACCAAAGCTCACGCCGAATACCCGTCCGACGGCAGCGCCAGCCAGCAGCAGCGTAACCAGGGCAAAGCCGCCCAGCGCAGTCTGTGGTTTGAGCGTGGTCATCGCTTAAAAGTCCAGTTCCGGTGTACCGGATACAATCTCCGGCTTATCCCGTTCGACAGCCTGCTGAATCGGGTCAGTATACAGACCTTCCGCCGCGATGCGAGCATCGCGCTCCGCATTCGGGTTGTATAGGTGCCAGGCTGCCGGATCACGAGTGAGGGTCAGTTCAGCGTTCTGATACGCTTTCAGGTCGTCGCCTTCGAGCGTCTTCCACTCCGCAGGCAGTCCTTCCAGTCGCGCCACTTCCACCGCCAGTTCGGGTCCGTCCAGTAGTCCGGGGATGAGATAGCCGTTGAAGTCCTTGCCGAATTTGTCCACTGCCTCCAGAGTCTCGAAGTGCGCCATTTCCAGCATTCGGAATGGCTCATCCGCCACCATCGCCGGACTGCCCACCGCATCCGGGTCGCGTTCCACGCCGGGATAGACGACCATATGCAGGGCATGTCCCAGCGGTTCCCCGTCCGGGTCATTCACCGGGATCGGATCGAGCCGCCAGTAGGGATTTTCCACCCCCGGCTGCGGCGCAGGGTCTTCGATCTTCTCCCCATCGGTGTTCCAGTAGGGATTGATTTCACCTTCCAACTGCTGCGCCAGCGTCTCAAAACGATCTTGCGGTCCATGTGTGAACAGCCTTGTGTCGGCGCGATCCCCATCGAGCCAGTCATTCTCGACAGCGGTAAGTTCGGCTTTGTGCATCATGGCTTCCAACCCGCGCCCGTCATGAACTTCGAGCAGCGCCTCCCGCGCCTGCTCCGCCTGTTCGCGCCCCTTGTCATCATCTGAGTCCCACGTATCCAGCGTCACCGACTGCATTCCCAGATAGCCATTGGGTTCGCGCCAGTATTTGTCCACCAGCAGTTCCCGCGTCCAGGGATCGGTTTCTTGCACCACCACTGCATAATTCACGGTGTCATGCACAGGTTGCAGTAGTTCGGTCTCAGATTTCTCGAAGGTCGCCTCAAACCATGCCGCGCCTTCCAGTGCCGCGTTCGCTTCGCGCTCACGGGCAGCTTCAGCGGCAAACTCGCGGTACATGGTCGGGTAATCTGACACTTCCGACTCCAGCGTGACCGGGGTATAGGGTTCGGTGTCCATTTCAGTGACATCGACTGTCTGCGTCAGTTCGCGCTCACGGATGGTCGTGAATGGATCCGGCGGTCCTTCGGTGAACAGACGTGGGTCGTCGCGCTGCGGGTCAATCACCCCAGCCTCGACACCCACCAGTTCCACATAGGTCATCGCGCCCTGAAGCATTTCCTGTTGAAGCATGTCATCCACAAACTCGGCGTGGGTCCGCGCCGCTTCCCAATCCGGCTGCGGAATGATGAGGTGGGCGCGCTGGTCTTCACCCCATTGTTTGGTCACATCGAGATGCGAACTGCCGTTGGCAGAAATCGCGGTTATGTTGTACTCCGGGTCTTGCTGGTTTTCCTCGTGCTGCATCTCACGCTCCATCACTCGTGTTCGTTCAGTGGTAAAGGGGTCGGGCGGCGCATCGTCCTCAAAGAAGACGCGCCCATCGGCGCGGTGCGGGTCGAGATAACCACCCGCCACCGCCAGCCGCTCCGCCCGATTCATAGCGGCTTCCAGTCCCTGCGTTTTCAGGGCCACATCCAGTTCACGTTCGTCGGTCTGCGCCTCATCCCACATGCCGTATTCGGCAATGGTGAACGTATCGAAACGGCGTTCGCTGCCGTGCATCCAGGTCTTTACACCTTCAGAAGACCGATACTCAGCCAAATTTAGTCCCATTCGATCCCGGTGAAGTGGCGCGAGTTTTCAAGCGCACTGGAACTGGAAAAACCAGCACCGATTAACGGTACTGGCAGTTTGTGATTCCCATTTATAAGGAAGTGGAGACATGAGCAAGCAGAAGACAGACAAGAACAAATCAGAATACGCGATTACATCGGGCGGCATCCTCACAGTGGGGTTGGACATCGGCTACGGTGTCACCAAAGTTGTGACAGATCAAACCGCGATTGCTTTTCCATCGGTGGCGGGTCATGCCCGTGAAATCAAGTTCCAGCAGGAGGCGCTGGCAGCGAAGTATCCCGGTGACCAGCTCACAGATGAAGATGGTTCAACCTGGTTTGTCGGTGATCTGGCGCTGGCACAGCTTCCCCCCGGTGAATTACTGCGGTTACGGGGTCGCACCGCTAATGAAAAGACGATGGGCAACACCTTTCGGTTGCGGCTGGCGAAAGCGGCGATTGGCAAACTGGCGCAGGGGGGATCGGGGCGGGATGTCATCCATCTGCGGTTATGCAGCGGTTTGCCGGTTGACCACATGCGGGATGCGAGTGGACTCAAGCAGGCATTGCTAGGACAGCACCTCATCAAAACCGATGCCAGCGAAGTTATCGCCAATGTGACTGAGGTGATGGTCATGCCGCAGCCGTATGGTAGTGCGTATGCCATGATGCTCACCGAGCAGGGCGAGATCAATGTCTATCACACCTACATGCGAACCGGCGTGGTCGATGTCGGCACGTACACGGTTGACATTATTTTGGACGATGATGGGGACTTTGTGGACGCGGAAAGCGGCAGCGTCGAGAGTGGTGTCTACACCGCCCAGGAACGGATCGCCGCCATGCTGGAACGGGATTACCGCGAGAAGATGCCGCACCGGATTGTCGAGCAGGTCTTGCGAACGGGCATTTTCACTGCCAGCGGCAAGCCAGTGGATTACAGCTATGAGGTCGAAGAAGCTCTTGCCCCGCTTCGCAGTGCGACATTGAATCTGCTCTCGGAAAAGTGGCAGCGCGGCACAACCGTCGATGTGATTTACCTGTCGGGCGGTGGCGCGGAACTGGTGTATGAGCAGGTGGTGGAAGCCTACCCGCAGACGAAGCTGGTACCGGATGCACAGATGGCGAATGCCAGAGGCTACCTGCACTACGCTGCCCGGAAGTGAGCAGTTCGATATAGAGGCGGGTCTTACTGGTCAGCCCAATGGGTTGTACGGGTAAGACCCACTCAGAGGAGAGCAAAAGAATGGCAAAGCGTAAAACAAGCAAACGCCACTACCGGATGATTACGTTCAAAGTATTCGAGGACACTGATAACGACATTCTGGACTGGTGGGAAGGCATTGACGAAGGGGAGCGCAGCGATGCGTTACGCGATCTGATCCGGGGGTATCTGGGCAAGCAGCCGCGCCGCAACAAGCTTCTGACCATCCCCGAACTGCTGGAAGTGAGACAGGACACACTCTGGATACGCGATGCGTTGAATGAGATGCCCGGCTATCTGGAACGGCTGGTGCAGCATGTGGCAGCCAATGGTGTAGCCCAGATTGCCATGCAGCCGATGGCGCGATCACCAACCAATGGCGATGTCCTACCAGCGACTGAACCCGCCCTGTCAGACAACGACAGTGACCGCCGGGCGCGACGGATGAAACGTTCCCAGTGGTGAGGAGGAGAAGTATGGAGCAGTTCATCCTATCGTGTAGGACAGAACAGCAAAGAGCAGCGCATGGCTGTGCCATGCACGTCGCAGCGTCGAGGCGCAGCGACTTCGCCAGACCCCGTGTAACGGCTGTGAGTAACCAGAAGGGTTCTCACGGGGTCTGGAGCGAGCTAAATCCGCTCGCCACTCATGCGCCGTGGGGGCTGATGCAGCGGCTGTCGCCCCTGCATGAGTGCGGCGGTGCAGAAGTTCCGCCGCACTCGTGGGCATGGTTTGCCATGCCCACCGAACGCACCCGTGACCGGGATGCATTCAAAATCTGCATCACGTCCGTTCAGCAGGAAAACGAGGAAGAGAACCTATGAACCATCATCAGACAGTCACCGAAATCAGCAAACGCCTGCCGCGTCTGAAACGGCGCGATGTGGCGGAGGTGCTGGAAATTATGACAGAACTGTGGCTTGAAGAACTGGCGCAGCCCGGTCAGACAGTGACAGTCGCCGATCTGGGGAAACTGGCTGTCGAGGTGCAAACCGTCCGCAGCGGTGGCGTGGTCGGACGGCGCATCCTCAAGCGAGTGTATGTGCGTTTGCGCCCAACAGCAAAATTCCGTCAGACAATTCTCACCGCCTATATAGAGGAAGGATAAGTCAAATGAAGAAGAAACCCAATCCGTACAGCGAACGCATGACCGTCAACTTGACTCCCGACCAGATGCGACGGCTGGAAGAACTGCGAAACGTCCGCAGTCGCGTCGGGAACTTTGTCAGCAAAAATGACCTGCTGCGCGATGCCGTCAACCTGTATCTGGCAGCACAGGAGGATTTGCCGGGTTCGCGCCGGGCAATCGCTAAAGGCATCGAGTCGAAGGTGGAAGCACTGGATGCAAAAGTCGAAACGCTGACGACCATGCTCAGTAGCTTTATCGAGCGGGTGACGCGCAAACGCGAGGGCTAGATGGATCGAAAGCAGATGTGTGTCGCCAACGTGCAGTACAAGAAACCGTCTGCCGACGGCGCGAAGCAGTCCAAGAATCTGCTGCGTTACCTGACCTATCGGGAGAGTCGGGATGAGGCGGCGCGGCATGTCGCGGGACGGGAACGCTGGGTCGATCATGGCATGGGCGGCTCAGTGGGTGAAATCGCGCAGCGCTGCGACGACCTGAAAAGTGAGCATGTGCTGACCTTCAGTCTGGTCTGCAATCCGAACCCGGATTTGATGGCGATGGTCGCGCCGGAAGACCGGGAGCAGTTTGTCCGCGAACTGACCGAAAGTGTGGTCAATGGGTTCTTCGACGAGCGTGGTCTGGATACAGGTATCGAGTACAGCTACGTTCTCCACCACCGATTGACCGATGATCCGAAAGCGCCGGGATTACACGACCCACACACCCATGTTGTGCTGCCGGGAACGGTGTATGACGAGGAACACGGGCAGCGCGTGCCGCTGTTCTTCAGCCGCAATCGCAAGGTGAACCACATCGAGATGCTGCACGATGTCACCGAACAGACGATGGTCGCACAGATGGAACGCTACGTCGGTCCCGACTGGGAGCAGCGTTATGACGAGTTAGCCGCTGTGCGTGAACAGGAACGCACCATTGCTGATAACGAGCCGCATGGTGGAATGCTCGACGACAAGGGTGAAAGCTGGGATGTCTGGTGTGGCACGCGGCGGACGGACGAGCAGCAGACCGCTGTTGGCTTTTACCGCTGGTATGCCGCCGCGACGGAAGACGACCCGGATGCACTCCACCTGGAATTTCGTCCGTTAGCGGCAGGATTGCCGCATGAACAGGCAACCTTTTTTGCACAGGTACTGGCGCAGGAGATGAGTGGTGACATGGACAAACTGCGGGAACTCGCAGCACTGTTGAACGGGATGAGTGCTGACCAACGGGAGGTACTGATCACGGAAATGGGGAGATATGAGCAGCCGACACGGGACATATCGCCCGAATTTGAACTTTAGCCGAGAAAGCACACAGGGGAGAAGAGCGCCCACCGTCGCCAAACGAAGCGCTCCAAACCCCTGTGTACCAACCTAAAAGGAATACCACGAGTATGACACAGAACGACGTTGTGAACAAGACGGACACATTCGGCACCTCCAGCACCGGGAGACGCGATTTCCTGAACGCACTCTATAAAGGAAGCCCGGACAACCTCTACCTCGAACTGCGCTGCATCCACCCGACCACCGGGGAAGCGCGTTCACTGTGGGGACGGATGGGCAATAAGACCGAACTGGCAGCCGCACTCGAACAGGCAGAGACATTGAATCGTGAGGGTTTCGGGGTGTACTTCGCACCCTGTTTGCGGAAAGGAAAACAGGGCAAAGCGGAAGCTGCCGCGCTGATTCCGGCATTGTGGGTTGATATTGACTGTGATGGGGATACCCACCAGCGCGACCAGAACTTAACACGTCTCAGAGATTTCGACCGCGCACCATCATTCATCCTCGACAGTGGGGGCGGCTGGCATGGTTACTGGTTGCTGGATCAGCCGTTCCAGCTTCAGAGTGAGGCTGACCGCCAGAAAATCGCAGGCATTCTGCGCGGACTATTCGCAGCATTAGGCGGCGATCCTGAATACGTGAAAACAGTGGCGGGGATTATGCGCCTCCCCGATTCGGTGAATACCAAGCCGGAGCGCGGCGGTGTTATGGTCACTGTGGTCGAGTGCTACCCGGAACGGCGTTATACGCTGGAGTCGTTCGCATGGTTGGAGAGTCAACCACAGCAAACGAGCTTTGATAAGCTGAAGGTGGTGACGCTGAACAGAAACGAACAGCACCCACTGCCGCCGCGCACTGAAACCTATCTGGCATCCGGCGCTGCGAATGGCAACCGCAACACTGAATTGTTCGCGGCAGCCTGCCAGCTGCGCGATGCGGGCTACAGCCAATCCGATGCGGAACGCGAACTCATCCCACGCCACCTTGCTAGCGGCAGCAGTGAGCGTGAGGCACTGGCGACGATCCAGAGTGCTTTCAGCCGCCCGGCACGTGATCCCATCCCAGAGCCACGACATAACGCTCGCCAACAAGTGGAACAGCTTGTCAGCCGCTTTGGGCAGCCGGAGACCGAACGTGAACACCCAACGATGGAACAAATCAGCGCGGCTGTGACCGCCTGCGCTCACCTCAATCCTGTCGAATGGGCAGCCGAGCGCCAGCGCCTCAAGGTGTTGTGTGGTGATGGACTGAAAATCGCTGACTTAGACCGTCTCTATCGAGAAGCGAAGCGCGAATTAGACCGCGCTGCCTTTGCCGCCGCACCAGCGACGGAACGGTATCTCATGGCTGATGGGTGTATGGTGTTTGAAAAACAGACCGAACGCGGTACGAGTCGCCAGACCGTCGCTGGATGGGTTGGGCGGGTGCTGGAGCGTACTTCCCGCATGGACGATGATGGGCAGGTCGAACATCTGACCATGCTGGAACTGACCTGCGGCGAGGAAATACTGACGCTGCCTGTGCCGAGCGAACTCTTTGGCGATCCCAATGCTTTGCAGCGCTTTATCGCCGGACATGCTGGTGAGAACTTCACCGTCCGCGCAGGGATGATACGTCACCTTGCGCCTGCGATTCTAGCATTGTCGGGAACGTATCCGCGTCGCAAAACCTACCGCTTCATGGGCTGGACGGAAATCGACGGTAAGTGGGTGTATGTTTCACCGGAAATGAGTGTGAGTGTCGATGGACAGTTAGGTGAGCCTCCAGAGGTTGAGCTTGAAAGCCGCCTGCGCGACTACCGCTTGTGCAGCACGGACTGGCAACACAGTCTGGAAGCACTCAGAGCAACAACTGCTACACTTCCGAGACACCTCGCACCGTCCTTGATTGCCTTTGCCATGCTGCCCGTCGTACAACGGTTCTTTCCGGCAGCGGCGACCCGCCCGGCGGTACATCTGGTGGGAACATCCGGCAGCGGCAAATCGGAGATTGCCTCACTGTTGACCAGTTTCTACGGACAGTTCACTCGTGATACACCTCCGGGTCAGTGGGGCGATACCATCAACACCGTCGAGGCGCTGGGCTACGCGCTGGCGGATACCCTCTACTGGGTCGATGACTACAAGACCATTTATGCAGACGAACGCACTTTCACACGTTTTTTGCAGAGCTATTCGCGGGGCATGGGACGGGGGAGGCTGACCCGTGAAGCCAAACTGCGGCATGAACGTCCCTGTCGCGGACTGCTGCTGTCTACTGGGGAGACGACGCTTGAGGGAGAAGCCTCGATCCTGTCGCGTATGTTGGTGCTGGAGATTCCACCCTGGGAGAAACGCGATCCGGGTGGTGCAGCGCTGGCGAAGCTGGAAACAGTACGCGACCAGCTCCCCGGCTTCACAGCCCGCTTCATTCAGTGGATTGCGGCTCAAGCGGATGAAGGAACGCTGGCGAAGGAACTGGCAAGCCGTTTTGAGTCGAATGTGAAGGGCTACCGCGACAGCCTCACCAGCAAGTTGGGGCGGCAGGCGAATACAGGGCGTATGGTGCAAAACTGGGCGGTGCTGGTCACGACCTATCAGATGCTCAGGCAGTTCATGACGGAATTGGATTGTGATGATGTCTTACCCTCATGGCAGGACAGCATTGTAGAAACGGTGAAGGCGGTGCAGCAGGAGCGTGCCGGTCAGGTGTTCATTGACACACTGGGGCAGCTTCTCGCCAGCGGTGAGCTTATGCTGGCAAAAGATATGCGTGAGCCGGAGGAGCCACGACCCGGAACCACTATCGTTGGTTATCTCGACGAGCGTTATGTGTATCTGCTGCCGGATGTCGCACACCGTGCTATTCTGCGAGTACAGCCGCTCAAGTTCAACACCCCGGCGATTGGGGCGCAGTTGAAGGAAGATGGTTGGCTCGTTCCCGGCACGAACAATCTGACGGTGCAGCGGCGCATCCGGGGCATCCCCACACGTTTGTGGCAGTTGAAAGCTGATTTTCTAGGTTGTGACGACTGTGACGGTGGTTCAGTGACCGCATAGCCGTGTGAATCATCGCAGTGAAGGCGCATAGAAGTGCCTGTTTCAGGTGTGACACTGGTTCACTTGAGAGAGGCACTCTCTTTTTCATCCGACAGCCTCCACAATCACTGTCACAGATGAACCAGCGAACCTGTCACAGAACCGCATTTAGGTTGCAAAATACAGAATTACACAGGGTATCCACAGCACGCATCAACAGACTGAATTTGTATCTGTGACGGTTGTGACAGTGGTTCAGTGTTCACGATGCCGCCATTTAGCAGCAGTGTTCATCTTCCGATGTTTACCTTCAGGTATACTGGTTGCAGTGAGGCACAGTATTCTGTCGCTAATCAACCGAGCAATTTGCCTTATCTCTCCATGCGGTGTATCGGACTTTACCAATGTCGTCTATCTACACTCGCTTGCACCTATTTAGCGCGAAACCGCTCTATCATGGCAACGCCACCTTTGACCCGGATGTCTGCTTATCCCCGAATGCGGTAACAGCACTTGAATTGCAGCAACCTTGCACACCTATATGCTGCATCTATCCCGATTGTCACCAGCGTCACTTGCCTGATGTCTTACCCGCCGCAAGCACTGCACCATCCGACCTGGGCAGCCGATTTGTGCTGACCATGTTAGCAGACGCGGCAGTCTGTCAATCCCGCCTTGCGGGATCGCTTTCGCCGTTTTCTTCTGGCTTGTGCCGTTCCACTCACCGAAAACGTCGAGCGCCTTACAGGTGACAGACTGCTGATTCGCGTCCGCTCAGGGCAGGTCATCAATCGGCATGAGGTCGATGGAAGACAGCGCGAATGCGCGGAAAGGTTCAACATCATGGGGACAAGTCTGAATTTTACGGTGACGGGATATGTGGGCGGCGAACCGCAGGTGAAGACGGTAGGTGAGCAGCAGGTCGCCAGCTTCAGCGTCGCGGTCAACCGCAAAACCAACGGTGGCAAGAAACAGACCCTCTGGGTGCGAGTGAATTGCTGGAATCGCCTGGCAGATGTCGCGTCGCAGTTCGTCCGCAAAGGAGCACTGGTACAGATCAGCGCCGAGTGGCTGCGTCCGAGCAGCTGGATCGCCAACGATGGCACACCGCAAATCAGTCTGGATGTGGATGCAAATCGACTAGTTTTGCTTGATCGAGCGGAGGTAGGTGCAGCCGCACAAGAAGAAATCCCCTTCTGAACCTACCAGTAGTGGTAACAATGGAGCGGCTTGATGAATGTCGCTCCAGATTGCTTATCAAGAGCTAGAATTTTTTATCTAATAGTCGTTGTAAGAAGGCTTCTTGTGCAGATTTATCAAGTATTGAATGGCTTTTTAGAACCCTCGCAAAACGCATTGCCTCAGTATCACTTCCAAAAAATTTGATCATTATATCGAACAATTTTTCCACATCGACCTGGATCAGATTAGATTCAGATATAGTATTGGTGCTTTGTACAGGTTTTATTTCCGCCAGTTTTGCAAAATACTCATTCACATTTTCAGCAATATTGTTCTCAGGCGGGGTCAGTCCGCTTACAGTCATAAGGGTTTCAATAAGTTCCATTATGCTATCGCGCCGAGATAAGTTTATGCCTTGGAATTCTGAAAGAGGGCTTGGGAAACGTTCTAAATCATAAATACACGGTATAAGTCTCTTTTCTTGATTCTCTGCAGCCAGCCATGCGGCACCAGATTCAAACAACACCCAATCTCTTTGGGCACTTTCCGGGGTCAATATCACCAAAACTACTTTGGCTCGGTCAAGACTATTCCTGATTTCATCCCTCCATTTCTTACCCGCTTCTGGAGGGTTGCCGCTAGTGTTAAACACATCAAATACACGCGAAAACACATTGTCAATCAAGCGATGCACAAGACCAACCAGAGTTTTATCCTGATGAAGATGACTTATAAATAAGGGGATTTTGTCAGGCATGTCTATTCATCGTCGAAGCTTGCCAACAGAAAGGAGATAAATCCATCTAGTTCTATGATCGATTCCATAAATTTATTCCCGAACTCGACAATATCGTTGAGTGGCTCAAATCGCCCGATGCGGAGTTTGACTGTTTTCGGTAAATTATCCAACATAGGGAGAGCAATATCAGATGGTCCTGAAACAATCCAATTAAATTCTTCAAATGCTTCTAGTCCTGAACTGAATATTCGTAAGACATTTTCCATAAAATGTTCTGTATCGTCTGTGCTTAACCCAAATATTTCACCTTCGAATTTTGCCTGTAACTTAGTTTCATCGACATAGATGTTTATGTCAACTACAATTGTATGTTCTTCATCTTGATAAATAAAAGGTATTTCTATGCAAAGATAGAAATACTCTTTTTCCCCGTCTTTACGGCATTCCCCAGCAATATTTGAAAGTTGCTCTATCAACTGGCAAAGTTTTGCTAGGTAGGCATTGGAACACTCATTACAGCATTTATCGCCACTCATATCTAACTTCCAACATGTCTAAACACTATACCTTTTGCTCCCAACTTGTTTACAAACTCAGAGCTATGAGATCCTGCGATTCTCAGATTGTTTGGTTTTTCTTGAGATTCACTCGATTTGATCTGCCATATCTCTTTAACGATTCTTTGACGGTCAAGTATTACTTCTTTTCGATTCTGACCGCTTACTTGACCAAAATAGAGCTGACGGCTCTTTGCCTTAAATTCGTTATGCAAATCGCTGAGTTTGCGCCCATTTGTTTTCACTTCTTACGTCTCCTATCTGAATAGTCAAATGCGAAATTGCGAAGAATGAATTTGTTGATTATTTCTTTTTCTTCAGCGCTCAAAAATTTCTTAACACTACCGTAAGTGTTGAGCGCATATTGATCAGGGGGCGTTTCCAAGAAAACGCCTCTACCTTCTATAGTATATTTTTCTGAAAGCTCAATCCCATCATCGGTAGTATACAATCTGTAGCTAGATCCTTTGTGAACAATAGCGATTCTTAGTCTTTCATCGTGAGATTTTTGTGCCTCATCTATAAGATATGGGATTATGTATTTAGTTGCCTCGTTCTTTAAATCGCCGTTATCTTGTTCGTCTTCTAGTTTTTTTTTAAAGCACTTGCGAAATTCTTTTCGCCTTCTTGGACAGAAAACGCAATCGAGTCTTGGTCGTCAAAGAAATGTTGAAATGCGCTTTCGCTTGCTTCGTAATCTCCAGACACCAATTTATTCAAAAATACGATCAGTCTAACACTGGAAAATGCCCACATATAGTGAATACGGGATTCATGAGGAATATTGAGAACATCCTGGAACTTATCCACACCCGTAGTGATTAATAGGCTATGTATTCCAGGATAAGTTTCTTGGTTTTTCACAAATAATGTCATGCGTACATCAGAGAGAAAAATTCTTATGTGATCAAGCATTTCTGTAGACAAAGCATTATTTGATGGATAAGCAAACAGGATGAAACTCCAAGAACCTAATGTGATTAAACGTCCAAAATTCACGAGATCATGGTTATCGAAGCGACCGCTGAGTTCATCAACATCGCTTAATTGCATTACCCTGATCGATTTAGAGGCAAAAGCCGATCTGAATGACCGAGTTAGTACGTTAACCAATTGAATATCTTTGGGGTACAGGAACAATCCTAGAAAATCTACTAAAGTCATGTCGCTAGCAAATACCTTTTGAGGCTTCTCCATATCCCCATAAGATTTTTCTAATTCGTGAAGTATTGCCTCTAAAAAGTTCGGGCAGAAGGAAATATATCTTGGAAGGTATCCCCGATTAAGACTCCCTGTACCCTGAGAAACTGCAAAGCCACCAATTAGTAACTCTTGCAGATACTCCTGAACATTGTTGATGAGACTCCGTCCAATCAAATTCTCCAGTAACTCACGGTCAATGACTTGGTTGATTTTCTGAATTAACCAAGAATAACAAAGAATGTTCCGTCGGAGATACGTGAAATGGGTACGTTGGGAACGGGGAGTAGCCTCAATCATTGAGACAATATGATCTATATGGGCTTTTCCTTCTTCATAGCTTTTTGTGCATGACATATAACAAACACCTATACCCTAACAGCTAAGCCCATTATAGCTCCAAATTTTCCTCGTTGTGCTGGGCAGAATTTTCGTAACCTAAACGAGTTCTTTAGTCGATGTGTCAGTCGTCAAAGTAACCTGTTCGTTTCGAGAATTATAGCCTAATCGTATCAATCTGGCTCCGGTGAAAAGAGCTTTCGCCATTTGTAAACCTCGGGGTTCCCTCGCACTACCGCCGCGCGGCGATCTTACAGCGCGGGGTTCCCTCCTAACCAGCACCAGCAGCGGTACGCCAGTACCATCCTACGGACGGGACTGCCGAACCACCGCTTTCCCTCTGGGATGCTGGTCAGGTACCTCCCTCAGCGCTGTCCCCGCATGGTCGAGCGGTAGCGCTCAACGTGCTGGCGTTCCAGCGTGTTTGAGGAGAGGTAGTCCCCATGATCGACAACGATGTTCGTTCCAGTATCAGAGCCAAGATTCGTCCGTTTCCGCGTGTTGCGACCTATCCGACAGGGTGGGCAGGGCAGCGCACCTTTGAGCAGATTTACGAGGATTTGATCCCCAGCTTCAACCGGTTGCTGCGCTACTACCGCAACCACGAGTTGGACATCCCCGACTTGATAGCTCACGCCTTCATGCGGTTGTGGATGGACATCAGCGCCGACCCCACCATGCTGGCATCGGTAGACAAAGGTGGAGCGCTCAAGCTGCTGCTGAACCGTACCAATCCGCAGCTTTACCGCAAGTTCTATCGTCGGGAGATGTATCTGGAAGACATCGCTACCCGCAGCGGTGATCCTGACGATTTCATCATCGACGGCTTCGATCATTCTCACATCATTGGTCACGCGACCTATGCCGAAGCGATTGAACTCCGCGTTGACATTGAGAAAGTCATCACCGAAATGGCGGAGAAGTACATAGACAGTCTGCCACATCTGGCAGCGTTGTACTACATCACCACCGAAGTCGGACCGGACGACGCAGCAGCCATTGCCGGGCGCAGTGGCACAAAGAAGTGCTGGTGGCTGACGAGCGTGGTCAAGCCGCTGCGGGAGGAGTTGTGTGAGAAACTGGAACTCTTCAAGTCGCGTCAAGAGACATGGCGGGATCGGCATCTTGCCGGAGTGGAAGCGCCGCTGCTGCGCCTGGTCGCACGTTACGAGACGGAAGGCAATCTCCGCATGGCAGCGACAGTGCAGAGCATGGGGGCCTACGAAAGCTGCAAGACTCTGGTTGAGCGGCTGGGATTATCGAAATACACGATCCACATGCTGCGGCGAAACGCACACAAGGAATTGAACAAAGTCTACGGCTGTCCAGCATGAAACGGGCAGTCGTTTTATTTCTGGCTGGTGAGCAATCGCCAGCCAATTTCTTTTTTGCTCGGAATCCAAACCAATATTGCATGTTCGCTCAGCAAAAATGGTCTACAATTCTACTGTAATACATCATGGCTCTTAGTCCTTGAAGAACTGGCAAGATACGTTATGGCTGATTATTTACCGGGTACAGAAGTTGTAGCGCGCGGGCTACGTTGGGAAGTGGTTGACGGACAACCAATAGGCAATCAAACTCGCCTTCGCTTGCGGGGTCTTGGTGGATTGCTCGCGGGAGCAGAAATTGATGTTCTTACCCCATTCGAATCTATATCCATTGTAACCCGCGAATTCAATCCATCAAAAGCAGGTCCGCTCGGTAACTGGCTTGTATATCATCAAGCTTTTCTCCTTGAGCAAGCACTGGGACCCGATGCGATTCTTGCTGTCCAACCCGGTCGCCTGCGGATTGAACCCTACCAGTTAGTTCCACTCTCGCGGGCATTGCGAATGAATCGCCCACGCATTCTGATAGCAGATGATGTGGGTCTAGGCAAAACGGTTGAGGCTGGTCTCATTGTTGCAGAACTTATGTCACGTCGCCAAATCTACCGCGTTCTGGTTGTTACACCAGCAGGTCCATTAATGGAACAATGGAAGCGTGAGATGCTGGAGCGGTTTGGGCTAATGCTAGATGAGGTGAGCCGTGACAGGTTGGAGCATGTCCGTAAGCAGACCGAATTGGGAGCAAACCCATTCGAGCATTTACCGCTGGCGATTGCCTCAATGGACTTTCTCAAGCAAGACAATGTGCTGGACTTGCTTGAGCGAACCACCTATGACCTGATCATTATGGACGAGGCGCACCACTACAGTGAAACAGGAGCAGACAATACGGATGCGGAGCGTGTAGAAAGCTCTCAACGCCGCAAACTTGCTCAGACACTTGCCCGGCAATCAGATGCACTTCTCCTTCTAACTGCAACGCCTCATGATGGTTATGACCGCAGCTATAGTTCATTGATTGAGTTACTTGACCCAATGCTCTTGAATCAAGAAGGTGGAGTCAGACAAGATGTCCATGCCACACATGTTGTACGTCGCCTAAAAAGACATGTTCGACTCACTGATCCAAAAACAGGTGAACTGGTCGCTTTTCCTGAAAGGAAGGTAATACCTGTACCTGTGATGGCGAGTGCTGATACCGATGGCAGTTTCATTGCACTCCACCGTGAGTTGCTTGAATTCATTGTACCTGCACTCAAGCGAGCATTACGCTATCGGCGCTATGATGATGCGCTGACTTTTCTGGCACTCCTGAAACGATCCACCTCGACAGTGACAGCACTATCGACGACGCTTGCCGCAGTTCAGAGCCGATATAATGATCTCTCCACGACTCAGGCAGAAGAACAAGAAAGCCGCAATCAGCGCCGCAAATCCTTGCGGACATTGAAGCGCAAATATGCCCGTTTCGGTGTGTTAACCCAGGAAGAAGAACAAGAACGGGATGCACTGGAGATTGAGGATCTAGCACAGCAGCTTAACCTGCTGGACATGGAGTATCGGCAGGGAAGAAGCGAGCTTGAACGCACGGAGACCATTGCCACATCACTACATTTGCTTGAACAGTATGCGTCACGAGCGCACGATGTCAAGTTGGATGTGCTGCTCAATGAAATCAAACAGATTCGACAGTTAGAACCACAAACAAATATTCTGGTTTATACGGAGTATGTTGACAGCCTGATGGCGGCACAGGAACAACTGAAAGCTGCCAAAGTGGGCAAGATAGTGACGATTACAGGTAACGATAGCTCGGAGCAGCGCCAGCAAATAACACATCAATTCCGCACGCAGGATAATCTTATCCTCATCAGCACGGATACATCGGCTGAAGGGCTGAATCTCCATGACCGTTGTCATCACCTCATTCACCTGGAGCTGCCCTGGAATCCGAACCGCCTTGAACAGCGCAATGGACGTATTGACCGTTATGGACAGTGGAAAATACCTTATATCCGTTATTTGTATCTGTGTGGAACATTTGAAGAGCGTATTCTCGCTCGCCTGATTGCCAAATATGAGCGGCAGCGAGACCGTCTGCGGGCAGTGCCAAACACACTCGGTATCGGTGTGACTGACCTGCCGGAAGATGGACTGTTTGCGGCGCTGGCACAGGATGATGGTTCAGGACTGGGAGCCGGGCGCTGCACAACGATTGGTTTCATCGATGATGATACAGAGGTGGACACCACCGATATTGCTGAGATTCAGGCGCTATTGGAGGAAGTGGATAAGAGTCTGCGCCGCTTTGAACAATCTGCTCGTATCCATAGCTGGATTAATGACGGGGCAGCAGCCGATGAATTTGCCCGTGACCGGGCGACAAAAGCACTCGAAGTAGGGCGCAAGGCTGGCGATGTTGATTTGATGGACTTTGTAAAACAGGCAGTGCGGGCTGAAGGTGGACAGTCGCGCGAAAAAGATGGAATAACCTGGCTGACTTTGCCGCAGAGCTGGCGTTACGGGCTTGAGAATGTACCCGGTTGGAGCGTAGAACGTGGCACGCTGGTTGTGACCAGTGACCTCAATAAACTGACGGACGAGAATCAGGAACCTGTAGGCTTCTTGGGAAGGGCGCACCCTGTTGTGCGACGTGCAATTGAGCATGTTCGTCATCAGGCGCTCGGTCAGGAATCAGGATTAGATCGCCGTGTATCGGCTGCGCGTTCCACAGACGGGCAGAAGGCATTGATTTTCACGTTTCTTGGAAGGGTGAACAGCCGCATCGGGCGTGAGTATGAGCGTGTCATCGCGGTAAAAGTCTACGAGAATATGACTACCGAGGTATTCACTGAACCGCGTGACTGGCTGCCTGGCACCGATGATGGCATCGCCACCCAAAAGCTGTGGGATAATGAGTTTGCAGGATGGGGTGACGAAGCCTGGCAGGTGGCTCAAGCTGCTGCTGAAGTGAGATTTGAAGAACTGGGCAGTTCCTTCAGCAGTACATACCGGCGGAAATTCGAGGACGAACAGTTTGCGCTGGAACGCTGGTATGCCGAGCGTGTAGATGCGCTTGTTGGACAGTCTGAGGTTGAAAGCCTGCCGCTGTTTGAAGGTCTGAAAGACCCACAGAAATCGCCATTTGAACGCCTTGAAGCATTCATTCGCCAGCAAGACCCTAACAACCGCGAACGTTTGGAGGGGCTGGCGCTGCAAGACTTTTACAAACGCCGCCATGACCGCATTCAGCAGCATCTGGCACTCGACAGTGCTGGAACATCGCTGCTAGGGATGTTGATGCTTACTTAGGGAACGATTTATGCTGGAATTTGCGACTACAGTAACGCTGACGGGACCCGCTTTACCCGATTTTTACGTCCAGTACGAACTGGAAAACAAACTCAAGGGTGTATTACCAAGCACAGCGCGGGCAAAGGAGACCTGGCCTGCACTGCGAAAATCTCTGCGCCAGCCGATGACCGAAATCTCCGGGCATATCCGCGTGCGGAATGTGGTGTTTGAGCCGCTGATGCCAATTATGGGTTATGGCACACCCAAATCCGCCGGAAAAGTCCGTACCCGCGAGAATGATGAGGACGGCGGCGTTCTTTACAGCGATGCAGAAGGCGGTATCCTGCGCTGCTGGACATATGACTACAATACTGACCTTGACGCGCCGCTGGCACGGGGTTTCACCAGCCGCTACACACCTCAGCGCATTGCTGAGCGCGTACTGTTGACTACTGGTGAACGTATTGGACTGCTAACCAACGGCATTGAACTGCGTCTCATTATCTCAGAGGCAGCGCGGGTTGCTTCCTGTGTCATCGTTGATCTGAACGCACTCAAACAGTTCGACCCCAAAACACCGCCAGATGCCTTTCGTCTGATTGTGGCGCTTGCCAGCCCGGAAGGTATTCAGCGGCTGGAAGATATTCTTGACGATGCGCGGCTGAAGCAGAGCAAAGTTACAGGTGAACTGCGGAAGCAGGCGCGTGAAGCGGTTGAGGGGTTCGTACAGGGTATTCTCGATCATCCCGACAACTATGAACGGCTAGAAGCCGAATTTCTGCACATCATGGAAGTGCAGGGTTGCGATGAAGCCGACGCGAAAGCCCTCCTTGCCAAACGACTGTGGCGTGAATCGCTGATCGTCGTTTACCGCATATTGTTTATCCTCTCTGGCGAGGCAGGGACGCGGGAACGCCCCTCATTTTCGTTTTCCAGCGGCAGCATCTGGCGCAACACCTACTCGCCGAGCGCGGCGCTGGGACGCATCGCACAGAAGGCACTTGAAAGCGGCGCAGATACCGGGCGGTTTTTGGAAGATGGGTTGCACGCGCTGTTCCGTTTCTTCGAGAGCGGCATCAGCAGTACAGAGTTGAATATTTCACCGCTGGGCGGGGTACTGTTCGGTGTGGATGCTGCCCCGTTAGTGGATGCGCTGGCATGGGGCGAACACGGCTGTGCGGTACTGCTAGACAAACTACTGCGTGCGCCGCGTGGCAAAGGCAGAGCAAGGACACTTGTGCGTCTGTCTTACCGTGATCTGGATGTGGAAGAACTGGGGCGCGTGTACGAGGCGCTGCTCGAACTCGACCCCGGCATCACGAGCGAAAACATGGTACGACTGCGGCGGCAAAAGCTGGAAGTCGTTGTTCCTGCTGCACAGGGCGAGAAATACCGCGCAGCAGTGGCGACAGAGGATGACGACGAAGCCGACGACGAACCCGAAGACGATGAGGATGATGGCAAAAAAGGCAAGATCAAGTGGATCGAAGCCATCGGCGGACCGAATGAGGCTCATCCCATCGGGCGCTTCTTCCTTCGTGTAGGGTTGGGACGCAAATCATCTGGTTCATACTACACACCGGAGTCGTTCGTCAAATTTCTGGTGCAGGAGACACTCGCGCCGCAGTGTGACGCGCTCAGCCCGAAGGATGATCCGCAGCCGCGTGCTATCCTGACACTAAACGTCCTTGACCCGGCGATGGGCAGTGGACATTTTCTCGTTGGCGCATGTCGCTTTCTGGGTGAGCGCCTGTATGAAGCCTGCCGCACCGCCGCCGAGAAAGGTTTGTGGGAACGCATCCCCGAAGAAGTCGCCGCCTACCTGCCCGGACGAGTGCTGGAAGGCGCATCCGAAGCTGGACTAAGCGCGGATCGCGCCCGCGCTATCTGCAAGCGGCTGGTCGTCGTGAACTGCCTTTATGGAGTAGATAAGAACCCACTGGCGGTGGAATTAGCGAAGGTGGCGCTGTGGCTGGAGAGCTTCGCTGAAGGGCTGCCTCTGACCTTCTTGGATCACCGGCTGGTGTTGGGGGATTCGCTGCTTGGTCCGTTGAAGATTGCAGAAGGTGGGCATGATTCGCCGCTGCTGCCACCCTATGCCACCACGCCGCTTGATATGCTGCTGGCACAAAAAGCCCGTGAAAGCCTCAAAGAACGCCTGACCGAAGCCCTCGTCATTGTGCAGGAACTGGACGGCACGATTGGACTTGACCCCGCCGACATCGCCCACAAAGCTGAGGCAAAAGCCCGGCTGGATGCTGCCCTGCGCCCGTTCGTGGAACTGTGCCAGGCATGGAGCGGCGGTGTGATGCTGGGCGAGAAAGAAGTAGACACCGAAGCCTACAACGCGGCACTGGCGATGCTGGGAGATGGTACTTGGGAGGCGGACGATCTGCCACCCAACATCCAGAAATTGCTGGCGAAGGGGCAAGAAGCGGGTGTACTGACTTACCCGCTGGCTTTTCCTGAAGTGTTCTTCCCAACGGGTGATCCTAAGGAGTTTTACGGTTTTGATACGATTTTAGGCAACCCGCCTTGGGATAAATTGAGAGTTGAGAGACGTGAAGTATTGGCATCATTTGATGTCGGATTCTTATTCGGGAAAGAATCTGCTGGCCATGGATCTGAACATGAGCTGCTGGAAAAAACATTTCTAGAATTTCCCGAAGCAGTCGCTTATGAAAACAGCATAATTGGTACACGAGAAACAATACATTACTTATTTGCATTGGATGAATTATCTTCGATGGTGCTCAATGCTTCAGGAGATATTGACCTCTATCGTGTATTCCTTTTAAATTCAGCACTATGGATAAATAGGAATGGTAGGGTAGGCATAATCGTGGGGGGCGGATTTATCAAGAACCCCACTGAATCTCCCTTGAGGAGGTATCTGTTTGAAAGGTTACATCCAGTTTTTGTTGGTCATTTCCTAAACCTGAAGCAGTTGTTTCAAGGCCCATCTACTCGTATCTCTTTCTGTCTAATAAACGCAGTAGGCTTAACGGTCAAGACCGATTTATGGTTCCGTCTTGGGTTTGATCTCACTTCATTTAGTGACTTAACAGATACGACTGATAGTGTTATCGATTCTGTGGAATTTCCACTGTATAAACAGGCGGTTTTGGAACGTGGGGAAATTCTGCAATTATCGAAGAATCTACCGGAAAGAAAGGCAAGCGACACAAATGCCCTGTCATTTCTTGAAGCAGAAAACATCCAACTGGGAACTGACTTAAATCGCACACTGGCAAAACCTATTCTAGTTAGCATATCGAAACTGTTTCCAACAAAGAATGATGCACGAGAACCAGATGTCATTAATGCTGCCATTAAGCTTGGGTATTCGCCCTCATATACCAGCAAGAGTCTGGAACAGTACAATTCTATACCAAGGGCGAAGTCGGGCAAGTGGACACCCGAAGTGGATTTGCTGGTCGATCTTTCAAGCCCCAAAGCTCAAAATCTGCTACCAAATATCCCATATTTCCGTGCAGCACTTCGGGCTACTTGTGGACATCCCAAGACAAATGCCCGAAGTCTTATGCTAACTCTACTACCGCCGGGCACATCGTCAACGAACTCAATTATGATCGAAGTGCAGCCGCACAAAAGAGCTAATGTAAACGCTTTGTACGTATGCGGGGTACTCAACACCTTTTCAATAGACCATCGTGTTCGGATGAGAGTTCAAGCAAATATAAACAAGGGAATACTAAAGAATGTTGAGATTCCTGAACTGAATGACGATCTTCGCTCCTTTTTTGTCCATTCTGCGTTACGTCTGATATGCAATCACGAAGGTTATCTCCCACTATGGCAGGAGCAGCTTGGTGATGTATGGCGTGAACCGAAGCCAAAACACACCTTCCCGGTGCTGGATGGTGAGACAGAACGCTGGGATGTTCGTGCTGCCATTGATGTTGTTGTCGCACAGGCATACGGGCTGAACCGCGACCAATACGAACACGTTCTCCGCTCCTTTGACCGTGCCAGCGGTCCCAATCCCTACACGGGCATCTGCCTCGAAAAGTGGGATGAGCTGCACGCTATCGGCTTGGAGGCATTCACACGCAAGTACGATCCCTATCACGATATTCCGCTGGTGGAGACGCTGCCCAAACCCGTGATTGACCTCAAGCTACCGCAGAACGATAGCAAAGATGTGCCGCGCGACCTGTTCGGTGATCCGCTGCCCACTAACATTTTTGGCGAAGTAATTCACCCCGGCGACAAAAAGAAGAAACGTTAGGAGTTATTGTTATGCTGCATCCCATTAAAGCCCTCGACCACGTAATCAACTCCTACCGCGACTATCTCATCACCGAGTTCCGTGCGCGGGATGAACGTCTACAGGATGAGTTGCAGGACGCGCTCACCCGTGACAACTTTCTAGCACGCGAACCGTTTTTCAGCGCCCATACAGCCTTTGAAAGCGGCAAAGCATGGGAGTCGCTGGGGCTGGATGATCGGCTGGCAGCAGCGCTCCGTAAACGGGCTGGCGGCAACGCCTCTTATCTGCACCAGTCACTCGCTATCGAGCATTTACTTGGAGGCTCAGGTACTCCGCTCGTCATCAGCACTGGAACGGGTTCTGGTAAGACGGAAGCCTTTCTCGCCCCTGTCTTACACAGTGCGATTGAGGATGCTATCGCCAACAAGAATCGCGCCGGGATGGTCGCCATCCTGCTGTATCCCATGAACGCACTGGCGAATGACCAGTTGGAGCGTATTAAATGGTATCTGCGTGAGTCCGGCTGGGATGGCACAGTCCGCGTGGAGCAGTACAACCGGGGAACATCACAGGAAGACCGCGAGAAGATGCGGCAGAACCCGCCTCATATCCTTCTGACCAACTACCAGATGCTCGAATACCTGCTGGTGCGCCCGGCAGACCGCGAGGCGCTGTTCAAAAATCATCGCCTGCGTTTCATTGTGTTGGACGAGGTGCATACCTATGGCGGCACACTTGGGACGCACGTCGCGCTGCTGGTTCGCCGCCTGAAAGCCCACCTTAAACGAGCAAATGCTAAACATCAGCCGGTGTTTGTTGGTGCATCTGCCACGATTGCCGAGGATGGCACAGATGGTTCCAAGCGTGATGAGGCGATTCAGAATTTCTTCGGACGGCTTGTCGGTGAAACACCCGCCAGCATCCATGTTGTCAGCGAGGCAAAGGTAAAAGTTGAAGTTCCGCAGGACGCACAATATGCGGCGGAAATCCATCTTGATCGTGACTATGATCTGGATAATTCCGAAGATTTACGGCAGGTGCTTGTCGCGCTGGCAGGATTGCCTTTAGGTACGTCGCTGGATGAAGCGATATGGCGATGCCGCCTGCTGTGGGATTTGAACCGGTGGCTGGCGCGAGGCGCACAGCCTGTGTCAGCGTTAGTGGAATTCGTCAAACAGGAGGTTCCTGAGCGTGCCAACTGGCATGATGAACACATCCAAGCAGAGATCGAACTCGGACTGCGGATTGGTGCAGCCGTTGCAGCGCTCAACAATGGGACGGATAATGCGCTACGGCTAAGAGCGCATCGTTTTGTGCGCGGCGGCTGGCAGTTCTACCGCTGTCTGAACCCGGAATGCGGCACCCTTCATCCACGCGGAGAAAGCCAATGTACCAAATGTGGCTCCCCTACTGCGCCGCTTTATCTATGCCGCATCTGTGGCGCGGACTATCTGCGGTTGCAGGGTCCGCCCGATGGCGCAGGCAAGATGCAACCCTACCCGGAAGTTTTTAACGCTCAAGATAGCGATCACCAGCCTAATGAGTGGCTGCTCTACCACCAGATGGATTGGAGCAAGGTCGAATTCGAGGAAGAAGATCCCGACGGCGGCTCAGGTGAGGAAGAAGGAGGCAAAACGGCACGCCCCGGTAGCTACGAGCCAATTCGCGGGCATTGGGATGTGGGTGAGATGAACTTCATCCCAACGGATGAGGGCAAGTCCTACATCTTCCCATCGCGGCGGCGCTGCCCCCACTGCGGGAGTCGTGGCTGGCCGCGTTACGTCATCACGCCAGTCAGTCTCGGCACATCGGCAGCGCTCAAAGTTCTGACAGAAGGCATCATCGAGGCTCTGCCCGGTGACGATAAAAAACGTGTCTTGATTTTCGCTGACTCCCGTCAGGATGCCGCACATCAATCACGTTATATCAACTTTGCTGCCCGCTATGACCGGATGCGTTCGCGTGTTTTCCGTATTCTGCGTGATGCTGGTCAGCCGATTACACTCAATGCAGCCGTTGAAAAATTGGGGCAACTGGCATCTGAAGCGGGCGACAACCCCTATCTCAGAAAGCTGCCGAATGGCAAGTATGTCATTCCCAGAGGGGCAGAAGAACGCGAAGTTTATCTCGCATGGGAAGAAGCCCCTTTGCTTGATAACCTTGCTTTGAACACCCGCTACCGTGCCGCCCTCGAAAATCTCGGACTTGTCGCCGTCCATTACGCCTATCTGGATGAATTCGTCGGCAGTCAATCCGACGCGCTCGCGCATGGCTTGGGGGTGACTCCACAACATATGGGCTACATGGTTCACCAGATTTTAGATGCTATTCGCAAACGTGGTGCGCTTAGCCGCACCTTGCTGCAATATCACCCGGATGGCGTAACCAAACAGCAGATTTTACGTGGCGCAGAGTGGGAACGCGGCGTGGGCGAACCTCTTGGACTTCCTGTGGGGACAGATGGCGGAATTGCCCTGCGTACTGACGCTGAACTACCGCCCGGCGTTCGCCTCCAAACGATTTGGTCAGCTAAAGGACAATCCACCAACATTCAGAAGATGGCAGAGCATCTAGCAGAGCGTCTGGTAGGACAATCACCAACCCCTGATGGATTGCTCAGCCTGATGCAAGCTCTCGTTGAGTGGCAGTTCCTGAAGTCAGTAGATTTGTATGGCTATCGTGGAAAACCAATCCGTCTTTACCAGTTGAATGACGGCATCGTTGAACTTTCCCTTACCTCAGAACCAACACGATTCCGCTGTGATGTGTGTGGACGAAGCGCTCATGTGCCAGAGTGGATGCATACCGGCGGGGACATTCCGTGTCCCCATTGTACTAAAGGATACTTGCGTGACTGGTCGGAAGCAGATGTGCTTCGTTCTCGGTATGCAGAACGCGCTATCAGTGACGCAAGCATTCCACTTAAAGCCGCTGAACATACCGCACAGGTTCCCGGCGCGCGCCGTAATGAAATCGAGACAGAGTTCAAGTCAGCGGAAGAGGCGCTTAATGTCCTAGCATGTTCTCCAACACTAGAACTTGGTATTCACGTTGGCGGTCTGGAAGCTGTCGCCCTGCGGAACATCCCACCTCGACCTGATAACTATGCTCAACGTGGTGGTCGCGCTGGACGTGATGAGCGCGTAGGTCTGGTTGTTGGTTACACCCGCAACACACCTCATGACCAATATTTCTTCCAGCATCCCGAGGAGATGATTGCTGGTGCTGTGCCTGCCCCTGCGTTTAATCTGGGTAATCGAGATGCCATTGCTCGCCATCTGAGCGCTATTGCCTTTGGTCTTGCTGACCCAGGCATCGCTGGCAAAATGAAAGAGTACGTCACCTTTAGGGGGGAAGTGATTGAAGAAACACTGATCGAGCTTCTGAATGGTCTTCGCGCAGCTAAAGAACCCGCTCTAGCAATTGCCGAAGATGCTTTTCCTGTCGAAATTCTCCAGCAAGCTGGTTATACCCGCGAAGACCTTGCCCAACTGTTGGACGAATTACCTCACAATGTTGAGGAGGCAATCCAGCGGACTGCCCTCCAGGTTAGACGTTTGTTTGATACCATCGAAAATTGGACTGAGATGGGTGGCGCAGGTGGGGCAGCTAACCGCGCGGGACGCATCATCAATAGCCTACTAGGTATTGATGATGCCTACCAGAGCGAAAACCTGGATGTGGGATCAGCCTACCCGCTGCGGCGGCTCGCCGAGAGTGGCATTCTCCCCGGATATGAATTCCCAGTAGAACCTTCTACACTCCGCTTACTGAGCGACAAGGATGAATGGTCAACGCTTTCGACAGCCCGTCCATCAGGTTTACATCAGTATCAGCCCGGTGCGCCAGTATACGCTCGTGGTAAACGCTGGAAGGTTGTGGGCTTAGACCTTTCATCTCCCTGGAACCCCCAGGGAAAAGAACCCACCTGGAACTATTTACGCTGTGAGCATTGTAATCTCGCCTATGACCCTCAGGCATCACCCCGGTGTCCCCGCTGCAATCAACCTACAGTCGGTAAACCTACACCAGCCTACGATTATGCCGGTTTTATCGCCCGTCCCGATGATTCCATCGTTAGCGATGAAGAAGATCGCATTTTTAGCCGCAATCTGGTCGAGATACACCCTAGCTGGCAAACCGAACCTGAGCAGCCTGTTGCAGGAAGGTGGGAGCTGCCTGAAGGATGGTTACTGGAGCGGCGGCGTGGCGAGTCTGTGGTGTGGCTAAATGAAGGGCTTCCAGATAACAATGGAATGAAGACCGGTTATCGGTTGTGTCCTGACTGTGGTAAGGTCATCTCACAGCCTGTTGAAGACAAGAAAAATGGCAAGGGGCGTAAAGCGCCTGCCACCGGAACCAAAGAAAACCTGTTAGGACATTCCGAAAACTGTCCAAGAAAGGGACAACCTCTTCCGGGGGCTTCATTGTATGCCGATGCAAAAGTTGAGACGCTACGTCTGCTTTTCATCTGGCCCGGTAACGCTGAGGACAGAGATGAAACAAACGAACTGGATCGTTGGGCACTGACTTTAGGTTATGCACTGTTGGCTGGCGCAGAACGACATTTTGCGCTTGCGACTGGGGATCTGGACATGATTTGGGAAGGGATACGTAAACGGCAGTTTGGCGACCAATCCTATAATGAAGGTATCCTAACCTTTATTGACCCGAATATTGGTGGCAGCGGCTATCTTGAGAAAATGGCAGAGGAATTTCATCAGGTTGCTGCTGCTGCTTTGTTCCACCTTGATCATGATGACTGTGAGAGCGCCTGCTACCGCTGTCTAAAAAGCTACACCAATCAGCGATTCCATGATCGTTTGCACTGGCCAAGCATTATCTCGACGTTGCAAGGGCTGGTTGACCTTAAACCTCGTCTACTTAGTCTTAGTGCAGCGGATGTTCGTGATCCAAAACCCTGGCTTGAAGCCTACAAAGCAGGATGCGATTCACCACTTGAGTTCAAATTCCTTCAACTGCTAGAGAGTGCAGGAATTCAAGTAGAAAAGCAGTACGCTATTCCTGCAACCAAGCCGTTCACAATTGCCGACTTTGCCATTCCAGATCGCCGGATAGCTATTTATGTCGATGGGCTTGCGTTTCACACTTCAGATCGCCTACGCCGAGACAAAGCAATTGAACGACGACTTAATACATTAAAACCTGGCTGGCAAGTAATCCGTTTTACTGCGAGTGATCTGCGAAAACCAGACATCCTTGAAAACAAAATCAAAGAACTGACGGAAGTGAATTAGTCTAGCCCAACTTCGCTGGTGAAGCTTATGTTTTCCATTGCACTTAATCACCCGAAGTACGGCTTAATGTTGTAAGACACATATCTTGGGCGACAGAGATGACAAATCCAAATACGGAGAATAACTATTTTGAGTTATGGTTGACGACAGATGAACCATCTGATGAGTACACAGATTTTCAACATATTCCCCTCTCAGAAATACAAGGAAGTCGCCAACAAATATTTACTGTATTGGCTGAGCGTGTTTTTATACACCATAACGATCCCGACAAATACACTTCGAACCTGGCAGCATTAGGTTATCCCGAGGCTGCGGCAATCTTCGATAAGCGTCCAAAGTCTCACAACACTCGTATGTGCAACTTTGGCGAGATTGTAGCGTCTGAGTATTTGAGCCAACGCGAAGGTTATCATATTCCAGTTTTTCGTTTGCGGTATAACCCCAATCCAGAGTCATCAATGAAAGGCGATGATGTTCTTGCATTCAAGTTTGGCGACGAAACCGGACGCGGGAGAGAGATTCTGATTGTTGAAGCAAAAGCCTATGCAAGATTTAGTACGGAAGTTGTGGAAGAAGCGTTCAATCAGCTGAAAAATGGATACCGCCCTCGTCCTAAATCCATATTATTCATTCTTGAAATTTTGGCTGATCAAAAGAAGGAACAAGAACTGGTTCATGTGCGAAATTTTCTAAATACAATCACTTTACCTACTTTCGCTAAGCGAAATCTTTTATTTCTTGCAACAGGTAACAAACCGCGTGATCCTTTTCAATACATTAATCTGCAAGCGGATAAGCCCGACAACCTAACAGCAATTAATCTTCATTTAGATGATCTAGTTCAACTTGTAAACGATTTATTTGATTGTGAGGTGGAAGTCAATGGATCAACAGCAAGCTGATCAGATAATTGCCGAGGCTGAGAGCCTGATAGCAACTCGTCAATTCAGAAATCTTGTTGCACAGTCACATTCCCGGTCTGTTCTGCGACGATTTGGAACAGATACAGCTCAGTGGCCAAATTACACATCTACATTAGATCAAAATCTACTATATGCCGCCCACATGCTTTTCTGGCAGGGTCTGAAATTAAGAGATACCACAGATTTTCACAGTAGAGGAAATGAATTAATTAAGCAAGGGTCTGAGATTCTTGAATTTCTCTATTCTGAAATGGATCTGAATGCACCTGATTGTTTGGAGAATCTATTTAATGCAGCATTAGGATATTACATTTCAGGATACTATGCCCGTTCTTATGTAATGATGCGAGAATTGAGTTTAGATACCATAGGATCTCCATCCTCTGATAGTAATCAACAATTACCTCCTGAGTTTGAACTGCTGAGAAGGCTGTTTTTAAAGGATTTGTCAGGTCTGAAACAACTCACTCTTGATGTTGTGAGGAGTGATCAGTATTCGGATGTTTCAATCTCAACAGGATTAAGATCAAATAATCTGTCTGAAGAATCGGCGCTAGATCAAATATTAAGAGCTTCTTTGAATAGAAGCATCTCCTTCTTCTTAGAGTTTCCTAAAAGTGGTCGTAGAGAGTACATCGACAGAGCAATAGAACTTGCAGATCAAGCAGCCAGTCTCGCTCAAAAGGTCAGGTTTGTTAATTGGTGGTGGCTGTTTTACTGTGCTAGACATATTTTCAACGAATTTGATACAAGTTCTTTTTGGACACAACTTAATCCATTACTCGATAATGGGAACAGACCTTTTGTTGAACAGTACATTCGATCAAATTACCGTCGTAAACCTACGGTTATGGAACTCTGGCCATCCCAAAGAATAGCTTTTCCTAGAATACGGGAAGTTGAACGAAAAAGTTATTGCATAAAAATGCCGACCAGTGCCGGTAAAACTCGTATAGCCGAATTAGCTATATTACAGTTTCTACTTGATTATAAGGATGATCCAGAAGCTAAGTGTGTGTATCTAGCTCCTTTTCGTTCGCTTGCAGTTGAAGTAGAAACTAGCCTTCGGCAAAGTTTTCAATCACTTGGAATACGTGTTTCTGAGCTTTATGGAGGTTTTGAGTTAAGTCCAGTTGAACGCATCTTGATGAAGCAGACAAAAGTTATTGTTGCTACTCCAGAAAAGATTGATGCTTTCATTCGCTATACACCAGAAATTGCCGCAAATATTCATTTAATAATCTTAGATGAAGGACACATGATCAACCCCAGTGAGCGAGGTGTCCGATTTGAATTTTTCATTCAACGGCTTGTCAAAAGATTTGAGAATGCGACAACCCGTTTTCTGTTCATTTCCGCAGTTCTTCCTAATGTGAGCGAATTTGCCTTATGGATAACTGGCAATTCCGAAAACATCATTGAATCAGATTGGCGACCTTCTCGGCTGATGCTAGGTGAACTACGATGGAACGGCTTGCAAACAAGTATTTACTATACTCATGTAGGTCATGAGTCTATTGAGCATGAATGTTATGTTTCTGGTTTTATAAAAACTTTAGCCAAAGACCAACTTAAAGGAACGCGACGGCGCAATCCATTTCCGAATGACCTACATGAGGTGATTGCCGACGCAGCACTGCGTTTCGCTCAACAAGATATGACGTTAGTTTTTGTCGCTCAAAAACGTTCAGTTGAACCATTTGCTGATATATTGTTGAAAGTAATTAAGCTAAAGAACACGCTCGCAAAAAAGAGTGGTGAGACGTTTGAGTTAGAAATTGAATCAGAGGGACAACAACTTCTCCAAGAATGCATTTCTACAGCCCAAGAAACGATGGGAAACGATGCTAATTTTATTGAGTACTTGAGAGCGGGGTTCGTCATTCATCATGGTGATTTACCCAGTCGTTTACGTATCAAAGTAGAGCAACTGGTTCGACGACAAATTGTAAAGTTAGTAGTTGCAACGACCACGCTTGCTCAAGGCGTAAATATGCCGATACGTACTGTGATAGTTCATAGTTTGCTTCATAACCGTAACCAGTTAGTTAGTCCTTTGGATTTCTGGAATATCTGTGGACGTGCTGGACGTGGTATGAAAGAAAAAGAGGGTCAAGTACTTTTCGCTGTTCATTTAGCTGATGAGGATCAGACTTTACGCATTGACCAAACCGACGAGGGTCGGGCTGCACGACAAGAAGCTATTAGACAACAACGAATTCAAAGCCGCTATCGTCACCAGTTGGTAGATGGATACAAAACTTACAGGCTAAGAAGTGGAATAGCACAATTGCTTGAAAAAGTAATTGCAGAGTGGAGACATGTGTATCCCACAACAGATGTCCTAGACTTATGCCAATTACTTGCTGACAACGATTTAAGCTGGCTTCAGGCAGAATCAACTCGACCAATCGAAGAACTGCTGGACTTTTTAGATGCGCAAATTATCGCGTTGACTGAGGAGCAGTCCAAAGATGAGTTCACGCCTGACGACCTCCAGGAATTGATTCAACGATCTCTGATGGCATTACAACTGGAAACAGAGCCAGCAGGAGAATTAACCGCTGAGTTAGCCACAAATATCTTGTATGCAAGATTGACCTCTATTCATAAGCGTGTTCCCGATAGGCTGAAAAGGCTTACATTCTACCAACTTGGTTTTCCACTTACCGACTGCCAGAAAGTAGAAGACTCAAAAGGTACTCTGCTAGAGCTATATCTTAGTGCTGTAAGTTATCTTGAATGGAGTGTGAATGAAAGAATTAACTTCTTTGTCAAAATTCTGGCACTAATATTCCAACTAAATGAGCTAAGTCCTTCAAACAGTTCGATGTCCAACCACCTAAAGGAAACTTGGGAATTCTGTTGGGAGGCGGCTTTAGAGCTTTGGCTACAGGGTTATACACCTAATGAGATAGTCAAAGATCAGCGAATTGCGGAAATAACAACTAGCCCCGCCGAAATTAGCATTTTAATTGATAGTTTATTTGGTTATCTTGGCCCTTGGGGAGTGAATGCTATTACCGTATATTTGCAATCGGTCACAGATGGAACTGAAAATTCGATCCCTGAAATCGCCAATTATTTCTCGGCTTTGCTAAAGTATGGGGTGCATATTCCTTCTGCTAGTACTCTTATGGTGTTTGGTCTAGAGTCCAGAAAATTGGCATTGAGATTGGCAAAGGTATGTCCAAATGAACTAATGGAACCCGAGGCTCTTTTAAACTGGTTCAATGAGATCACTGAAGAAAACTTGATTGAAGCGGGATTCAATCACGATGAACTATCTACAATTTTGGAGGTGCAACAAGAAGCCCAAAACGTTCTGAATCCTCAGCTTAGAAGAACCAGGAAATGGACTCTTGAAGTACGTGTTAGAGAAGAAATCTACAATCGACTAAAAGTAGGAAATGCTTTAAGTATCACACCCGATGTTCAAATGGATGAATCAAGGGTTATGATCTATACTATATGGGGTGACTTATTAGGGCGGTATAGATTTAAGAGCAAAGTACCTGAAATCTGGTTTATACCGGATAGTATCGAAGTCACAATAACAGCGTTAAATCAACAATCTGTCATTTCTGTGACCATAGAGGAAATATAGACCTCATTGGTATGTTTCTATTTTGAAAAGAAACTAACCATCAACTCCTCAACAATATTATCTGATTATATTATTGCGTAATTTTACTGCTACCTTGTCAAAACTGACGGGGCAAAACTGTAGAATTTCACAGGTTGAGGCTGCTCACTTTGCTATCCTGATATTGTACACGTATCACAGAAGGACAGCAAATCGAGTATGCAGCCCGTAAACCAATATCCACTCACATTACCACCCGCCGAACCACCGCGCGACACTTACTTTTGCATTCGGATGTCAGTGGTGGAGAAAGCCGCCCTGCACGCACTAGCGAAGCGGCTGAATACCTCTGCCTCGACCCTAGCACGTCATTTTCTCAATCAGGCGGTGCAGCACTTCAGCCAGGATGAATGGAGCCGCCATGAGCCAAGCGCCTGAGACACTGGAAAAACCCAACGATGACGGCATTAACCTGGTCAAAATCTCAAAAACCCTGCTGCATATCGTTGCACAACTGCGCGAAAAACAGTACACTGGCAGTAGGTCAACCGAGATTGTTTTGCGACAGGCCGAAGTGTACCACCACTCCGACCTGCCTGACCCGGCGAGTGACGTTACCACCACGCAGGGCTAAGACGCATTGTACAACACGCGCCTTGCTTCTGCCGTATCTAACTCGCAGAGGTAAGGCGTTTTCCATTTACCGAAGAAAGGAGGAACAAGCCAGATGCCACGCTACCAACGCCTGCCTAAAGCGCCGGTTGACCCATATCGCGTTGCTCCCCTGCCCGTAGATCGTCCGGCTGCCGTTTACTATCGCCAATCGTCTGAGGCGCAAATCGGTAACATCTCCACCACTCTGCAAACGGTGGACATGATCGAACACCTGCTGAAGCTCGGCTGGGCGCGCGACAGCATCTACATGATTGATATGGATGCGGGAATCAGCGGCACGAAGAAGATTGAAGACCGTCCCGGTATGTCGATGCTGTACAACTATATCGAGCATGACCGCATTGGACTGGTCGCCGCCCAGGATGTAGATCGTTTCTTCCGCGATGTGACCATGATTCAGACCAACATCTTTCTGGATGCCTGCAAGCGCAAGAATGTGCGCGTCATGACCCCGAACGTGGTGTATGACTTTAATCACCCGACGATGGGAGCCTACCATCTGAAGATGTTCCGTGAGGAAGCGCAGCGAGCGGCTGATTTTCTGGAGTATCACATCAAGGGACGGCTGCACAAAAGCCGGGATTACCTGATTGAGCAGGGACTCTGGGCAGGTCGCACCATCGCGCTGGGCTATATCGTGGATATGCGCCGCACCTTGTCGAACGGGGAACGCAATCCTGACTGGCGCAAGTATATCCCCTTCGCGCCGGGCGCTGATCTGGTGCTGGCGTACTTTGAGTTGTTCCGTGAGAAGGGACGTAACTTTCAGGCGACGTGGGAACACATCGAGCAGCACGGACCGTTTATCCCGGATGATCTCGCCAAACAAGTTCCAGAAGGCTTCCGTATCGAGAACTGGTTCCGCTATCGCTCCAACATCACCGGACGCATCATGCCCTCCAAGTCGGGTTTGCATAACCTGCTGACGAATGTGGTCTACATCGGTCACTGGATTCACAAGAAAGCCATTGTTTGCTGGCATAATCACGAGCCTATCGTGCCGGAAGATGTCTTCATGCTGGCATTCAATTCACTGTCGTCCACTGATTTCTACGGTGAACCGAACGCACACTACATTCCCTATCGCCCCTGGACACGCCACGCTCTCGAAGAACGCGAATGCGATCCACCGACTTACAGCGGACTGGTTTTCTCCGATCAGATCGAAGGTTATGAACTGCGCCGCTACAACTCGGTCTACAATCACACCAACCGCAACTATGGCTACATCCTGCATGACGAGCGGATCGAAGTGCAAATGACGGTCAAAGCGGCGGTGGTGGATGAAGCGGTGGACAAGATGCTGCTGGAACGGTTAGAAGCGACCACGATTGACGAAGCGATCTGGCAGCAGGCACTGGAAACGACGGAACACAGCGGTCACAGTGAGAAGCGGCGGATTGAGCAGGAAATCCGCAGTGCCGAACGCAGCAAACAGACCATTCTGGACAATCTGAAGGCGATCTCCAATCCCGGTATCGTCAAGAATCTGGAAGCCAGCTACGAAGCCAATGAGCGCGAAATTGAGCGGCTGACTGTAGAACTGGCGAACCTTGCGACAAGTGAGCATTACCAGTGCAGTCTGCTGGAAGCGCGTCCGGTGCTTCAGACCGTCATCACCCACTGGGAGCAGGTTGCCGGAGATAAACGTCGTGAGCTGTTTGAGGCATTTGCTTATCGCATTCTGGTTCGACGGCTGGATATGCTGAACCGGGAAGTGATTGTTCAGTGGCGGGATGGCACCGAAACCCGGCAGACATTCACCCGTGCTGGCAAGCGTCTCTTCTGGTCAAAACACGATTTACAGCAGCTTAAGCAGATGGTGGAAGGTAATGTGCCGCAGGTGACGATCATGCGGGCGTTCCCCATCCTCACCTGGCAGGACATCCAGAAGCGGTATGCCTATCACTTTGGCAATGGCAGCTTCGCGCCGCACTATGCAGGGGAGAAGAAGTATCCGGCGCATTTCACCTATGCGAAGACGGATGAAGCCAGGGCGGAGAAAGCCGCCCAAAAATCAGTGAGTATCTCTCCTTCTCCAGAGAAGGCTCATTGTTTGGCCCGACCCCATAGCCAAAGTAGTATTCCGGCTCAGGATTGAGCGCTGGCAAATCGAGCGGATCAGGGAATGCCTGCCCATGATGGTCGGCGACATCATGGGCGAACTGCTGTGCCATGTAGACATCCCCCTTTTGCAAATACATCTCCAGTCCCGGCAGCGGCCACGCCAAACCGGGGTCATCGTCAGCCAGCGGCATGACGGGATAAGAATCTTGATTGAGCGTTCCGTCACGCATTTCCATTGCCCGGAAGTAGCGCAGCTCGTAGGGGACCCTCTCCGGTTCAGGGTTCTCAACGACAGCAAACCAGTGCGCTGTTCCGCCGCCATCGACGTGATAGGCCTGTCCAATGCCCTGGGCATCAAAGGGCTGCATCCCCTCACCAAAGGTGAAGGGCAGGTCATCCGGCAGATTGGTGTTGGGAACGGCATCAAACAGCGGTGTACCGGGAGCGACCTGTCCCCGCACTTCCGCTTCATGCTGCGCGGTATCCAGCAACCGTTCATTGCCACCTTCGACCCAGGCGCGATCCAACTGCCCACAGAGATTTTCCATGTCTTCGGTGCGTCCATCGGCGACCAGCGCCGCCGTGACCTGTTCACCAGTGAGATAGAGCAGATGAACTTTCGCACTGTCCCCCGTCGAGCCATCCGTTGGAAAAACCAGCGCCAGGTACTGCCCGTCGAGATAGGGCATCTGGGCGACGCGCCGGGCATCCTCCCCTAAACCATCCAGCCCATCTTTTTCCAGCACAGCTTCGACTTCCTGCTGGTGTTCTTCGGCAGACCCCCACGACGCATACGCGCCTAAGCGCAGGCGCTGTTCGTGTTCCAGCCCATAGCGGTCTGTTGAGGCGCGGACGAGTTCCACGCCGTACTGTGCTCCGTAGCCGTCGCGCTCCGGTGGGACGACTTCAACGGCATAGACTGAACCATCTTCGGCGGTGTGACGCACAGTGTCGGTATCACTCATGCGCGTCCCTTCGCTCCAGCCGGATCAGGAACTCCGGCGGTTCGCTTTCGCCCGCCGGAACGAAATAGCCGGACTTGCCCAGCTTCTTCTTCCACGCCAGCACCTGCCGCACCGCGCGACGGAGGCTGCCGGGACGATCCAGCCCGTACAGGTCGCACAGTTCTGCCAGCGCCGCCTGATCTTCAGGCGTTAACCGGATGGTGAAACTGCGGGTTTTCACTTCGTTGGTATCGCTTACATCGCTCACAGTTCCACCTCCCACGCATCGCGGGTGTAGTCGGCAATCTCGCGTGCCGCTTCGGGTTCCAGCGCCACCCCGCGTTCGTTCTCCCAGAGTTCACGCTGGTCGGTTGCCAGCGCCATGCCTTCAGCCGCATCAAAACAGCGGTCAATGCCGCCTTTCTGTGCCACCTGAATCAGGTACTCGGCTGAGGCATACGCCTTGTCCCACTCACCGGGGACACAGGGCGCAAGCTGCGCCTCCATTTCACCGGTTTCAGGATTACGCCCCAGCGACAGGATGCTGGTGACACAGTTTTCACGGTCTTCTTTGTCGGGCTGAAAGACCCCAATCCAGTACGCCGTTCCAGTTTCCGCATCATAGAAAGGCGGCGGGTCTTTGGTCGGATCGAAGTTCTCGGCTTCAATGCCAATCGCGTTCAATGCCTGAAATGCCGAGCCATCTTCAATCTGCGGCGTGTCCAACTCCGGTTCAACTACGACACCCCCCAACT